>ERZ827156.2195-NODE-2195-length-20808-cov-20.066786_pt1 | contig 20808 bp, 15 predicted proteins | sample MGYA00519919_ERZ827156 | MGnify/ENA primary metagenome ERZ827156 (study PRJEB31778, sample SAMEA3449269) | human gut metagenome | biome: human gut; feature: human-associated habitat; material: faeces | place: United Kingdom | collected 2010/2012 ...
CGACTTCGACCACGTGCTGATCGACTACATGGCCGAGGCGTTCAAGGCCGAGCACGGCGTCGACCTGCGTCAGGATCCGATGGCGATGCAGCGTTTGAAGGAGGCGGCCGAGAAGGCCAAGATCGAGTTGTCGTCGTCGACTTCGACCGAGATCAACCTGCCCTACATCATGCCGGTGAACGGGATTCCGCAACACTTGGTGATGACGCTCACGCGCGCCAAGTTCGAGCAGCTGTGCGACCATCTGATCCACAAGACGATCGAGCCTTGCAAGCAGGCGTTGCGCGACGCGGGGCTCGAAGCGGGCCAGATCGACGAGGTGATCCTCGTGGGCGGTTCGACGCGTATCCCCGCAATCCAGCAGATCGTCAAGGAGTTCTTCGGCAAGGAGCCCAACAAGAGCGTCAATCCCGACGAGGTGGTCGCTATCGGTGCAGCCATTCAGGGCGGCGTGCTTACGGGCGAGGTGAAGGACGTGCTCCTGCTCGACGTGACCCCGCTGTCGCTGGGTATCGAGACGCTGGGAGGCGTGATGACCAAGCTCATCGAGGCCAATACGACGATCCCGACCCGCAAGAGCGAGGTCTTCTCGACGGCGGCCGACAACCAGCCTTCGGTGGAGATCAACGTCTGCCAGGGCGAACGTCCGCTGGCGCGCGACAACAAGTCGATCGGCCGCTTCCACCTCGACGGCATCCCCGCCGCACCGCGCGGCGTGCCGCAGATCGAAGTGACGTTCGACATCGACGCCAACGGCATCCTGAACGTATCGGCGAAAGACAAGGGTACGGGCAAGGAGCAGAAGATCCGTATCGAGGCGTCGAGCGGTCTGACCGAGGAGGAGATCCAGCGTATGCGCGACGAGGCCAAGGCCAACGAGGCGAAGGATAAGGAGGAGAAGGAGCGCATCGACAAGATCAACGCCGCCGACTCGAATATCTTCGCTACCGAGAAGCAGCTCAAAGAGTACGGCGACAAGCTGCCCGCCGACAAGAAGTCGGCCATCGAGGCTGCGCTCGGCAAGTTGAAGGAGGCGCATAAGAACGCCGACGTCATGGCGATCGACACCGCCATTACGGAGCTCAATGCCGCATGGCAGGCCGCTTCGCAGGACATCTATGCCCAGCAGCAGGCGCAGGGCGGTGCGAATGCCAACGCCAATGCCAACGCCGGAGCGGGTGCTTCCGGAGCAGAGGCGGGCGCCGGTGCGGGTTCCGCCGCCGGCGACTCTTCGCAGCCCGAAGACGTCGAGTTCGAGGAGGTCAAGTAACCGGCCGCCGACAGAGAGCCGCAGGGTTCGGACTGGTGTCCGAACCCTGCGTTTTTTATGCCCCTTGGGAACCGGCCTCTTTGCCTGCGGCGGTCTGCCTCGTAGGCTGTTTCGGGATAGTGCGGTGTAAAGTGTCGTTCCGGAGGCCAGACGCAACCTCGTTCGCCTTTGTCGCCGCGCAGCGTGTCCGAGCGGGAGGGGAGTGGAAACCTGCGGCGTTTTGCGCCGTGCGGGCCGCATCCTCCGCCGGCCGCGGACTGCCGAACGACGATACGACGAAGTCCTTCCGACGAGTTGCGGCCGATTCTCGCGTCGGATGCCTTTCGGGCTTCCTCCTCGGGACGGCGATGCCGTAATTGGTATTCCGGAGGCCCTGCGACGGAGTGTTGTTAATTATTAATTGTCAATCGTTAATTGGATTTTATTGTTGTTTTTTCGGAAAAAAATGTCTATTTTTGCGAGCTATCGGCGCGCTATGTTGCGCCGGGAAGGTGTTGCGACGGACTAACGACCGAAGAAACAACAAGATAACAACAATAATTTTTAACTCAAATGCAAAGCAAAGGTGCTATTAAATTACTGGCGATTCTACTTGCGATTGCCTGTATCTACCAGCTCTCGTTCTCGTTCAAGACGCGGAGCGTAGAGAAGAAGGCGGCGGCGTATGCGGCCGCTTACGACGGGGATGAGCGTTCCGAACGGGAGCAGTACTACCTCGATTCGGTTCAGAATCAGCCCGTCTACAACCTGGGTTTCCGCAAGTTCACCTACAAGGAGATCAAGGAGAAGGAGCTGAACCTCGGCCTGGACCTGAAAGGCGGTATGAACGTCATGCTCGAGATTCAGGTGGAGGACGTCGTGAAGTCGCTGGCCGGCGACAGCAAGAACGATCCCGCCTTCATCGAAGCGATGGCGCAGGCCAAGGAGGGACTCCGCACGGGCAAGGACTTCATCGGCGAGTTCGTCCGCAGCTACCGTACCGCTACGAACGGTGCGCCGCTGGCAGCGATTTTCGTCAGCCCCGACCGTAAGGACATCACGCCCAACAGCACCGACGCCGAGGTCGAGAAGATCCTGCGCAAGGAGACCGACGATGCGATCGACGCGTCGTTCAACATCCTGCGCAGCCGTATCGACCACTTCGGCGTAACGCAGCCCAATATCCAGCGCTTGCCCAACTCGAACCGTATTCTGGTCGAGCTGCCGGGCGTGAAGGAGCCGGAGCGCGTGCGCAAGTTGCTCCAAGGTTCGGCTTCGCTCGAATTCTGGACGACCTACAACGCCGGCGAGATCGTGCCGACGCTGATGCGTGCCGACCAGGTGGTAAAACAATATCTCGCGGACACGAAGCCTGCCGTCGAGGAGACGGTCGCTGTCGCTGAGGCTGCCGATTCGACCGCGGACGGCGGCCTGATCGCCGAAGTGGCTACCGCCGAAACGGAAACGGCGGCCGAGGCCACGGGTTCCTACTACGACCGCGACCAGAACCCGCTGCTGGCGCTGTTGAACCCGCAGTTCGCAGGCGGCGCTGCCGTAGGTGCCGTCATGGCTGCCGATACGGCTGCGGTGAACGACTACCTGGCGCTGCCCGCCGTGAAGGAGATGCTTCCGGCCGACCTGCGTTTCAAGTGGGCGATCAAGGGCGAGACGCAGCAGCCGGTCGACGGCCGTTTCTACCTTTATGCGATCAAGGTCGAGCGTCCCGACGGCCGCGCTCCGCTGGACGGTTCGGTCATCACCGACGCCCGCGAAGCCTATGCGCAGCGCGGTGCCGAGGCCGAGGTCTCGATGTCGATGAACTCCAACGGCATCTCCGAATGGGCGCGTCTGACGGCCGACAACGTGGGCCGTTGCGTAGCCATCGTGCTCGACGGTTACGTCTACTCGGCGCCTGTGGTGCGCCAGAAGATCGAGGGCGGCAATTCGTCGATTTCGGGTAATTTCACCATTCAGGAGGCCAAAGACCTGGCCAACGTGCTCAAATCGGGTAAGGTTCCCGCACCGGCGCACATCATTCAGGATACGGTCGTAGGTCCTTCGCTGGGTCAGGAGTCGATCAACGCCGGTATGGTCTCGTTCGTCATCGCCTTCCTGCTGGTACTGCTCTACATGGGCGCCTTCTACAAGACGGCGGGCTGGATGGCCGACCTCGCACTGCTGTTCAACGTCTTCCTGCTCATGGGCGTACTCGTTTCGTTCGGCGCCGTGCTGACGCTGCCCGGTATCGCGGGTATCGTCCTCACGATGGGTATGGCCGTCGACTCCAACGTGATCATCTACGAACGCATCAAGGAGGAGCTGCGTGCGGGCAAGGGGCTGTCGCTGGCGATCAAGGACGGTTTTTCGAACGCCTACTCCGCCATCATCGACGGTCAGCTGACGACGATCATCACGGGTATCGTCCTCTTCGTCTTCGGTAACGGCCCCGTACAGGGCTTCGCCACGACGCTGATTATCGGTATCCTCACTTCGCTGTTCAGTTCGATCTTCATCACGCGTCTGCTCATCGAGGCGATCGTGGCGAAGTTCGGCCATATCTCCTTCTCGCGCAAGTGGTCGGAGAACTGGCTCAACAACATCCATTTCGACTTCGTGGGCAAGCGCAAGTATTCCTACGCCATTTCGGGTACGGTCATCGTGCTGTCGTTCATCTCGTTCGCCGTCTTCGGCCTGAACCGCGGCGTGGAGTTCACGGGCGGCCGTTCGTACGTCGTGCTCTTCGACCAGCCGGTTTCGGTGGAGCAGGTGCGTGCATCCGTCGAGGATCAGTTCGCGCAGATCGAAAACGCCGACAACGCCAACGTCAGCCTCGAAATCAAGCAGTACGGCGGCGACGGCGACCAGGTGCGTATCGTGACGCAGTACAAGTACGACGACGCTTCGGACGAGGCGACCGACGAAATCAACCGGCTGCTCTACGACGCCGTGAAGAAGTACTACAAGACGGCCGTCACCTTCGCCGATTTCCGCAATACGCAGCTCAGCCCCTACGGTATCGTTTCGGCCGACAAGATCGGCCCGTCGATCGCCAAGGACATGACCTACAACGCAATTTATGCCGTCTTCTTCTCGCTGATCGCCATCGGGCTCTATATCACCCTGCGGTTCAAGAAATGGCAGTGGGCGACGGGCGCCACGCTTTCGCTGGCGCACGACGCGCTGATCGTCATCGGTCTCTTCTCGATGCTGTATGCCGTCATGCCGTTCAACCTGGAGATCAACCAGGCCTTCATCGCTGCGATCCTGACCGTGATCGGTTATTCGATCAACAACACGGTGGTGATCTTCGACCGCATCCGCGAGTACATCGCGCTCTATCCGAAACGGAGCCTGCGCGACAATATCAACAACGCCACCAACTCGACGATGGCGCGTACCTTCAACTCGTCGGGTACGACGCTCGTCACGCTGCTTGCGATCTTCCTCTTCGGCGGCGAGACCATCCGAGGTTTCATCTTCGCTCTGCTGTGCGGCGTAGCGATCGGTACCTACTCGTCGTGGTTCATCGCCACTCCGCTCTCGTTCGATCTGATGCCCGAGTCGATCAAGAACAAGGGTAAGGAGTAGGGTGCCGACATCCCCGCGGAAGCGGACTTTCGATTGAAAACGGACTGCAACCTATGCAGTCCGTTTTTTGTCGTTATCGAAGGCTGCGTCTCGGAATAATCGAACTTACGCTTGCTTCTGCGCCCGACTTTTCGTATCTTTAACTCCGTTTTAGATATTCCGCTTCGGCAATGCTCAAATAAATTTGCATTGCACTCGGCTTAATCGTATCTTTGGCTTGCGCCTTAGATACTCCCGCTCGGCAATGTTCAAATAAATTTGACATTGCCCTCGCTTATTCGTATCTTTGCCCATAAGTAAGTTCCCGCTCGGCGGGTTCGCTTCGGCAGGAGAGGATATCCCTGATTTCCTTCCCGACGCGCGCTTCGTCCGAGCCAAGATAAAGAGTTATGTTCGATAATCTGAGGCAGTGGTTGCGGAAGTACATCTCGCCGGTTTTCGTCGCGATGCTCGTGGCGTCGTTCGTGTTGTGGTATATCGCCAAATTGAACTATACCTATACTACCGATAAAACGGTTCAGGTGAATGTCGACGGCGAGGAGTTCGAGGTCGTCTGCGTGATCGAGGGGCTGGGGACGAACCTTTTCAGCCGCATGGTCTACATGCGCAATTCGCTGCGCATTCCGCTCTCGGAACTCGATTACGCCCCTTCGCCCGACGAGGAGGGGTACATCGTCATCGACCCGCAGTCGTTGCAAAATGCCATTTCGGTGCATTACAGCGACGTGAAGGTCGTCGCCGTGCGCAATATCCCGCCCATTAAACTGCCTGTCGAGGAATGATCCGGGTAGGCGTTACGGGGGGGATCGGGAGCGGCAAGTCGACGGTCTGCCGGCTCTTCGCCGAACGGGGCGTGCCGGTCTACGACAGCGACAGCGAGGCCAAGCGCCTGATGGGCGAAGATCCTTCGCTGCGTGCTGCGCTCGTCGAGGCGTTCGGCGACGAGACGTTCCGGGACGGCGTGCTGAACCGTCGCTACCTGGCCGCGACCGTCTTCGGCGACCGGCGCGCCCTGGCTCGGCTCGAAGCGTTGGTGCACCCCTGCGTGAAGCGCGATTTCGAGCGGTGGGCCGCCGAACGGACTGCCGAGCCCTACGTGGTGCTCGAATGTGCGATTCTCTACGAGTCGGGCATGGACGCTGCGGTGGATCGTGTGGTGGCCGTCGTCGCGCCGGAGGAGCTGCGGCTCGTGCGTGTGAACGCCCGCGACGGCGCTTCGGCTGCGGAGATTCGCCGCCGCATGGCTGCGCAGCTCTCCGACGACGTGCTGAGCGCACGGGCCGATTATACCATTGTCAATATCAACAGGGAGGATTTGGCCGCCGATGTGGCCGAGTGCGACCGTCGATTCCGTTATGAAGCAGCAGGAAATTAATCTCGATTTTTCACGTCGTCAGGTGATGACCATCGTCAACGTCACTCCCGACTCTTTTTTCGCCGGCAGCCGCACGCCTGACTGGCTCGATGTCGAACGCCGTGTGCGCGAAGCCGTCGAGGCGGGCGCTTCGGTGATCGACGTGGGCGGTTATTCATCGCGCCCGGGTGCCGACGAGGTGTCGCCCGAGGAGGAGTGGCGGCGCGTCGATCTGGGTGTCGGGGCCGTGCGGTCGCTCTCGCCCGATCTGCCGGTTTCGATCGATACGTTCCGTTCGAGCGTGGCCGCGCGGGCGATCCATAAATACGGCAAGGTGATCATCAACGATATTTCGGCCGGCGAGCTGGATCCGCTTATCGTCGACGTGGCGGCCGAGCACGACGTGCCCTACGTGGCCATGCACATGAAGGGCGACCCCCGCACGATGCAGTCGATGACCGACTACCGCGACATCGTGGCGGAGGTGGTGGACTATTTCCGCGAACGGACGGCACAATTGCGCGAGCGGGGGGTTCGCCGCATCGTCGTCGATCCCGGTTTCGGTTTCGCCAAGACGCTCGAACAGAACTACGAACTGCTGCGCGGCCTGCACCGCCTCGCGGAGCTGGGCTATCCCGTGCTGGCGGGCGTGTCGCGCAAGTCGATGATCTACAAGTTGATCGGTACGACGCCCGCCGAGGCGCTCAACGGCACGACGGCGCTCCACTGGGAGTGCCTGCGGCAGGGGGCCGTGATTCTGCGGGCGCACGATACGCGCGAAGCCGTCGAGGTGGTACGGATGTTCGATCAATTCATGCAGGCATGACGGAGCGCGAGGTGATGATCCGGGCCGAAGGGCTCCGCAAACGCTACGGTGCGTTGGAGGTGTTGCGCGGCGTGTCGCTCGAAGTGGCGCGCGGCGAGGTGGTATCGATCGTCGGCGCCAGCGGCGCGGGCAAGACGACGCTGTTGCAGATCATCGGGTCGCTCACGCGCCCCGACGGCGGGCGCGTCACGCTCGGCGGCGTTGATCCGTTTGCTTTGTCGGACAGGGAGTTGTCGCGTTTCCGCAACCGCCGTGTCGGCTTCGTCTTCCAGTTCCATCACCTGCTGCCCGAGTTCACCGCTTTCGAAAACGTCTGCCTGCCGGGGCTGATCGGCGGGCGCGACCGGCGCGAAGTCGGGGCGCGGGCGGCGGAGCTGCTCGATTTGATGGGGCTCTCGGCACGCCGCGACCACAAACCCGCCGCGTTGTCGGGCGGCGAGCAGCAGCGCGCGGCCATTGCCCGTGCGCTGATCAACTCGCCTTCGGTGCTGCTGGCCGACGAACCTTCGGGCAATCTCGATACGCACAACCGCGAGGAGATACACCGGCTCTTCTTCGAGCTGCGCGAGCGGCTGGGACAGACCGTCGTCATCGTCACGCACGACGAGAGTCTGGCGGCGCGTGCCGACCGGACGATCACGATGAGCGACGGCCGGATCGTAGGATGACGATGGAACGCGAAGAGTTGCACGATCTGCTCGAACGGCTTTGGGACCGGTACGACCGCGAGGAGTTCATCTCGGCCGACCCGATCGCCGTGCCGCACCGCTTTGCGTCGCGCGACGACCGCGAGATCGCGGGATTCCTCGCGGCGACGATCGCGTGGGGCAGCCGTCCCATGATCGTGCGCAATGGTTTGCGCATGATGCACTTTCTCGACGATGCGCCGCACGATTTCGTCCGCAACGCCTCCGAGCGCGAGTTGGCGAAGCTCTCAGGGTTCGTCCACCGCACTTTCAATGGCGGCGATCTCATCCAGTTCGTCCGTTCGATCCGTGCGATCTGCGAACGGCACGGCGGTCTGGGCCGTTTCGTCGAGGCGAGCTATGCCTCCACGGGCGACATGCGCCGCGTGCTGGCGGCCTTCCGCGAGGAGTTTTTTCGCACGGAACACCCCGAACGGTGTCGCAAACACGTTTCGTCGATCGAGCGGGGCGCCTCCTGCAAACGTTTGTGCATGTATTTCCGCTGGATGGTACGGCACGACGACCGGGGCGTGGATTTCGGTCTGTGGCGCACGATTCCGCCCTCGGCGCTCTATCTGCCGCTCGACCTGCATACCGGCAACATGGGCCGTGCGCTGGGGCTGCTCGCGCGGCGGCAGAACGACTGGCGGGCCGTGGAGGAGATCACCGCGGCGCTGCGCACGTTCGACGCCGACGACCCCGTGCGGTACGACTTCGCGCTGTTCGGCGCGGGGATCGACGGATTTCTGAAATGAGGATATGTTTCGTTTCAAACGATTTACGATAGAACAGGACGCCTGCCCGATGAAGGTAGGCACCGACGGCGTGCTGCTGGGGGCGTGGGTCGCGCTCGGCGCCGCCGACCGGCTGCTGCTGGACGTGGGCACGGGCACGGGCGTGATCGCCCTGATGCTGGCGCAGCGGTCGCCTGCGGCCGGCGTCACGGCGCTCGACATCGATGCGGCCTGCGCGGAGCAGGCGCGGGCGAACGCCGACCGTTCGCCGTGGGGCGGGCGTGTGACGACGTGTTGCGCGCCGGTGCAGGAGTACCGGCCGGAGGAGCCGTTCGATCTGGTGGTCTCCAATCCGCCTTATTACGACCGTTCGCTGCTGCCGCCCGACGCGGGGCGCACCACGGCACGCCATACCGTCGCGCTCACGCACGGCGAGCTGATCGCCGCCGCCTGCCGGCTGCTTGCGCCCGAGGGGCGTCTGGCGGTCATCCTGCCGGCGGTCGAGGCACAGCGGTTCCGCGAGCAGGCGCGCGGCCGGCTGGCGCTGCGGCGGCTGACCGAGGTGTGGTCGACACCCCGCAGCGGGGTGAAGCGCTGCCTGATGGAGTTCGTCCGCGGCGATGCGGCGGAGTTCCGTACCGACCGGCTGGTGATCGAGGAGGCGCCCGGCCGCTTCACGGAGGAGTACCGGCGGCTGACGGGGGATTTCTACCTCAAATTTTGATCGGGGCGGGAAAATGGTTATATTTGTGAATCGACAAATTGAATTGGTTATGAAAACACTTGTTTCGCTGCTGTGCTGCACCGCGCTCACCGTGGGAAGCGCCTCGGCGCAGAGTTATCGCGTGGCCCGTGCGGGGGCTTTCGAGGAGAACGGCCGTGTCGAGGTGGGTATTCCGACCTCGCCGCTGGCGGTCGATCTGACCGTCGAGAAGGAGGTCGTCACCGTGGGGCCCTACGCCCGTTACGCACAGAAATTCCTGGGTGTGCGCGGCGCGCTGAGCGACAAGACGCTCTATTCGGTCAAGGCGGCGCGCGTAGCGCTGCTCGACCGCGACGCGACGACGGCCTCCGAAGTTCCCGCCGGCGAGGTGCGCGCCACCTCCTATCTGGGCGATGCCGAGACCTTCTCGCGGGTTCCCTTCGATAAGCGTTCGCTCGTGGACGAGTCGCTCGAAACGGCGGCACGCAATGCCGCCAACACGCTCTTCGCAATTCGCCGTCACCGCATGGAGTTGATTACCAGCGAGGCGGGAGAGCATGTCTTCGGCGCCGGCCTGCAAGCCGCATTGGCGGAGCTGGACCGGCAGGAGCAGGCCTATACCGAATTGTTCCTCGGCAAGCGGGTGACGACGACCTCCGTCGAACGGATCACCGTCGTGCCCGATGCCGGCAAGCAGAAATACATCCTCTGCCGCTTTTCGCCCGATCGGGGGCTGCTGCCCGGCAACGACCTGACGGGCGACGTGGTGCTGTTGCAGCTCGACAAGGAGAGCGACGGTTCGTTCACCCTTACGCCCGCTTCGCCCAAGGCGGCGCGCACGGCGACCTACCGCGTGGCGGCCGACGTGGTCTGCACGGTCTATTGCGGGACGGAGGAGCTGACGCGCGCTACGCTGCCGCTCTTCGAATTCGGCCGCGACGTGGAACTGGCGCTTCCGTCCAAGAAATGACGAACCATACGGCACGCATGGCGGCGCTACTCGGCAAGCTGCGCCGCGAGATGAACGGCGCGGTGGCCGAGTCGATGCAGCGCGGCGAGGGCGGCTACGGTCTCAACTACGGCGTCAGTATCCCTACGATCCGCGCGATCGCCGGTCGGGTAGGGACGGATCATGCGTTCGCGCGATTCCTTTACCGGCAGGATGTCCGCGAACTGCGGATGGCTGCGCTGACGATCGCCGATCCCGTTTCGGTGACGCCGGACAATGTCGACGAGTGGTTCGTCGGGCGGATGCCGGAGGAGTTGATCGAAGAGCTGGCGCTGCGTCTGCTGAGCCGCTGCGGCCGTCCCGTACTGGATACGCTGTGCGGGCGATGGCTGCGGGCTGGAAGCGGTGCCGAACGCTATGCGGCGCTGATGGCACTGGCGCGTGCGCGGGTGCAGGAGTTCGACGCGGCGGCGATCGTCGAGGCCGTGCCCGATGCGGTGGCCGCCTGTCCCGACGATCTGCGACTGGCGCGCGGTGCGGCGGCATTCGTTCAGTCGGCGTCGGCCCGTATCGCACCGGAGCGGCTCGCACGGATGATCGAGCGGCTTCCCGACTCGCGCGGCGGTGCCTATCTGCGCGACGAGCTGGCGTGGATGATTCTTTGACGGGATGGCCGCACTACCGTGCGGCGAGGGCGAAATACAGGGGGCAGAACGAAGTTCGTTCCGCCCCCTGCTTCGTTCGTGCGTTACTCTTTTGTACCGGAGGAGCGGAATGCCATCGGCGAGAGACCGACGTATTGCTTGAAATAGCGGCCGAAGAAGGACTGGTTGGAGAATCCCAGCGTTTCGGCGATCTCCTTGATGCTCGGATCGGGATCGGAGAGCAGCTTCTTCGCCTCGGCGATAATGAACATCATGATCCATTGCAGGGCGTTGCGGCCCGATTTTTCCCGGACGATCGTGGAGAAATAGCGCGGGGTGAGGCACTGCTCCGCGGCGTAGAACGAAACGCTGTGGTGCGTGCGGAAATTCTGGGAGAGCGAGAAGATGAAACTCTGGAAAATCCGGTCCTTGCGATCCTGTTTGAGCGGCTGGATCGGATGGTTGAAGAAGTAGGCCTCGGCGATTTCGCAGCAGAGCGCCTTGCCGAGCGACGAGAGCAATTGGTTGTATATGAGACGGTTATTTTCATTCGTGCTGCGAGAGCCCTGTGACCGTTCGCGGCGCCGGATCAGTTCGATCAGTTCTTCGATGCGCCGGCGCTGCTCGTCGTTGAGCGAGATGCAGGGATTTTCCCGCATGTAGAGGTGGTTCTGCGTGTTGGAGATCGAGTTGGCCAGCGTGAAGACGAAATCGAAGTCCGCCACGCCCACCGTACCGTGCAGATCGTCGCTGAGCATGTGGATATAGGTCTTGGAGAGGGGCGGGTAGATATAGATGTCGCCCCGGTGAATTTCGAAAGCGCGGTTGCCCAGCACCAGGCTCATCTCTCCCTGGGTGCAGTAGAAAAATCCGCTTTTGGCGAGTTGAACGACCGGCCCCAGTGCTTCGACAGTCTGCTTGTCGGCATGGAACAATCCGATGGAAGGAGTAACTGGTGTGTCCATTTTTGTTTCAATTTCGTGCAAAATAACGAATAATCCGGTTCATATCGACCGATTTTTTGCTTATTTTTACGAAAATCGTACGGATCGGACAATGCTGCATCCATATCATTCTTTTCGATGGATGCGCGCTTCGGTACATTTGCATCAAATTCAGTGAGGTATGAAAAGACGAAATCAATTCATGGGGATGGTCTGCCTGCTCGCCTGTTGTTGCGGCTGTTCGGGCCGGCCGGAGGGTGCGGTGCGGCTGCCTATCGTACGCATCGATACCGTGGGTGTCTACGGTACGCCGCGGACGGTGCAGTTTCCCGGCTGCGTCAGGGCGGCGCAGGAGGTCAATGCGGCGTTCAAGGTCGGCGGGACGCTCCGAACGATTTTCGCCGAAGAGGGGGAGTTCGTCCGGCGCGGGGCGCCGCTCGCGGCGCTCGATGCTCGCGATTACCGGCTTCAAGCCGAAGCCGCCGAGGCCGAGTACAAGCGCGTCAAGGCCGAAGCGGAGCGCGTAATGGCGCTCTATGCCGACGGAGCCGCTACGCCCGACGCCTACGACAAGGCGCGTTACGGACTGCAACAGATCACGGCCAAATACGAAAACAGTCGGAACCAGCTCGCCGATACCGAGATCCGTATGCCTTTCGACGGGTATGTGCAGAAGCGGTTGTTCGACCCTTCGACCGTCGTCGGGGCAGGAATGCCCGTGCTGACCGTCGTGTCGGCGGAGGCTCCCGAAATCGAGATCAATATCCCCGGCTCGGAGTATGTCCGCCGCAGCGAATTCGACGGCTTCGAGGCGGCCTTCGACTTCTGGCCCGGCAAGCGGATTCCGCTGCGGCTGCGGAGCATCAGCCCGAAGGCCAACGCCAACCAGCTCTATACGCTGCGGCTGGGCGTTCCGGCCGATTTGCGGCCGCTCCCGTCGCCGGGTATGAATACGATGGTGACCATCGTATGCCGGCCTTCGGGGGCTGCGCAGGTGGCCGTGCCGGCCGTCTCGCTCTTCGACGACGGCGACCGGACGTGCGTCTGGATCTGCCGGGAGGACAGTACGGTCGTGAGCCGCGAGGTACGGGTCGAGCGGTTGCAGACCGGCGGCGAAGCGGTCGTCGGAGCGGGACTTGCGGCCGGCGAGCGGATCGTCACGTCGGGCGTGCACCGGCTGCGTGAAGGCGAGAAGGTGGCGCCCCTGCCGGGTGTGACGAAAACAAACGTGGGAGGATTGCTATGATCGATTTCGGGAAATGGGCTTTCGCCAATCGGAAGCTCGTCTATTTCGTCGTCGCCGTCCTTCTGGTCGGCGGCATCCTCTCGGCCTACGACATGTCGAAGCTCGAAGACCCCGAAATCAAGGTCAAGCTGGCGATGGTCATAGCGACGCGCCCCGGCGCTTCGGCGCATGAAATGGAGTTGGAGGTGACCGATCCGTTGGAGAAGAACATCCGCACCATGGGCGAGGTGGAGAGCGTGACCAGCTCGTCGTTCAACGATCTGGCGATTTTGGAGGTGGAGTTGAAAAGCACGGTGCGCGACGCCGACGTCGAACAGTGCTGGGACATGCTGCGCCGCAAGGCTTCCGACGTCCAGCGGCGATTGCCGTCGGGAACGTCGGTCGTCGTGCAGGACGACTTCGGACTGGTCTACGGAATGCTCTATGCGCTCACGGGCGACGGTCTTACGGAGCGGCAGCTGTCGGATTATGCCGGCCTGCTCAAACGCGAGCTGGGCGATCTGGACGGTGTGGCGCGTGTCGAGATCTACGGCGAACGCGAAGAGTGCATCGACATTTCGATCCTGCCCGAAAAGATGGCGATGCTCGGCGTCAGTCCGGCCGAGGCGCTGGCGACGCTCAACGGGCAGAACAACGTCTACTATGCCGGATATTACGACAACGGGCCCGACCGCATCCGCGTGGCCGTCGCCGACAAGTTCCGCGCCGTGAAGGAGATCGAGAGCATGGTCATCCAGGGGCACGAGGACGACCAGCTGCGGTTGTGCGACATCGCGCGCGTGGAGCACGGCTACGCCGAACCCGTGCGCAACGAGATGTCCTACGAGGGCCAGCGTGCGCTCGGCATTGCCGTCGCGGCGGCTTCGGGCAGCGACATCGTCAAGGTCGGGGCCGAGGTGGAACGCTGTCTGGCCGAGTTGCAGGCCGAGCGCTTCCCTGCGGGAGTCGCCTGCCACAAGATTTTCTACCAGCCCGAGCGGGTCAAGGATGCGCTGGGGACGTTTCTGATAAACCTGATCGAGTCGGTGGTGATCGTCGTGGCCATTCTGATGCTTACGATGGGTTTCCGCAGCGGAATGATCATCGGCATCAGTCTGGTGGTGACCGTCGTGGGATCGTTCCTGATTCTGGGGATGGCCGACGGAACGATGCAGCGCGTGTCGCTGGCGGCGTTCATCCTGGCCATGGGAATGCTGGTCGACAATGCCATCGTGATCGTGGACGGCATCCTGATCGACCTGAAACTCGGGAAACCGCGCCGCGAGGCGATGACGGCCATCGGCCGGAAGACGGCGATGCCGCTGCTGGGTGCGACGCTGATCGCCATCCTTTCGTTCCTGCCGATCTTCCTCTCGCCCGATACGGCGGGTGTCTACGTGCGCGATCTGTTCATCGTGCTGGCCGTGTCGCTGCTGCTGAGCTGGGTGCTGGCGCTGGTGCATGTGCCGCTCATGGCCGACGCATGGCTCGGTCAGTCTGCTGCTCCGGCCGGCGGCGCGACGCTCTACGACAGTGCTGTCTACCGCTGGTTGCGTGCGGCGCTCGGCTTCGGCCTGCGGCATCGCTGGTCGTCGATCGCCGTGGCGCTCGTGCTGGTGGGGCTGAGCGTCTGGGGCTACGGTTACATGCGTCAGGGCTTCTTCCCCGATATGGTCTACGACCAGCTCTATATGGAGTACAAACTGCCCGAGGGGACGAATTCGACCCGCGTGAAGGCCGATTTGGAGGAGATCCGCCGCTATTTGAAGAGCCGTCCGGAGATCCGCTCGGTGGCCGCTTCGATCGGCGGCACGCCGGCGCGCTACAATCTGGTGCGCAGCATCGCCACGCCGTCGCTTTCGTACGGCGAGCTGATTATCGATTTCGAGTCTCCGGAGGCGCTGGAACGCAATATCGACGACATCCAGCAGACGCTTTCGGATCGCTATCCTGATGCCTACGTCAAGTTGAAGCGCTACAACCTGATGTTCAAGAAGTACCCGATCGAGGTGCAGTTCACGGGGCCCGATCCGGCCGTGCTGCACCGGTTGGCCGACAGTGCGCGCTGCATCATGGAGCGCACGCCCGAGGTGTGTCTGATTACGACCGACTGGGAGCCGCGCATTCCGGTGCTGAACATCGACTACGACCAGTCGGCCGCACGGCGCATGGGGTTGAGCCGGCAGGATATCGCCGTCTCGATGCTGTCGGCTGCGGGCGGTATTCCTGTCGGGGCTTTCTACGAGGGGACGCACAAGAATACGATCTATCTCAAATGTACGGAGGCCGACGGGAAGCCGGTCGACAACCTGGAAAACGTGCCGGTCTTCCCGATGATGCCCGATCTGGCGGGGTTGTTCGACGAGGAGCTGCTCCTCAAACTCAAATCGGGAGCGATCGACCGCAGCGAGTTGCTGGAATCCGTCCTGCATACCGTGCCGCTGAAACAGGTGAGCCGCGGCGTACAGGTCGAGTGGGAGGATCCCGTCGTTCCGCGCTACAACGGTCAGCGCGCCCAGCGGGTAATGTGCTCGCCTGCGCCCGGCATCGAGACCGAGGCGGCGCGGCTGGCTGTCGCCGAACGGATCGAGGCGATTCCGCTTCCGTCCGGATACGCACTGTCGTGGGAGGGTGAGAAGGGCGCCAGCGACGAGACGATGCGCTACCTTTTCAAGAACGTGCCGCTCGGCGTCGTGCTGATGATCGCCATCCTGATCCTGCTCTTCGGCGACTACCGCAAGCCGGCCGTTATCCTTTGCTGCATTCCGCTGCTGGGCATCGGCGTGGTGGGGGCGATGCTGCTCACGGGCAAGGTCTTCACCTTCTGCGCCATTGTCGGCGCACTGGGGCTCGTGGGCATGATGATGAAGAACTGCATCGTGCTCATGGACGAGATCGGTGCGCAGATCGCCGCCGGTGCCGATCCCGCCTCGGCGCTCGTTTCCAGTTCGGAAAGCCGTCTGCGGCCGGTGATGATGGCTTCGCTCACGACCATTCTGGGCATGATTCCGCTGCTCGGCGACGCCATGTTCGGGTCGATGGCCGCGACGATCATGGGCGGACTGCTGTTCAGCACCTTCGCCACGCTCTTCTTCGTGCCGATTCTCTATGCGTTGTTCTTTAAAATCAGGATAGATCGATGAAACGTCTTCTTATCATACTCACGCTCGCGGGATTGCCTTGCGCTCCCTTCGCGCAGACGCGGCTGACGCTCGACGCCTGCATCGAGCAGGCCGAGGCGAACAACAAGGCGCTGGCGGCGGCCGACCGGCAGTTGGCGGCGGCGCAGTTCGATTTCCGCAGCGCGCGGGCCAATTTCTTTCCTTCGTTCTCGGCGACGGGGACGGGGCTCTATTCGACGGCCGACGGCGGGCTGGACATCGCCGGCGGCGCGTTGCCCGTGCTGGGTGTCGACGGGATGCCCACGGGCGGTACGGCGCTCTTCCCCGGCCTGAACCTCGCCTACGAGGTGGGTTGGGTCTACGGCGGCGGCATAACGCTCGAACAGCCCCTCTACATGGGCGGCAAGGTGCGCACGGGTTATCGCATGGCGCGGATCGGCAGTGAAATGGCGGAGCAGAACCGGCGGTTGACCCGATCGGAGGTGATCGTCTCGACGTCGCGGGCCTACGCTTCGGTGATCCGTGCGCGTGAGATGCGGCAGGTGGCCGAACGTTACCATGCGCTGCTCACGGAGTTGTTGCGTTCGGTCGAGAGTGCACGCAAGCATGGCCTCAAACCGCAGAACGACGTGTTGAAGGTGCGGGTGAAACTCAACGAGAGCGAATTGAACCTGCGGCGGACGGAGAATGCGCTGCGGCTGGCGACGATGAATCTCTGCCACCTGATCGGCCGTCCGCTGACCGACCGGATCGAGGTGGCGGACGATCTGCCCGACCTGCCGTCGACGCCGGTGCCCGCCGCCGACCTTATGGCGCGTCCCGAATACCGGCTTCTCGACCGGAAGGCCGAGCTGGCGCGCGAACAGTTGCGCCTGGCGCGCAGCGAGCGGTTGCCGCAGGTGGGGCTGGTGGGCAATTACGGCTACCTGCACGGCGTCGAACTGAACGGACAGAACTTGTTGGGCGGCTGGGCCTTCACGGCCGGCGTGCAGGTGTCGGTGCCGATCTTCCACTTCGGCGGCCGCTCGAACAAGGTACGGTCGGCACGGGCGCGGTTCGAGCAGGCGCAGGCGGAGCGTCTCGACGGCGGCGAGCTGCTGCAACTCGAAGCGACGCAGGCGGCGAACAACCTCGACGAAGCGCAGCTCGAAATCCGGCTGGCCGAGTCGTCGCTCGCCGCGGCCGACGAGAACCTGCGGCTGAGCCGCCGCCAGTACGAGGCCGGCGTGGAGACGCTGTCGGATCATCTCGAAGCGCAGGCCATGTGGCAGCAGGCGCACCAGACGGAGGTCGAGGCGCGTATCGACGGTTATCTGCGTTGGTTGGAATACCGCAAGGCGGCGGGATTGCTCGATTGAGCGGGGTGTCTTTCACGAAAAACGCAGCGGTCGGTAGATCCGGCCGCTGCGTTCGTTTTTGTTACTCCTCGTTGATGAAATTGTTTTACCCTTATTTTAAAGCAGTTGTCTAAATTGAATTGTTGTTTAGACAAACAAACCACGCTATCTGAGACGGCCTGAAGCGATGGAGGGGATGTGGGGACAAACAAATCTATCTAATGAGCTAGCATATTATAAAGTATTTTTACAAATATTTATCAACACTGTTAAATCTAAAAACAAGTCTTGCATTAGAAAACATATGATATAGCGCTACTCGAATCGTATCAAAATCAAAATATATAGTCACATCTTTATTGTCAATATGCAATTCTAGATGTTTTTCTCTAAATTCTATGTCAAATGAATGATATACATTTAAAATAACTGCTTTTATATTATGGTTTTGTTTGAAAAGTACAGGATTTTCAAATGACAACTTCTCGTGTGTAGTGAACTCTGTCTTTATATGATAATTATTTTTTGCTAATTTCAATAATGTCAAAGTTGCCTCTCTTGGTTCTAATTGAACTTTCTCTTCAACTATATCAAACAAACTACGGTATGATAAATTGGGATTTTGAGGAATGAATAAAGACTGAGTTGCAATACTTTGTGCGTTTAGCGATTTTAAGTTGTGTACAATTTGAGAATACTTCTCTCTTTCTATCTGAGCATATTTAGATTCTATTCGCGAAATAAATGAAACCAAAAATGGGATTTCTGACTTAATAATTGAGAACTTTTCGATAAATCGTTTATTATTTTTGCATTCGGATTTACTACAACATAAAAATATATTTTTCTTATGTGCAATTGAAATCCCTAATCTACATACATCTTCATATAAAGGGCAATTAATCTGTTCTGACTCTTTATTTACAACATTAAGGCACTTCTCACAATCGGATTCCAGATCAAAATACCAAACCCCTTTTTCGTCCCATATTTTACAGTGCATATCTATTCTAAATATTTCTATAATTATCAATTATATTAATAAACTCATATGGATCTGCATTTTTAGATAATACCCCATCAAGAAGATTAAAATCAGAATTAAGTGCATGATGCTGTGCTGAATAAAGGTAAACTTTCTTATCTTTAAATCGTTTTTTTATAGCTTTTGCAACCCCTAATCCTTGCTCCTTGGGAAACAAACTTTCGCCCACTCCGTTGATATCTACAAAAATTATATTTGCATTACAAATTTCCGGGGAATCAATTCTTTTTACAACTGATATTTTTTTCACATTAACATATCCTGCTTGTTTTAGATTTTTCACATAATCAAAACTTTGATCATCAATGAAAAGAATTGATATTTCCTCTTTCTCTCGAAATTGTTTGTTATCATTATTTAAAGATTCACCAATAGGGACATTCACATTAACAGTTTGTGATACAGATTGATTCTGTTCCTTCATTCCAGACTGCTTTCTTATTAGCGCAATAACACCCGCTATGACACTTACGCCAATTCCACTAAATATCCACTCCTTATTGTCAAATATGAATTGCAAAAAATTACTCATAGCATAAAATTTAAATCCTAATAATACCACAAAGATATAAATACGAACCTATTTATCGAATATAATTCCCTATATTTGTGCTATTCAATCGAGATATAATATGAAACTGAATAGGATAAAAGCAGTATTGGCAGAAAAAGGGATTTCCCAGACATGGTTGGCAAAGCAACTTGGCAAGAGTTTCAGTATGGTGAATGCTTATGCCTGCAATAGGATTCAACCTAATTTGGAGACCCTTCAGCAGATAGCAGTTATCCTACAGGTGGATTTAAAAGACCTGATAACCGATAAAGAAGAAAGGTGAAGCTCATGGAATATAAATTCAATGAAAATACACGTGTGCAGGTTCCTGCCGCCATGCATTTGTGTAGGCTTGGATATACTTATTTGGACAATATAACAGAATATGACAGTAAAACAAATATTCTGACGGATGTATTTTTGCGCAGCGTACAGCGTTTGAATCCGGAACTGTCCGAGTTACAATCAAAACAATTGCTGAATGAAATCATATTGATACTTGACAATAATGACCTTGGAAGAGAGTTTTATAATAGACTGTCTTCCAATAGCAATATCAAGCTGATAGACTTTCAGGATGCTGGTCGTAACGAATGGCATGTAACCACTGAATTTACTTGCGAAAATCAGGATAGCGGAGACAGTTTCAGACCGGACATTACATGTTTTGTAAACGGACTGCCATTAGCTTTTATTGAGGTCAAGAAGCCGAATAACCATGACGGCATTCTGGCAGAAAGGGAGCGTATCAATGTGCGGATGCGCAACGAAAAATTCAGAAGATTCTTGAATGTCACCCAGCTGATGATATTTTCCAACAATCAAGAATATGATAATGAAAACAGGGTTCCTATTCAAGGTGCGTTCTATTGCTGCTCTTCGAAGGATAAGGCTTTCTTCAATGTCTTCCGTGAGGCTGATAAAGATTTTGTGACTAAATATCCATATAAGGCCGTATCTGACAGTGTGGAGAAACAGATATTGCAACACCGGAATTGTGTCGTAATCAAGAATCTGCCTGATTATAATACGAACAAAGATACGAATACTCCAACCAACAGGATTCTGACATCGATGCTCAGTAAAGAGCGTTTCCTGTTTTTGTTGAGATATGGCTTTGCCTATGTGGACAGAAAAATTGAACTGGAAGACGGCAGTAAGACTACACAGCTGGAAAAGCATGTTATGCGTTATCAGCAGCTTTTTGCCTCGCTGGCCATTCGAAAAAAATTGGATAATGGTGTCAAGAGCGGTATTATCTGGCATACACAAGGCAGTGGGAAAACAGCCTTGGCATACTACTCTGTACGTAGTCTGACAGATTTTTATGCGGCAAAGAATACGGCTGTGAAATTTTATTTCATTGTTGACCGTCTTGACTTGATGGAGCAGGCCAAGGATGAATTTGTGGCAAGAGGACTGTCTGTCAGAACTGCAAACAGCAGGGATGAATTGATGTCAGATATACGGAGCACGAATTTAACAGAAAATGCGGAGGGTAAAGCTGAGATAATGGTGGTAAATATCCAGAAATTCAAACAGGATTCTGCCAAAATACAGATTGATTCCAATTACAGCATCCGTTTGCAACGTATTTTCTTTATTGATGAAGCGCATAAAGGATACAATCCACAGGGAAGTTTCTTGGCAAACCTATTGGCAGCCGATAAGGATGCTATAAAAATTGCTTTGACAGGTACGCCTTTGTTAAAAGAGGAGAGGGAGTCTTGGCGTGTATTCGGTGATTACATTGATACCTATTATTACGACAAGTCAATAGCAGACGGTTATACACTGTAAGTATCCGTTAATCCCCACCTTGTGGATGATTTTTGAGGATTCTACCTTT
>ERZ827156.2196-NODE-2196-length-20807-cov-5.206534_pt1 | contig 20807 bp, 10 predicted proteins | sample MGYA00519919_ERZ827156 | MGnify/ENA primary metagenome ERZ827156 (study PRJEB31778, sample SAMEA3449269) | human gut metagenome | biome: human gut; feature: human-associated habitat; material: faeces | place: United Kingdom | collected 2010/2012 ...
TATAAATCAATGTCAGGAACGACCTGCAAACGTAACCGTCCGACAATGGCTGAAACACCAACGCAGGTGATAGCAGACAGCGACCACCATAACAGCAAGTGTTATATGTGGGTGCACCGTTCCGGAGAGTTTTATACCAGGCGTCCAATCGTGATATATGAATACCAGAAAGGTCGCGATCATCAAAAACCTCTGGATTTTTACAAAGATTATAAAGGAATCCTTGTAACGGATAGTTTGCAGCAATACCATTTGGTCGACAAAAAGCTTGCAGACGTAACAAACGCAAACTGTTGGGCGCATGCAAGGCGTGATTTTGCGGATGCGGTTAAGGCTGCAGATAAAAAAGATCCATCGTCTGTAAGACAATCGGCTGCATACCAGGCTTTGCAGAAGATCGCCGAGTTTTATAATGCTGATACCGAGTTAAAAGAACTCTCATCAAAGGAACGTCTTCAAAAACGGCAGGAACTGATCAAGCCGATGGTTGAAGAAGTTTTTGCGTGGGTAAAACAGCAGGCGAGTGACTGTACAGTACCTCCAAAATCCAAAACAGGTCATGGACTTAATTTTGTAATTAATCAGGAAAAATACCTAAGAGTATTTCTCGAAGATGGTGATGTTCCAATTGATAATTCCGCCTCAGAGAAAGCTATACGTACCTTTTGCCTTGGCAAGAAAAACTGGATGTTCCACAATACTGCAAAAGGAGCCTCTGCCAGCGCAATGGTATATAGTATTTCTGAAACCGCAAAGCTGAATAATCTGCGACCGTATTATTACTTTAAATATATCCTTACAGAGTTGCCTAAACTCTGTGATGAAAGAGGAAATATAGATCCTACAGAATTGGATTATCTCATGCCATGGTCAGATAGCCTTCCGGATGAATGCCGGAAACCACGCCGCTCATAATAGGCGGCGTTGATTTTAACAACCTGCGTATGATTTAACGTTTACGTTTGAGTAGTTAATTAGTGGTTGAATAAGTAAAGTCAGGGTGGACATGAGTTCACTCTGTTTTTTATATAAAATTTATATTTTACTTTCATATTATTGTAAATAGTGGTAATCTGTTATTAGTACTAAAGGTGTATGATATTGTATTTTTAAAGGAGCGTTGATATGACAAAACATGTATTAAAGAGAATGATAGGAGTTGTCCTTTGCTTATGTCTATTGCTTCAATTACTGCCTCAGGCTCAAAATGTACTTGCAGCATCTAGTAAGGTTGAGACGGCGCTGGACTGGGCACAGAAAATTGCAGATGATAATAGTCATGGGTATTCACAACAACATAGAAATGGACCAGATTATGATTGTTCTTCATATGTGAGTACTGCACTTGTAAAAGCCGGATTAAATGATAATGGTAGTCTTACAACTTATACTATGAAGAAGTATTTGTGCTCAAAAGGATTTACATGGATTCCTTGGAGCTCAATTGGAGGTCAGAGTGGTTTAAAAAGAGGTGATATTCTATTAGATGAAGATACACATACGGAATTCTATATTGGAAATGGAAAGATGATTGGAGCACATAGGGATTATGGATATCCAGCAACGGGAGATCAAACTGGAAAAGAAATATCTGTTCAAAGTTTTTATAATAATCAATATGGTATTTCATGGAACGGAGTATTACGATATGAGGAAACAAATCCTGTCACAACTACACCATCCATCTGGAAAAACAGTGACAGCTATACGGTAGGAAATTCGGCAACATTAACCTGGAACAGTGTAGATAATGCAACAGGATATTGGTTTTCAGTCTGGTATAAGGGGGAACAAATTGTTACAACTCAGGTTTCAGGAAGCTCGGAGTATACATTAAATAATCTGGGCGAGGGAGAGTATACTGCCTATATAACGGCTTATAATGATAGCAGTAGTAAGCAGGGTTATGTGACCTTTAGGGTAAATTATCTTGATATAGGTACAAATTTTATAGCTAATATAATTAAAGTTGATTCATGGAGTCATGTGGTTAATGATAATACAAATGCTTGCATAGGTAAAGAAGTGGGAAATGCAAACGAGTATTATGAATTCGTAAGACAGAGTGATGGCTCATATATAATTAAATCACTTGAAGATGGAAAATATCTCGAGGTTTCTGATGGTGGAAATAAAAATGGTCAGAATGTGGGCTTTAGTGATTATACAGGAGAAAATAACCAAAGATGGTATATAAAGAATGGCTCTAGTGGAAAAATATTAATTCCTAAAAACGCAACAGGATCGTGCCTAGATATATCTAATAATGGCTCAGCAGTAGGAACAAATGCACAAATATGGGCTCAGGCGGGAGTGGCAGCCCAGGAATTTAGTATATATACACAGTCGAATATTCCAAACTTCATTAATTTTGGAGATGATTTTTACGCAAATATAATCAAAGCAAGTACATGGAGTACTCTTGTAAATAAGAATCCTAATTTGGAAGTTGGTGGAGAGGGTGAAGCAGAAGGAAGCGATATATGGCATTTCAGACGAATGAAAGATGGTACATATATCATACAGTCTCTATTTGATGGAAAATATCTTGATGTTGAGAAATTTAGCAATCAAAAGGGAGCTAACGTATATTGCTATGATTATACAGGTGATAGCAATCAGAGATGGTATTTGACATTGGGAAAAAATGGAAAGGTCTTAATTCCAAAGAATGCTACTGGATTATGTTTAGATGTTTCTAATGATGGTTCGGACGCTGGGACAAATGCACAGCTATGGGAGCCAAACGGAACAACTGCTCAGGAGTTTAATGTTTATAAAGAGGACACGATAAAGCTAGGCACGGCAAATGTTACTTTATCAAATAACAACTATATATATGATGGCAAAGAGAAGAAACCGGATGTAACAGTAAAATATGGATATGCTACGTTACAACAAGGCACAGATTATACGGTGGAGTATTCAAATAACGTAAAAGCAGGTACAGCTACCGTTACAATAAAAGGCACCGGAATATATTCAGGTACAGTTTCTAAAAACTTTGAAATAAAAGAAGCTTTATATACGGTGTATGGATATCAGGTTGTTATCAATGGAAATTTCGATTTGAAATATTATATTGATTTGTCAAAAGAAGCTGCAAATGATACCGATGCGTACATTGAGTTTAAAGTCGGTGATAAAGTACAAAAGGTAAAACAGAGAGAAACATCGAATGGACACTATGTTTATACATGTGAAGTTCCTGTAGCTCAGATTGGTGACAAAGTGACGGCAACACTACATTATAAGGATAAATCATATGCTCTTACACAGTATTCGGTCAAAGATTATCTAAATACAATAGTTCAAAACAAAGATAAAAAAGAAGAGTATGGAAAGGCTGCAGACATTGCATCAGCTATACTGAATTATGGGGCAAGGGCACAGTTATATTTTGGATATAAGACAGATTCATTAGTTTACAGTGCTTTACCGGATGCTGAGATAAAAAAAGTGGATTCTATTTTGGCACAGGATATTAAGAAAGCTATAACCAATAAGGAAAGCGGCAACCTTGAAAACAATGATTTCAAATACTATGGAGCTTCATTAGTATGCAAGTCAGATACAGGAATGAAACTGTATTTTGAAAATAAAAATAGTCTTTCTCTTAAAGAGATTGAGAAGAAATATGATATTTCGGTTAAAGATTGTAAGAAGCAGGTTAGTAAATCCATAAACGGAAATATGATTTGTATTACTATTAATGATTTAAATGCTACTGAACTGGATGATAATTTTGTGGTGCAGATAACGAATAAGCAAAACAGCAGTCAGAGTATGTCTGTTTCAACAAGCCCGTATATTTATATAAAGAAATCTATGGATTCCGGAAATACAAAGCTTATAAATCTCAGCAAAGCGATGTATTGGTATAGTCAGAAGGCTATGGAGTATTCAATGACGGAAAATAGATAAGTTTTATAATTATCTTTTCGAATTAATAAATTTAAGGAATACATCTTTAGCAATTGTATGGGAAATTGAATAATAACACAAGGAGATAGAGAACAGCAATGTTCTCTATCTTAATTTATACTGCATTGAATAAAGAAAAATAGTAATATAGAACTATAAGAAAAGAACTATATAAAAATGGATGTTATTCTAAGTTAATTTTGATAATTTTAGGGAGGATTAAAAATATGAAAAGAAAATTTAAAGTTTTATCTTTTATATTGGTAATGGCACTATTTATTATGTCTTATATGCCAGCTTCGGTGGTGCAAGCTTCTGAAATATGTAATAGTGAAACTGCCAATAATGCTGCGAGTGTGAAGATAAAATCATTTTATAGCGATGGATATTTATCTGGTGCAATTTCCACAACGGGAGATTTGTATTGTTGGGGGAATAATATATGTGGTAATGTAGGAAATGGAACTACAGATAATCAGTTAACACCGGTTAAAGTATTGGATAATGTAAGAGAGTTTTATATTGGAGATTTTGTAACTGCGGCTATAACAATAAATGGTGATTTATATTGTTGGGGTGACAATGAATGTGGTGGAGTGGGGAATGGAACCACAGATGATCAGTTAACACCTGTTAAGGTTTTAGAGAATGTTAAAGAGTATTTTTCATTTAGAGATATAGATGATGATTATGAAACATTTGCAGCTTTAACTACAGATGGAGATTTATATTGTTGGGGGTATAATGATTATGGTCAGGTAGGAAATGGTACTACTGATAATCAATTAGTTCCTTATAAAATATTGGAGAATGTAAATCGTATTTCGGTGGATGGTGCAACTATAGCAGCAATAAAAATGAATGGTGATTTATACTGTTGGGGTGACAATGAATTGGGTGGAGTGGGGGATGGAACCACAGATGATCAGTTAACACCTGTCAAGATATTTGAGGATGTCAGTGATGTTTCTATAAGTAGTGAAAATATAGCTGCAATAAAAAATAACGGAGATTTATACTGTTGGGGATTTAATAGATTTGGTCAAGTTGGAAACGGAACGACTGCAGACCAGCTCACTCCGGTTAGAGTATTAAAGAATGTAAGCAAATTTTCTTATTATGGCTTTACTTCTACAGCATTGACTACAAATGGGGAGTTGTATTTATGGGGTGAAAATGAAAATGGTGGATTAGGAAATGGAACGACTGCAGACCAGTTAACTCCGGTAAAAGTATTAGACAATGTTAAAGACTTTTTATATTCATATGATGGCAGAGTGTCAGCACTAACAACAACTGGGGATTTATATTGTTGGGGTTATAATAGTCGTGGGCAAGTAGGAAATGGTTCTTATATTAATCAGCTGACTCCGGTAAAAGTATTAAATAATGTTAAAGAGTTTTTCAGCAATTCTGAAACAACAATAGCGTTAACTGTAACTGGAGATTTATATTGTTGGGGGACAAATAAACTTGGCACAGTAGGAAATGGTTCTTATATAAATCAGTTAACTCCAGTGAAAATATTAGAAAATGTTAAAGAGATTTCGGACACTTATTATACAACAATAGCAATAACTGTAACCGGAGATTTATATTGTTGGGGATGGAATGAATATGGAGCAGCTGGAAACGGCACAATTGACAATCAGTCCGCTCCGGTAAGAATATTAGAAAATGTTAAAGAGGTTTCGATCAATAATTATACAACATCAGCAATAACTGTAACCGGAGATTTATATTGTTGGGGTTATAATGAGTATGGTATTGTTGGCAATGGAACTAGAGAAGAACAGAAAACTCCATATAAGGTATCATTCCCAACAGAAGATAGCTATTCCGGCAATTTGAAAGGTCTTTCGCTAAGCTTGAGTGATGATATTGGACTGAACCTTGTTATGCAACTGTCAGATTCCTTACTGATTGATAAAGATAATACATATGTTGAATTTACACCTGAAGGAAGCAAAAAATCCACACGTGTATATCTTAAAGACGCAGACAAGGTTAATTACAATGGAAGCGACTGTTATTCATTTAAATGCATGGTTAACGCTGCAGAAATGACCAAAAAGGTAAACGCGGTGCTTCATTGTAATGATTGGACAGGACAGACATATTCATATTCGGTTTATGACTATGCAAGCAAAATACTAGCTGAGCCAGAAAGCAGCGAATACAGGTCATCAGCACCACTGATAAAAGCAATGCTGAACTATGGCGGATATGCTCAGACTTATTTTAATGAAAAAACAGATGCTCTTGCCAATAAGGGATTGTATAATAAGACCAATGATCCTGTATTAACAACTAATACAACAATTTCGAAAGACTATAATTATGCCGCCTTCAACAACAATATGGGCGTTTCATTCCTAGGAGGCAGTCTTGTCCTGAATTCCGGTACGGATTTGAAGCTGTATTATAGCATGGATGACAAAAATATGGCGAATAACATAAAGGTTAGTGTAAATGGACAAAATATTGCACCAGAGTATGATGGAAATATCATGTGTGTAAGAGTCTCGGATATTAGCATTTCATCGCTTGGTGATACATATAACGTTAAAATCAGCGTGAATGGAAAAGAGATAAATCAGAAGTATAGTGCAATGACTTACATGTATAAGGCGCTAAATTCACAAAATTCTAATACAAAACTGAATAATGTAGTAAAGGCATTATATCTTTACAATGAAGCAGCAAAGCAGTATTCGATGGGAATTGAATAATCGCGCTAGGAGATAGAGGACAGCGAGATGTCCTCTATCTCTGTATTTGTAATAATGCATAGATATGCTCAATGAGGGAGTACATGTTGATGAGATAGATGAGGCATTTTCTCTTATTCCATCAATATTTCAACGCTATATTTTAAGTGATGCTTGAAATCTGATAAATTAATGATGGTAGAATTAGGGCAGATATAGTCTGCCCTAATTTTTGTGGAAATTTACTAATTTATAAAGGGACATTTTATATATTTTTTTAGAAGAAAACATGATAGAATTTAATAGTACTATAGATACAAGCAAAGGATGGAAGATATGAAGAAACAAATGACAAAGAAAATTACAAGTATACTAATTATGCTGATAATGCTAATCACATTATTCCCAACACGGGTAACTGTACAGGCGGATGATGAACTTGCTACTGTAAGTACGGGTAAATACAATGATTATGAGTATCGTGTTAATGACAAGAATGAGGTAATTATTACAAAATATTCCGGAACAGAGACAGATGTAGTAACTCCAAAGGTGATTGATAATAAACCTGTTGTTGGAATAGGTGTAAATGCATTTGTCTGTTTGTGTAATTTGCAAACGCTTACGATATCTGAAGGTGTGCGTTTCTTTGAGGGAATTTTAACAGATGAGGATGATAATTTAAAGCAGATAAATCTACCGTCTACGCTTTCTATTGGCAAAATATCAGGTAGTTTTATTACCGGCTGTAATGGGATAAGCGGATATTGTCCGGCCCTTGAGGATATATTTATTGCTCCGGGAAATCCGTATCTATGTAAAGAAAATGGCATAATATACGATAAAAACAAAACAATGGTTATATGCAGTACTCCTAAAACGCAGCTCGGGAGTGTCGTACTTCCGGATACGGTAAATTATATCGATGATATGGCATTCAATTATAATGATACTCTGACGTCAATACAGATACCGGATAAAGTGACTTATATAGGTTATTGGGCTTTTAATAATTGTACTAATCTGCAATATGTAAATATTCCTCGTTCAGTAAAAATGATAGGTCAGTATGCGTTTCATCAGACTAGGATACAGTCATTATACATCCCAAAAGAGGTTGGTAATGTTGGAATTAAAGGAGATGTTTTTTCACCCTGTATGGGAGATGGAATTAAAAATATTATTGTTGAAAACGGAAATCCTTATTTCAAAGTAGTGGATGGTGCATTAATTTATAATAATCGTATTCAGCTATATGCTTCGGGAAATGAGCAGACAAGTTATACAATGCCGGATTATGTTACGGGAATTGCGTGGATGGCATTTTGTGGAGCCTATAATCTTAAGTATATTAGTTTATCAAAACGATTAGAAGAGATTCCGTATGGTGCATTTGATAATTGTATTCATTTAAAGAAAATAATCATTCCGGAGGGCATTAAAAAGATTGATAACAATGCTTTTTGGAATTGTTATGACTTGCAAAAAATAGGTTTGCCTCAATCTCTCACTCAGATTGGAAATGATGTTTTTGCTAATGTTTATGGAAAGATGGATATATATTATCCAGGTTCTCAAAGTAAATGGAATAGCTTGTCGAAGGGAAATTCATTTGACGATATTAATGCTACATATCATTTTAATTTTGATCTGAGCAATGGTTTTCGTGATGAAAACGAAATAAAGCCTTTAGGGTATTCTGTCTCATTGTCTGACAGAGTAAGTATGAATGTTTATATGCAGGTACCGGATGATATATTTGATAGCATGAATGCAGTTGTTCGCTTTACGTATCGTGATGCTAAAGCTGGTACTCGGATTGTGGATAAGCCAATTACTGAGTTTATCAGGACCACGTATGAAAACAAAGATGTAATAAAAATGACTTGTGAAGTGAATATTGCAGAGCTGACAAGTCCGGTAGGAATACAGACGTTGAGACCTGACGGAACTGAAAGTAATAAATGTGAGTGTTGTGTACAAACCTATGCGAAGCAGGTAATAAGTGATAAGGATACTTATAAAGATTTGGTGCCGGTAGTAGAGGCGCTGATGAGTTATGGTTCATATGCACAGAAATATTTTGGGGTAAATACAGACAACCTGGCAGATGCAGGAATTGATATGTCTGATATGTCAGAAACTATTGAGACAATTAAAGACGATGAACTCTCAGCGAAATTAACGCTGAATGGATTTTTTACAGAGGGAGCCATTAAGAATTTTAACAATGAAGATTTTGAATACATAGGTATGTCTTTGGTGTGTGGCAGTGCTATAGATGCCAAAGCCTATTTTTCTAATAAGAACAATTTGTCATTGGAACAGATTAAGAATAAGTACTCAATAGTCATGAACAACGATGATAGCACAGCTATTAATGAAGAGAACTATGAAATCAGTGCAGATAACAGCCTTATATGTATAAAGATCAAGAATATTGGACCGTCAAAGCTTTACAGAAATTTCCATATGTATTTTACAAACAAGAGCAATGATGAAACAACGAGTGGTGTGGTGAGACCATACTGGTATATCAATAAGGTTATCCAGTCACCGACAGCAGATGCGGACCTGAAGAATCTGTGTAAGGCAATGTACATATATAATAACGCAGAAAGACAGTATTTTATGAATCATATTTGGGATAACTGGGGAAGGGCGTAAAAAAATATAACCGAACGTCAAGTATTGAATAGCCAATAAATAAATTTTATATTTTACTTTCATATTGCTGTAAATAGTGGTAATCTATTATTAGTACTAAAGGTTTATGATATTGCATTTTTAAAGGAGTGTAAGAATGAAAGAAATAAGAAAAAGTGTAATGTGTTTTGTTGTGGCATTGTGTACTATACTGGTTACATTATTACCTCAAGTGGTATATGCAGATAAAGAGTTTTCGGATTCTACCTATGCGGGACATATATATTGTATCAGTAATGATTCTGGTCATGGACAATTAGTGGCAGGAGATGAATTTACACTTGAGGGAGTTGGTACGGTTAATGGCTATAACATTGCAACATCAAATCAAGCTACGGTTACATATAGTTGGAGTGTGTCAGAAGAATGCGAGGACGTTATAACTTTAAGGACGGATAGTGATGATACATCACATTGCCATGTGAAATTAGGAAAAAACATTAGCGCTGGTAATTATTGTATTTATATGTCTTTTTCGGTGTATGATGATAATGGAAAGTTACATACAGTTACAGGTTATGAATATTCGTTTTCTGTAGTAGATGAACATTATGAAATAGTATGTGAACTTCCAAAAAATGTAAATAATGGTCAGGCGTTTACGTTCAAGCCATATTTGACAAAGGTGGTACCGAATGAAAAGGACTGTATTGTAACAGATTTGAAAGAAATTTATGAAGTAGATACGGATGATGATGTTAATTTATTTGAAAATTCCGATGGAAGTTATACAATAATACCTACTAAAAATGATGTAATGAGAATTAGTATCAGGGCTGTTTCTAGTGATAATTTAGTATATTATGCGAGTACTAACTATGATATTAATGTTTCGGAACCAAGTTTGTCTTTTTTAAGTTCATCTTATAGATTTTATGTAGATGAAGAGGTTAATGTAGGTTTGAGTTTATCAGGCTTGTATATGAAATATGGGGATGATTATAGTGTTGAATTATATATTGATTGTGGTTATGGAGAGTTTAAGATTGACAAATCTGAATATGATGTAACCAAAATTGATGATGAGATATACCTTACATTTCACGGGGATTTGAATAAAAAAATAGGGGGACTTAGTCAAGATGTGCTTAGAGCTGTAGCTGTAAAAAACGGAGATCCTTTATGTGAGACAACTACAGTATTGGAAGTATTTAATAAATTGGAGAAGATTAGAGTTGGTGAACCACAAAAGATATATAAGTCATTTTATTCTGCATTAAGTATGGAGGAAGAAATGCAGTATATTGTTGATAGTGTTACTATAGATGACCCAAATATTGTGAAACTTGTGGAAGCAGAATCATGTTGGACATATCAAGGAATTGCAGAAGGTGAGACGACGATTCATGTTAAAAGGCATTATTATAAAGGTACAAAGCGTATAGAAGATGATTATGATAATATATTACAGGTATTAGATGCCAATTATTCTATTAATTATGGAGTTGTTAATACAAAAGTGTATCCCGGAGGTTCCCGTTGTGTTCAATTAAATTTAACAGCTTATAAATATGTTAATGGACATAATGTTGAGGTTGATATAAATCAAGGAGATATTAAATGGGAGGCGGCAACTACAAAAGCGAATTTTGCATATGGAGATGCAAAGGGTAAAGCAAGTATAGTGGATGGTAATAAGCTTAAAATTACAGTGGATCCAGATTCTACATATGGAACGATTGCAGCAACAGTAACAGCAAGAAGAGCAGATGGGAAAGTATTGGCAATTGTAAATGCAAATTGTGATATTGCAACTGAAAAGGATTACAGTTATTGGGATAATGTTGTTAGCGAAAATAAATCATCAGTAACATTAAAGCCAGAATTAATTGAATATAGCATTGATAATCCAAGTGGAATTAATGTTACAAATAAATATGATATGACTATAAGTTATAGTTATGGTGATGTTTTTACGGATGTAATAAATCAAGATGGAACGGTTACATTTAATAGGATAGCAGGTAAAGAAAATGAAAGTGATGTTGTTACATTTAAATGGGTAGATGATAGTGGTGCAGCGGTATATTATGGTTCCTATGTATTAAAACAAGCAGATACACAAATTGTTGAGCCTACGAATCCAGATATTTCAGAGGATGAAAAGGAACCACTTGTTAAAAATATGGGGCAAAGTGTTATGTTTGATAATCAACAATCAATAGCATTGAATATTTATTGGAATGTAGAAAATGCAAATATGTTGAGTTTGAAGGTGTGGTTTGAGGATGAACCAGATAATATTTGGTATGCACCAGCACGAAATTTATATTTTAATACGAATGGATTTAATTTTAGATCTACTATAAAAGTAAATTCTGGTGAATATGCAAGAACCATGAAAGTGCAATTGATTTCGGATAAGGGTAAAGTAATTGGAGAGGTGACTACATCCGTAAAAGAGTATGCACTAAAAATTATAAATAGTAATGATGAAAAGTACGAAAAATATAAAAATTTAGCGAAAACTATACTGAATTATGGAGCAGCTTCTCAAGAATATTTTAATTATTATGTGGATAGTCTTGCAAATAGTGATTTGACAATCAATGATAAAAAAATAGATGATATACCAAATGATCAACTTTTAAAATATCGAAATAATGATCAACTTCATTACTGTAATGGAATCCAGTTTTATGGTTCTAGTTTGATTTTGGATAATCAGCTTACAGATAGGTTATATTTTAAATTGGATGAACGATATGATCCGGATTATTTTAGAATTCAAACATCATCATCTTCTTCAAAAGGCTGGTTAATTTCAAGTGAACCTAAATTGATCCATTATAGGGATAATATTTATTATTTTGATTTGCCAGAGTATGATAAATTCATAGGACGAGATGTGAATATTTCAATTAATAGTGATTCAATGATTTATAATCCGATGAATTACATTTATAGGGTTTATAAGACAACTACAGATATTAATTTAAAGAATCTTATTAAAGCATTATACTGGATGGAGTATCAGAAGCAGCAACTTTCTGCATAATCATACAGATTGTATTACCAATTCGGAGCAGACATGCATATGTCTGCTCTATTTTTGAACGTTAATTATGGTAGAGTTCTTTTGTGAATGTTTTATAGGAAAAAGGTTCCGAATATCGTAAGCGCAAAATAATTCGACGGATTGCAACAAATTAATTATCAACTCATAATAAGTATCAGGAACTGCTAGTATTTTGCTATAATTATGTTTGCAAAATCTCTGGAAGTTCACAAAGAACCCTGTGCGGTCGAAATATACAAGAATATTGGTATGAATGCAACAAAAACTATTGTATTTGCAATAGTTTTTGTTGTATTTTGTATATGCATGGTTTATTATATATCATAGGATGGTGCAATTTTACGAGAATAATTAGTTGAAAAAAATTATGAGTCAAGATAGCGGAAAATGAGATGAGTCGTGCGTAATTCCACAAGAAGATAGAGATTTCACCCAATACACTTACAAAACTTAATCAGAATGAAAATATATCATTAGAAATCATTATAAAGATATGTGAATTTCTGAATTGTGATATAGGCAATATGTGTGAAATTGCGGAAAGCAAGGAGGGTTAAGATGCCTAGGTATACTACAAAAGAGATAAAACTTGATGAACTTTATTTAGATGAAAAAAATCCACGATTTATAGTGCCGCCAAACCCTACACAGCAAAGTATTGTAGACTATTTAATTGAAAATGAAGAAGTAGAACAATTGGCACAGGATATTGCAAAAAGTGGCGGATTATATGCTGGGGAAAGAGTAATTGTTACAGAAGAAAATGGAAGATGGATTGTATTAGAGGGGAATCGTAGAATATGTGCTTGCAAGATACTAATGAATCCTCAATTATTAGCAAATAAAAGATTAGCATCTATCGATAAAATATCGTTATTTATGAATAATGAATTAAAGCAGACATTGGCGGTTGTAGATGCAGATGTTATGAAAAATCGTCTGGAAGCACAAAGTTCTTTAGCTGCAAAACATATAGATGGTATTAAAAAATGGTCAACGATTTCCAAACATAAATTTTTTGCATTAGAATTTGATGCAGGAAAGTCAATTGAAGAAATATCAATGATAACAGGGGTATCACTAGCTAAAATTAAAACGGGATTAAAAGAATATAGAATTATCGATTATGTGTTGAAATTGCCTTTTTGGACACAAAATGAGCGTGAAGAGTATTTAAATTTACAAGAAATAAAAACAACGCGTTTAACAAGACTTTTTAGTGCAAAACCTTCTAAAGTGGATGCTAAAAGATTAAGAGAAATTATTGATTTGGATTATGATTGTTATTATCATATAAAAACATCTCTTGCAAAGGATGTATTTGACGAAATATTGCATATAGTAGCGCAGGCTGCATTTATACCGAATTACGCAAGTGATTTTAATGGAACCAGAAGTACATACGAGGATATTCCACAATTGATGCGTTTTTTGGAAAAAAACAAGTTAGTTATTGAAAATAAATCTGGAAATAAAAATGTTTATGTAGCGCCAGAACCGAAAACTAATGTGGATATAAAGTCGGAAACTAGTGAAAAAATGAGGGATAATGAAGATAAAAAGGTTGTAAATGCAACCAGTAACAAGCAATTTACATCTAAGAGAAATGTTTTGATTCCAGAAGATTTTAAAGTTAAATGTACTGTTGTAAAGATAAATGATATTATTAAAGAATTAAAGCGACTAAATTTTAGTTACTGTGTTAACGCTCAAGCTGTTTTGTTGAGAGTTCTATTGGAGTTGAGTTTAAAGTATTATCTGAATAGAATTGATGAGTCAAGTAAAATTGATGAAGGGCATCTTGAAGGAACATATGTGGCCACATTGGAGAGTATGCGGGGCAAGAAGTTGCTGAATTCAGTAGAACACAGTAATTTAGTTCAACTTAAAAAGCGTGATAAGATTTTTAGCATTTTTAATGGATATGTTCATTATGATTCGGTTGTACCGAACAAAGATATTTTGATTTTTTACTTTGACAATTTGAGACGGATTATCGAAATTTGTCTCAACAGTTAAGAAACGGAGGCTTTTAATGCTGTATTCGCCATTACGTTATCCTGGTGGCAAGGGCAAACTTGCACCTTTTATGGGATTAATGATAAATAAAATGAATATTAAAAATGGTACATATATTGAGCCTTTTGCAGGGGGGGCTGGGGTAGCACTTATGCTCTTGATGGAAGGTTATGTAGATGATATCGTCATTAATGATTATGACAAGGCTATTTATTCGGTATGGAGGGCAATAATTAGTGAGCCAGAAAATCTTGTGGATAGAATATTAGATACGCCGATTAACATTGATGAATGGAAAAAACAGAAGGAGATATATGTAGAACAAAACAAAAAATATTCTTTAGATCTGGCGTTTGCTACATTTTTTCTTAATCGAACAAATAGGTCCGGCATATTAAAAGGTGGACCTATAGGGGGATTTGAACAAACAGGAAATTATGGAATAGATGCAAGATACAATGCAGAAAAATTAGTGGAGAGAATTCGAGCGGTTGCGAAATATAAAAAACATATCAAAGTATACAACAAAGAAATTGTTAGTTTTATTGAGAGTGTTTTGCCCAATTATGGTCAAAATTCGATGACGTACTTTGATCCACCATATTTTAATAAGGGACCAGAATTGTATAAGAACTTTTTTGACAAAGAAGATCATGCTAAGATTGCTCAGTTAATTTTGAATGGGGTTCCAGGAAATTGGATTATTACTTATGATGACACTCCTGAAATAATAGAATTGTATAAACAACAGTGCATAAGGAGATATGATTTAAATTATAGTGCAGCTAATACAGGAAAGAGTTCAGAAGTAATAGTTTTTAATGATAATAAGTTTTGCCCAACGAATCAAGAGTTACTGAATCAAAAAATTAATATTAATTTACGTGAGGTGAACGAATAGTGATAATTGAAAGTATAGAAGTAGAAAAATTTCGTGCGATTGAAAATTTATCATTAGATATTGGAAAGAATATTACTGCTATTGCTGGACGAAATGCCACTTTAAAAACAACATTGTTGGGTATGTTAGGACAACCATTTACTATTTCCAGTGGGCATCCAATGCATGGTTGCACAACCATAGATGGATATAATTTTAAATCGCAGTTCAAGGAAAAATTTAAAATATCAAAAGAATTTGATCATTATGGAGAACATATTTGGACTTTGAAGTTTTATAAAAGAGGCTATTATAATGATGATGAAATCAAAATGATGAGTATTAGGCGTCCGACTAAAACAAATCCGAATGACATTCGTTTTTGGAATGCAAAAAGTAAGGCGAAGGGAACCGGATATGTGCAGTTGCCTGTTTACTATTTGAGTCTAGGCAGATTGTTTCCGATTGGCGAAACTGGAAAGACAAAGAATGTAGATATACATTTAACGGAGGAAGAAAATACATATTTTGTAAAAACATATAAAGAGTTATTATCAATTCAAGAGTCCAAAAATGCAGTTGCTGCCATGGAAAAAGCTGATGCGAGAAGAAATTTTGTGGGTGTAAACGATAATACACATGATGTGTTCACTAACTCAGCAGGGGAAAGTAATATTGGTAAAATTATTTTGGCGATATTATCATTTAAGCGCTTGAAGGAAGGATATGGTAATCAATATAAAGGTGGAATATTACTTATTGATGAGTTAGATGCAACGCTTTATGGATATTCACAGAAGAAATTAGTGGATTTTTTGTATAAGACATCTAAAGAATTTAATATACAGATAATATTTACAACACATTCACCGATGGTTTTGCAAGAAGTAAATAATTTACAGCGAAAAGAAATACGTAAAATGCAGGAAAATGGTATAGATGTGTCAACAATTTCATATAACTATGAGAGTGAGATAATTTATCTTGAATCATATTATGTGGGTGAAGTTGGTGATAGTAAGCGAATGGTTAAAGGTCGTAATATAAGAAAGTCTATAGATTTGAAAGAAGTTACTGATGACATAAATATGCAACCCTCTATAGTAAGACAAAGTGTGAATATCTATTTAGAAGATGAACGAGCTAAGCAATTTTTGATATATTTATTGTCTCAGCATTTAAAGTATAATTATGAAAATTATTTCAATATTGTAGATGTTAATTTGGGATTTACAAATTATCTGCATTTGCATAGGAAGAGGGTTCCGGAGTTTTTAAACAGTTTAATAGTATTGGATCATGATGTTTATAGAAAAGCCTCGACAACCCAATTGGATTATGTTGCAAATAGTACTCGAAATATTATGTTTTTGCCTGAAGATGTTGAAGAGGGAATGTTTAAGCTATTAAAGGATCCGATTCGTTATAAGAAATTTGAGAATACCATTAGCGACGTTAGGATGCCGTATGAGATTTGTTTTAAAGATTGGACTGAGAGCGAGTATGAGTCTAATGAATACAAGCATTGGTTTGCATATATGGAAGAAACTCTAGGGGGAGTTGATAGAATGTATGCTTTTTGGCTTAGTAATAATGAGACTAGTGCTCGTGATTTTGTAGAAAAATTTGTATCTGCATATAATTTAATTGCAGATAAACAAGGATATGATTATATGATGGGTATAACAGAGTAATATGGAAATGTGCAGGATTTGTATGGAAGATAGCCAAGAAATGCCGAATTTACGACGTTACTTGGCTTGTTTTGGATTGAGTGACAATCAAATGACAACAATTTTCAGTTATCTTCCGAAGCGGATTCAAGTAGAATTTTTAAATTGGTCATCTTTTGTAAGTAGGTAATAATCCGTATCTGTTAGCACCCATATTTTTCTGATACATTCTTTTCATAACAAAGGAAGGAAACTGTATCATTATGAAAACAGATGAAAAAATTACACTGTAGTCTGAAAGAATTAGTGAATTTCATTCAAGTAGACAGCCGTGCAAAGCATGGTGTCAGGAACATCACGTTCCGGTCTCTAAAATGAATTACTGGTTGCGCAAACTGAAAACATTGGACAAACAATCGGATACTGATATGATTTTTGCAAAAATGCCAACAGAAAAAGAAATTTCGACGAATGAAACTTTGAACACCTGTCTGTCTCCAATCCGTATTTTTATCACTAACAGTATTCGGATTGAAGTGATGTCAGAGTGCCTTTCAGAGCTTTTTAGTGTTCTGATTCAGGGATTAAAAGACCATGCTTGATTTGGCAGGTGGCACAACCGTTTACCTTGCCTGTGGAGCTACCGATCTGAGAAAAAGCTATCACGGACTGGCTGCAATTATCAAGCTAAAATTCAAACTTGATCCCTATTCGCGCTGCATGTTTGCGTTCTGCAACCGCAGGCGGACTTCTATTAAGATTCTGCAATGGGACGGATCCGGTTTCTGGATTCTGATGAAGAGGCTTGACAAAGATTCCTTTCACTGGCCGGATACTCCGGATGAATTACAGAAAGTGACCCTGAAAGAAATGCATTGGCTGTGTGATGGTCTTTCACTTACTCCGAAGGGAGCTTTTGAAGAAAGACATCCAAAGATTGTTGTATAAAGAACGGATTTGTCAATTCGCAAAAAGCACGAAATACTTGTGGATATCGGTATATATTCCTACACAGTAAAACGTTGATTTTTCTCGAACAGCTGGACTTTCTATGCTATACTGGAATTATCATATAAGAGTTTGGAGATTGCCGGATGGATCCGTTTTTTACAGAGGAACAGCTGAATAACATGAGCCGTGAAAACATGATGGAAGTTATGAGAATCATGCAGAATCAGGTTCAAAAAAAGAGACCGAGGTACAGCTTCTGAAAGACAAGCAGAAAGAACTGGAATTTATGAACGCAATGCTTTCAGACCGTCTTGCGCTTGCACAAAGAAGACGTTTCGGTTCTTCCAGTGAAAAATACGCAGATGGATATGAACAGATGGATCTGTTTAATGAGGCTGAAGTCAATGCAGATACGGATACTGCTGAGATTGAAGAGGAAATCGTGATTCCATCGCACAAACGGAAAAAACGCACCGGCAAAAAAGAAGAAGATCTTTCTAATTTCGAAGTAACAGAAACAATCGAATATAAACTGACCGGCGAAGACCGCTATTGTCCGGACTGTGGAACAAAGTATAAAGTCGTCACAAAAGAAGTCGTAAAACGACTGAAATTCATCCCTTCCACCTTTGAAGTGGTGGAAGAAGTAACCTATGTATACAGTTGTCCAAAATGTGGTGCTATGATCCGGCCGGAAAAAGAGTTTCCGTTGATCAAGGGAAGCATTGCTACACCTTCGCTGGTTGCCGGAATCATGAATGCAAAGTATGTCAATGGCATGCCGCTGGCAAGACAGGAACGGGAATTCGCAAGGTATGACTTAAATCTTTCAACAAAAACAATGGCAAACTGGATCATCAGCTGTGCAGACCGGTATCTGGGACTGCTTTATGGGCAGATGAAGGAAGAATTCCTAAAGAGCAGATACATCCATTGCGATGAAACCAGGATCCAGGTAATTGATGAACCGGATCAGAAAGGATCATCTCAAAACTGGATGTGGGTATATCTGACAGATCATTACAGTGAAGCCCCACAGATGGTTCTCTTTGATTATGAGAGAACGCGTGCCGGATATCACCCGGTAAACTTCCTTGGAGATACATTTCATGGATATCTGACGTGTGATGGATACCAGGCGTATCATGGACTGAACGATTCCATCACCGTAACCGGATGCTTTACCCATGCGAGACGCCGTTTTGATGCTGCACTCACGGCATTAAAAAAGGATTTCACAAAGGAGCAGCTGAAAGAAACAGTTGCATATCAGGCAATGACGAGGATCGGAATCCTGTATAAAGTAGAGGAACTGATCAAAGATAAGACACCGGAAGAACGGTATCAGGAACGCCAGAAGCAGTCGCGTCCAGTAGTGGAAGCCCTGTTTGAATGGCTGCATTCGATGGAAGATTCTGTAGACAGATCTTCCCTTATTGGTGATGCCATTTTGTATACACTTAATCAGGAAGTATATCTGAGACGGTATCTGGAAGATGGTCATCTCAGCATAGACAACAACAGTGCAGAACGTGCATTGAAAAACTTTGCAGTGGGACGCCGCAACTGGCTGTTTGCCAAAAGTGTACGGGGAGCTGATGCCAGTGCCCTTGTTTACAGCATTACAGAAACGGCACTTCTGAACCATCTGAAACCATACGCATATCTGACCTATATATTGGATGAACTCAGAAAAAAGGAAGCTTTTCCTAAAGAGGAAGAATTAAAGAAAATGCTTCCATGGTCAGAGGATCTTCCGGAATACTGCCGTACTAAACTGAAAAAATAATACTAAGCCATCTGATAGAGAATCTGGCAGACAGCCAGGAACAGTATCAGATGGCTTTTATAAGATGTCAATATACGAATGATTACCTACTTACCATTCTAGCATTATACCATTAAAATTGTTCCCTTAACTATTCTATAAAATACTGTTGATTCTCAATATATATATCGCTGTATTATTCCTTCTTAACTCCAAATATTTCCATCATCATTTGGGATTTCTGAATAACTATCATACAAATAAAAATAGTTACCGCAGCAATAATTACTTGAAGAAATACTGATACATTCACTATCTCTATTCTATTCACAAATATCTCAAGCCCTTTTTTTAAAAAGGGAAGAATCAGCCCATGCAAACAATATATATGCAATGTGTTCCCACCTATGAATTGTAAAAAATGGATATCACGTTTATCAAAAATAATTGCATATTAAATTCACTTAAAAACATCTGACATATAAGCAAAACAAATATAATACCATTAATAGCAGCTAACAAATATATCATGGGATTACCATAAAGCATCTTATGCATATCAACACTTGTTCCAAGAATAGTCACATTACAATTGCACCAGAATATGCTTAGTAATAGAACTGGCAATATTATAAACAAACCATATCTTTTTAGATACTCAAATTTGAAAATAAATTTATTTTTATATATATAGCCAAGCCAAACAAATACCATCGCTATCGGTACTGCATCAATTCCCCAAGGAAGTACTTGCTTAAAAATACTCGCATAAAAAAAACCAATTGATGCAATCAACATCATTATGACAATTTGAATTTTATCTTTTTGCAAAACAAAAAGATATTCCAAAATTTCTGTTATGAATAATAATGGCAAAAACCATAATCCCAATGTGTATTCTGTTCCACGGATTTGAATAAATATTCCTATAAATGCCTTTACTAAATTAATGTCCTTGTGTAACAATATAACTTGCATAAAATCATACAAAAAATAAAGTAATAAATAACCAAAATAAGGTATCAGAATACGTTTCGATAACTTAATAACGTAATGTTTCCACCCCCCCCTATATGCTTTTAGCGTAATTCCTGATAAAAAGAAAAACAAAGGCATATGAAAAGAGTATATCCAATTCGTCAAATAATTTCCAGAA
>ERZ827156.2205-NODE-2205-length-20751-cov-4.277735_pt1 | contig 20751 bp, 27 predicted proteins | sample MGYA00519919_ERZ827156 | MGnify/ENA primary metagenome ERZ827156 (study PRJEB31778, sample SAMEA3449269) | human gut metagenome | biome: human gut; feature: human-associated habitat; material: faeces | place: United Kingdom | collected 2010/2012 ...
ACTCGGAGAGTCTCCTCCCACGGCAGCTCGTACCCGGGGATGGTCAGTACGCCCACCGAGTAGCCCACCGTGCTCGCCGTCACCTTCGCATTCATCACCAGCACGTCGCGGATGCGGCTGCCCGTGCCCGAGGGGAAGGTGTGCGTCTCGGCGGACAGCAGAATGGGCGACACGAACTGCTGCACGAACTTGGAGGGGATCCTCGGGCTGGAGGGTGGAGGTCTCGAAGCCGATGAAGCATCATTGAAGGTCATCACGATGCTCACGCGACGCGCCTCCGTCAGCATGTCCTTCACGATGCACACGCAACAACACGGCTCCTCCTTGTCATCACCCGCCAAAGAACCAGCGATAGGAGAAGAATGCGAAATGGCGAGGCTCTCGCTTCGTGCGGAGTAGCAAAGAGGAACAGAGCATGGCACTCTTCGCTGGTACCCAGAATCACCTTGGAATGGCGAGTGCTTCCTTCATCTCGAGCTGACGGTCGTCCATGCAACACAAAGAATGGGCACGTGCTACATCGCCCACCAATCCTGCTTACAGGCTCATGCGTGACGATTACACCACAGACACGGTTGGCGGCACTTCTTCCCAGCCTCTCCATAGGTGCACGCAGGAATCAGCAAGCAGCATTGAATCCATCACAAAATAACCAGAACCATGAACAGAATGGAACAGGCTGTGTTACGATATCGGCATTCCGCGCATCCGCTGGAAATCGCGAGCACTACTCACCACTGGAGTGGCAACCTCGTAAACGGAGAAAGAGAGCAGGTATGGAATGCGGAAGAATTGAAGCTTCTAGGTGTAACAATCCAACAATCTCATGATCCTACATAAAAAGAACGAAACGAGGTCAACATCATAAGCAAAGAATGGTCCAAATCAGGTTGTGATCATCGTCGTCCCTATTTTCGTCAATACGGCCATTCTTCATCACTCGATCATCAGAGGCTTATCCACACAGCACCCCTTAATAGCAGAGTGAAGCATACTCAAATCTCCCTTGTTCCCTCCTCAATAGCAATTCTACTGTGAATAACAAACAAACCAACAACCAGTTGCTACAAACATGCGATTGCCAAATGCGCGAAGAGCGGCTGCCAATTGTGACGCTTTCTTCATTCCATGGTACACCACAACCTGATTGGACACGCGCTTGAAATCCGAATAGGAGAGGGTCTGCTCGGTGTTGAGCTGCAGTAGGGTACAATTCAGAAGATAATTCCTGTGAGGGTAGATTCGAACGCGGTTCAAAACCGCGCCAACCATGAAGTCATCTGTCCAACTCCCGAAGAAAGGCTCGTACTGGGCGCCGACAATCAGATGATCGATAACGTCCAGCGACAGAATGATAAGCGCACCTGATACGTAGGACACCCAAGTGACGTACGGATAGTCCATCGGAAAGTACCGGAACCGATCCCCCTTCTTTCTGGCCTTCATCACGAATTCACGATAATTCCCGCCATAGAAGCGCGTTGTTGGAACACGACCCAGGTAGTTGATCAAGTTACCCAGGAAAATGACTTCATCAGGATCCGCTTTCGCGGCAAAGACGGCGTGCTTGCAGTGATGACTTACCCACAGAAATCCATCCCACACGGACTTCGCAATTCTCGATTTGGAGTCCTCATGAGGAGAGATTAGGATGTCTCCGTACTTTTCCTTCTCCTTTTGTATGAAAAGCATGTTTCTTCTGTCTGAATAGCGAACAGCAACGACAAACACGCGATTCACCTTCTTTCCACTGATTACGATTCCCTGTGGAACATTCCTCCTTATTAGATTACGAATACTCGCATCTAACACTCTCGATGGATACAACAACACCAAGTACGTGTTTGACTGGCATACAGAGACATCTTGATTCTGCAGATAATCAGCCGGATGAGGACGCTCGTCAACGATCTCCTCATCCTTGGACTTGAACGGATGCACTGTTCTCTTCAGCGATTCCCATTCTTTCACCACTGTTCGGTTTGGTTTTCTCAACAAACTGGAAATGCGGTACGTAGTCGTTGCGAGTGATTCAAGAAGAGGATCGCTCCATGCTTCATCGGAGTTGTTAGAATGGATTTGAGAGAGGAAGAAAAGGAAAAGAAGAATGAAAGTACTCAAAGGCATGAAAGAGGAGTTCTTTCAAGCAGCACTTCAGAGTACAGTGAAAGCCGAAGAGGGTGCCCAAAACAGGGACTATTCTCCCTGCACGCTGCCTTCATCATCACGCCATACTGTCCGACTCCCATCATCACTGTACGTGCAGGTGGTTGTGTTTCTCGCTTTATTCCCTGTAGTTGTTCCCAACAAACAGAACAATAGTTTCAAACAAGATTAAATGGCGTACCTTCCACAATCCAGTTAGACTCACCGTCTTTCACAACAGAGATCCCAGATCGTGTTGATGCTGAAGTCCAACGAGATGCCCATCAGACGCACGACGTTGTTGAGCATGGAAGCCGTTGCGTGACCGTCTTCCAAGGGATGGCGATGATGCTACTGCCCTGCTGGATGGAGTCCACGACGGCAACAAGAATCGTGACAATTCTGCGAGGGAATAAGCCGATGAGGATCACATCGCTGACAGCGTGTGCGTCGTCGCCTTGCCGCTCACCACGCATGGGTTGCATCGAGCGGCAGACGTGCAGGCTACTGGCGTAGATGCCTCTCGGGTAGGCGGACAGCAGCGCCACGAAGCAGGTTGGAGAGCGTAGCCGCACACGCGAGTGGCGGCATCCTCGTCTACAAGCTGCAGGAGTTGAACACCCTATGCATGCTGCTCTCTTACGGTGTGCCGTCTCGTGCTGATATCCGAGACATGCCGGAGGATGCAGCCACTGGAAGAGGCGACGCGCTAGTTAAGGCCACACAGGATACTGTTGGCGGTGGGAAAGAGCAATTCCATGACCATCACGATGATCACTTTAAATGCACAACGGATAGTATTGGGATACGCGCAGGCATTGAAGGTTTCAGAAGAAACCGGAATGACACGGGAAGACTTCGATAATCAATTATGACAGGAGAGACAGAAGAATGGGACAGAATGAGATAGAGAAAGACAAGAGGGAGAAGAAAAGGGAAATGCAGCCAACGCAATTACCCCGTGAGACATGGAGCCATATTCCAAATGGAATGCATCGTAGTAGCTCATACCCATGCAGCCCATCGCATATACCACAGAACAGAAGGCGATCTGCAGAGAAGAGAGTATGCGTAGCAATAGGGATCGGTATACAATCCAGCGGTACTGCATAATCAATTCCCTCACTTTCCCGTTGCTCCTGCGATTTGCAAGAAGGACAGAGAGACGTAGCCCTAGCAGAGATGCCAATATGCAATTGAGGGCATTTCCCATCAATATTCACCCTCCATTCCTTGATAGGAAGTACACAGCAGGAATCACCGTCACACTTGCTTTCCCACCTCCTTCTCATCCAATTCAGCATTACCCTAACACGCTCATTTCATTGAAACATCGATAGACTCTTCTCCACTTCATCCGCGTACATCACTCCTTCTTTCTCTTAACAGGGAAGAAACTCCATTACTACGATCATACAATCCCAAATCCATTTCATTCTCTTGAAAACAACTCGACACGAAGGAATGAAATGGCAATCCATCCCTGTGTGACCACAAGGACATGGCATTCATCGCTCATCAATAATGAAGCGGAGAAGCCTAATTCGGCACTCATCCCTTCCTCCAACCAGAAGCACTCCAATGGACCCGGCCCACTCCATTCTCTTCAATACTCGTTTAATAGCAACATCAATGCAATGATCAGACTCTCCTTTACTCCATTCCAGAAACAATGGAATCGGCGTCTTTAGATGAATTCAGAATCATCCAAACAATGAGGCAGCTGTCTCGGTGAAGATAAGACAATGACGCGTAGAAACATAGCTGCAACCTATCAAGCCGTGGAATGGAGTAGCAATAGAAAGGTAATGGTGAAAAGAATACAGAAGGATGTTGTCAATGCTCATTTCAACTCTACACTCCATAGGTTAGAAAAGTTGGATTCTCCCTATTTGGTGAGGTATATGAAGTGCCATGAAGATGAAAATGAGTTTAAGGTTTGAGAATCTATGGACTGTAATGGAGTAGGTCGTTATGGAGAATTGTGAATTGGGATCCTTGAGGGAATACATGAATAGGAATGATGGATTGAATGAAGATGAATTGCGTGCGATTGCGAGTTGCTGCCTTTTGGGTCTTAATTTCCTTCATTCTCAGCACATTATGCATGGAGTAGTTGAACACAGATCGTATTAGTGCATAGAACATCAAACCATCGAATCTACTCTTCGGTGAAGACGGGGTGGTGAAACTGAGTGATTATGGATTACCAGTTGTAACGTATTCAAGTGAGAGGCAATCGAGCGAGTGCCATTTGGCGCCTGAAGCATTTGATAGTGACGGAACAATGAAGAGTGATGTGTGGTCCCTTGGCATCACGATGATTGAATTGACTGAGAGGATTAATCCTTACGAGTTTGATGCCTGCTCGAGAGGGGCCACCGTGCATATGTTCGATCGGTCTGTTCCTTCTCCTTCAAGCGAGAAGTGGTCTGCTGAATGTGTGGACTTTGTGAGCAGGTGTTTGGTGAAGGATGTGAATAAAAGGTGGAATGTGGAGCAGCTGATGGAAGTGCGTGGTTTGTCTGAAGATTGATGAATAGCACCCCTTCGTGAAGGACTCCATCAGAAGGATTCAACAGGATGGTTTCTCTGACTCCCTCCTTGAGTTGGTGAAAAGATGGAGAATCCAGAAATGGAGTGTTGAGTACATCAAAACGTACAAAACGCATGCCTTGCTCACACTAGTCAAGCGCAAAGGCTTGTGTTGGTTTCATCAGGGAATAGCAAAGAAGACCTCTTCGGTGTTGCTAGAATTGAGTAGGAATCGATTGGTTGAAGTGGATACTGCATCCCACACACTGATAAGAGTGAATGGAGAGGAGGTGAAGGGAGTTGAACACAATCAGGTGTTGAATTTGAGTGATGATGGAGAGAGATGGGAAGGCGATGTGCTTCAAAACAAGCCCTATGGTTGGGGCGTGTTGTATGACAGTGAGAATAGAATGGCGTATGAGGGATTCCGAATTGGCGATGTGAATGTTTGCTATGGCACTCGGTACTACTCAGACATTGGAGTGATTGAGTATAAGGGAGAGTGGTGTGATGGAAAGCAATGGGGACGAGGCGTTCAGTATGATCGAACAGGCAACACCATGTTTGATGGAGAATGGCTGGACGATGATAACAAGCTGGAGACACGAGTCGAAATTGCTAGTGAAGACTATTCATTACACAGTCTCCTTGAAGAATTGATCGTGAAGAACTACAACGGCAATGGATTGGAATGGAGTGAATTGGATTTGACCTTCATGCCCAACTTGCGATTGCTTGAGGTGGGAGATTGGTGCTTTTACGGTGTGGAGGAAGTGAAGCTGATTGGATTGGATCAGTTGGAGAGAGTGGTGATTGGACAGAGGTGCTTCACAAGGTGTAGGTTGGGTAGGGCTCATAATGATTCATCTCGTCATTTCTACTTGAAGAATTGCAAGAGGTTAAGAGAGCTGGCAATTGGTAAATGGTCCTTTTCGGATTATTCCGTGTGTGAGATTGAGAACCTGCCTTCTTTGGAAGGGATTAAAATGGGAGAATTGCAAAGGGAGAGTGGCATGTTCTGGTATGCTTCATTGGAGTTGAAGAGTGATTCTCAAAACATGAAATGAAGAATAGACCTACCTAGTCTGAAATCGCTTCTATTTGGTCACGATGCATTTCATCGTTGTCCTCGTGTCGTCTTTGAGAGTGAATCGACCAGATGGAGAATGATGACTAGACTTGCCCCATTTGCAATCCCTTCTCTTTGGTAATACTGCATTTGAGGAGTGTTATCATGCAGTGTTTGAGAGTGAATCTGCTGGAAAGAGAATGATGAATAGACTTGCCTGAATTGACGTCCATTCAACTTGGTAAAGATGCATTCTGTTTTGAGCACTTTTGTAAAGCAAGCGAATTGATCATGCGAAGTGAACACACGAATGTGAACTGAGGACTAGACTTGCCCAAACTCACGTCACTCACTACGGAAGGAAGAGAGAGTAAGGCATTCCATAATCCTCGTTCCATCACGCTGGAGGGTATGTCCTATCACTCGATCCTCACCAACAGATATGCCCTCTCTCACTACTGTCACTCTTACCAAGAGATGTGCTTTCAGCCGCAAGAAAACCATCCACACGAAGAGTCCCTCTTCCTCCTCTCCCTCATTCCTAGACATCACTCCCGCTCTTTCTGATTATCTGTCATTCCCTCTTTCTTTCACACAGTATTCCTTTTCGGAGTTCCCTCCAGCAGCAACACATCCCTCCTCCTTTCAGGAGAAAACACTCCCGATTTGGCAATCATTCAAGTCTATCCCTTTTTCGATCACAGTGAGCAGTCTCTGCTCTAAATATGAAACCTCTACACTCCATCACTTCAAAAGCACCTCCATTTCACACAATGAACCTATTACGGACATTCCCTCCGAAAACCCCCCATTCCCTTGTACCTTTTCATTCTCAGGATTGCATGGTCCTTGCATCACTTCGAGTTGCATTGCAGAGGATGCTTCTGCTCCTCCTTCTGTTCTCCCTTTCCCTTTCTCGTCATTCCTTTCCATTCCGTTAATCCTAGTTCCCTCACCCAATTGCCTTCTTACGATCTCTGTTTTCTCCAAGAAGCGCAACATTCCCGCCGTATCCGTGGATTCCCATTACTGCACCGTGTCCCACTTCTACTGGGTTGCCAAGTATTCCTACAACCAGACCCTCCTAGAAGGAGATGCGCAAATCCCCAAACCCTTCATTCTCCGCTCCAATGTCGAGAATGACGGCTACTTGTCCTTTTTGCTTCCGCTTCTCTACGACAGCACCTATTCGCTGGTTGTGGATAGTCAAGATCTGCCCCAGCTCCTTCCGTCAACGGAGTGGGTTGATTCTGCAATCCACGCCGTTTCCCGCAACGCATCCATTCTGCCAGTGTGTGGAGTGCATCCCGACACATTGGTTGCAAGGGGCTGCATGCTGCTGAAGACCTCCGATTTGCGGTTCATCTGGACCAGAACGTCCTTTCGCCGGCAATCAGCCAAAGCGATGGAGGTGTTTTCTCACGTTTTGCGTTGCAAGTTTCATTATACCCTTGTTTCGGACATTGTGCCTTCTCCGCGCTTGAGGCAGCCCTCCTATGTCCCTCCTCCCTTCATTTCAGACCAATGCGAGAGCGTGTACGACGTGAGGGATTTCGCCTGCGATGCCCACTATCCCAGCGACAAATCCATCGGCGTTGTGCTGCCGCAGTTCAAGCGCACCTGGCTGGAGCGGCAGCTGGAGTCGGCGATGAACGGCACCCAGCGGCCCAATCAGATCATCGTGCTGCAGGGCATGCAGCACCAGAACTACCAGCCGCTGCTGCAGGCCTGGCCGATCGCGAAGCACGTGTGGATGACCAACTGGGACTCGCCGTTCTTCTTCCGCTTCCTGGTGCCGCTGCTGCTGACCACGCACTACATCCACAACATCGACGACGACGTCGTGTTCTCCGCCAGAACGCTGGAGCGGCTGAACGCCATGATCGACGCGCAGAGCGCGCCGGTGGGCATCAAGGGCCGCGTGGTGAGCCTGTCGGATTACCGGACGGGCCGCTTTGGGCAGTCGTTGGAGGTGTGGAAGGATCAGAAGGTGGCGAGGGATTTCCTGTGCAACAGCTACGGCGGCGTGCTGGAGTCGGTGAAGGTGTTCTGGCGTTATCGGCCGTACACGCAGAGAAACGGGGAGGACATTCACTACTCCTTCTCGAACAGCGTGGAGTGCGGCGGACATGTGGGGATCCTGCCGGTGGAGAACGAGGCGGAGGACGTGGAGGATCACGGGTGGGACGCGGTGGCGACCTATCGGAAGGGAGGCCACTTTGCCATTCGTGGAAAGATCATTCGATCGTGGGCGCTTCGCGGATTTCAGTTTGTCAACAGCAGCAGAGTTTCTCTGTTCTATCCTGTTCCCTACAAGCAGTTTTCTCGTGCTCATAGGGAGGAGGCGTTGTATGTTTGTGAGTGTTTGTTTTTCACTGTTCTTTATGTTGTGGTGCTTTTCCATTGCAGTCCGTTGTTCTTTAGAGTAATTCATATACTTCTTTTGTCCTTCAGATTGTCCATCACATTTCTTTGCCCCTTATGATGACCATTATAGTCTTCCAGAGGGAAAGCAGAGAATTCGGCACTCTCTTTTCACAGCACACACACGATTAGCAACTGCAGCACAAATAGCAATCACCAAATGCAACACAGCAAACTCCACAACACATTTCATCCAACAAACAAGCGACAATTCACATCTCGCATTCCGCGTCGGCAACGCACCATACTTCTCCACCACCTGCTTCCTTGCCGTATCCTCTACACGCTAAAGACACCCGAGCAGACACACCATTCATCTGCCCCGATTGCACGTAGGACAGCAGCCGGCTGAAGGAGTCCCGCAGCCCGATGTTCCGTTTGGAGATACTGCTCACCGCGCGGGTCATCTGCTCCACCAGGCTCTTGTCCACGGAGAACTGGTGAATGACGCATTCTACGCTCAACGCCCCTTGACATGTCTACGGTAGTGCGTCAGGAACAGCAGCGCGTCGACGACCAGGCCCACCTGCTCTGCCGACGCCACGACGGACAGCAGGGAGATGAGCGTGGGCAGCACGCCCACCTCCACCAGCCGCTCGCACGCCCGCTCGTTCGTCACCGCCTGCTGCAGCACCGCCAGGCACGGCTGCCCCTGGCTGGGGACCCGCGCGGCCTCCAGCACCATCGCCAGCAGCACCTCGCTCTGCTCCGCGTCCGCCTCCCGCAGCGCGGGCAGTCGGCGGTAGGGCTCCAGCGCGCGCTCCACGAAGGCGGGCCGGTCCAGGTTCTGGTACAGCAGCAGCCAGTACTGGCGCCGCAGCGTCGTCACCTCCTCCGAGTCGGCAGTGGCAGCTACGTGTGAAGGAGGAGTGGGAGAAGAACCCTCCAGTGTGGTAATGAGCTGCTCTAAACATGCAGGGTCGTGCGTTGCTGCCGCATCCTCACTTGACTCACACGTCTCACACGCCTCCTTGTTCGACTCACCCAAATCACACGCCTCACACACCTCCTTGTTCGACTCACCCAAATTACTCGACTCGCACGCCTCCTTGTTCGACTCACCCAAATCACCCACTTCACCCATATCACCCAACTCATCACACGCCTCCTTGCAGACAGACAAGATACACGACACTGCCTCCATCACCTCCTCACACGAGGAGAAGAACTCGGCGCACAGCAATGCCTCCCTTGCGATCTGCGGCAGCTGCGTGGCGGTGATGGGGCAGCCGCTCACCACGGCGGCGGCGCAGCGCATCATCGGGCCCACCAGCTCCAGGTCGTCCGCGCCGATGGCCTCGCCCAGCCCCTGCAGCGCCGCCGGTACCAGCCCGCTGCTGTGAAGGAACACGTCCGCGTTGGGCGCCGCGGCCACGGCGGTGAGCAGCCCGCACAGCGCCGCGAGGGTGGCGTGCGCCGGCTCCTCGGCATGCAGATGCACCGCCAGGCGGAAGAGGAGGGCGGAGTGCAGCACGGAGGTCAGGTGCTTGGCGGAGCCCGCCACGAGGCGCGTCAGCAGGCGGAGGACCACGTCCGCCATCGCGTCCTCCTCCTGCAGGCGCCGCAGACACGCGCGGAAGAGGAAGTCGGGAGTGGGGTCCTCCGCGTCCGCCGAGACGGTAGAGGCGTCAGTGTCCATGATGTCGATCGAGGCGTCAGCATTCAAGTCCATCGCGTTGTCCGCCTCCATCGCGTTGTCGCAGTCGACCGCGAGCGAGTCCTCGGGCTGCCACAGCATCAGGAACAGCTCGAAGCAGCGCTCCGCGACCTCCGAGCCCTCGCTCTCCTTCATCACGCGCAGCAGCAGCTCCAGCAGCCCCATCGACCGCAGCGTCGCCGCCACGCCCTCGCGCGTGCGCAGCAGCAGCTTCAGCAGGTACGTGCAGTTGTCCGCCACGGTCACCGACGGCGCCAGCGTCTCCCCGCCGACGCCCGGCAGCTGCCCGCTCAGCATGGCTTGCAGCGGGTCCTGGAGCAGAGCCGCCCGGGAGCGGTAGGTGGTGTGGAGCGAGAACACGGAGAGGAGCAGCGGCAGCTGCGTGGCGGTGCGCTGCAGCGTGTAGTCTGTGCGTCACTCACCCCATGCACACTCACTGAACACGCTGAGGCGGCGAAGCAGGTAGGTGAGGTACTTCGCGCACTTGCGGCACTGCTCGCTGCGCTGCAGCACGCGGAACACCGTCGTGACGAGGGGCACCGCCTCCGTCTCCGAGGGCGTCTTGGCGTCCACCACGGTGCGCAGCAGCTCCAGCGCCAGGTGCTTCACCTCCTCGTCCTCCGTGCACCGGCGCAGCACGCCCAGCAGCTTGCCCAGCCCCTTCTTCGCCTCGAAGGCGTGCAGGAAGCGCGGCTGCGACAGCGTCATCGCCTCGCGACACACCTCCAGCGTCTCCAGCAGCACCTTGCCGTCCTTCGCGTCCAGCTGCTGGACCATGCCCGCGAACAGAATGTCCTCCAGCGCGTCCGACCGCAGCGGCAGGTCCGCCGACACCTGCAGCGGGGCGTGCAGCGCCGTCAGCAGCGTGTGCGCCTTCTCGCGGCACTCCTGCGACTGCGTAGCGTAGTAGATGTACTGCAGCGCGGTGACGGTGTCCTCCGCGCCAAGGTACGCCATTGCCTCCTGCCCGCAGTGGTCGTAGAAGGCCAGCAGGATCGACAGCCCGCCGCGCGTCACCGCCAGCAGGAAGATGTACTCCTTCATCATCTTGCTCAGCACGGGAATGAAGTGCGGCGGCAGCAGCGCCTCCTCGGGCACCGTCTCCACGATGAACGCCATCACGCGCACGCACGCCTCGTTCAGCGCGCGCGACTGGCAGCGCGACAGCGTCTTCGCCAGCAGCGCGGGGATGAACTTCACGCCGGAGGCGGTCATGTACACGCCGCGCATGCCTACGCCTCACGCCGCGCCGAGACACGCACCGCTGCGGAAGAAGAGACCCAGACAGTCCGCCGCCGCCTCCAGCAGCAGCAGCTCCTGCGAGTGCGCCAGGCGCCACAGCAGGAGCAGGAGCAGCCGGTCGTCCGCCATCACCGTCTCCGGCGTGGCGTCCTCCACCTCCGCCGCCAGTGGGATGCGGATCTCCTCGTCCTTGTCCGCGTCCCACTCGTCCGTCTCCGTGCTGTGCTGCGTGCACTGCAAGTTCACTCTGTCCGTTGCAGCGGTGTTATCACCATCAATACCTTTATCCCTCTTATCACCACAACCTTCAACACCCTTAACCACATCACCTTCACCCCTCTCAGCAACAACAATACCACCTTCAACACCCCTAACCACATCACATTCACCCCTCTCCATGGCAGCAACAACCCCCAACACACGCTGCACGGCGGCCTTCACCTCCGCCTCCTTGAAGGCCTCGCCCCAGCGGGACACCGTGGAGAACACGGCGGCCAGCGCGCTGGAAAGGTCCATCAGACACAGCAGGTCGCAGATCACCACGATCACCGACCCGTCGTACATCAGCTGCGTCCCGTAGTGCAGCAGCGTCTCCACGTCGTTCTCCCCGTACTCCGCGCGGACGCTCTCTGCGCCTCACTCCACCACGCCGCGACCCACCCACCTGCTGCAGCACCAGCTCCACGCACTGCAGCGCCAGCACCAGCAGCTTGCGGTCGCTGCGCCACACCGACTGGCAGGTCTGCAGCGAGTACAGCACGTTCTGCAGGTAGAAGAGCAGGCACACGTCGCGCGAGCGCAGCAGGTTGGACAGCAGCGTCAGGATCAGCAGGATGATGGTGCGGCTCGTGCTGAACGCACTAATGAACGCCGACAGCGTCGCGAACACGCCCGTCTCCGCCACGTACAGCCGCAGCTCCGCTACGCCTCACGCCACGCCCTCGCGCCCACGCCGCTTGGACAGCTCCACCAGCACGCGCAAGATGAAGATCACCATCTCCGCGCCGTCCGTCTTCAGCGTGCGCAGGACGCCCGCCAGCCGGCACGCCAGCGGCGACGCGAAGAACAGCGCGGAGGGCACCGGTGAGGCCGCCAGTGCCTCCAGGTAGCTGCAGAGGGACTTTAGCACGTTGCCGGTCGGCAGTGACTCCAGCAGCGCGGCCAGCAGGCGGAGGTGCTCCGCGGAGGCCACGCGGCAGATGGCAACGCCTCCCTCTACGCCTCAGTCGAGCAGACAGCGCGCACTCTCCGTGGCGAGGAAGTGCAGGTACTGCAGCAGCGAGCTGAGCCAGAGCTCGCCCGCGTACAGCGACAGGATGCGGTTCAGCAGCGCCGTGTACTCCACCGAGCTGGCCACCTCCAGCGCCTTCCTGTTGACTAGGCGTCAGCCGCATGCGTGGAGCGCACAGGAGGACTCGGAGACGACGAGCAGCGTGGCGACGCAGCCCTGCACCACGGCCTTCTCCTGCATGTAGTGCTTCAGCACCGGCAGCACGTCCGCCAGTACGGGCAGCACGTCGCTCAGACGCAGGTCTACGGGGAACGCGAAGAGGTTTCAATACCCAGCACGACCACGCGGTACCACTGCATCACCGTGCTCACGGAGCAGGCGCTCGCCCGCTGCTGGCACAGCGCGTGGATGTAGTGGCGCAGGAGGGGGAACAGCGCGCTGCCGTAATGGTCCACTGCGCGTCAGACAGCCTGCAGGCACTCACCGGGGAAGCCCTTGCGCGCAATGTCCACCACCGTCTGGAAGGCCTCCTCCTCCAAGGTCGCCGTCTGGAGCCACGCGATGCACTCCTCCAGCTGATGCTGCGCCACGAACTGCTTCACCTTGTCGCTGCTCACGGTGGAAGAACCCGTCAGGGTCTGCGTCGACAGCCGATTCGTGGAGGAAAGAGTCTGCGTCGCCAGCCGATTCGTGGAGGAAAGAGTCTGCGTCGACAGCCGATTCGTGGCGGTCAGGGTTTGCGAGTAGGGTCGCATCGCCGTAGACAGGGTCTGTGCGTAGGATCGGTCCAGAATGGGAGACAGGCCCATGGAAGGCACGGAGCGGCGCACTCCGTACTCCTTGGGGTCCTCCAAATGCATTTTGTCTTTCTACGCGGTGATGGTACAAGGAAGGAAGCACATTGACGACCAGTTTGAATTGGAGCGTGGAACTCTCAGAGAGAGACCGAATCGTCACGTTGTCATTCACCAGCGTATCCTTGTAGTATAACGAGAAGCATTCCGTTGGATTGCTCACTCGCGACTACGCATCACCACCCTGCTGCATAGCACCTACAAATCGCATGCGGTGAATATCGAGCTTCACTTGACGAATCATCAAGGAGGGGAGAAGACGAGTCGTTAAAACCACATTGTCCTTGTCGTCCACGATGACGATATCCACTCTGTCCACTCCTCCCTCTCTGAGCGGCGATTCTACACACTCACCCGAATCGCCACAACGTCCTACGAATATCCGCTGGAGGACTGGAAATCGGATCACCGTTCATCTGCATATGGAAAAAGAACTTAGAATGCGCAAAGCGTTTTAGCCGTCAAATGAAACTCCCGGTCAAGACAAACTCGGTAAGGAGGGGGTATCCATCCATACCACCTACATTCGTGTGACATGATGTAACATAAACTCCCTCTTCCCTGAGAGCTCCTCCTTCCCTTCCAAACGGATGCGAATGAACCAAAATCAGTCCGTTTTTGGCATTTCGTTTTGCGCATGAATTGTGCTCATTTCTCTTCTCGTTGGGTCCATCTCTTGCTGATTTGAAAATGGCCATTCATTCGGAAGAAGTGAACTATCTGGTGTATCGATATTTGCAAGAATCGGGTAGCGTCCTCCTTTTTAAAAGTAAAGCACAGGATTCGAACATACAGCATTCGCCTTTGCCTACGAGAGTCGAGTGGCGGACACAAAAGTGTACGACGAGTTTATTCCACCAGGTCTGCTCGTCTCCTACCTCCAAAAGGCGCTGCAGTACATCGAGCTCGAGACGCACGTGAGGGATGTGCGCTTTTTGCAGAGGCCGTGATCTGTAGGATGGGAGCGAAATTGACTGCAACGAGCCCTTCTCGCTCATCCATCACCACAAGTGCTGCGATCGGAAAAAGGACCGCAAGAGTGAACCATTTTCCGTTTCTTGAGGACTAGGCGCTGCTGTGGCAGAGGAGAGCGAATCAAAAGAGATCCCCGCCTCCAAGGTGGCTTCTTTGTCGGGTCACAAGGGAAAGGTGGCTCATTCGTCTCCTGTTCACGTCTAGGTCTACTCCTGCAAGTGGTCTCCTGTGTCCAACGAGCTCATCACCGGGTGGGAGTTTTCTGTTCAATTCATTTCTAGATCGGCCGATTCGTCAGTGTGCGTGTGGAACGCCGATGCGAAGGAGCTCGAGAAGACCTTAAATGGGAGGGAGCCTACTGCGAATGCACTGAACGGAAGGGAGCCCAACGCGAATGCATTGAACGGAAAGGAGTTGGAGAAGTCATTGAACGAGGAAGACGACATCACCGCCATCGACTGGAGCGTCGGGAAAGGAGTAATGACTGAGACATAGGCCGACGGGCAGCAGATCGTGAGCGCCAGCTACAAGGGCGAGGTGTGCCTGTGGTCGCCCTCGGGCGAGCTGCAGCAGCGGCTGGAGAGCTTCAAGCGGCCCGTGTTCACGGCGGCCTTCTCTCCGGACGGCGAGCGCCTGCTGGTGAGCGGCGCGCTGCCCTCCTTCTACATCTACGCGAAGAGGGGCGGCGCGTGGCAGCTGGAGGCGGACGCGGGCGTGGTGAACGAGTGGGAGAAGAGCCATCGCGGGCTGCTGCAGCTGAGTCCGAACCGTGGGCGCGGCAAGTGACGGTGAGGCGTAGTGATCCTGCTGAACGCGTGCTGGCGCAGCAGCAGCGAGGTGACGCTGGTGGACCACCTGAACCGCATCATCAACGTGCGGCTGCAGGGCCAGTCGCCCATCCAGCTGCTCTCCGGCCACGAGGTGCGCGTCGGCCGCGGGCGTGAGGCCTAGGGAGAGATCAGCAGCATCGACTGGAACGCGGACCGCAGCGTGCTGGTGTCGGGCGCCGACGACGGCGTGATCAAGGTGGGCGTGTGGAGAGGCGGTGAGGCGCAGCTGTGGAACGACGCGCGCAACGAGCCGGTGTACGAGTTCCTGACGCACACGGCGGGGATCAACCAGGTGCTGGGCAACGCGGTGAACCCCGCCGAGTTCTTCTCGTAGCGGCGCGGGCGGCGGGTGAGGCGTAGCTGCAGCGACGACAAGACCGCGAAGGTGTTCGACATCTCGCATCTGACCGCTGTGGGCAACTTCACGCAGCACGAGTAGCGCCGCGGCGCGGTCTCAACGGTAGTGCCCCTGTCACGCACATCGCGCAGTCCCGCGGGGAGTTCGCGTCGCTGCTGGCCACGGCGGGCCTGGATAAATGCGTGTACTTCGTGGATGTGCGAGTGGGCGTGGGGAGCGGCGGTGAGGCGTAGACGCAGCAGGTGGCGCGGAGCCATCACTGCAGGAATCATGTGTACGATATGGCCTTTTCGGCGGATGGAGGGAGACTGGCGCTGGTCGGGGAAGACTCTTCGGTGTGTATATTGGATTTGCGGATGTGGGGTGTTTGTTTGGAGAGTTGTTGTTTGTCTTTGAGGGTTGGTTGTTCATCTTTGAGGGTTGGTTGTTCATCTTTGAGGATTGGCTGTTTCTTCTGCGTATTGGTTGTTAACACTGGTGGTTGTCCATCACTGTTTGACTGATGATTGTTGTCCAGTACCCTTTCACAGTGAATGCCATCAATCACCCCTTGATTGATGATACGATCACCCTCTTGACATTCGCATCAACTCTCATCCCACATAAACTGTAACCACAAACACAACACACATTACAGTACTGCACACAATAGCCGCAGATCGCCTCCACATCACCAAAGCGCGGCATCACCGGCACAAACCACCTCCACGTCAGCTTTCCCCCCTCCCCAAAGTACACGCTAGCCATCACGTTCCCCAAACTGCATCACTTCAACCCATTCTCCTTATCCGAAAAAGAATCCCCCTTCAGCTTATCGATGGCGGTCGTATCCGAACGAATGGTCGCCAGGGCGTCTTTCAGCATCGATCCGGCGAAACCCACGAACATGCACGACATGCTCATCGTGATCATGGTTCCCACGATGACTACACCTCACACATCTGAACGGCACGCACCCGAGGTTGATTCGTTCGTGATGTGCAGATACGTGTCGTAAATCTTGCAGCAATCCAGCGCAAACGTCAGAAAGCACATGATCACAACGTACACCAGGAACAGGACGAAGAACTTCATGTTGCGGTACCCAATGCAATTGTTCACCCACGGACAGTGGTGGTCCATGCGCACGATGCACCGATTGCACTGGCTGCAGTGATGGGCGCGAGGGGGCTTGTATGCGCAGCACTTGGTGCAGTAGAGCATTCTCTCCTCCTCCGTGGCACTCGGAAGGAAGGTCGCCGAAGAGGGCACCGCTCCCGGATCCGAAAAACAGCCTACATGAGAAACAAGCGCAATGCTCACATCGAAAGTGCGAAACAACGGCCATTGTGTAGACGAAGAAAATGGTGAAGTACAGAAGGCAGCGAACGAGCGGTTCCTGGAAGACCACGGGAACAACGCGCTTCTAGCGGGAATCACACAGACAGATGCTCACGGATAAGAAATAGACGGTATAGGCAAGAATCATCTCACCCAATTCGAATGGGAACAGACCCCCAAAGTCCGGATTCAGCCAGCACCGAGAGTATTCCCTTGTACCGCAGTAGTAGTCGCACGAACTCATTTCATTGAGGGTTGCGTTTTCTGCATTTCCTTATCCCTCACGCAAAGGAAAACAATCACCCACACTGAGACTAATATAACAAACAAACGTACACGGAAATGGCTTTTCTCTTCGCATTGGCTGTGTCGACAATCGCCTGGATTGGAGGAGGAAGCGTAACCACCATATCGCCCTTGCGCGTCGCCTCCGTCAACTCCGTTCCAAAGAAGGTCTCTCGGAAGACGGCTGGAATTAGCGAAATGCTTGTGTTCAAATAGCTCTTTTCCCCGGATTTGTCATAGCAGCAGCTGAACGGCCAGTAGTGATGCGACTCCGAGTCCTCGCATATGCAAATGTCCTTTTTCCCGCTCAGTGAGTCCAACACATAGTAACTACGGACCGTTTTGCCCGTCGCCTTCACTTGCTTTTCCTCGCTGTTCCGGCGATGTCTGCGGCGGTCGGAGGTATAGTCGCCCGTGCGGTGGTGGTGGCGCTTGTGGTGGTGGTGCACTTCCTTGGGCTTCACCTCCACCACGTCACACAGGGTCCACACCGTCGGGTCGTACTCGCCGTCCTTCGTGACAGCAGCACTCAGCTCCTTCCAGCTGCGCTGCTGTCCGTTCACAACCACCTTGTCGCCGTCCCACTTCCCACCAAAGTAGTTGGCCGCCACGAAGGCCTGTCCAAACCCCACCCGCGTGTACTCTTCCTTCTTGGGCACAGCAGGCTTCTCTTCCTTCTTGGGCACAGCAGGCTTCTCTTCCTTCTTGGGCACAGCAGGGTCCTTCTCCTTCCTAAACCATCCACGGTACACCACGGAGCCCCACTTGGGCGAGCACTCGAACCCGCAGTGCACTTTGTCCTTGTGCTCCACGTAGCGGGACAGCATGCCGTTTCGGAAGAACGCCGTCGCGTTCAGTCCCGGCATCTTCGCGCTGTTCATCACCTGGATGGCGTCCAGGTGTCCGTCGGTGAAGCCAATATGCAGCACCACCTGACTCATCTCGCGCTCCTTGCTCGAATCCACCTGGATCTTCTCGAACTCCTTGTACGCGACCAGCTTGTCATCGACGAACCGCCAGTACTTGCCCACCGGCTTGTCCTCGTCGAACGTCATGATCACCGTGCGCTTGTTGTACCGGAAGAACATGTCGCCGTGCTTCAAGCCGTTCTTCAGGGTCACGCGGCCCACTCGCCTGTCGTCCATGTTCAGAATGTCGGTCGTGCCCGTGAAGCCCGCGTCCACCTCCATGTGCAGGTCCGGCATCAAGTCCAGCCACTTCTTCGGCGGGATCCGCTCCTTCAGCTCCACGCTCAGCTCCTTCAGCTCCTGCGTCAGCGCCTTCAGCTCCTGGATGTTCTCCTCCGTCGGCTTCGTCCCGATGCGGTTCACCCTCTCGTGCACCTCGTCGTACCGGTCCAGCAGCGCGTCGCGCTCCGCGTACAGCCTCTTCAACTCCGCCTCATCATCCGCCGTCAGCGTCGCGCCGATAACTTTCTTCCTCTCCAGCTGGCCCAGCCGCGATTGCTTCGTCTTCAGCGTGTCGCGCCCGTGGTAGTACTCGTGGTCCACCGTGTTGCGCTCGCTGTTCCACTCGTCCTGCAAAGCGCTCCACAGGTGGATCGTGTGCTCCACCTCGCGCGCGTGCTCCGCCACCGCCTGCCCTACGCCTCACGCACCGCCCACATCCTCACAGGCGTGCTCCGTCGCTGCCTCCTCCAGCTTCGTCGCGCACACCACCTCCACCGCCGCTCCCGCGTCGCCCTCCATCGCGTCGCCGTAGCCCAGCACGCGCATCTCGTGCCTCACCTCCTCGCTCCCGTTGTTGTACGCGAACGGCGCCGTGGTGGCCGACACGCGCATGCTCTTCTCCCGGTACACCATCTCGCCCAGCAGGCACGCGCCGCGGCACACGCACTCGTCCATGTTCAGCGTGGAGTTGCACTGCTTCTCAGGGTTGTCGGGGAAGGCGGCGCGCGCCACGATCTCCTGCAGCCGCTTCATGCGCATCGCCGCGCCGCTGATCTCCACGCGGTCCACCTTCTCGCCCTTCAGCTCCTCCTACGCCTCACCCGCTCGCACAAGCACTACGCAGGCAAAGAAGTCCTCCACGAAGGCGGTGAAGCGTGAGAACAGGTCCGCGTAGGAGTCCACGATGGCGCCGCGCTCGACGTCCCCCGTGAAGAAGGCGTCGTCGCCGCCGTAGAAGTCAATGTCCACGATCATCTCGTCCATCTCGTCCAGCGCGAACACCTCCTTCAGCTCCTTCGCCTTGTTGCGCAGCACCAGCTCGTTCTTCAGCACGCTCTTCCCCGTCGCCTCCTGCAGCTGCTCGCGGCACAGCCCCTCCAGCACCGTCGTCGCGCGCTGCGAGAAGTCGTCGCCGCCCAGCATCAGCGACCGCGTGGCCAGCACCTTCATGTGGTTCTACGGGTGATGATGCTCATGCACACGCACCTCCTTGTACTCCACCGCCGTCAGCGTGGCGGCGACGCAGCCCATGTTCGCAAACACCACCACCTGAGGCGTGCTGAAGACGCCGTCCAGGTTGCGGTAGTACCCGAACTCCACGGCGACGGCCACGTTCTCCTGCAGGAACACCGCGTCGCTGAGGCCCTTCAGGTCCAGCGCCAGCTGCAGACCGCGGATGTGGCTGAGCGTGTAGTAACTGGGGACCTACGGATCAATTCAGTGGAGTGTGCGAACGGTGATGATCATGCGGCTGCCGTCGCTACCCAAGCTCTTCGCGATTTCCGACTGGGAGCGCGAATCATCGTGTTTCTTTGCTGCAATGTAGTAGCCGTACTCCAGCATAAAGGCCATGGCGTGCTCCGCATCCACTTTCAAGTGTTTGTTGTCAAACTCGACATTATACAGACCGCGCTCCGAATCCAGCTCCAAATTCTCCTTCAGCTTACCCTCTTCCACCTCCTTCTTTGCGTCCTCCACGAGCGAGCTGGATCCAATGACGCGCTTTACATTCCAGATATAGTTGGGGATATTGCTGATCATCTTATGCTCACTTCACATACTCATGCTTACGTTCGGAGTCGAGTGATCGCACACAAAGTAGCTCTGCTTCCTGAAGCACATGCGCAATCTGCACGTGAAACCGAGTACATTGCATTTACGGGGTTAGACGCTTCGAAGTGTCGTTCACAACCATTTCGGCTGCATCTGCAAACTGGGGATTGACACTCTTCTTCCATGCTGCAATCTTCATGGTTGATTCTCCTAGATCAATTGCGATCATCTTGTATTCGCCTTTACACAAGGATAATAAACCGAAACGGGAAGACCGGTACTCTCAAAACCCGATCACACTGTTCTATTCCAACAAGCCCACTCAAAAGAGAAAAGGATAACGCTTCAGCACAGTCAGAGAAAGCATGGCCGGGGATGTGGGAACGGGCACCACCTTGCACAGCCCATACAGCGAATCAATGCGTTCTAGGCGTTTATTATATTTCATTTTCCTTACGATCTTCAGAAAAGGCTAAAATCATGTTTCTGCCGTACAGAGCGGGCGAGATGGGGGAGATGGGGAGTGACTCGTCATGCAGTTCTTCCCGCTTCCATCGCTGAAGGATGCCCAACTCATCGGGGCTACACAGCAGTTGGCTGATGCTCTGGAACACCTTCTCTAGGCATTATGGATGATGAATGGCTGAACGCTTGTCCCTGGGAAGAAGACAGAGTGGGAGGGAGGATAGCACGTCCAAGTCATCGAGAGGGTGGAGTGAATCAATGACATTGGAAGGGAGTGGTTGTTGTGGTGTGCAACATTCAAATTTGCATTCCTTTATTGATGGCGCATGCATACCTTCCCGAATGGACACCGCATCTACACCCCCTCCCCGAATGAGCACCGCATCTACACCCCCTCC
>ERZ827156.2206-NODE-2206-length-20739-cov-3.831512_pt1 | contig 20739 bp, 18 predicted proteins | sample MGYA00519919_ERZ827156 | MGnify/ENA primary metagenome ERZ827156 (study PRJEB31778, sample SAMEA3449269) | human gut metagenome | biome: human gut; feature: human-associated habitat; material: faeces | place: United Kingdom | collected 2010/2012 ...
GAAAAATTAGCAAGAGAAGTTTTAAAAGCAAATGAGCCTGAAAAAGAAGAAAAAGAGAAGGAGATGGTTCAAAATGGCTAAAATGACAGGGTTGGGAAAAGGATTAGATGCCTTATTTAGTAGTTCACCAGTAATTGAAGAAGAAGAAAAAAATGAAAATACAAATGAAATTGTAAAAAATATTAAAATAATAGATATTGAACCAAATAAAGAACAAGCAAGAAAAATATTTGATGAAGAGTCAATAGATGAACTTGCAAATTCAATTAAAGAATACGGATTAATTCAACCAATAATAGTTACTCAAAAAGGAAAATATTATGAAATTGTAGCTGGAGAAAGAAGATGGAGAGCATCTAAAAGAGCCGGTTTAACAGAAATTCCAGCAATTGTTAGAGAAGATGATGAAAGAAGAAACAAAGAAATATCATTAATCGAAAATATACAAAGAGAAGACCTGAATCCCATAGAAGAAGCACAGGCGTATAAGAGATTACTGACAGAATTTAACTTAAAACAGGATGAAGTTGCGGAAAGAGTATCAAAGAGTAGAACTGCTGTAACGAATAGTATGAGACTGCTGAAGCTGTGCGATGGTGTACAGCAGATGATTATAGACGATATGTTGTCTACAGGACATGCAAGAGCGTTGATTCCTATAGAAGATCCTGAACTTCAGCTTCAGTTGGCACAGAGAATATTTGATGAAAAATTAAGTGTTCGTGAAGTGGAAAAGCTGGTAAAAAGTATATTAAAACCTGCTGAGGAAAAGCCTAAAAAGGAAGAAATACCGCAGAGTCTCATGTATATATATCAGAACATTGAAAATAAATTGAAAGATAAATTAAGCCGAAAGGTGGCAATATCACCGAAAGGGAAAAACGGTTCCGGAAAGATCGAAATAGAATTCTATTCTAATGATGATCTGGAGAAACTGATAGAAATACTTTCAAAATAAATAAAGGGAGAAACGAATGAATAGCAATTTTTTAAGCAAAATAGGGTTGTCTAATTTTGATATAGGATATTTATTTCTGATATTATTTATTGTAGCGATTGTTTTACTGGTTTTATTAATAGTTGCTCTGGTACAGATTCATTCTTTCAAAAATAAGTATCAAAAATTCATGCAGGGAAAGAATGCAAGCAGCTTGGAAAAAGATATTATGTCCTTATATGAGGATAATGTCTTTATCAAATCCAGTATGGAAAAGAATAAAAAAGATATTGAAGAATTATTTACCAAGCACCAGACAGCATTTCAAAAATTAGGTCTTGTAAAATATGATGCATTTAAGGAAATGGGTGGAAAGCTCAGTTTTACATTGGCTTTACTGGATGAGAACAATAATGGCTTTTTAATGAATTCTGTACATAGCAGTGACGGTTGTTATTCATATACGAAACGTGTAAAAAATGGGGATTCCGAGATTGCTCTGAGTAATGAAGAAAAGGTTGCAATAGAAAGAGCAATGAAAGGAACGGCATCAAACCCGGACGCAGAGTAATATAATAAAGGGGGATTTTTATGAAATTAGTAACAGTTGAAGACTTAAAAGTAGGAGATATTCTGGCAAAGGATGTGTTGCTGGAGGATTTTACAGTATTACTGAGTAAAGGGACAGTAATCAAAGAAGAATATATCAATAAACTAAGAGATTTATCTATAGTTACGGTATATATTGAAGATAATAAAGAACAGGCATCGAGAATCTCATTACAGGAGATTACAATATTAAAAGACGATGTAGAAGTAAAGATAAAAAACAAGGTAAAAGAAATATTAGAACTGCATGTATATCAACAGACTGAAGGATTACAGGAAATTGCAAAAACCGCGCAGAATATTATTTCCGATATATTGGAAGAAGATGCAGTGGTAGAGCGTGTCTATGATATTAAAGAAAGAAGTGCAGATATCTATGAGCATTCACTTACCATTTGTACAATAGCCACGCTGGTTGCTTTAAAACTGGAAATGTCTGAAAAAGATGTATATGACATAAGCGTCAGTTCATTACTTCATGATCTGGGATTACGTTACCTGGTAGTTCGGTATGAGAATCAGGATATTCATCTTCTGCCTAATAAAGACCAGGAAGAATATAAGAAGCATCCTATCTATGGTTATACAGCAGTAAAGGGTGAAGACTGGATATCAGATAATGCAAAGGATATCATACTCAATCACCATGAGCATAAGGATGGATCAGGCTATCCACTGGGAACAGATATTGTATCAAGGCAATGCCAGATTGTTGGAGTATGTGATGAATTTGATGAATGGATCTGTGGTATTGGTAAAGTAAGAGTAAGAGTCCATGAAGCAATCAACTGCATACGTAACTATAGTGGAATATGGTATGATGAAGAAATCGTACGTACGTTCCTTCAATTGATTGCAGTATATCCTGTAGGATCAAAGGTAAAGACAAATGAAGGAGAACTGGCAATTGTCATGAGACAGAATTCTCATTTCCCCGAAAGACCTGTACTTCGTGTTATTGAAGATAAATTCGGACAACCTGTAACGAAAGAGAAAATTATTGATTTGGTAAAAACTACTTCCGTAGTTATTCAGGAAGTAGTAAAATAAAATACCTGTAAAGGAAAAATATTAGGAGGTTTAACAATGATAGATATTAAATTTTTAAGAGAGAATCCAGAAGCTGTAAAGGAGAATATCCGCAAGAAATTCCAGGATCATAAATTACCATTGGTAGATGAAGTAATCGAACTGGATGCAGAAGCAAGAAAAACACAGCAGGAAGCAGATAATCTTCGTGCAGAGAGAAATAAACTTTCCAAGCAGATCGGTGCTCTGATGGGACAGGGTAAGAAGGAAGAAGCAGAAGAAGTAAAGAAGCAGGTAGCAGCAGATGCAGAACGTCTTGAAAGCCTTGCTGAGAAAGAAAAAGAATTAAATGAAAAGGTTACTAAGATCATGATGACAATTCCTAATATCATTGATCCAAGTGTACCTATTGGTAAGAATGATACAGAGAACGTGGAAGTACAGAAATATGGAGAACCTGTAGTTCCTGATTTTGAAATTCCATATCACACAGAGATTATGGAGAAGTTCAATGGTATTGATCTGGACAGCGCCAGAAAGGTAGCAGGAAATGGCTTCTACTATCTGATGGGTGATATCGCAAGATTACATTCAGCTGTTATTTCCTATGCAAGAGATTTCATGATTGATAGAGGATTTACTTATTGTGTACCGCCTTTTATGATCAGAAGTAACGTTGTAACAGGCGTTATGAGTTTCGATGAAATGGACGCAATGATGTACAAGATTGAAGGAGAAGACCTTTATCTGATCGGTACAAGTGAACATTCTATGATCGGTAAATTTATTGATACAACAACACCAGAAGAACAGTTACCAAAAACACTGACAAGTTACTCTCCATGCTTCAGAAAAGAAAAAGGAGCACATGGAATCGAAGAACGTGGTGTTTACAGAATTCATCAGTTTGAGAAACAGGAAATGATCGTTGTATGTAAACCAGAAGAAAGCAAGGATTGGTATGAAAAATTATGGAAGAACACAGTTGATTTATTCCGTTCTATGGATATCCCAGTTCGTACATTAGAGTGCTGCTCTGGTGATTTAGCAGATCTGAAAGTAAAATCTGTTGACGTAGAAGCATGGTCTCCAAGACAGAAGAAATACTTCGAAGTAGGAAGCTGCTCTAACCTTGGTGATGCACAGGCAAGAAGACTTCGCATCCGTGTGAAAGGTGAAAATGGAAATTACTTTGCTCACACATTAAATAATACAGTAGTAGCACCACCTAGAATGCTGATCGCTTTCTTAGAAAATAACTTAAGAGAAGACGGAAGCGTTGCAATTCCAGAAGTATTAAGACCATACATGGGTGGAAAAGAATCTTTACAGCCTAAAAAATAAGAATAGAATTTTAAGAATAAAAACTTTCAAAAGCGTCTCGAATATGAGGCGCTTTTTCTTTTGCAAAAGTTTATGATATGATATTATAAGAATTCATTATTATAGGAACTCATAAGGGAAGGTGGGGAGAAAGAAAATGAAAGCAAAGATAATCATAGTAGAAGATCATGAACCTATTCGTAATGAACTTAGCATTTTATTAAGTAAATATGGATATGAGATTATAGCAATAGAACATTTTGATACCGTTGTGGAAGACTGTTTAAGAGAAAATGCAGACCTAATCCTTCTTGATATTAATCTGCCTTTATATGATGGCTATTATGTATGCAGGGCTATCAGAGAAAAATCAGAAGTACCGATCATAGTTGTGACAAGCCGTGACAGTGAGATGGATGAACTGATGAGCATGAATCTTGGAGCAGATGATTTTGTGACGAAACCATATAATACGCAGATTTTATTAGCAAGGATTTCTGCAATGCTGAAAAGGACGCAGAAAGAAGAAGCAGATAATTCAGTACAATATCAAGGTTTGAAATTACAATTAAATGACAGTACAGTTCTTTATGAAGAGCAGACGATTGAATTGAGTAAAAATGAAATGAGAATTCTGTATACACTATTAAAGAATAAAGGCAAGATTGTCAGCAGGGATCATCTGATGGAAACGTTATGGCAGTCCAATGAATTTATCGATGATAATACATTAACGGTAAATGTTAATCGTGTGAGAAAAAAATTAGAGTCAGCTGGATTGAAGGAATTTATAAAGACCAAAAGAGGGCAGGGATATATGGTATGAAACTGCATAGATTTTTAAGTATTTATTATGCTCAGATGATAACTCATTTTGTATTTCTATGTCTGGCGGAAGGACTTTTGTATATTTTTGATGTAAATGTATTTCTAATGATCTATTTATTTGCGATAGGTATTGGACTGGAATTCATTTATCTTGGACAGCAGTACATGAAGAAATTCAGATATTATAAAGAAATGACATCAAAGATTGATATGCTGGATCAAAAAAACATGCTGTCTGAAATGATGGAACGGCCAGAATTTTTTGAAGGAGAATTTATCTATGATATTCTTCAGACTTGTAACAAATCTATGAACGATGAGATTCTTCGGTATAGAACAGAATCAGCAGGATATCGGGAGTATATTGAAATGTGGATTCATGAAGTAAAAACACCACTGGCAGCAGCAAAGCTGATCATTGAGAATCATCCATCGGAAATTACAGAGGCAATGAATGAATCGTTATATCAGATTAATTATTATCTTGAGCAGGCACTCTATTATGCAAGAAGCAACAGTGTGGAAAAAGACTATCTGGTAAAGGAATTGAATTTAAAAGATATCATACAAAAGGCTGTCAGATCGAATGCAAAAATGTTGATCAGTAATAAAATAAAGATTGATATGAACAATCTTGATCAAAAAATATTCAGTGATGAAAAGTGGCTTTTATTTATTTTGAATCAGATTATCAGCAATGCAGTAAAGTATAAAAAAGAAGATGCACAAATATCATTTGAAGCAAGGCAGTCAACAGATCAGATTCTTTTAGAAATCAGAGATAATGGGATTGGGATTGCAGCAAAAGATTTGCCAAGAGTGACGGATAAAGGTTATACTGGAACTACAGGAAGAAACTATGAAAAATCAACTGGGATGGGATTATATCTGTGTAAGAAACTTTGTGACAAATTACAATTAAGTTTCAAGATTGAGTCAAAAGAAGAAGAATACACGATCGTTACCATTGGTTTTCCAAGAAGCTCAATGATTTTTCTAAATGAATGATCCGACAGGAGGTTTAAAATGTTTGCAGATTACCATGTACATTCATATTTTAGTGAAGATACAGATTTTCCAATGGAGCTGGAGATTCAGAAAGCCATTGAATTAGGAATGGATGAACTATGTTTTACAGAACATTCTGACTATGATGTACCGACAGTAGTCAATTGTGATTATGATGCTTATTTTAAAGAAATGGAAGAAATGAAAGAAAAATATAAAGGGCAGATCACATTAAAGACAGGAATCGAATTTGGAATTCAGGTACATACAACAAAAGCGTATGAGGAAACATTTGGACAGTATCCGTTTGATTTTGTAATCTTTTCCTGTCATCAGGTAGAGAATAAAGAGTACTGGAGACAGGAGCCGCAGAAAGGGAAGACTCAGTTAGAATATAATCGAAGATACTATCAGGAAATTTTAGACGTTGTAAAGACATATAAAGATTACAGTATTCTGGGACATCTCGATGTGATCAAAAGATACGATCTGAATGGTGAAATTGAACTTGAAAAAATCAAAGATTTGATTGAACAGATCTTTGAAGTTGTGATCGCAGATGGAAAAGGAATTGAATTGAATACCTCAAGTCATGCTTATCATCTGAAAAGTCTGATGCCGTCAAGGGAAATCTTAGAGCTTTATCATGATATGGGTGGAAAGATTATTACGATTGGGTCTGATGCACATAATGCGGACCGTGTTGGAGACAGGGTTATGGAATCGCAGAAGATACTGAAAGAAATCGGGTTTGATGGAATCTATACGTTTGATCAGATGAAACCAAAATTTCATGAATTTAAATTTTAGAAATAGAGATAGAAAAACGCTGGGACCAATGATTACTTGGACCAGCGTTTTATATTATATTTTTATTCTTAGATGATCAATGATTTAAAAGCAGATTATTTATCTAACAAGATCAGTGCCATAAATACAAGATCTTCATCTCCAATATTCTCAATGGCATGTCCGGCACCATCACATGTAAATGTAGTATCTCCAGCGTGTACTTCATACTTTGTACCATTATCGTTATAAAGACCAGTTCCCTGAAGAATATGATAAGCTTCTCCCTCATTTTCATGAGTATGATAAGCAAGGGCACATCCTGGTGGTACGATGACTTTTCCGTAGAGGCGGCTGCTGTCTTTCATTTCTTTCTTCGTTAAGAATTCCATTTTTCTAAGTGGTGTGTCAGAACCATTAGCGTCAGGAATTGTTCCAATTTTTACGTCTTCATTTTTTAAATACATGTTGAGTTCCTCCTTTATATAGTCATGTTAAATTTAGTATAGTAGTTTTTATGGGAAATATCAATATGACAAAATTGTAAGTTTCGTGTAAGGAAAATCGATGGATACAGTTCCTGGCTAATGATATATTATAGACAAGGCAATAAGAGGAACAAAAGGGTAAAACAAAATGATTTGAAAAGAAAGATAAGGAGATGGAAAAATGAGTTCTGTATTGAAGGTTGATAATATTGAAAAATATTATGGTAGTAAAGCAAATCTGACAAAGGCGATCGACCGGATCAGTTTTGAAGTAGAGAAGGGTGAGTATATTGGAATCATGGGGGCTTCGGGAAGTGGTAAGACTACATTGTTAAATTGTATATCAACCATCGACCGTGTGACGGCCGGAAATATTTTGATCAATGGAATGGATATTACTAAACTGAAAGGGAAGCATCTTTCAAAATTCAGGAGAGAAGAACTGGGATTTATCTTTCAGGACTTTAATCTTTTAGATACATTGACAGCATTTGAAAATATTGCACTGGCACTTACGATCATGAAAGTTCCGGCAAAAGAGATTGAGGACAGAGTCAGATCGATCGCAGAGAAATTAATGATCACAGAGGTGCTAAACAAATATCCATATCAGATGTCTGGAGGGCAGAAGCAGAGAGTGGCAAGTGCGAGAGCAATGATCACAAATCCATCTCTGATCCTTGCGGATGAACCAACAGGAGCTTTGGACAGCAAGGCTGCGAGAATGTTACTCGACAGCATGGATACGATGAATGTGGAATTAAATGCAACGATCCTTATGGTAACACATGATGCATTTACAGCCAGCTATTGCAAACGTATTCTGTTTATTAAAGATGGAAAAATTTTTAATGAACTAGTTCGTGGAAGTGATTCTAGGAAACAGTTTTTCAATCGCATCATCGAGGTTGTAACATTGCTTGGAGGTGACAGTACGAATGTATTCTAAAATCGCATTTAGTAATGTTAAAAAAAGTATTCGTGATTATACGATTTACTTTCTGACATTGACGTTTGGTATCTGCTTGTTTTATATGTTCAATTCTGTTCAGGCACAGCAGGCAGTTTTAAAATTGAATGAAAGCCAGAAATCAATGATGCATTTAATGTCAGTGATCATCAATTGGATTTCAGTATTTGTCGCAGTGATCTTGGGATTTCTGATCATCTATGCCAACCAGTTTTTAATGAAACGAAGACATAAGGAGATGGGAATCTATCTGTTGTTAGGAATGGAAAAACGACAGGTTTCAAAAATTTTGTTAATTGAAACTTTATTAATTGGTTTTTTCGCACTGATCGCTGGACTGATTGCAGGCGTATTTTTATCTCAAGGATTAGCAATGCTGACAGCTAAAATGTTTGCAGTGCAGATGAAAGAATTTAAGTTTGTTTTCTCGCAAACTGCATTTATTCAGACAATTATGTATTTTGCAATTATTTTTATTATTGTGATGATATTTAATGGAATCACAATATCAAAATATAAATTGATCAATCTGTTGAATGCAGCAAAAAAGAACCAGAAAACGAGATTAAAAAATCCTGTTCTATCAGTGATTTTATTTGTAATATCCATTGCATGTATAGGGATAGCGTATCATTTGATTACAAAGAATCAGATGCTTGGTGTGGACAATGATTTTAAAATGAGTATCATTTTAGGTGTCATTGGAACATTTCTATTCTTCTTTTCATTGTCAGGATTTTTATTAGAACTGGCAAAAAGAAATAAGAAATTTTACTATAATGGATTGAACATGTTTGTTCTGCGACAGATTAACTCAAAGATTACAACAACATTTGTTTCTATGTCCATGCTGTGCCTGATGCTGTTTCTGGCAATCAGTGCATTTGCAACAGGAAGTGGATTGGCATCTTCTGTGAAAACAGATTTGGAAGATTTGACAAAATTTGATTATTCATTTTATAGTTTAAGTCAAAAGGGATATCAGGATGAATTACAGCAGAAGTTTGTGAAGAAGATGAACTCGCTTGGATTATCGATCGAAGAAGATGCAAAAGAAACTCTGCCGATCACAGTTTATCAAAATGGTGTATTTAAGCAGTGCAGATATAAAATGGAGCCATTGTTAAAAGGAAGAGAAAAATATTCAGACTATACAAAGGATTATGTAAAGAATCTGTACGAAGTGCCATTAACTTTTGTGAAGTTGTCTGAGTATAACAAGATTCGAAAAGCAATCGGAGAAAAAGAATTAACGTTAAAACCAGATGAATATATATTAAATTGCGATTATGGAAATCTGATTCCGACAATGGAGAAGGCCGCTAAAGATAAGCAGAAGATTACACTGGATGGAAAAACATATAAAATAAAATATGAACTTCAGAAGGATACTTTTATGGTGGCACCGGCCAAAACAGATATGGGAACAGTTGTTTTAAATGATAATATCATTCAGACATTAAAGATTGATAATTCAACATTGTATTTAAATATCAACTGGAAAGGAAATGCCAAGAAAGTATCTGAAAGGTATAACAACCATTTAAAACAGTTGATCAGAACTAGCAAGATGCAGAATTCGCCTTATTCAACAGCGATTTCAAAAGAAGAAGTGTATGAACAAAGTACAGGATTAAGTACGATTATGACATATATTGCAATCTATATAGGATTGGTATTTTTAATTACATGTGCAGCTGTATTGGCATTGCAGCAACTGAGTGAAAATGCAGATAATATTGAAAAATATCAATTATTGCGTAAGATCGGAACTTCACAAAAAATGGTTAATCGTGCGATCAAAGCACAGATTATTTTATATTTCTGTCTTCCATTAAGTCTGGCGTTGGTTCATTCTTATGTTGGAATTAAAACAGCTTCCATTCTGATTTCAACCTTAGGACAGATCAATATATCAGAGGCGGTAGTGCAATCATTGATCATTGTGCTTGTTATCTATGTTGGATATATGATTGCAACTTATATTGGAAGTAAGAATATGCTGAAGGAAAAGCACTAACTTAGTGAAAGAACAAAAGACAAAAAAAGAAATGGCAGATTAAATTTTCTGCCATTTCTTTTTTTGCGCTATTTTTATTATACGAGGAAATTCTGAAAAACAGAATATTTCTTACGACTGTATGGAAAATTATTTGTTGATGGCTTTTCCATTTACATATAATTTATAACCATTGAAATCAATGTTGCTGTAAGAACTGTCTTCATCATTTAATGATGTTACATAAGAATCTCCTGTTAATTTGATCTTAGAAGAAGAATCTAAAGTTAAGGAGATTTTCTTAGCACTGTTCTTGGCATTGATCGTTCCTGTATAAGTTGAAGAATTTTTAAGGTTCATAGTAAGTGTAGATAATTTATCTAAACTAATGTTACCTGTTAATGTCTGTTTGGAAGCGTTTAATTTTACAGTACCTCCATTAGATCCACTCTGTCCCCATTCGGAAGTTCCCTTTACAGAGAGAAGAGTGTTGCTTCCATAAGATAATTTTGTATTTGTAAGGTTAATGACTGCATCTGTATTTGTTACAAAGAACATCGGTGCTTTCTTATAATAGCTGGAATTTTTGGAGATAGATAAAGTAGAATTTTTTGCTGTAAATGTTCCAGTACCAGTTGATGCATCACCAGACATAGACTGGTAGATCATGATTCCTGAATTATCTACATTATTTCTATTTCCCTGTCCACTCGCTGTTAATTTAGAATTTGTGACAGTTGCAGAGTTTTTACCTTCGATAACGACCATCTGTGAACCGCTTGCACTTCCTGTTGTATTAGAAATGGAAATCTTACCTGTTGAATAAATGACAGGAGATCCAGTTCCTTTTGTGGATAATGTAGAGTTCTTTGCTGTTACAGTACCTTCACCACGGTCTGTTGCAAGTGTTGCACAGGAATTTCCTGATGTAGAAACTGTTACATTATCAGCATTGATCGTTCCACCATAAGTGGCATCAAGACCTCTGGCAGATCCGCTTCCGGTTGTGGTGATCATTGAATCACTAATATTGATCTTAGCATTTGTTCCAGTTGCAAAAACAGCATTGCTTCCTTTTGCAGAAGTTGTGATCTTAGCATTTGTTACATTTGCAGTTGATTTTGTTGTTACAAGCAATCCAGCATTGATTCCGTAGAATTCAGAATTTTCTGTATTGGAACTGTCACCAGATGCTTTATTTAATACAGCATTATTTAAAGTGAGCGTTGCTCCATTTTTGACTAAGACAGCACTCTGGTCAGATTTTTTTGAGGTGTAACTTCCAGAGAGAGTCTTGTTGTTTTTGGAAACAGTTTTCGTTGCAGTTGCTTTCGCAGATGCACTGTCATTATCTGAGTTTGATGATCCAGAACCATTGCCAGAAGGAGCTCCGCCAGGACCACCGCCTGTTCCATTACTATTGTTGCCAGGCTGCTGCATCTGGGCTGGAGTTGATAATTGTTTTACAACATAAGTTTCACCAAATGTTAAACCACATGTCATTAAAATAGCAGCAAGTCCGCAGACCGTGAATTTCTTCCATGATGCAAAAGCTTCTTTAAATGATCTCTTATGGAATCCAGTAAAGATCAGATATAAAATACTTAAAACCCAGAAGAATGTTTCAGCACCTAATAACACAATATATTTTGTTGCAATATTTGTGGATGGAGTTTTTGGAGCGTTCTGTTTCTGATCTGAAGATGGCTTCTCAGGTGGTGTCTGCTGGTTACTGTTGTTGGAATTATTAGAACTATTGTTACTATTTTGATTGTTTGAATTATCCCCCTTAATAATATTATTTGATGAAGAGCTGCTATTGTTGTTGCTGCTTGAATTATTATCAGAAGAATCACTGGAACTGCTGCCAGACTGATTATTTGTCTGTTGCTGCATCTGTCCGGTTGGAGCAGATGGTGGTGTATTCTGTGATTTTATCTGATAAACTGTAAAGCCAATAGAAGCTGTCAGTAATAATGTAACGATAATTGTGAGGATGTTTTTCTTTGCTCTGTTCATTTCTTTGTACCTCCTTATGTCATTTAGTATAGAAATCAAATGTGTTTAAATTATCTTCAAAGTATGAACAAAATATGAATGAAAGAAAATGAAAGAAAATGATTGACTTTGACTGAAATGGTGATATACTAAAATAGAGAGAGAAAAGAGGTGAAGAATGTGTTAGCACAAGAACGTTTTGAACGGATATTAGAAATTTTAAGAGAGAAACAGTCAGTTACAGTAACAGATCTGACAAAGTGGCTTAACACCTCAGAATCAACAATAAGAAGAGATTTAACAGAATTGAACCGGCAGGGATTGCTGATCAAGGTTCATGGCGGAGCGACCGCAGTAAAGTCTGTTTTATCACGAGAAGAAGAAGTTATCACGAAAGCAAAGAAGCATCAGAGTGAGAAACGAAAGATTGGAAAGTATGCGGCATCCCTTATTAATAAAGAAGATATGGTATATCTGGATGCAGGAACGACAACAGAGATGATCATTGATTTTTTGAAGGAATATGATGTGATTTATGTAACAAATGGAATCACACATGCGAGAAAGTTAATGAATGCAGGATTTAAGGTGCATTTGATCGGTGGAGAGATCAAGGCAGTGACAGAAGCAGTTGTTGGAGAAGAAGCATTAGAGCAGCTTGATAAGTACAATTTTACCAAAGGATTTTTTGGAACGAATGGAATTGATGAAGACCGCGGGTTTACAACCCCTGATATGAAGGAAGCTGCGATCAAAAGGAAAGCAATGGAGCAATGCCAGCAAAGATATATATTAACAGATCAGAGCAAATTTGATCAAATATCAACATTTAAGTTTGCGGATCTTAAGAAAGCAACAATTATCACAGACCATCTTAAGAATAACAAATTAAGAGAAATCACAACCATTGAGGAGGTATTTTCATGATTTATACAGTAACATTTAATCCAGCAATCGACTATGTAATCAAGGTAGATAACCTGACATTAGGAGAGATCAACCGTACAACAAGAGAATATATTTTCTGTGGAGGAAAAGGAATCAATGTATCTCATGTACTTGCGAATCTTGGAATGGAAAGCGTAGGTCTTGGATTTATTGCAGGATTTACAGGAGATGTCATTGAAAAAGGAGCAAAAGAGCTTGGATTCACACCTGATTTTATCAGAGTTCGTGAAGGAATGACACGAATCAATGTTAAGGTAAAATCAAATGAAGAAAGCGAGATCAATGGAATGGGTCCAGTGATCCACGAAGATGAATTACAGAAGATGTATGAGAAGCTTGACGAGTTACAGGATGGAGATGTTCTGATTCTTGCAGGAAGTATTCCAGCAACTCTTCCATCTAATGTATATGAAAAGATCATGGAACGTCTTCAGGAAAAAGATATCAGAATCGTTGTTGATGCGACAAAAGATCTCTTATTAAATGTATTAAAATATCATCCATTCCTGATCAAACCAAACAATCACGAACTGGGAGAGATGTTTGGTGTTGTATTAAAGACAAATGATGAGATTGTAGAATACGCAAAGAAACTTCAGGAAAAGGGAGCAAGAAACGTATTAGTTTCCATGGCAGGAGACGGAGCAATCCTTATTACAGAGGCAGGAGATGTTCATGTAACACCTTGTCCAAAGGGTGAAGTGAAGAACTCTGTAGGAGCTGGAGATTCTATGGTTGCAGGATTTGTAACAGGATATTTAAGAAGCAACGGAGACTACAACGAAGCACTGAAGATGGGAACTGCAGCAGGAAGTGCAACAGCATTTTCAGAAGATGTAGCCACTGGTGAAAAAATTATGAGTCTTTACGAAACTTTATAAATAAAAAACGATACAAATGTGAATAAATTGTGATAAAATGAACCTAAGAAATTAGGTTCATTTTTTTGTACTTAAATATTATTGATCATCTGGAGGATATCATGACAAAAAAAGAAGCAAGACAGCAGATAAAAGATAAGATCAAACAGCTGGACAAACAATACATCAAAGAAGCAGATCAGGCAATCTTTGAACAGATCAAGGATTTGAAAGAATATAAGGAAGCGGAAACTATTTTTTGTTATGCCAGCATGGAAAATGAAGTAGATACATGGCCATTGATCGCACTTGCACTGAAACAGGGAAAGACAGTAGGTGTTCCATTATGTATCGGAAAAGGGATCATGGAAATAAGACAGATTCAAACACTGGCTGATTTTGAAAAAGGTGCATATGGGATTATGGAACCTTCAAAGCAGTGTAAAGTCTTACCAAAAGAACAGATTGATATGGCAGTGATTCCATGCGTAGGAGCTGACAGAGAAGGTCACAGACTGGGGCATGGTGCCGGATTTTATGATCGTTTTCTTCAGGGAACACAGTTTCCAAAGATCATGATATGTTACAGAGAACTGTTATTGGATAAAGTTCCGACAGAAGAACATGATATTTTGATGGATCGGGTTATTTATGATAGATAAGAACGATAAGGTAATATGATAGATATAGGAGGGAACAGCATGAGCAGAATATTAAAGAAAACAGCAGCAATGATGATGGCAGCAGCAATTGGAGTATCCATGAATTGTCAGGGTGCAGCGGTTTACGCAGGAACAAATAATAATATAACAAAGCAGACACGTTATGCTGAACCAGAGGAGTGGAATCGTACAGAAATCAAGGCATATCAGTTCGATTCTACAGACAAGTTTGAAGACTATCTGTTAACAGGTGGAGCTCATTTATATAATAAGAATTTTAAGCAGAGTGATCATATGGTAAAGATCACAGTGGTGGATTCAGGATATTTTGCTGTATCAGCAGACACAGATGGAGACGGCTCACAGAAGGTGAAGTTATATGATTCCACAAAGAAGAAAGTTCTGGCACAGACAACATCCGATGGAGATCTGGAATATGGAAGACTTGCAAAAGCAGGAGAAGTATTTTATGTCCAGATGCCATCTAAGATTGATAAGACGATTATTACAGCAGGCGTGATCAAAGATGGATTTGGATCAATGAAGGCATCCGATACCTATTATGAATCTGGAACAGGCGCAGTGACATATCATCCATTTTCCATATCAAAAAGATCTGCGGTAGAATTTAATATTTCTGCTATCAACAGAAAAGGCGGAGAAACATATGCATATATCGAGAAAAAAGAAAAAGGTGCATGGAAGAGACTTGATAATACAGTAAAGATCGATCCAGCATCTTATGATGACGATTTTATTCATGGACTGCAAAAAGGAGAATACAGACTGCTGATCAAAGCACCAAAGACACAATTGAATGCGGTTTCATTTACAAAGAGTTCTAAGTCAAAGAATGTCGCATATAAGAAATCAAAAGCAAAAAATATTTCTTTAAATAAAGAGATTTCTAATATTTATACAACAGGTGAAAAAGCAGAGAGATGGTATAAGGTAAAAGTAACATCCAGTAAGAAGAAAAGAAGACTGGAGTTTGGGGAAGATACAGTTTCAGGCGGATATAAATTCACGATTTATAAAGCAGGAAGTAAAAAGGTATTTAAAACAATTAAGGTGACACAGGAAGCAAGTGGAAAAATGGTAACGCTGCCTAAGAAAAAAGGCACATACTATTTTAAGATTTCAAAACTTACGAAGAAGACAAATGGGGTTTATGAAATCGGATATTATTAAAATTACATAGGTAGGAAGTAAGGAGGAATTTTTATGATCAGAAGGGTAATCAAAAAGGCAGGAGCAGTTTTGCTGGCAGCAGGTTTGAGCATTGGAATGTTGAGTCCATCAGTTTCGGCAGCAGTTAAGATCAACAAAACAGTGCCAATGAAAGCTGCAAAAAATGTTGAGCCAGAAGAATGGAACAGGGAAGAACTGACAGCGTATCAGTTTGATACTGAAGATGATTTTCTGAAGTACATGGCTAGTGGAGGATTGCATTTATATAATAAAAATTATAAAGCAAAAGACCATTGGGTAAAAATTAAAGTTGCAGATCCAGGACTTTTTGCAATTGATGTTATGGGGGATAGTAAAGCAAAAATACCATTGTATGATGCAACGAAGCAAAAAGTTTTGATAAAAGACCTGAATGGGAATGGAGATGGTGATGAATATTCATCTGTTGTAAAAGCGGGAGATGAATTTTATGTAAAATTACCAACCAAGATTGGGAAAATTATTATTTTAACAGGAGTCATGAAAACAGAATTTGGTTCAATGGCGAATGATAAAAGCTACTATGAAGTTGGAAAAGGAACAACAACATATCATCCATTTTCAATATCAAAGCGTTCAAGCGTGTATATAGATATTTCGCCAGCAGGAAAGAAAGTTGAAAAAGTTGGAGCTTATGTTGAAAAAAATGTCAATGGAACATGGCAGAGAGTTGGATATAGTGCATATATTAAACCATCAGAATTTGGAACAGCACTTGGGTATGGATTACAGCCGGGAAAATATCGTATGGCATTAAAGAATCCAAAAGACAATATAATAAATGTTGAATATAAGAGAAAGACAACAAACAAAAATGTAGCCTATAAGAAATCAAAAGCAATCAATGTGAAATCTAATTTGCTAAATGTATACACGACTGAAGAACATACAGCAAGATGGTATAAAGTTTCAGTTTCTTCTACAAAGAAGAGAACAGGAGTACTCTTGTCAAAATATTCTGTTGGCGGCGGCTTCCAGTTTAAGGTTTATCAAAAAGGAAAAGTCATCAAAACAGTTAAAGTTAAGAAAGATGATGATGAAAAATATGTAACACTTCCAAAGAAAAAAGGAACATATTATATTAAAGTTTCTAAGCTTACGGATAAAACAACAGGAGTGTATGAACTAGAAACATATAGGGATTAACGAAGGGAGGCTGTATATGGTAAAACAAACAATAAAGAAGTTTGCAGCAGTTTTACTAACAGCAGGTATTTGTGCAGGATTATTTGCAGCACCAGTGTTTGCGGCAGAGAAAACGACTGTTATTACAAATGCGAAAGATGCTAAAAAATCTGCAAGGTATATAGAACCAGAAGAATGGAATCAAAAAGAACTGTTTGCTTATTTATTTGATAATGGACAAGAAATAACAAATTATATTTTGACGGGTGGTATTCATTATTATAATCAAAATTATAAAGAAAAAGATCACTGGGTAAAGGTAACATTAACAGATTCTGGTTTATTCTACGCTATAACATTATCTGACGATGGAAAAATAAAAATTTACGATCAAACAAAGAAAAAACTGTTGAGAACACTTATTGCCGATGAGAATACAGAGTATATGCAAAAAGCGAATGCGGGAGATGTGTTCTATATCAAATTACCAGACAAGATTGACGAACAAGAGATTGGCGTAGCAGTATTGAAAGATGGTTTTGGCACAGTGAAATCAGGAAACAGCTATGCGGAAACAGCAACAGGACAGACGATATATCATCCATTTTCACTTACAAAGCGTTCTGTTTCACAGATTTTGCTTAAAATTATGTACAAAGATAAGGGAAGTGTAACAGCACAAGTACAAAAGTATGTGAAAGGAAATTGGGTAGATATAGGATACAAAAAATCAATCAAACCGAACGCAGAAGACTATGTTGATGCAGACAAGGATATAGTCAATGGTCTTCAGCCAGGAAAATATCGTGTCGCGCTGAAAGCACAAAAAGGACAGGTCTATGCTTTTATGTATGGTACGAGTAAAGTAAACAAGAATGTAGCCTATACAAGATCCAAAGCCAAGAAGATTAAAAAAGATTCCTATGTACAAAACATTTATACACAAGGAGAAACGGCATCAAGATGGTATAAATTTACACGTAAAGCTTCAGATAAGGTGAATGTTCTCAATATTACAAAGGCAACAAATGGCGGAGGTTTTAAATTTACCATTTATAAAAAAGGAAAGAAGAAACCAATCAAAACGATAAAGGTAAAAACAAATGCAAGTCCAGGAGTAGTACAACTTCCAAAAGGTAAAGGAACCTATTACGTTAAAGTAAACAAGCTTACAAAGAAAACGAATGGAAATTACATGATCATGGATTTCAATTCATTTAATTAAGGAGGGAAACAGGATGAAAAAAACAAGATGTAAATTATTAAGTATTTTAATGGCGGCAACGATATCAGCAACGATGCTGCTTCCACAGGCAAAGGTATCAGCATCCGAGGATGCAGCAGCAAAAGTACAGCAGGCTTATTTTCCACAGAAAGTAACCATGAAAAAAGCTGCAAAGAAAACAGAACCTGCAGAGTGGAACCGAACAGATGTCAAAGTTTATAAATTTGGAAATGCCGAAGATGCATTATATTATATGCTGACTGGTGGAATCAAATATTATAACAGCACTTATTTTAAAAATCCCGAAAAGATTAAGATCACACCAGTAGAATCAGGCTCTTTATTCTTAGTGATCGCAGGAGACACAGGACAGGCAGGTGCTATTTATGATTCAAATAAAAAACTGATCAAGAAAGTATCATCAACCTATGTAAAAGCACAGGTAAATGCAGGTGAAACATATTATGTAGAGTTCCCAAGAAACTGTAAAGAAGGATTACTTACAGCCTATGTATTAGAAAATGAATGCAAAGGATTAGTAAAAGATGATCTGAACATGCAGAAAGGGGAAGGAAAAGAAACCTACCATACATTTAAGTTGACAAAGAGGGCATATGCAAGTTTCCTTGTTGCCTCATTAGTAAAAGATGGTGGAAAAACAAGTTATAAGATCCAGAAAAGCGAAAAAGGAAAATGGGTTACCATCGGAAGAACAAAAACATTTAATGCAATGAGTCAAAAAGAAAGCGATATAACAGCAGGTTATGGTCTTGCAAAGGGAACTTACCGACTAGTATTAAATGCTTCCAAAGAACAGTTAAATACAGCGGTTTATGAGAGAGATTATTATAACAAGAAAGTAGCATATAAGAAATCCAAAGCAAAGAAATTAAATGCAATGGAAGTTTATACGACAAATGAAAGAGCAGCACGTTGGTATAAAACAACGGTGACTTCCACAAAGAAACAGAAGAAACTGAAGATCACAACAGCAGCAGATCAGGGTGGATTTAAATTTACAATCTATCAGAGTGGTAAGAAAAAACCAATCAAGACAGTAAAGACTTCTGTGAAACATTTGAATAAAACCGTGAAACTTCCAAAGAGAAAAGGAACTTATTATGTTAAGGTAAGCAAGGTTACAAAGAAGACAAACGGTTACTACGAGATCAAAAAATAAAATAAAAATCTAACATCAAAAAGGAATTGCCTGACTGCAGGGCAGTTCCTTTTTTTGACACAAATAAGTCCTAAAAAATTTTAATATCTTCTATATAATGGCAAACACTGCACTTAGTGATAAAAAATCTCAATAATATCGCTTGAATCAAAGATTAAATAATTATAAACTATACGTTAGCGAATACTAACCTAGAAGGATGAATCAAATGAAAATAAAAAAGTTAATATGTATTGGAATACTGGGGATTTTCTGTGCTGTTTCTGCAGTTGGATGTGGAAAGAAAGAGAACACAAAGACAACAACAGAAGCATCCAGTGAAGAAGATACCCAAGAAGCAAGTACACAGGTCTTTGCTATGGATACCTATATGAATTTAAAAGCATATGGGAAGAATGCACAAAAGGCAGTCGATGATGCCAAATCAGAGATTGAACGATTAGATAAATTGTGGTCTGCCGTTGATGAAAACAGTGAGATCTATCAGCTGAATCAAAAGAAGAAAATGAAAGTCTCTGATGAGACATTAGAGCTGATCGAGTTCGCAAAGAAAAAATCAGCACAGTCAGGAGATGCTTTTGACATTTCTATCTATCCGATCGTTGAGTTATGGGGATTCCCAACACAGAAATATCGTGTGCCATCAGACAGTGAGATTAAAAGTCTCCTAAAAAATGTAGATTGCCAGAAGATCAAAGTCAACAAGAAAACAAACGTAGTAACACTCGAGAAGAATATGAAAATTGATCTTGGTGGAATTGCAAAGGGATATACTTCCCAGAGAATCGCGAAAGTTTACAAAGAAGATGGCGTAAAAAGCGGTGTGATCAGTCTTGGAGGAAATGTTCAGGCAATTGGTAAAAAAACAGACGGAAGTTACTGGAAAGTAGGTGTTCAGTCACCAGATGATACAGAGAATATGATCGGGGCATATGAGGCAGACGATGAAGCAGTCATCACTTCTGGAGCTTACGAGAGATATTTCGAGAAAAATGGAAAACGATATCATCATATCATTGACCCGGCAACAGGGAAACCATCGGAGAAAGACCTGAAATCTGTAACGATCATCAGTAAAAATGGTACATTATCCGATACATTATCAACAACATTGTTTGTCATGGGAAAAGACAAAGCCATTTCTTACTGGAAGAAACATAGTAGTGAATTTAACATGATCCTTGTGGATAACAATGATAAAATTTATATTTCACAGGGAATTGAAGGACGTTTTAGTTCAGAGAATGATTACAAAGTAGTTAAGAAATAGAGAGAAGGAAAGATATGAAGATTATTGATAAACTGAAAAATGTCAATCTGATTCAGTTTGTACCTGCATTATTTATTATAAGTCTTGTTGGAAACAGCATTTTAGGCTACACTGCTCCAAAGGCAAAATTGCAGAAAAATGTAGGTGAGAGTCAGGTAGAAGCAGCGACAATCGCAAAGAAAAAGACAAAGAAAGCGAATGCTGGAGATATTGATCTAAGCAAGATCAAGGATGGAACTTATGAAGGACAGGCAAACGGAT
>ERZ827156.2213-NODE-2213-length-20667-cov-4.973365_pt1 | contig 20667 bp, 27 predicted proteins | sample MGYA00519919_ERZ827156 | MGnify/ENA primary metagenome ERZ827156 (study PRJEB31778, sample SAMEA3449269) | human gut metagenome | biome: human gut; feature: human-associated habitat; material: faeces | place: United Kingdom | collected 2010/2012 ...
AGGTGGGTCTCATCGCTGCTCGCCGCACGGGTCGTATCCGCGGTCGTGTGGAGCCTTAAGATGCTGGGAATCAAGTCAGTGTGGAGTTGTGGTCTGTTTGTGAACAAACACGTCGTGTTTTCACTTCGTTTATCAACACTTTTCTCAGGTTTCCAGTTCACTTGTGATCAAACACATCTCATTTCCAGTTCGTTTATTAACAAACACATCACGTTTCCAGTTCGTTTGTAACGATGGCTTCTAAGCGGTCCACTGCCGACTGCTTGATGCAGGGACTGTACTTCCACGCCGAGAGGTACACGCCGATCTGCTCCGTCGAAGCCGTTTTCATCGCATCCACAATCTGGCAGCGCATGGAGTGGTCCTCCCGCAGAGAGTGAATCACGTCCTCCACCGCACGAAGGATGCTGTCCATCGTGGACACGCTGTTGAAGACGAGGAGCCTGCTCTCCACATCTCCCACCTCCCTTCTCATTTCGTTTTGTATATACCTCAGTGTTTCCAGCTGCACCTCCATCGCAGCCATTTCACCCTTCTACGGATGAGAGAGATGGGCATCAAACACCAATTGGGACATCTGCTGCTGACACATATCTTCCTTTTCAATAATATCGCGTTCGATCTAGGTTTCACAATAGAGAAGGGAGAATAACGCCTTCAGTGACGATTTCACGAACCGGCAAAAAGGGAGCCAAGTTTCCCCAGTTATCTGTGTTTGCATACCTAGAGTCATACACAACAATGAATGGCTACGCGAGTTGGGCAATGGAATTGGAATAGACGACTAGGAGCTGCACCGTTGCAGAGATGCACTGGTAGTAGCTCTTCAAGCTCTTTGCAACGGACCGGAGACTGTTTTTCAGTTGGGGCTGGTAGTGCTGAATCACGGCCAGAAGCTATGCTTCATCCACTCCACAGCACGAATACGCTCGATTCATTAGCCTCCGTGGACATCGCGTGGAGATCGATCCTCTTTTGTGCCGATTTCAGAGATGAAAGGGAGTCAAACGATGGGTATTGCAAATGCAACGCCTATTTCTTCAGAAACTGTCGTAACAGTGAATCGAGAAAACCAAACTAATAATCCTCTTTCCAATGACTCTATCGATCATTTGCAGTGGGTGGACAAAGAAAGGAGCGAATCCATGGGAAGAGTGGAATGAACAGGCTGGATCCCCTTCTAAACAAAAGAGGAACTGCGTGGTACATTGCATACTTGCGTGAAAGAGGTGGTCTCAAGTTAGATTGGAAACGCACGAACATTGGTTCGCCAATCCGCCGCTTCGGCGTTTACCCCGTTTCCCCAACCACGGTTCTCTCGCCTTCCACTTAACCAGAAACAGATTATTCTGGAGATCAGCTATGTTCGATAAGAGTGAACTCTGGGCTTCGATCGTGATTGTCTGCAGTGGACTTCTCGGTCTCATTTTCGCGCTCATTCAGAGATGCAAGGTTGCCAAGGTTGTGTAGAGGGCTCTGACGTCCGCGTGATGCGTAGGGTGAAGCACATTCCCGAGTCTGGCGATAGCAAGGAGGGTCTGGTCGAGGCGGAGGGCGGTTCTGCCACCTACGACGAGGCCATCACGGAGCGCCTGAACAAGATCCAGGGATACATTTCCGACGGTGCCAAGGCCTTCCTGTGGGCTGAGTACAAGATCCTGTTCGTCTTCATTGTCATCTTCGGTATTGTGATCTTCTGCTTCATTGGCCTGCCCAAGACCTGCGGCATCCCCGATCCCGTCTTCAACGGCACGGATTGCAGCACGGAGTCTCCTCTGGACGGCTGCGAGTGGATGATCAAGAACCCCGGCTCCTGCATTTCCAACGGTCTTCTTACCAGCATTGCCTTCGTGGTCGGTGGCCTGACCTCCATCCTCTGCGGCTACATCGGTATGACCATTGCCGTGTACTCCAACGCCCGTACCGCCACCATGTGCCAGGTCTCCTGGACGGACGGTTTCAACACCGCCTTCCGCGCGGGTAGCGTCATGGGCTTCTGCCTGACCTCCTTCGGTCTCCTGATTCTGTACGCCTCCATCTACGTCTTCCGCTTCTTCATGCCTTGGGACAAGGACAACACCCACACCTCCGAGATCCTGTTCGAGTGCATCACCGGTTACGGTCTGGGCGGCTCCTCCATCGCTCTGTTCGGCAGAGTGGGCGGCGGTATCTACACCAAGGCTGCCGATGTCGGCGCGGATCTGGTCGGCAAGGTGGAGGCCGGCATTCCTGAGGATGATCCTCGCAACCCTGCCGTCATTGCCGATAACGTCGGTGATAACGTCGGTGATGTGGCCGGTATGGGCGCCGATCTGTTCGGCTCCTTCGCCGAGTCTTCTTGCGCCGCTCTGGTGGTCGCCTCCGTGTCCAAGGAGCTGAACTCGGAGTGGGGCTACATGATGTTCCCTCTGCTGGTGTCCGCCGGCGGTATCGTGTCCTCCTTCCTGACCTCCTTCTTCGCCACCTCCATCCCCGGACTGCAGGTGACGGAGGAGCGCCACGTGGAGCGCAACCTGTCCATCCAGCTGTACGTGTCGACCATCATGTCCACCATCGCCATCGCCATCATCACCGAGTTCTTCCTCCCCGAGAAGTTCTGCGTCATGATCAGTGAGGTCGCCAAGGACGGCACCTGGTGCAGAATGACCTCCTCCAAGTGGCTGGGCTTCATCTGCGTGGCTTGCGGTCTCTGGTCCGGTCTGCTGATCGGCAAGATCACCGACTACATGACCTCCTACAACTACAAGCCCGTGAAGGAGGTGTCCAAGTCTTGCGAGACGGGCGCCGCCACCAACATCATCTTCGGTCTGGCGCTCGGCTACAAGTCCGTGGTCGTGCCCATCTTCGCGCTGGCGACCACCATCTTCGTCAGCTTCTACTTCGCCAACATGTACGGTGTGGCGCTCGCCGCGCTGGGCATGCTGTCCACGCTGTCCACCTCCCTGACCATCGACGCCTACGGCCCCATCACCGATAACGCCGGAGGTATTGCCGAGATGACGGGTCTCTCCGCCGCCGTGCGTGTGAAGACCGACGCTCTGGACGCTGCTGGTAACACCACCGCTGCTATCGGCAAGGGCTTCGCCATCGGCTCGGCCGCCCTCGTGTCGCTCGCGCTGTTCGGCGCCTTCGTGACCCGCAGCCACATCAGCGGCGTGGACCTGCTGGAGCCCATCACGTTCGCCGGTCTGGTGGTCGGCGCCATGCTGCCCTACTGGTTCTCCGCCATGACGATGAAGTCCGTGGGCAAGGCCGCGTCCTCCATGGTCGAGGAGGTGCGTCTGCAGTTCAGAGAGCACCCCGGCATCATGGCCAACACCGAGGAGCCCGACTACAAGCGCTGCGTCGCCATCTCCACCAAGGCCTCTCTGTACGAGATGATCAAGCCCGGCGTGCTGGTGATGCTGACGCCCATCATCGTCGGTTTCTTCGTGGGTCCCGAGGCCCTGACGGGCGTGCTCGCCGGTGGTCTGGTCTCCGGTGTGCAGATGGCCATCTCCGCCTCCAACACGGGTGGTGCCTGGGATAACGCCAAGAAGTACATTGAGAAGGGCAACTTCGGTGGCAAGGGATCGAGCGCCCACAAGGCCGGTGTCGTCGGCGACACGGTCGGTGATCCTCTCAAGGATACCTCGGGTCCTTCCCTCAACATTCTCATGAAGCTGATGGCTATCGTGTCCCTTGTCTTCGCGCCTTCTTTCAACCTCCTCAACCACAACATCTGGAAGCGCCATCTGTAGACGTAGCCTTTTTCGTCTGTTTGTTCCACTCACTTTTTCTCTCGCTGCCATGCGGATCCGTATCGTAGGGAGTGGGAACTATTCCCACGTGCAACTGGAGTACGACGTGCTGCGATCAACGACGGTGATGATGATCAAGGTGCAGATCATGGTAGACCGTCCCGCTTCGCTTTGATCCTTCCTAGAGATCGTTTGGCATCGAGCCCAGCGAGCAGCGACTCGTTTTCAAGGACATCGAGCTCACCAACATGGAGTGCGTGCTGAACTGCGGGATCCAGTCCGGGGAGACCCTCGGCCTCTCGCCGGCGCAGCATCTGCTGTCCATCTCAATGTGCTACGGGAAGGAGACCGTAAAAGTGGATGTGAAGCCGACGGCGACCATTACGGGACTGAAGAACCTCCTCTATTCTGTTTTGGTGCAGCCCCTGCTTGATGGGTAGAAATCCGAGAAGAAGATCGACTGCGACAAGGTGGTTGCTGTCGTGAACAAGGAAGTCGTGAAGAACGACGCAATGGTGTCGAGTATTCCCGACGTGGAGAACCAAACCATGTACTTCACCTATCCCACGCTTCGCTTCCACGTCCACCTCTTCGAGGACTCCGTGCACACCATCACGAAGGAGTACAACAGCACTGTCGGATCGCTGCGGGGGGACATTGCCGTACCTTCATACTGGCTTCTTGACGACATAGACCCTGTGCAAGGAGGATCCCAACTTGCTTGTGCTGGAAATGGGCGATGATGTCGTTTCTGACGATGATTCGGAGTTCCTGTACCAAGCGCCCTTCATCGAGACGAACATCATCCGTGTCACCTTTCTGGCAGCCCCTTTCTCCCTCCTTCACTCCTAGAGCATCGCGGAGCTGATTCGTCGCGTGCGGCTGTTGGAGCAGCAGGAGCACAAGAAGGAGCAGTTCCAGGAGCAGCGGCAGCAGTACATGTCCAAGACGCACGACATTGCGAAGCGCAACGAAACCCTTCTCGAGCAGCTGCGCATCGCCCAGGCCGCTGCGGCGGTGAAGCAGGAGCAGCAGATCGACAACCTGATGGGCACCTTGCAGATGCTGCAGAATCGCATCCAGAAGATCGCTCCGCGCTTCGACGAGATCGCCGAGCTGCGGCGCAGCAACCAGGCGCTGCAGCAGCGCATCGACCGGCTGGTGGAGCAGAACAAGGACGCGCCGCTGACGCCGCAGGTGGAGGCTTCTCTGACTTCCCTCCAATCCCGCATCGACGAGCTTGACCGCCGTCTGCACTACATCTCCTCGCCCGCCATGGCTCCGCAGTCGCCGCCACAACTCCATCAGTCGAAATCGCGATCGCCACCTCCACCCTCCACATTGAAGTCACGATCACCTCCTCCTCCTCCTGCCTCGTCGCTTCCGAGACGAGCCATGTCGCCGCCTCCCACTGGATCCCTCCCGAGACGAACGATGTCGCCGCCACCTCCGCTTCCCGATTGTGTGATTCGCAGCCGCTCTCCTCCTCCCTTGCCGATAGTGAAGAAGGAGGAGGTGAACGCAGCCGCAAAGAGGGAGGAGGTGAACTCAGCGGAGCAGGTGGAGGAGGATAAGCACTTCATGCCCAGACTGAGGAAGGCGTTTGCCGCTCCGAAGCTGCCCTCCTTTGTGCTGAAGGCGGTGATGAAGAAGCGGAACGACAACTCCGCGGACCCCGTTATCTGTACACTCCCCCCATACTCAAAGATGTAGTTGTGCTAGTCTTTGTTTCTCACCCGATTCTGTCATGTAGGTTGCTTTCACTTGTGTATAAATCTCCAGGCCCTTGGTTGTAATCTGCGGAAAGCCCTGTAGCGGGAAAACGACGGCCGCAGAGAAGATCGCAAGCTTTATCAAGGCAAAGGGGAAGGACGTGACGATTGTCAACCTGGAATCGCTAAAAATGGACCCAAAGAGTGCCTATGGGAGTATTTCCGCGTCAGGACGTCTAATTCCTAGCCGCATTTGACGAAAAGAATACACATGAAGTGATCAAAACACAAGTGTCGCGACAACTGCGTAGCGACAACTTCGTGATTCTGGACACGATGAACTTCATCAAGGGCTATCGCTACGAGATGTACTGCATTGCGCGAGGCTGCAGATCCACTCGGTGCGTCGTAGTCGCCGGGATGGGATTGGACTCTAGGTTTGGATCGATACGCCCAGCAGCGCCATCGAGGCGTTCAACGCGGAAGCAGACCACTACTCAAAGGAAGTGTTGGACGATCTGTCCAGTCGGTTTGAGCCGCCTTCCCCTCTTACGCGCTGGGACACGCCTCTCTTCCGGGTGTGCTTCGTGAAGGAGGACAAGGGTACTGCCTCCCCGTTCCAGCTGGGATTGAACAAGCAGAGCATCGAAAAGGTCAGCAGCTACGAGGAGGTGCCCGTGGAAGAGATTTGGGACAGTTTGACCGCTGTAAAGACGCAGGCGAAGCATCTCGCGATCAATCCTCCGGTTGGGGCGATTGGTTTTCGTCAGCCGTAGGCCGAGCAGCTGAGCAGCTCCGACTACATTGGCTTTGTGAACAGCTTGACGGACACCATTGTGAAGGACATCATCCACGAGCAAACGATAAACGGCGGCATTGCCGGAAGCAAGCTGAAGGTGTCGGGAACAAACGCGTTCGTGGTGCTGTACAAGCGAGTGACGCTCCTCCAGCTCAAGAACTGGAGGAAACAGTATCTGGAGATTGCTACGAAGCAGCACCTAAGTGCGGAGCAAGTCGCCTCCTCCTTTGTTCATTTCATCAACACCCAGTTGAAGGAGTGCTTTCTTTGTTGGACACCTCTTCCTGTAGGTGTAAGCTCTCTATCCATGGACGCCCAGTTGCAAAAGACTGTGATAGAACAAACAACACACAACACCTAAAGAACAGTAAGAACTAGCTGATCAAAGCAATACACAGCGCCACGAAATGACGTAATGGTATCATTTGATCCCCTCTTTCCCCAAAAGTTATCACAAAAGCGCCACCCAGCAGACGCTTCTGCGCGAAAATTGGGAATCAACCGAGCACGATACCTACCACAAACACCCTCGCGATAACAAAAGAATGGAGAAATGCCTCGTGGCGCTTTGGAGCTCGACATGCGTGCGTCGTCACTCCCTCCGTCTCTCAAAGGGAATTGCATCTGACGACGCCACTCTTTCTTCAACAAACCCGTCCACGATTCCAATCCAAATGTCGCTGTCGAGAACAGCTCCTTGTGATACTTCTGTGACACTTGGTACAGTGCAGACAACCGACTTCGACTACTTGTCAGTCCCACGCCGCAGTCTCACCATTCTTCCTCGGGATACAAGTCCTTGTAGATCACGCGCAGGGTGCCGACAAGATGGAAGGTGAAGTGCTTCTCCGGATTCTTCAATAGAAAAGCCTGTGGGTGATTCCACTCGGATGTCTCCACCTCAATGGCTTCTGCCGCCTTATCGAGCTTGCACTCAATGTAGTAGCAGACGGCTGCATTGTTTACGGCTGATTGCTGTAGGGACAGATTCCTAGGCATAAAGGCACCAAGCAGAGCTTACACACTAAATCCAGCGACTCGCTCGAAGAAGGACACGGCCTCGCCATAGCAACTATCTTGCATTCGCTCCACTCCACGCAGGTAATCAAGGAACAGGCAATCATCCTCCTTCGGAACGTACTTCAAGTACGAATCCTCCACGCGAGACAGCGAGGCCACATTTCCAGATGCGAGCCGAATGCTGATGGAGAGCAGAAACAACGACAGAATGGGGAGATTGCACTGCGCGTGCATATCGATCCACCGGTCCACCAGCGAAATGGCGTACGAGTACGAATCTACGTGAGAAGCGAACACAAAGAGTACATTGCGCCAAGAGGCTGCGAATCACAACGTTCTCCAGCTGCTCTACCCACTCTGCAATTTCCTCCTTCTTCATGAGCAGAAAGGCGTCCTCAGGACACTTCCCTCCAACACAGTCAAACAAGCGCTGCAGGAGAGCCATCGCTTCCGTGCAGGCATTCTCCTCCAGAAACACGTGCAGCAAGAGGCATCGCAGTTCAAAGAGACTCTCCATCTCCTTCACCGAGGTCATGGGAGAGTCTCCCGGCAGCGCGTCCAGGTATGTGTTCTCTCGGCTTTCACGGATGATAGATTCGCAGGAGTCTAGGAGCAATCGCGCGTCATCTAGCCGATTGAGCTGCAGGAGCGAGTAGCAGACGTCGTACTAATCGTAACAGCATCCCATGGAGGGAACAGATTGTACGAGGAAGGAGTAATAGTCACTGCGGATTTGATTGGGCGGGAGGGGGAAGAAGACGCTCACGATGGTCCGGTACATTTTGTGTTCAAATAGGGCGTCGATGTCGTCTGATTTCACTGCTACAGGCTTCACCTGACAGCGTTGTAGATAGTCGTCAACGAAGTCATCCGAGTTGGACTATGCATGAAATCATTGCCTCTTGGAGACCTCAGAATCGGAATCACTTGACGTTTCTTCACTGGTAGACTCTTCATCTACGGGAAAACGAAGTGGGAACAAATACCCTTCGGTTCCGACACCACTCTCCGAGTGAAGGGGTTGTAGCCGATATTGTTCTTCAGAACGTTGGTCAGAGAATCCACGCGCTTGTGTTGAACTAACGGTAAACGAATTTCGCATCCACCACTCTTCAGAAACGGATTTTCGGGTTTATCCTCCTTGGACAACGAGGGCAGATCTACAACGCTCATCCTTTCCGAAAATGGATCTACTGAACTGTAATCCAGTAGGTGGTCTCGATTGATAAAGCTCTGCGGCGGAAGACTCACTCATGAACGGATGACGGGTTGAAGCGTATTTGTTAATTCCACGAAGTGAACAGGATGCTATATAAGACGAATTACAATCTAACACACGTTGCAACCTTTTCTCTTGCACGAAAGAACGACCCACACCCTTCCCGCGGTTATTCCACAATAGGCAAACTCCCTTACTATTCAAGAGCCATGGAAGAAGAACTTTACGATGAGTTCGGTAACTACATCGGACCTGAAGTGAAGGATTCGGAGGAGGAGAGTGTGAGTGTAGGCCGATTTCGTCGAGTTTGGCGTCTTATCGCATAGGAAGTGGAAGAGGAGGAGAATTGGAACATGGACGAGGAGAACCAAGGTAGCGATTTGGATTTGTCGCCGATTTGTCTCGTAGAAGCGGAGGAGGAGCAGGAAGATTCAAATATCCGGACATACGAGAACGCCGTAACCCTTTATGAAGACAAACAGTACTATCCCGATGCGGAGGATGTCCGTGTTGTCTTTTCTCGCTGAGAACTAGGTGTTCAAGGGAGCAGAAGTCCTCGTCCAGGAGGAAGATACACAAAACATCGAGGAGCCGCTGGTGAAGCCGCTCCGCAAGCAGACCTTCTCCGTGCTCGAGAAGGAGATGCCTGAGACGGTCGTTTGTTTTCCCTCTTCCGGGTCACACGTAGTACTCCACCGAGTTCCTGGCAGGGCTGATGGACAATCCGAGCCTCATTCGCAACGTGGCTGTGGTCGGCAACATTCACCATGGTGAACATCCATCATGCGACTGACGGTTAGGAAAGACGGCGCTGATGGACATGTTCATCGAGACGACGCAGAAGAAGGAGTGGGACCTGAAGAAGGAGGTGCGCTACACGGACACGACCATCGCCGAACAGGAGCGCGGCATCAGCGTCATCTCGACGCCCGTCTCGCTGGTTCTGCCGGATTCCCGCGACAAGTCGTACCTGATCAACTTCATCGACACGCCGGGCCACGTGTCGCTGTCGGGCGAGGTGACGGCGAGTCTGCGCGTGGCGGACGGGTGCGTGGTGTGCGTGGACGCGGTGGAGGGCGTGATGATGAACACGGAGCGGTGCATCCGCCAGGCGGTGAGCCAAGGCGTGCCGATCGTGGTGGCCTTCACCAAGATGGACCGGCTGATCACCGAGCTGAAGATGCCGCCGCAGGACGCCTACTACAAGTTCGTGGCCATGCTGGAGGAGGTGAAGACTCACAGGCAGTCTGAGACATAGCTGAACACGGTGATGGACACGTGCGCGCAGGGCGAGGCGTTGCCGCGACTCAACCCGGTGAACAACAACGTGGTGTTCTGCAGCGCGCGGCACAAGTGGTCCTTCACGCTCGAGAGCTACGCGCGTCACTACGCCGCCTTCTTCGGCGCGGGGCTGGACGCGCGGCAGTTCGCGCGGCGCCTCTGGGGCAACTGCTACTTCAACTACCAGACGCGCCGCTTCGAGGGCAAGCCGGCCGACGCGCGCTCGCCGCGCAGCTTCGTGCAGTTCTGCCTGGAGCCGATGTCCGCGTGAGAGAGCGGCGTGAGGCGTAGCTACAAGGTGTACGCCCAGGTGCTGGGCACGGAGGTGAAGGATTTGACGCGGCTGCTGGGCGAGCTGCGCATCTCGCTGAGCAAGAAGCAGCTGCGCCTGGACGCCGAGCCGCTGCTGAAGCTGGTGATGCGCCAGTTCTTCCGCGGCCATGGGGGTTTCATCGACGCGCTGACGCAGACGGTGCCCTCACCCGTGGCGGGCGCGGAGGCGAAGGTGCGGCGGACGTGGCGCGGCGACGCGACGAGCGCGCTGGGCCGGAGCATGTGCGCGTGCGACGCGAAGGGCGCGCTGATGGTGAACGTGGTGAAGATGTTCCGCACGCCGGACGCGGAGGACTTCTTGGCGTTCGGGCGCGTGCTGAGCGGCGTGGTGAAGAGCGGCATGGAGGTGGACGTGCTGGGCGAGAGGTGGGTGTGAGCGGGTGTGATGAGGCGTAGCTACAGCAGCGAGGACACGGAGGACATCCAGCACTGCACGGTGACGGGCGTGGCGGTGGGCGAGGGCCGCTACAACCTGGAGGTGACGCAGGCGCGCGCGGGCAACTGGGTGCTGCTGCGCGGGCTGGGGAACGTGGTGCAGGGCACGGCGACGGTGGTGGCGCGTAACGTGGCGGAGGCGGCGATCTTCAAGCCGTTGGAGTTCGGGACGCAGGCGCTGCTGAAGCTGGCGATCGAGCCGCGCAAGCCGAGCGAGCTGCCGGTGATGGTGGAGGCGCTGCGCAAGGTGACGCGCACGTACCCGCTGGTGCGCACGAAGGTGGAGGAGAGCGGCGAGTACACGGTGTTCGGCACGGGCGAGCTGCAGCTGGACTGCGCGCTGTACGACCTGCGGCACGTGTACAGCAGCATCGACATCAAGGTGTCCAACCCGATGGTGCGCTTCACGGAGACGGTGCAGGAGAAGTCCTCGCTGCTCTGCTTCGCCGAGACACCCAACCGCATGAACCGCCTCGCCATGACCGCCGAGCCGCTGGAGAAGGGGCTCGCTGACGACGTCGAGAACGAGGTGGTCTCCGCCGCCTGGCCGCCGCAGCGCTTCCAGGCGTTTTTGCAGCAGAAGTACGGGTGGGACAAGCTGGCGGCGCGCAGCGTGTGGGCGTTCGGCCCCGAGGCGACGGGCGCGAACGTGCTGCTGAACGACACGCTGCCGTCGGAGGTGGACACGGCGCTGCTGGGCGACGTGCGCGGCAGCGTGGTGCAGGGCTTCCGCTGGGCGTGTCGCGAGGGCCCGCTGTGCGAGGAGCCGATCCGCAACGTGAAGTTCAAGGTGTTGGACGCGACGCTGTCCGACACGGCGATCTACCGCGGCGCAGGGCAGATCATCCCCACGGCGCGGCGCGTGGCGTACTCGGCCTTCCTGCTGGCGAGTCCGCGGCTGATGGAGCCCTTCTTCCAGCTGGAGATCCAGGCGCCGCCGGACCTGGTGGGCACCTGCGAGGAGATTTTGTCACGACGTCGCGGGTTCATCCGGCAGGTGGGGGAGAGTGTGGGGCGTGAGGGATAGAGCGTGCCGAAGGCAGGCACGCCATTCATCACCATGAAGGGATATATCCCCATCATGGACAGCTTCGGCTTCGAGACGGATCTGCGCGTGGGCACCAGCGGACTGGCCTTCCCGCAGGCGGTGGGGCACGGGAGCGGCGCTGAGCGGTAGATGTTCAGCCATTGGGAGATCGTGCCGGGCGACCCGCTGGACAAGAGCGTGAAGATCCTGCCGCTGGAGCCGTCGTCGGGCTACAGTCTGGCGCGGGACTTCATGCTGAAGACGCGGCGCCGCAAGGGATTGAGCGAGGACGTGAGTCTGAAGAAGTTCTTCGACGAGGCGATGCTGCTGGAGCTGGCGAAGCAGGAGAACGAGCTGGGGTTGTGGGGTGTTTGTTTGCAAGGCGTTTCAAAGAGGGTTGTGTTTGCTTCTGTCATGTTGTGGTTGTGTAGTAATGAGAAAGGTAGTCACATTGCAACACGTTTTTGGAGTATTGTAACCGATTCTTCCTCCGTACGACGCATCGCTTTTCACCGATGGCCTGAGATGGCCTGAAACAGGATGCCACAGAGGAGAGCGAGCGGAACAGGGGTGTATCGGCGTGAAAACAAAAAGAGGAGGGAGAAACAGGCGGGAATAATGAAACGCCTCAGTACGTCTGCTGTTTTCCGTTCGTACGTAAGCGGGAATGCACCATAATCTCCCTTTCTGACGTAGGGGAGTGACGGAAGGGGGTGATTTTGTAGGGATTTGAAAAGCTCGCGTAGAGAATGTCTCGCATCGACGAGTATAGAACTTGTAACATTCATGACGTCGTTTCTATAAGACGCCGCCCTGAGACCGGATTTGACCCCGAACCCGACACCCTGTCTCGCGTATGCTTTCGTGAGTGCGTTCACCGTAGTCCATGCTTCGTGCCATTGAAAAGTGGCCCAACGAGCCCGCCCTCGTTAGCAAGGATGACGAGGTGTACACGTTTATGGAATATTATCAGAATGCCGTCAAGTTGGGGCTGTTAGGCGGACATGACAGCGTAGGTTCTCGAAGGCCGCCAAAACCATCGGCATGAAGGCGGGATCTTGCTGCGGCATCATTGGCTTTAACTCCCCGGAGTACTTCTTCACCCTCTACGGATGTTGGCTCATCGGCGCGGTTTCCGTCGGCATTTACACCACGAACGCTCCCGACGCCTGCCACTACGTGCTGCACCACTCGGAGTGCGAGATTTGCGTGTGCCAGGGAGGCAAGCAGGCGCAGAAGATCTTCGGCATCCGCAACGAGCTGCCGAACCTGAAGGCCATCATCGTCTACTGGCCCGACGACGGCATGCCGGTCGCCGAGGAGAATGATCGCGTGAAGGTGTACCGCTGGGAGGACTGGCTGGCCACGGGCGCGGGCGTCTCCGACGAGGAGATCGTGAACGACGCCAAGAACGTGCAGCCGGGCAGCTGTGCCACGCTGATCTACACCAGCGGAACCACTGTACGCGCACGGTTTGATCATCAAGACTAGGGCGATCCGAAGGGCGCGATGATCAGCCACGACGCGTGCACCTTCCAGTGCGAGGGCATCCACATCCGCATCGGGCTGGACCACCACGACCGCTACGTAATGCCGTCCAGTGGGACTGAGGGCTAGACGTCGTTCCTGCCGCTGAACCACATCGCGGCGCAGTACGTGGACGCGATGGTGCCGGTGTTCACGAACGTGTGCGTGTACATATGCGACACGAACGCGCTGAAGGGCACGCTGGTGAACACGCTGAAGAAGGCGCGCCCGACGCTGTCGGTGGCCGTGCCGCGCCTGTACGAGAAGATGGCGGAGCAGATCCAGAAGACGCTGAACCAGGCGACTGGCGTCAAGAAGTCGCTGATCGCGTGGGCGCGCCGCGTGGGCTACGAGACGTGCATGACGCGCCAGTACGGGCAGACGTTCCGCAAGGCGTGGGGCTACTGGCTGGCGGACAAGCTAGTGTTCCAGACCATTCGCCAGAACCTGGGCTTCCAGTGCTGCCGCGGGCTGGTGGTGTCGGCGGCGCCGGTGAGCGTGGACACGCTGAAGTTCTTCGCGTCGTTCGACATCCAGATCAGCGACCTGCTGGGCCAGAGCGAGGGCTGCGCGCCCTTCGCCAGCAACTCGTACGTGGACCACTGCTGGAAGGTGAGTGTGGAGCCGTGGCGTGAGGCGTAGCTGGGCACGGGCGGCAAGCCGATGCCGGGCGTGGAGGTGCGCGTGGGCGAGATGAACGAGCTGCAATACCGCGGCCGCAACGTGATGATGGGGTAGGCGTGTGGGGCGTGGCTGAGGCGCAGCTACCTGAAGCAGGAGGACGAGACGCGCAAGACGCTGGACGCGGAGGGCTGGATCCACACGGGCGACCAGGGCAGCATCGACGAGGACGGCTTCGTGACGATCACGGGCCGGCTGAAGGAGCTGATCGTGACGAGCGGCGGCGAGAACGTGTCGCCCGTGCCGATCGAGAACAAGCTGCTAGAGCTGCTGCCCGAAGTGAGCAACGCGATCCTGGTGGGCGACAAGCGCAACTTCTTGTCCTGCATGTTCTGCCTGAAGACGGAGATGGACCCGTCGGGCGAGCCGACCAACGTGCTGGCGCCGAGCGTGCTGGAGAAGTCGAAGGAGCTGGGCAGCAAGGCGGAGACGTGCGAGCAGGCGGCGGAGGACCCGCTGTGGCATGACTACCTTGGCACGGCGGTGGAGAAGTACAACAAGGAGTTCGCGGTGAGCAATGCGCAGAACATCCGCAAGTGGATCATCCTGAAGAACGACATCTCGCTGGGCAAGGGCGAGCTGACGGCGACGATGAAGATGAAGCGCAACGTGGTGATGCGCAACTACGAGAAGGAGATTTCGACCATCTACGAGACGGCGAACACGGAGAAGGCTGCTTCTTCTTGGTCTGTTTGTTAAAGTCGCACGGTTTGCAGTTTTATGTACGGGATTGAAGAATTCACTAACGAAAACGGCGACTTCAAGAGAACGCAGTGTGATCTTCCTCGACATGAACGCGAGAAGGGAGTGCGGCAATCCGAACCCCTCAACTCCCCCTGGAGACGATGGCCTGGACTCGTCCTCGTTTTCCTCCGATTCGCGTCAGTCGGTGGAGGCCGGAGGGACTCCGAAGCGTGAATCGCACCGCTTCAGCTTCATTGAGAACATCACGCCCGTGATGCTCCGGCACTCCGTGGCCGAGAGCGTGGAACGGGGCAAAATGCGGTCGAGTCTGAATGGCCCTCTGTTCCGCGATCCAATGACCATTGGGAACGGACTCTCCTCCCATCCGCAAGGCGAAGGGCTTCACTCCACTGTTGAGAATCGAGGCAGAATGCGCGAGGATCCTGCGTCTGGCATTCAGGATGAAGTGTTGTACGCTGCGGATCCGGACGAGAACCAGAGCTGTAACAGCGACGATTTCGTGAACGACGGTCCGTTCTCGTGTGCGGAGAATGGGGCGCAACCATCGGCGTATTGTCCTCAGCCGAAGAATGTGAAGGACACGAACGCCCCACAATCCACGATCAATGTCCGCGAGCTGGCGAGCTTTCTGGAGAAGACCGATTCGTTCATTCGCTGTCTGGACCCGGGAAAGAGCCCTGCTACCAGTGCCCACAACGAGGTGAAGAGCATGCCCTACAAGGCGCGCCAGCTGAGCGATAACGCGTGGAATGACTCTGTGAGTACGTCGTTTTCTCCCTATTCCCCCAAGCCCATCAAGCGAAGCGACGTATGACTATGGAGTGCGTGTCACACGCTAGGACTCGCTGGAGCGAATGGAGCAGTCGATCGAGCTGAATAATGAGAACTCCCGGTTGAAGCAGCGGCTTCTGGAGCTGCAGGCGCGGCTCGAGCGCAGCGAGAAGGAAAACCTGCGGCTGCGCGATCGCGTTCGCCGATTGAAATTGCTGTGCAACCACAGCGAGGACTCCTCCTCGAGTCAGGAGAGCGCCGCCGGCAATCTGCTGTCGCCCTCCACGTACGAGTACTCCCAAGCATCGCTGATGCGCATCTTGGAGGAAATGGGAATTCCCGCGGAAGTGATCGAGAAGGTGTCTGTGCAGATCGAGCTGGAGTACCAGCGGTGGGTTAAAGAATGGGAACTTAGGGGTAGGGGAGATATGCGCCGCGATGTCCTCTCCACGGCTCTGTCCTACTGCTTTGACTGCATGATGCGGTCCTTCATCGAGCAAGACACGGAGTCTCCGTCCCTCCTGGCCTCCTTCCTGCCCGCGGCGCTGCCCGAGCCGTGCCTGCCGTACTACAGTGACGGCTTCAAGGACTTCGTGGACCTGCTCTCGCAGCCGGCGTACACCTCCTTCTACACGCAGCTCAAGCAATTCTGCATCAATATGTGGATCTCTCTGTACAACACCCCCACTAGTCCAGGGGGTGGCTTCAGTAACCCAGGGGGTAGTTTTGGTAACCCAGGAAGTGATTTCATTAACCCATCAAGTGGTGAAAGTGGTGGGAAGAAGAGCGCTTGGGAGGTGCAGCGGGACTTCGGCAGCGCGCTGGAGAAGAGTTTGAAGACGGCGTGCGGACAGGATGTGACGTGCGAGGTGGAGAACGAGGACATCAAGGAGGGTGTGGAGCAGGTGCTGGCGAATCTGCTGGGTGGCTGTGTCCTCCATCACATGGTACGCGACTCTCCGCAAGTCGGGGCGGTTTTGAACAAACACATGCTGGTGCTGCAGTTCTTGCAACCCAAACACCTGGACGTGAGTGAGAGTGCGTCCTCCTCCGCTGTCTCAGGCGTAGAGTACGTCTCCAACCCGCTGTTCGCGACGGCGGTGCAGCAGCTGCAGGCGATCGCGTGCTGCCGGTCGCCGAAGCACATGCTGACTTGTCTGTCGAAGGCGACGCAGGTGCTGTTCTCGGTGCTGGGCGAGGCGCACTCCAGCGCGGATGACTTTTTGCCTCTGTTTATTTTCTGCACGTTGAAGACGCAAGTGTTGTATCTGAATGTGATCACCGACTACATTAACAAGTACCGCAATCCGAAGGAACTGGTGATGGGGTGAGAGAATGACGGCAGATGTGAGGCGTAGCGACGGGTACATGCTGGTGAATCTGATTAGCGCGATCCAGTTCATCTCGTCCATTGACGCCAACTGCCTTACAATCAACCCTCTTGATTACCAGATGTGAGCCTTCGATGATGCCGTGATCCGTAGGATGTGTGCCGCCTCGGAAGAGCGACTGCGAGAGCAGGGAGGGAAGCGCTACTCTATCTTCTGTCCTGTTTGTTGCAAAGCGTTGCATGTGTGAGCAGTATGAGGTGATGGAGGGAAGGGGAGGCGAAGAAAAAGAGCGGCAAAGAATAATCCAGCCATGGCCGAAATCCGCAAGATGTCGATCCAGGGGATTCGGGCGTTCTCGCCGTTCGAGCCGAAGGCGATCAAATTCCTGAAGCCCCTCACCATCATTGTGGGAGACAATGGCTGCGGCAAAACAACGATTATTGAGTGTCTGAAGGTTGGCTGCACCGGAGGATTGCCACCCAACGTGGCAAATGGCCAAGTGAGTCGCCGTCACCGTTTGTCATACTCTAGTCCTTCATCAACGATCCAACCCTGTCCCACCAGGAAGAAGTGAAGGGACAGATAAAACTCGAGTTCGTTAGCCAAGATGGGCGAACGATCCTCTGTGTCCGTTCCTACACCCTTCGCATGAACGTACGCATTGTGTGCTGCCTTTAGGATAGAAAGGAAAGCTCGCATTCAAAACCCTGGATCAAACGGTGGGCGTGGTGGACTCTCAAGGGAAGATGGTGAGTGCATTGCAATAGTCTCATTGCATAGTCTGCAATCAGCAATCGGGGCCGCGATATCGACTTCCTCATCCCCCAACTTCTGGGAATGTCTCGCGCAATCATCGAGAATGTGATTTTCTGCCACCAGGATGAAGCGAACTGGCCTCTGTTGGACGTGAGTCTGATGCGGTGGAGTCATGGGCAGAGTCGCGAATTGAAGAAGCGCTTCGACTCCATCTTCGAGAGCACGTACTACACGAAGTCGCTGGAGGCGATTCGGAAGGAGAAGAAGGAGAAGGTGGGAATTGCGGCGCTGCTTCAAGGCTAGAAGGAGCAGCTGACGGAGTGCGAGAAGGACGAGATCGACAAGAGCAACAAGTTCATGCAAGCCAGCCGGATCCAGTCGGAGATGCAGCAATTGGGTGCCATCTCCCTCCTGTCCTCATCGGCTAGAAAAGGAGATCCATACAAGCGAGGAGGAGGTGAAGAAGCTGCGAGAGCTGCTGCATCTGCAGACGGACAAGAAGGCGGCGCTGGACAGCCAACTCCAGAAATACGCCCAGATTCGGCAGAGCATCACAAACTGCCAAACGGAGCTGATTCGTCAGAAGACGGTAGGAGCGGGGAGAGGGATCGAGCGCAGCGGTACGAGCAGCAGAAGGCGAGCCTGCCGGAGGTGGTGGAGGGCAGTGAAGAGGAGCTGAAGCGGGAGTTGGCAGTGATTGAGGCGAGCTGTGGGAAGTGAGAGTGATGAGCGTGTGCGAGGCATAGGAGTCGTGAGGAGTTGATGCGACTGAACCAAAAGAAGAGTGAGTGCGTGGGTCGGGTGAACGCGTGCACGCTGTGAGGGCTGGGGCGTGGGGTTAGGGATAGAGAAGGACAGCGACTGCGCGACCAGGTGGTGAAAGAGCAGACAGTGCTGAAGGAGGAGCAGAAGCAGGCGGCGCGGCTGCTGGGCTCGCTGCGCGGACACGTGCGAGCGGAGGTGTTAGGCGTGGTGACGCGGGTGGCGGAGAAGTTGGAGAAGGAGGAGGCGGTGGAGACGGAGGAGTGGACGGCGGTGGTACAGGGCGTAAAGGAGGTGGTGACGAATGCGGAGGGCGTGGTGGAGGAGGAGAAGAAGAAGATGAAGGGTGTGGAGGCGAAGAAGGTGGAGCTGTGGAGGAAGAAGCAGGAGATGGAGGTGGAGGCGGAGCTGGCGAAGCGCACGGTAGCGAACGATGTGGCGCGGTGCGTGCAGCGTGTGAAGGAGCTGGAGAAGGAGTTGGAGGTGTGTGTGGCGAGTGGGAGTGAGCTGTAGCGAGGACGACTGTTCGAGAAGACGCAGTTGCCGCTGGGTGTGGAGGAGGCGAAGCAGCGAATGGAAATGAAGGAGGAGGAGAAGAAGGCGATGGAGACGAAAAGAAAGGAGGCGGAGGCGGAGATGCAGAAGCTGGAGAAGGGCGAGGAGGTGAAGGTGCTGGAGGAGAAGGAGGAGGCGATGGAGGAGGAGATCCGAGCGATGGAGGCGGAGCTGAGTGCGCTGTGGGAAAAGACGGCGAGGAATGGAAGTGGAGGGTTGAGGAGTGCGATGATTCAAAAATTGGGGGATGCGAGGGGGGCGTTGCGGAGCGTGCTGGTGAGGAGTGGTCTGCTGAAGGAGGAGGAGACGCGAGAGGAAGTGATCCGCGAGCGAATGGAGGTGGTGAAGAAGAACCTGGCGAGTCTGGAGAAGGACGTGACGCGTATGAAGGAGGAGGAGAGGGAGATTCTGTGCCGCGTGAAGAGCGAGGAGGGCAAGAAGGCGGCGATCGACGCGGAGATCCAGTGGAACCAGCAGCGCATCGCGGAAGTGACGGCGGAGGTGACAGCACAGTACCAACAGCTGGGCATTGAGGCGGCGGTGACGGAGGAGGGCTACTCGACCGCGCTGGAGTGGGCGGTGCGACCCGGGAACGCGTTGATGGTGGAGGTGGAGGTGTGGTGTGAGTGACAGATTACGGCGGGATTTCTGACCACGCTGTCGCAGCACTACCTGATTCTGCAGTGCCAGGAGCGCGTGATTCAGCTGGAGCCGCAGGCAGCACAGGCAGCGGCAACCATACGCGTGGGAGGTGATGAAGAAGATAAGGAATAGACGCAGGGCAATGCGCTGAAGGCGAAGGCGATGGTGATCGGGATCACGCAGAAGAAGCTGGAGGAGCTGCGGCCGGTGGAGGCGTCGTGCGCGCGGGTGGCGGAGCTGGAGGAGGAGGTGGAGAAGTTGGGGCAGGAGGGGAGCGAGGTGGAGGAGGCGAAGAAGACGAAGCTGATGGAGGCGGTGAAGGCGAAGAAGGGCGCACTGGCGGCGCTGCGGCAGGAGAAGAACGAGAAGGCGCGCGCCACGGACGCGAGGGTCCGCGAGTTGCAACGAAGCCTGTTCCAGCTGCGCGGTAAGGTGGGTGAAGGAGAGAGCCTTGATGAGAAGATGCTGGAGATCGAGGAGGCCAACGGGCAGATGCGTCGCGTGATCGCCACGGTGGCCGAGTTCCAGCAGCGCGCGCAGGCCGCACAGCAGGAGCTGGCGCAGCAGCAGACGGCGCTGGAGGCGCTGAAGGCGAAGCAGGAGGCGGTGTTCGCAGCGCGGCCGTCGGAGGCGCTGGCGGTGGTGCAGACGCAACTGGCGGCGGTGGAGAAGGAGCTGGTCGTAACCAACAGGAGGCGTGAGGCGTAGGCGGCGAGCACGCAGCAAGTATACCAGCTGGGCGCGCAGCACAAGCTCGTGGCGACGCTGTTCGCGCAGCTGCAGGCGCTGGACCCCGCGCGGCACCGTACGCTCATCGCATCGCTGTCACAGCGTCTCACGCAACAGCAGACGACGCTGACGACGCTGGAGGCGGCTCTGGCGGAGGTGAACACGGGCCTGACGACGCTGCACTCACACGCGGATTCGGTACAGCTGCGACAATCTGTGCTCCAGGCAAACATCCAGGTGAACAAGGAGAAGGCGATTCTGCTGACCCTCTCGGTGGCTGAAATCGGGCCGATTTATGGATAGCAGCAGCTGAACGAGCTTCGCAACCAGATTCTGTCGGTGGACGGAACGGCGTTGGAACGCGACGCCGCGGCGCTGCAGAAGAGCGTGGCCGAAAACCAGTCGAAGTGCGGAATTCCAGAAATCGTGAGGAATAGGTGCAGTCAGATGGAGGGTGAGATTCGGCAGTTGCAGAAGCGGAAAGACCAGTGTTATGTGCGTTAGAGGGGTTCGAGTGATCCATAGATTGAGCTGCATTCCCGCGATTATGAGGACATTGGCAGGCGGTTCGTGGTGGCGCAGACGCGGTCGAAGGTGCTGCGCGCGGTGCTGAGCGATCTGGAGAAGTACATGCACGCGATC
>ERZ827156.2214-NODE-2214-length-20652-cov-4.964461_pt1 | contig 20652 bp, 29 predicted proteins | sample MGYA00519919_ERZ827156 | MGnify/ENA primary metagenome ERZ827156 (study PRJEB31778, sample SAMEA3449269) | human gut metagenome | biome: human gut; feature: human-associated habitat; material: faeces | place: United Kingdom | collected 2010/2012 ...
TCAGCATCCAGTGCTTAGGAGCGTTCAAACGCTTCATATGCTTCTTAGGACCACGAGTCTATGATGAGGTTAGCGAATCCCCTCCGAACACAAGGACCGCATGCACCGTCTAGCCAATAGGGCCCAACGGTTTTGCACAGCAATCCTCACAACACCTACCATATTGGAGTTCTAATTCTAAACAGAATTGGCAATTCCGAGAGACAAGGGTTTCTTGGTCCCACCCCATGGAAATCGAGCCCTGTGTTCACTCAGGCTTCTCATGATTCTTCACACCCCCTACAACCCTTGCTTTTCTTCCCAATTTCTCACCGATTCCTTAAAAATCCGCCCTTCTCGCTTGTAAATCGCAACTAGAATGATCCAGTTCTTCCTAATCTTCAACCAGATGGGACAAACGCGGTTCGCCAAATACTACACATTCCAGCACGCCAAGGAGAGAGCCACACTGGAAGGAGAAGTGACGCGGTTGTATATGGGAAGACGAGAGGACGAGGTAAGGCGGAATGGAGGAAGTCGTGAGGGGTAGTGCAGTGTGTTTGAGCATCGCAACTATCGGTGTGTGTACAAGCTGGTGAACAATTTGGTATATATGATCGCAACGGATTTGGAGAGTCGCGAAGTGGGTTTGTGTTTCCCTGCCGCTGATCCGCAGAACGTTTTGTCCCTCATGTCCTTCATCGATGCCTTCGTCGAAACGCTCGAGATGTACTTCTCAAAGCTGGTGGATGTCGTGTTTGGAAGTGACGTGTAGACCGAGCTGGATATATCCACCCCTTCATCCCACGATGATTCCCTAACACTAGGTGATGTTCAACTTGGAGAAGGTGCACTACATCATGGATGAGATGATTCTGAACGGCACGGTGTACGAGACGAACAAGGACACGATCACCCGGCAGCTGGCTCTGATGAAGATCCATCCGGTGAAGGAGAAGGAGAAGTAGGCTGTGTTGTTTTTCCGTGACTGTACTATGATGTGTTATTGTTCCCTGTTTGTTCGGTTCAAGGATTGATTTCATGAAGACCGAGACTGCGATTTTGTTCGTGTTCTACATCATTCCCTTCCTCTTCTTGCTCGGGATGGCGAAATGGAACCAGGTTGCCTTCCATTTCTGTACTGAGGAGTAGGATCTGTGCAACTTGGCCATTTCGTTTGTCGCATCGTTTGGAGCCTACTACGTTGCCCACTCCCTGATTCCCGTGTTCATGCCCATGACAGAAAAGGCGGGTCTTTGGGGAAAGGATCTGTGCAAGAAGGGAATGAAGGATGAGGACAAGAAGATGTAGGACGTGAAAGGAGCCCGCGTTACGAATAGTCCCGAATCGTTGGGTATTGTCACTGCGACGATTCAAATCCTATCCCTAATCGTGGTTGAAATCATATGCGCAAAGACGGACGAGAAGGTGAGAATGGGTTGGGCGAATCACACCAAGATGGCGGATTACAACGCGGCGATTCTCTCCATCAGTCTGATGACACTTCTGGGCTTCGTCGACGATGTCTTGGAGCTGCGCTGGCGATACAAGCTCATCATCCCCTGCATCGCCACTCTCCCCCTCGCGCAGGCCTACTGGTCCCAGAACCAGTCCACCACCATCACCCTCCCCTCGTCCCCTCATCACCCTCCCCTCACACCTAGCTTCCTGGGTTGCATCCTCGGCGAGTCGAAGGACTCCCTCACTCTCCTCGGTCGCATCGTGTCCATCTTCGCCGAAGTGAGCGGCCGCCCCTACGGCACTGCCATCGACCTGCGTAGTCATCGTAATTAAGTGTGAGCTGCAGACGGGTGGTACTACGTGTACATCGTGTTGTTGTGCATCTTCTGCACGAACAGCATCAACATCTATGCGGGCGTGAACGGGCTGGAGGTGGGTCAGGTGGTCTCGTCGTGGTGAGCTGACGCGCAGTCGCTGGTGATCGCCTGCTCGCTCTTCTGCATCAACGTCATCGACATCGTCATCGGCGGTGACTACGGTGGTTGCACCCCAGCAGCATGACTCTCAGACTACGTGGGCAACCACGTGTTCTCCGCGATGATCATCATGCCCTTCATCGCCTCCTCGCTCGCGCTCTTCGACTTCAACTGCTTCCCCGCGCGCTGCTTCGTCGGTGACACCTTCACCTACTCCGCCGGCGTGACCTTCGCTGCGGTGACTGCTTCCCACACCCCTCACGGCTAGGTGGGCATCTTCGGTCACTTCACCAAGTCGCTGCTGCTCTTCTTCCTCCCGCAGCTCCTCAACTTCCTTCTCTCGCTCCCGCAGCTCTTCGGGCTCGTTCCCTGTCCGCGCCATCGTCTGCCCAAGTGGCTTCCCTCATAGCTGCTGAGGCGTAGGATCAACCCCGAGACGGGCCTGCTGCAGCCCAGCGTGATTTCCTCGGACGAGACGAGCCCATATTTCAACCGGATCAATCACACGCTCATCAACGTGTTCTTGTACCTGTTTGGCCCCATGTCCGAGAAGAACCTGACGCGATGGCTGCTGGTGCTGCAGGTGGTCTGTTCGGTGTTTGCGATGGTGATTCGGTACAAGTGTGGGTGGATGTTCCGCGTGGAGGAGGCGGACGTGTTGTAACAAGTGTCTTTTCGGTGTGTGTTGGAACAGACTCACAATTCCACATCAAATGGGAATCACCAACTTGTTAAAGAATATAAGTTCAATAACGGTGAAAGGGGTGAATCTCTCGCGATATGCAGGGGAAGTGGCAGCGGTTGATGCTCTGTGTTGGTTTGGTCCTCTCCTTTCTTTCAACGGAAGGTTGCACCAGAGCGCGTATGGCTGTGCAAAAGAAATGTGTGAAGGTGGTGCAGAAGACAAGTTTGACAACAAGGGGTCGTGAGATCTAGATATGTTGCGTACTGTATGAATCTGGTGGAGCTGTTGCTGAACAATGGGATTATCCCCGTTCTCGTTTTTGATGGACGAAATGTCCCCATCAAAGAGAGAACAAACAATAAGCGAAATCAGTACCCGACTTTGATTCTGATCTATTGTAGGAGTCGTGAGGAAAACCTTCAAAAGGCGCGGGAATTGGAGTCCCAAGGAAAGATGGAGGAGGCAAAGCGGTGCTACAACGCAGCTGTTCGCATCACACCAGAAATGTACATTCCCCTGATCAACAGGCTCATCGAGCGTGGCGTGAGTTACATCATTGCCCCGTATGAAGCGGACGTGGAATTGGCCTTCTTGGCACGTCACCACCTCGTGGACTTTGTGATTACCCAAGACGGTGACAGCTTGGTCTACGGGTGTGAGAAGGTGCTGTTCAAGCTGACGCCGGAAGGCAAGGGCAACGAGGTCCAGTACCGCAACGTGTTCAACGCGAGCGAGCTGGCGATTCGTGACTTTTCCAACGAGATGTTCATGTACCTGTGCATCCTGTCGGGCTGTGACTATCTCTCGAACCCTCCGAACAAGGGCATGAAGCGTCTCGTCCCCTTCGTGAAGCGCGGGAAGACGCCTGACGGAATCCTCCAGTGTCTGCAGAACGAGGGCAGTTGTGAGATCACGGAGGAGTCGTGCTGTCTGGGTGGGGTGAGGAGTAGGTATCGAAGTGACTTTCGGAAGGCCATCAACTCCTTTCACTACCAGGTAGTGTTCGATCCCTGCACGCAGACGCAGACAACGCTGTCTCCCGTGCCGGAGGGCTTCGATCTGTCGCAGCACACGTATCTGGGAGTGATCGAAGAGGACCCTGACGTGGTGAAGCAGCTCTCTCGACTTCAGATTCATCCCCTCACGCGAGAGAAGATGGAGATCATTCCCTTCCCCGACTCCTATGACCCGCTCGGCTTTCTCTCCCTGAAGAAGGGGCAAACGGCCAAGCCCAAGCTGAACTTGTTCGGGTTCTATTCGGTGAAGTCTGTATCCAAGTCAAATCCTCGTGTGGAGAAGGAGAAGGTTGTGGAAGAGAAGGAGAAGAATGGGATCAAGTCCAAGTACTTCTCGTCGTGTTGTCGCGTCATCAAGGAGAATGAGCTGAAGAGCTACCGATACAAAGGGTGAAAACGTGTTTGTTAAAGGAAACAACGCTGTTCACAAGCAATCAGCCATTACTCGTCATCCTCATACTCCTCCTCTTCCTCTTCCTCGTCGTCCTCATCGTCATCCTCTTCCTCCTCGTCATCGTCGTCATCGTCGTCATCATCGTCATCATCATCGTCATCATCATCGTCGTCATCATCGTCGTCGTCATCGTCCTCATCCTCATCCTCGTTCTCTCTCTCCTCGTGGATATCGGCCTTCTTAACGAACTGCTCGGGGTTCTTCTGGTAGATGACGGCGAGCGTGGACAGGTTGGCGATGAGCAGGTCCAGCAGCGAGGACTCCACGCCCTCGGCCGTGTCGCTGATCACCGGGTGCTCCGCCAGCACGATGTCGGAGGCGGTCTCGGGGTCGGCGGACAGCAGACGCCAGTAGATGTAGCCGCGGTCGCGGATGTCGGGGTTGTCGCAGTTCTGCGTGACGGTGTTCAGGATGTCCTTGACCAGGTCCTTGGTGTCGTTGGGGCGCATCAGGAACAGCTTCACCGTGGCGGTCAGCAGCGACAGCTGCACGTTGGGCGGCTCGTCGTCGAAGCCGTCCAGGAAGGTCTCCAGCAGCTCGTCGGAGTTGTCGATGCGGTCGGCGTACTCGCCGATGATCCAGATCATGGCGGACTTGGCCTCGGGCTCGTCCAGCGTGTCCAGGTTCTGGCACAGCGTGCCGATGATCGACTCGTACTTGTTCGGGTAGCGGCGGAAGATGTCGCGGATCACGATCACGGCCTCCTGCACCACGTAGTTGGTCTTCTCCTGGATCAGCGACAGCAGCGCCTTCACGCAGCGCTCGGACACCCTCTCCAGACGGATGGCCAGACGGCCGATGGAGCGCACGGCCTTGCGGATCACCTCCACATCGACCTCCTGCGCGTAGCCCTTGAACTCGGTCAGCACCTGCTCGATGTTGCGCTCTGAGGCCAGCTTCACCATGATGTCCATCTTCTCCTTCTTCACGTAGATCGGGTCGTTGTACTTGCAGAAGAACACGCGGATCTCCGTCTGCAGCACGTCGGGGCGCTTCTGCACGATCAGGTTGATGTTGCGCAGCGACACGTACTGGATCTCGGGGTGCTCGTTGGAGAGCAGCGTCACCAGAGGGGGACCCATCTTGCGCACCAGCGAGCGGATGCTGTCCTGGCGGCTGATGTGCTCCATGTACACCATCATCACCTTGATGGCGCTCAGCACCACCGCCGTGTTGCTGTGCTGCAGGCGCGCCTGGATACGCTCGATGATCGCCTCCGCCTCGCGCTCGTCACGCGGCTCGTAGCGCGCCAGACAGTCCAGGATGTACACCTGACCCCACTCCGAGGTCTCGTTCAGCGCCACCATCAGCTTCTGCAGCATCGACGTGCTGATCTTCAGCACCTCGCGCGGCGAGTTGTCCTGAATCTCGCACAGCGCCGCCACGGCGTTCGCCACCACCGCGGAGTTCTCGTCCGAGATCATGTCGTGCAGCGAGTCGATGAAGCCCTGCTCCTCCACCAGCGTCGGGCTGATATCGTACAGCTTGCAGATGCACATCGCAGCCGTCTTGCGCACGTACGGATCCGGGTCCGAGATGCAGGTACGCAGAGGCTCCGTCAGGTACTCGGAGATCTTCTCCACGTGGATGCAGCCCATGGTACGCACGGCCAGGGCACGGATCAGCGGGTTCTGATCCGCCGCGTCGCGGATGAACGACTGCACGGCCAGAAGAGCCAGATCGGGCTTCTGGTCGGCGTAGTTGATCAGGTAGAGATAGACCAGCTTCTTCATCTCAATGTCTCCCTGCTGCATGCAGTTGATGATATCGATGAACAGCTTGGACACATCCTTGTCGATGGTCATCAGCGCGATAACCTTCTTCAGGGCGTCCTTCTTGTCGTCGATTCTGTTCGAGGCAAGCTGCTCCTTCAGCTCCGTCAGCTCATCTACAAGATTAGCAGGCTGTAGCGAATCGCACCCTTGTTGCTCTTTCCGAAGAACTTCTTCTCCTTCGCGACAGCGTTCTTGATTATATTCATGTTTGTGGTCTCTGCACGCCTGAATCAGCGATTCTTTGCTCGATTCCAGATCATGGAAGGACGACACCCCGCGGGACGACATGCACTCATTTCGGTTCAACGGGCAAGCCCGTGTCGACACTACTAACACCCTATCTGCATTTTAATCACCCATTCGATTCGATAGAGACCCTCTCTTCGAGGTGAATCATGTCAGCAGACTCTCTCCTCCAAAAGCTCCCCACTGTTCAGCAATTGCTCGATTTCATCCTCAATGGTATTTTTACTTCTCCCTCTCAATGGGTAGATGACAAGGACCACTTCAGAGACATTAGTTTGATTGTGGACACTTCCCTCCTGCAGAAGGCAGCGGCAATCATCGATAATCGACAGGTGAAGCGCGTTGTGACCGTTCCGGAAAGTGTAGTGTCCTATGAGTTCACAGTAACGTTGAAAAAAGAGCTGAAGAGTAGAAATCGGGAAGAGGAGAGCCCATCCACTACTGCCTCCCTCATCACTGCGAGTGTAACAAGTATTCGCTCAGTCTGACCAGTAATTCTCCTGTATTGCTTGTTTGCGCCCTCTTCACTCTTGATGGGTAGTGCGAGCATTTGCTGGCAATTGCGATTATCCGGCAACAGAAGCTCGAAATCCCAACGAAGAAGGTCGCCTTATCCGATATGGTGTCTTCCCTTTGAATGGGGTGCCATGTCGCAAAGCAGTTGTGTAAATTAGCTAATTCTGTTTCTGTCATTGTTACAAACGCATTCACTCGTTCCTAGTTCGCTCTGGAGTGGATTGCCTCAGTACCCGCTCCATGGGGTGTGCTACCATGTTGTATCGTCGCTGCTTCTCTCAATCATGAAACCGGTGAAGTGCAGGTGAAGAACAGTCAAAACCCAGCCGGTTTTTGGCATTCTCCATTCACGAAAAAGGTCGTTGTTCCAGACATTCGTTCCAATCTTGAATCGTACGCGTGATCCTAACTCAGGACAGTAGTCATCGTCATTGGAATGGATGTTGATACAATCCTCGTCTCTTTGTCCCATCTCCCTCTTGTGAGAGTGCTAAATGGCGCGACTGACGCGTAGTCCCTCCGCACATACATCCATAAGTTGGTTTCCTTTGCGAGCGCCGTAGATAGTGCGGTGAGTCTCTTGGAGACGCGCGTGGGGAAGGGCGCTATCAGTAATGATGCAAAATCTAAAAGGTATTTGATTTGAGGGTTCGTTTCCCCAGTAGTGAAAAGAATGGAAATGAAAAGCAAGTGGCACCCTGTAGTGCGCAGGACTCTCATACGCAGTATGCAAAGAGCATCATGAGTCTGCGAAGACTGAATCTGTGCTTCTGCGATCTCTTCGACATGCTGGAGAGCTGTGTGGAGTCGATCGACAACGCGAAGAAGCGAGCGATCTACGCGCAAATCGAGCCGTCGATCGCCCTGATCAAGGTAGGCGTGGCACGTGGCGCTGACGGGCAGAACAGCCTGTCGGACATCCAGCACAACTACGCGGCGCAGCTGGAGAAGGAGGGTATATCTTTCTCCTTCGCGGACGTGGACCAGGGCCTGGACGCGTTCTGCGAGGCGGTGCGCGAGGAGAGCCACAAGCTGCTGTCGGTGAAGCCGGCCTCCTACCACCCGAACATCCTGCTGGTGATGACCTCGGGGCTGAACGTCGAGGACGTGGAGGACTCCATCCGGCGCTACATCCCGCGCAACGACGTGTTCCCCTGCGACGAGCAGCCGCTCTCCATCCCCATCTTCGCCGAGTCCGACCTCAGCGGCAGCTACATCCGGCCCGCCTCGCCGGGCATCATGGAGTGGGAGGACGAGGGCGGCGACGTGCTCCCCAGTCCCGAGGCCTCCGAGGCGCGGCCCAAGCGGCGCGAGGAGATCCGGTCGAACAGGTGGCGGCGGGGTGCGGGGCTGAGTCGTAGTCCGTCCATCGGGCAGCCGATCCCGCTGCCGAACATCGCGCACTTCGCGCGCATCGGCGTGAGCCTGCCGCACCACTACAATGCGGCGGGCTGCGAGTGCCCCGGGCGCGCGTCGCTGCTGACGGGCGAGTACCCGCCGGTGCACGGCGTGCGCACGAGCCTGAGCAAGACGGGCAACTGCAGCGAGCTGAAGATCGACGAGGTGCCGACGCTGGGCCACTACCTGAGCACGGCGGGCTACGACGTGGTGTACAAGGGCGAGTGGGGGCTGAGCGAGGTGCAGGCGATGCTGGAGCACCCGCTGCTGGACCTGCTGGGCGTGGAGCGCAGCGCCGACGAGGACCTGCAGCCCTTCGGCTTCCAGGGCTGGGAGGCGCACCGCGAGGAGGACTGGTACGGCAAGAGCATCCAGATCACCAACGAGGCCGTGGAGTACATCCGCCGCCGCGAGTGCGTCATGTCCGCCGAGAGCCTGCGCGGCAGCGAGCCGCCGCCCTGGGCGCTGGTGGTGTCCTACCCCGACATCATCCCCGACTGCGCCGAGCTGCGCGGCGAGCAGCGCGAGCAGCTGGTGGACCCCGCGCGGCCCGTGTTCAGCCCGCAGGGCATGCCCGTCAGCCTGTCCTGCGGCAACCTGCGCGACATGGAGGCGCGGCGGCAGGCCACGCTGGACCGGCTGCGCAGAGGTGGGCAAGACGCGCGGCGCTGAGCGGTAGAGAGCGTGGCGAGCGAGCGCGGGCGCGTGCCGCGCATCCAGCAGCAGTACTTGGAGTTCTGCGAGGGGCTGAGCGAGACGCACGTGCGCGAGCAGTACCGGCTGAACCGCAAGAAGCTGGACCTGCTGCTGGGCGAGCTGTTCCAGGAGCTGTTCCGCAGCGGCACCAACAGCACCATCGTCGTCTTCACCTCCGTCGCCGGCAACCTCGAGGGCGCGCACGGGCTCTGGGGCTCCTGCTACAACGGCTTCGAGGGCTCCATCCGCGTGCCCTGCATCGTGTACATGCCCTCCAACCTCCCCGCCAAGCAGCGCATCGCCAAGGAGAACCTCGCCGCCGACACCTCCTCCGTGGACCTGCTCCCCACGCTGCTCCGCATGGCCGGCGTCGACGCCGCCGAGGTCCAGCGCCAGCTCCTCGTCACGCACAAGATGATCCCCGCGCTCGTCGGCCGCGACCTCTGCCGGCCCGTCGCCGACGCCGGCGTCTACTACCAGTCCGAGGACGTCAAGATGCCCATCACGCGCGCCGCCTCCTGCTCCGCACTGCCCGCGCTCGCCGCACTGGCGCCGCAGGCCCTGCCGGCCGCCGACACGCCCTCGCGCGCCGTGGCGGTGCTGAAGAAGGCGGCGCGCAACGGCCACCAGATGAAGATCTGCTACTACAGCAGCGACCCGCGCTCCTGCGACGGCGTCGCCCGCGCCGTGGACACTGCCGGTAGTGATGGTGCCAATGGTGCCAATGGTGCCAATACTGCTGGCAGGACTGCTGCGGACGGCGCGGAGGAGTGGGAGTTGTTCGACCTGACGACGGACCCGCGGGAGGTGGGTGCGGGGCGGGCGCGTGAGGCGTAGAAGCACAACCTGGTGGAGGCGGAGGAGTACGCGGCGGTGCTGGCCGAGATGAAGCTGGCGCTGGCGCTGCGGTACAGGCAGTGCTGCGAGCTCGTACGCGCGGAGGGAGGCCTTGAGTGTAGAACATTTCCCACGAGAAGAACGGCAGAGCGCAGCGATTATCCCTCTTCTCTTGCATGTCGAAGTCCTCCCCAAGGGAGGTGAAATGGAGACAGTTTTACATCCTTCTGATCGCCCTGGTGATAAGTGTTATAGCCGTTCTTATGCAATACCTCCTGTCTTAGTTTGTTTGTTGGCGACGACCCCTTGGAAGCATGGACACGAACGAGATTAATCTGGACGACCTAGACAAATCCGACATCAGCAGCGACTGGAACAGCTCCGAAGACGAGGCTCCCAACATGGAGGTGGAGGAGGAGAATCCGACACATGCAGTTGCTCAAAACGCTCCTGTTATGAACTATTCGAAGGAAATCGAGGAGCTAGAACAAATGGATAACGAAGACGATCCCAACTACATTCCAAGTTCCTGCCGTTCACTCTATTTCATGGCTAGAGACGAAGAACGAGGTGGAAGAGTCCTCCATCGAGGTGGAGCCCATCAACGTGGTTCTAAACAATACGGCGCTATTGACAAAGGCGGGAATGGTGTCGCACAAACTGGATGATTGCTACATTATTGACGCGGGGAAAAACACCAAGTCAATGATCATCCTCACTCTGACCAGTAGGGCGATTGAAGAGAACTCGATTCTGTTCAGGCAGTCGATGGAACCGGTCGGCCGCATCATGGAAGTGTTCGGACAAGTGGAGCATCCCTTCTACGTTCTGCGTTGGCCCAAAACGATGAGCAATCCCGATCTCGCTCTAAATGACACCGTGTACATGAACATGACGGAGGCCCACTTCATCCTCCCTGCACAGCTGAACACGGTGGGAACCGACGCCTCCAACGTCTTCGACGAGGAGCCGGATGAAAAGGAGCGCGTGTTCATCGAGTGCACCGAGGATGTGGTAAATAATGAGCTCCGTGCGAAATGGGAGTAGCAGTGATTCCTAGTGGACAATGCAGAGGGTACCCAGCAAACCCTGAACTACCAGCAGGAGTTCGTGATTCCGTCCAGTGACAAGCGGGCGATTCCTGTCAACAGCGCCGTCTACCCGCCCGTGCAGACGCCTCAAAACCCCTTCTTTGCGTCCATGTTTGCCGCTCCGGCTCCAGCGCAGCCGCAGGTGCAGAATGACACGAGTGGACTGGACATTCTTAGGAATTCGTACTTTTAGAGCGCGTAGTTTGTTCTAACAAAGAGCATGACTTGCCAATCAAAAGAACAATCATTCTTTTGTAGAAAGCGCTGTCCCACGCATGTTTGAAGAAATCCAGCGACTAATACAGCATCCGGATCAATTTGAGGATTTGAAGACGTACTGCTGTGATCCCCCAATAACGGAGTAGCTCCTATTCCCAAGCAGTGTCCGCACTGGACGACTATCTGAAATCCGATTCGCGTAATATGGAAGCTCTGGAATACAGGGTCATTCTTCTGGAACGAGCGAAGCGTCTCACCCTCGCAAAACAAACAGCAAAGACTCTCCTCATGCTTGGAGGGGAGGAGTCCAAGTTTCTTGACATGTATGGTCATGCTCTTCTTCTCGCCGGAGAATTCGATGACGCCGAGGCTGTGTTTCTGAGGGCGTACAAACTCGATCCCGATGGTGCTTACGCCTTCGGGAAGCAGTACAAGGAAGCGAAGGAGCTGAGCGCCATAAAGAAGAAGGGGAATGCAGCCGTGGAGAAGGGAGACATGGAAGCGGCCATTGCTGCTTACACAACGGGGATTCAGCGATGCACCGATTCCTCCCTTTCCTGCGTTTTCGTCTTCCTGAACAACCGTTCGGCGTGTTATATCAACACTCACCGCTATGATTTGGCTCTCCGCGACATTGATGCCGCAATTGCGGAGTATCCGCATCTGCCGAAGCCGTATCTGCGAGCCATCACGTGCATCGAGCAGTTGCATCTGACGGAGCGAATGAGCGGTATTCCGTTGTTATATCTAAATGCGCTCTTCTCCACGGGTTACAGCGGCTCCAGTTCGTCCGCCATCGCTCGCAAGTATCTCGACTATCTCAAGAGCAACGGCCTGTTCAAGTCCGCGGTTCGTCCTGTTGGAAGCAAGCAGTTGGTGGATCGCGTGCTGGATGCGAATCCCGACAGTCTCGTTGTGTTGGATCTGTACGCTTCCTGGTGCGGTCCGTGCAAGGTGGGTGAGTCGGTGGGAGTTGACTGCGTAGCGACTAGCACCCGTTCTGGACGACCTGTCCGTCTCTCATCCCTCCGTCATTTTCCTCAAAGTGGACGCGGACAAGGAGAGAGCGGTGGCTGCGGAGTACAATCTGGACTCCTTCCCTACGATCGTCTTCATCCGGAACCACAAGGTGCTCATGAAGGTCATCGGCTATGACCCCGAAGGAGTGGAAAGGGCGGTGAACGGCAACATGCTCATGGAGCCGGACACGCTCGTTGAGGTGAATTAGAAGTGGATCCGCTGTTTGTTTCATCATTGTTTGGTGAATTGGGTGAGAAGAACCATAGAATAATGACAATTGATTAATGGCAACAGAAACCATGAACAATGAACAATGGTGAACAATTAATCCCCCGTTATTAATCCTCCGCCATTAATCCCCAAACCAATTCTTCATGTCCATTAATCCCCATCCATTATTTGATTCACTCCCGCTATGGAAGAATGCGTGTGAAATAATAAACAGTCCACGCAACATAAATGAAACGAGCCTTCCTGTTGATTCGCTCACGTGTTCAGCGCCAGCACGCAGCGAACGTCATCCACTCCGCGCATGAGGTCCAAAAAGGGGAGAAGGTTCCGCAACTCCTTGTCCTTTGCGTCTCCGTACCAACTGGCTATGGGAATGGCGTTGCAGCGGTCGAACCGGTAGCACTCCGGATTGTTGTCCACAATAATCGTGGAGTCTGCCTGGGGAGAGACCGTTGAGATACGCTTGACAGCCCTTCCGTAAACGCACTCACAATCGTCCTTGTAGAGCCGGCGCCTAATTCTGCCGCGAGGATCAATGACGTTGAGCACCGCGTCTGCGTAGGGCTTCTCGCCGGCAGTGAAGACCACCACGTCGTACCAATCGCACACACTATCGAGGAACAGATCCAGATAGGGACGCTTGAAGACGTAGAAGCTGACGTACTTGTTTTCGCGCAACTATAGATCACCCGCCCGCAGAAAAGCAACGATTGTGATGCCGATGCACTCGAGCGAAGGAACCATGGTAGCCAAGTCCGAAAACCGGCATGAGTAGACAAGTGTTTCGTCCAAGTCGAGAACAAGGGTGTGGCGCTTGTGAGGAAACTGGGAGAAGCGGAATCTCCACCGACAGGTATAATAGCGGATGGGGTTGCACTTGGTCTTTCCGTGAATTCTCTTGTGATAGATATCTTGACAGTTGAGGATGATGGCTCTCTTCACAGCGCGTCTGTCTCGGCTGAAGAGGATAAAGACGTGGGCGAGAAAATGAAAAAACCGCCTACACATAACCGAGACGAGGAGGGCGAACAAGGGAATGAAGCCAGAGAGCAGCAGCACAGAGAAATAGAGGCTACATAAGAATCTAGGCACTCACAAAGAGTGGATGGAGCAATACGCGAGATAGAAAACGAGAGAGAGTAGAATCCGTACTAGCTCACCCAAGTAGCTCATTTTCAGCAGAAATGACACCAAAATGGATAGGCAGCGTACTGGTGAAAAGCGGCTTACACAACAATAATCGTATGACAGTGTAAGCGATAGGAGCAGACTGAAAGACGAGCAAAAGGAGTGCGACTTGGTTAGCTGTTCTTCCGGAAGCCGTCTCTATCCGAAGATACAGGGATCTGGGAAAACCCGCAAATTCCCGTGGTTGTCGGGTACGAAGCGAAAGCAAAGAATTCTTTTAGAAGCAGTGCAATCATGTCTAGCAATAGTAGTCCATGGGGTTGTTGTGATAAGGTCCGTAGATCAAGCAAAGGTTGTAACGGCTGTCGCTGCTGTTGGTGTCGTTGCAGCAGTTGCAGTGTATTTCTTCAAATCGAGAAAGTCACAAAAGAAGAGTGAGGCTCCCAAGGGTTCGTTCCTTATGTGCATTTGTTCCCCGTAGAGGAGGAGAAGCCGAAGCAGGAGTTCCCTGGAAAGGTCGAGGGTAAGGTCGAGGGAAAGGTGGAGTTCCCCGGCAAGGTTGAAGGCGAGAAGAAGGAATTCCCCGGAAAGGTCGAAGGAAAGGTGGAGTTCCCCGGAAAGGTCGAAGGAAAGAAGGAATTCCCTGGAAAGGTCGAGGGCAAGGTCGAGTTCCCTGGAAAGGTTGAGGGCAAGAAGGAATTCCCCGGAAAGGTGGAAGGAAAGGTCGAATTCCCCGGAAAGGTGGAAGGGGATAAGAAGGAGTTCCCTGGAAAGGTCGAGGGCAAGGTCGAGGGAAAGGTCGAGTTCCCTGGAAAGGTCGAGAGTGAGAAGAAGGAGTTCCCCGGCAAGGTCGAGGGAAAGGTCGAGTTCCCCGGCAAGGTGGAACCCAAGGCTGAGGAGAAGGCGCCGGCGAAGAAGCCTGCGGAGTTCGTGACGTTCTACAACGAGGCGAAGCGCCAGTTCAACAACCAGGAGTACGAGGCGGCGCTGGGCAACTTCAACAAGGCGATCGACGCGATCCCGAAGAACAACGCGCAGCTGAAGACGCTGATCTACTCGCGCGGCTCCTGCCTGAAGAAGCTGAACCGGCTGGAGGAGGCCATCGCGGACTACACGCAGTGCATCACGCTGGACGACAAGTACAGCCGCGCCTACAAGGCGCGTGCGGGCGTGTACAAGAGCTTGGACCGCCTGGAGGAGGCGATCGAGGACTTCTCGTACTGCTACCTGCTGGACACGGTGAGCAGCGGCGACATGCAGATGACCCCCGAGGGCATGGACGAGGTCATCCAGGCGCTCGCCAAGCGCGACGCCAAGGCGGAGCTGGCGCGCCGCCACGCGGACAAGGAGTACAAGCGCCACCTGCCCTCCAAGCAGTTCGTAGCCTTCTACTTCAGCACCATCGCAAGCGAGAAGGCGGCGGAGTACAACCCCTCCAAGTTCACCGAGCAGCAGCTCGCCGAGCTCATCGCCGCGCCGCAGGGCGACGCTACCGTCGGCGACTACCTGCTGATGCGCGGCGGCCTGCGCAAGGCGGAGCAACGCTACGAGGAGGCCATGGCGGACTTCCTGGAGGCGGCCAAGGAGGAGAGCCACTGCCACGCGCAGGCGGACGCGTGCCTGGAGGCGGCCACCTTCCTGTCGCTGAGCGGCGACACGATCGAGGCGCTGAAGTACTACGAGCGCGTGTACGCCGACAAGACGCAGCGCAGCGTGAACCTGCTGGTGAAGTACGCGTCGTGCCTGGTGGAGCAGGAGGACGAGCGCTACCGCGCGATCTTCGACGAGGCCTGCGCGTCGTTCCCCGGGGAGTGCGACGGCTTCTTCCACCGCGGCCAGGTGATGTACATCGAGAACAAGACGGAGGAGGCGATCCGCGTGGGGCCGCGCGGCGGGCGTGAGGCGTAGGACCTGACGAAGGTGACGGAGCTGAACAAGAACCACGCGATGGCGTACGTGCAGCTGGCCTTCTGCTACATGAACCAGAACCAGTCGCAGCAGGCGATGGAGAGCATGAAGCGCGCCGTGGCGTGCGGCAAGAACCGCGCGCAGGTGTTCAACCACTTCGGCGAGCTGTGCATGGCGCTGGGCCTCTTCAGCGACGCGGACATGAACTTCAAGAAGGCGGAGGAGGCGGACAAGGACTGGGCCTACTCCTACGTCAACGAGGCCACCTACTACCTGCAGACCACGCAGGACTACCTGAAGGCCTCCGACCTGCTCAAGAAGGCGATCAAGATCGACCCCAGCTGTATCAACGCCTACCTGCAGCTCGCGCAGCTGCACATGCTGCTGCAGGAGTGGGACGACGCCAACTCCATTCTGGACTCGGCACTGAAGGAGGCGGTCAGCTACAGCGACATCACCTCCGTGTACACTTCGAAGGAGTCCTCCACCTACCAGCTCAAGACGCTCCAGAAGTACCAGACCAGCTTAAAGGCTGCCAAGTAAGATTTCTCCCGCTTTGTTGCAACAAACAAACGACCCCCGTCGTCTGATATCGTCCCACGTGACGCGCTGTTCCGGGCGCTTGTGCAGCTCCTTGTGTCGCTGCTCGCTGTAGGACACGTAGCGATGGTTCTTCGGGGCAGGCTTCTCCTCCTGCCACTCTGGGCTCTGTGTGTCGTGGAAGTAGCGGTGATAGTCGAAGGAGTCGTCGCGCCACTCTCTCTTCTCGTCGTGCCACTCACCCACGTCCTCCGCAGGAGAAATTGATGTGCCGTGATAGCCTCTCTCCATTTGCTTCTCATCCGCAGGGGCAATGGACGTGCCGTGATAACCCCTCTCTCCTCGCTTCTCATCCGCAGGGGCAATGGAGGTTCCGTGATAACCCCTCTCTCCTCGTTTCTCATCGGCGGGAGCAATCGATGTGCCGTGATAGCCTGCATCTACGCCTCACGCCACAGCGCCGCAGGGACCCTCCTTCATCGCGTACTCTGACGGCTCCGCCTCCACGCGCGGCACACGGTGCACGGGCTCCTCGTGGGTCTCCACGGACGGCGTGTGCTGCGCCACCTCCACGGACCTCGCCTCCCTGGCGGGGCGCGGGAGACTGAAGCTGCCGAGCGAGAGACCGGCCTCCTCGGCGCGCGTGGCGACCACCTCCGCGGAGAGCACGTCGCCGTGCCGGTACACCGTGGCCACCAGCGGACGGAGCCCCGCGTACTCGGGAGCGGTGCTGGTGCGCAGTGCGAGGCTGACCCGTCGGATCATGGCGACGACCTCCTCAGCAGAGCCCTCCAGGTGGAACGAGGCGCCCAGCGTGGCGTGGTCCGCCGACACGAAGGTGATGCGCTCGATGTTGTCCAGCTTCGCGAACGATGGAGCGCTCGTCGGGAAGAAGCGGCGCCTGGGGGTGAGGCTGGAGAGATACTGGGCACATGCGATTCAGGAGCTGCATGAAGCGCAAGTCGGCAGCGGCAACGGACGGCTGGAGGTCCACCTTCTTCGCATTCTCTACGGATGACGGCCAGAGAGAGGAGGAACCGAGGGGCTGGATGGGCTTCACAACGGGCGTTTCGATGTGTCTATTCGTGACTCTCACCCTTCTGTACCACTTTTCGTCATAGCCGAGGGCTCGGAGGAAGTCTGCTGAGCGAGATCGAGGCACTTCTTGGAAAACTCTACCGCTCACTCTTCCGTAAAGCACCGACTTGCTCCGAATCTCCGAAGCCAAATCGGACTGGGGGAGTTGGCACAGCCCGAATAGACAAGTGCCATAATCCTCTGTAAACTCTTGGTACATGAGTACACCTCCGACTACAATGAGATGGAATGCACGAACACTACCGAGAGCCGCATACTCCAGAATGAGTTTCTTTCGCGCCGAAAAGGCAAGGCCCAGGATGGAAACCGCAGCCGTTGCCCCGCCTATTGTGGCGACGTGCATGAACCGCTTCTTCTTACATTCACTTATGATGGTGCGCTCGTTTTCCGTGAAGGTGTAGTCCTTTGACCGTCTACGGATGAGCGGAGACGAAGAAAACGACAAGAGGCGGGAAGTCCGTACTCGCGTGAAGAACTTGATTCGGGCTGTGTCTGGATCGGAAACGAGCACGTTGTTGAATGTGTGAGAAAATATATCATCCATGACAATCGAAGGAAAAGAGTGATGAACAAACAACCGTCAATTACCCCCACTTTTGCATCTAACATAGTTCTACTCGTGATTTGAACGGATTGGACCTACCAGAAACCCGAGAATGAAGTTGTCGTACACAACTTTGGGATTGCAGCACATCTCGATGTAGTTGTGACCTGCATGCGGCTAGCACTCACACGACAATAAGGGAATTACCACAAATAGACACTTGTATCGGTACTCTTCGGGAATGAGCAAGAAGAGTCTCTTTGCGTGCGCTAATGGAACGATCATGTCATTCATACCATGAATGAGGCAAACAGGAGACTGCACTTTGGTAATCTACGCATCAACTCCCTCGCTGGCAATCACTGTATCCACAACCCTGTACATATCCCTCCGCACAGAGACTCTGGAGTCAAAAACGACGCGATAGATGGAAAGGAAGCAACTCTTGACGTGATGAAAGAACGGGACAACCACCTGAAGAATCACGCCTGCAACACGAATGCCCCTCTTTTCAAAGAGAGAGACGGCTGTGAACACGGAGACGGCACTTCCGAGCGAGTGACCAAATCTACACTCAAGGGCACTCCCATTCCATACAGAATTAGCTTTCTGGGATCAACACGAAGTGTGTCGATCACATATTCCACAACGCGGTAGGCAGTCTGAAGCACTGTCTCCTCGTTCGGCGTTCCCCTACAGATAACCGAACTATCAGCGTATTGGTACTTGGTTAGGCCATAGCCAGGATAGTCATACGATACGATATCGCAGTGGAGATTTCGCGACATCCTCCGAAAAAACGGCTTTCTAGCAGAGTTACCATCTACAGGGACGCCTACAACTGGCTGATCACTTCGGCATTCGCGTGGCTGTACACGATGGTATAGTCCGGAGTGAACACCGGCTTTACATGCATAGCGGCGATGGGCTCTCCGTCCACATTGGGTCTACGGAGTATCAGAGCAAAAGGGAGAAGGGCACATTTCCGTGTACAAGCAGGGATACACGAACTCCTCGTTGGAGTACGTGCAGTCCGGAGGAATGTACAACACCTTTTCGATGAGGGTGTTGAGAATCATGGAAAGGAATGACGAAGCCCGATGAGGGTATGAGGAAGGGATGTTCAGGAGCCACCTCGGTAGATTCAAACATTTCTACCCATGCGTCGTCCATATGCCCTTCTCTGTTTCCTCCTCCTCCTTTCCTTCTCTACATGCATTATGGTGCGAATGACGGATCGGAAACCTAAGTGGGCCGTATCGAAGGAGCAGGAGGAGAAGACGAAGATGGCTCAAAGCGTTCCCGAAGAAGAATCTCAGACGACTCCGCCCCCGCCTCCGAGCGAGGTGCCGGAGATGGCGACTCCACCAGATACGCCTGCTGCTCCTCCCGCATTTGATTTTGATTCGATACGACGTAGAAGAGGCTATTATGGAAGGACGGGTAAGGATTGTCGCCTGCTTTTTATGGTAGGGCCCTCTGCACTGATTCCTCTGGAGAACACGTGTGCAGATATTCACGAGGGAAACTATGACTTCCACATATGCCCGTTCCGATATATCGCGCAGATGGAGAATTGGGACGGTGGATTCAGGGGAATTATCGGGTAGGGGAGGATTGGAGTGTCTGATGAGATAGAATATGGGGGCATTTTGAAGGAGACCCCTATCGGCAAGATGTGGTACATATGGTGATGGACGATGGCGATTGGTGCAGCAACAGCCTGGCACGCGAAAGCAACGTGATGTTATGAGGGAAGGATGATCCCTAGCTCATCATCCAGTGTGATGAAAACGCACAGAAGGACTTTGTGGTGCTCTCTCTGAGCGAGCTGGAGACATGCCACTACGAGATCAAAGCGGTGTCTCCGCTGGTGTGTCGAATCGACCCGTCAGAGCGGGAGTCGAATCCGATGCAAAGACCGGTGGTGACGGGGGAAGAGAGAAACGAGCCCGAGGAAGACAGCGAGGCAGAGGAGTTGCTGGAGGAGAATCGGAGAGATAGGATGGGCGAGTTCGATTACGAGATGGATGGCGAGTTCCCTCCCAGCCGGCGAGAGGAACTGAGTTGCAGTGTTTGGAGGGTTTGACGGCTAGTGCATATGGGAAGGGACGAGATTCGGAGGCGGATCATGAAGCTGAAGAGGGAATTGAGGGAGTTGGAGCGCTACGCTGCGTACAAGTAGTTTTAGAACGCTGCTTGTTGAACAAACGCGAATACGCTAAAGTTACTTGTTTCCAACCTGCATGCGCACGAAACGATCAATCGAAATCTTGCAGCCCGCCTCCTTCGCGATCTTCTGGACGTACTTGGTGATGCTGCCCTGCTTCTCGTCGAGGATGAACAGCTGGTCCATCAGCACGAACTGCTTGTAGAACTCTCCCAACTTTCCCTCCACCATGCGATTCACGATCTTCTCGGGCTTGTTCAGCTTCTTCACCGTCTCCATGATCAGCGCGCGCTCCTTGTCCAGCTTCTCTGAAGGAACCTCGCTGCGCGTCAGATAGGCGGGATTCGCAGCGGCGATGTGCATTCCGACCTTTCTTAGCGCCTCGCTGTCCACCTTCGAAGCGTCGCCGTCGAACTTGAACGACACGAGGGCAGCAATCTGGCCCATGTTCGCACCGACCGCATTGTGGGTGTAGCTAGGGATGGAGAGAGCGCAGCACTTCCTACCCGCAGAGCAAGCCGTTCTCGGGCGCCTCGACACAGGCACAGCGATTCAGCACGATGTTCTCCCCCAGCTTGGCAATCACCTCCTTGAGATGGTCCCCGACCGTCAGACCGCTGAGAAGGGCCTGCTTCTGCACATCCTCCACCGCCGTGATTCCGGTCGTGAAGACGGTATTCGAGATCTCCGATGCGAGCTTCTGGAACACCTCGTTGCGGGCAACAAAGTCAGTCTCGCAGTCGAGCTACGCAATCACTAGCGCCCGACAATTCCACCTCGATCATAACGCCCTTCTTTCCCTGGATCATCGAGGCCACCACACCCTGCTGCGTCGTGCGGGAGCTCACCTTGTTCACTCTCTTCATGCCCTGCTTGCGCAGGACCTCCACGGCCTTTTCGAGGTTGCCGTTCACACCCTCATGCTGCAGGGCCTTCTTGCAGTCCATCATGGGAGCGCCGGTGAGTTCTCTCAGCTGCTTGACCATCGCAGCAGTAACCGTAGAGAAATGGCTTACTACCCGATCAGCCAGAGACGCGAAGAGGAGTACCAAAGGTAAGACGAACCAACTTGGAGGAGAACGCTCTGGCGATCATGGCAAAAGAATGAGTGAGAACAAACAACGAGTTGCGGTATGGCGATAGTGAACAGGGGTTTCAATGCTT
>ERZ827156.2217-NODE-2217-length-20640-cov-4.366626_pt1 | contig 20640 bp, 30 predicted proteins | sample MGYA00519919_ERZ827156 | MGnify/ENA primary metagenome ERZ827156 (study PRJEB31778, sample SAMEA3449269) | human gut metagenome | biome: human gut; feature: human-associated habitat; material: faeces | place: United Kingdom | collected 2010/2012 ...
GCGTGTAGTACTTCTGGGCATCTTCACGTGAAGATGCCCAGAAGTACTACACGCTTCAGCACAAGAAGCAGTTGATCACGGACGGAATGTACAGATACATCCGCAGTCCGAACTATCTGGGAGAGGTCATGATCTACTCCTCGTACGCCCTCTTGGCCAACGTAGAGGTGCGATGCCGAGTGTCATCCTAGCATTGGCTCCCGTGGCTCATCCTGCTGTACGTTTGGTCCAGTGTCTTCGCCACCCGCATCATCACGAAGGAAAAGCGGATGGAGCCGGTGGGGAAGGAGCCGAGCGTCTGGGGAGCGGTGGGTCCATGGAGAGATGTGCATGGCGTAGGTATCCGGAGTGGAAGAGCTACAAAGCACGCACGAACTGCATTGTTCCCATCAAGTTCTTCATGCATTTCTTCCAGAAGGCGAAAGACGAGTAACCAGTGGTATTCTGTTTTAATACTGCCTGTTTTCTTGCACATGCACGTAGATTCTCATTCTGCGGGGAGATGCGCAGATGATTCTTCGAAGAGTGTACGGAAAAGAGCGCATTCTTCATCCTTCTAGATTGTTCCATTCCGTCATTTTCGCTATGGAACGAGTGTTCCATGGGACTTCCTCTCCCCGCCGTTCCCCTTTCATTATTTCTTTCTTGAGCGACTTTGATTATGTGCTTTATGCTATTCCCTATGGGCTTTTTGGCCGCGCCTCTTTTCATCAGTGTGCTGGCCACCTTCATGGACAACTTCGTATATATTCTGCCCTTCGTCCTCCTCGGACTGAGCATCTACCATCTCATTTCCTATCTGTCCGGCGAGGAGGGCAGAGCCTTCCGCGAGGAGTGCCACAGAAAGCACGAGGAGGTGCAGAAGCAGCTGAAGAAGAGAATGGGTGAGTGTTGCGAGGAGAGCCAAAAGACCTCGGGCGTGACGGAGACCCGAAAGGCGTTCTATATTGATATCGAGATGCCCGGAGTGAAGAAGGAGGACATCAAGGTGGAGACCGACGACAACGAGCTCACCGTGTCTGCCGTCCGCCATCCTCGTCCCGTGGAGGAGGAAGAGGAGGAGGAGCCCGCCCAGACCGAGCAGCCCGAGCAGGCTAAGCAGGCTAAGCAGGCTAAGCAGGCCGAGCTGCCGGTGAAGGAATATAAGAAGAAGTACGTCTTCCCGGAGAGCGCGGATATGACGTCGATCATGGCAAAGTACGAAGACGGTGTTCTCAGCCTCTACATCCAGAAGAAGGAGGAGTTTACGAAGGCGAAGAGAAATATCACGATTGAATAACATGGTTTGTTTGTTCCCACAATTCGGCATAATCGAGCACATCGGCTGTTATTCACAGGATCGGGTGCAACACGCATGAAGTGCGAAGTGGCATGTTCCAATGGAAGAAATCGAAAGCCGTAGAAGGAGCCGAGTTCGATAGTGATCAAGGAAGTCTTGATCATCAAGGACTTCGATCACTGCGCGACAAACGAATTGTTTCCCTCCGCACTTCATTATTTCGTAGTATGAACTTTGCGCAAGGATTCCCGAATAGAAGCGATATGAATTACAACGACATGTGGAAGCGAGCCGAGGAGATGAACCAGGGCGTATGGAATTTCATGACCTCGGCGGCGTCGGAAGCCGAGAAGTACGGCCGAAGATGCTTCAACTTCTTTGTCCCGCAGGATGTACACCAAAAGGAAGACGAAACGAGCTTCCACATCGACGTGGACATGCCCGGCGTGAAGAAGACGGATATCTCGGTGGACACGGTGGGAAACGAGCTGTCCATCACTGCCAAGCGTTTCTGCCCTGCCTATGAGGGGAACTGCACCACACCCTTGAAGGAATACTCCCATAAATTCAATCTCCCCGAAAGCGCCGACATGACCGCCGTGAAGGCCAAGTGCGAGGACGGCGTTCTCTACGTGACCGTTGCGAAGAAGCCCGAGGCCGCTGTCGAGAAGAAGAAGGTTGTCATTAGTTGAGGAGTATTTGTTACAAACACTACAAGAGCTGTGCTGCGACGAGAACCACTCCGGAACGAGCTCCGAGATCCAGTTGGCCTCGATGGCGGTGACGCCCCTGAAGTAATCCTTCGTGGTGTAGACCAGCTCCTTCCAGTGAAGGCCGCCCGTAAAACAGCAAAGGATATGGTGTACACGATGGCCTCGGGGTACGGCTTCTTCTGGAACAGCACCGAGGCGGGATGAATGGCCGCTGTCTTGTTTCCCACCATCGTTCGGTACTCGCTGCGCGAGTTCTTCACCACCTCGCCCACCTTCTTCGCGATCTGCGTGAACATCCCCACGGTCAGGCACTTGCGCACCTGGTCCAGCTCGCCCTCGCAGCTCTACGCTCGCAGCCGTGCCGCAGACCCACCACCTCCTCCATGTCCAGCTTCTTGCAGTAGTCCACCAGCTGCTTGCGGATCTCCGTCGCCGTGCGCATCGACCGCGAGTTGATGAAGTTGTCGCCGCACCACTCGCTGCTGCCGCGCGCCTCGCGGTACGCGTGGAACACGTTCAGGTACGTGAGGTGGTCGCCGTACACGGAGGCGAAGCGCTTGTGCGACACTGTCGCCTTCTCCTTCTCGTCTCGCGGGAAGTAGAACACGTTCTCCACCGACAGGATCGACACGATGTCTAGGATCTGTTCCTCACTCCCGCCACGCGCTCCCACCTCCGATGTGCAGTGGTACTCCTTGCTCATGATCAGCAGACGCGCGAAGATCGGGTCCAGCGGCAACATGGCCATCTGCCGACCCAGCTTCGTGAGCGTGCCCTGCGCTCGACGCCGCCCATCACGCCTACCGTCTTGCGGTCCAGCGCGCCGAGCATCAGCAGCTGCTGCAGCGAACGCTTCAGCGACTCGCGCGAGGGCGCCTGCAGGTAGCGGAAGTTGAGGATGTCCTGCACGCCGATCGTCTTCAGCTGCAGGATGATGCTCGCCAGGTTGCACCGCTGAATCTCCGGCACGGAGTCCTCCGCCAGCTTCAGGAACTCGCTCTCGGGGAACAGGCGGAAGCACTACGCCTCACGTGCCCGCCGCGCCTGTACCTTGCCGTTGCTCTCGCGGCCCGCACGGCCGGTGCGCTGCCACGCGTGGGACTTGGAGATGGGCACAACCAGCAGCGACTCCAGCCCCGTGGCGGTCTGCGAGACGCGGATCTTGACCATGCCCGTGTCCACCACGTACTTGATCCCGCTGATGGTCACCGAGGACTCCGCGATGTTCGTCGACAGGATCACCTTGCGCGTGTGCGGCGGCGCGGGCGTGAACACCACCAGCTGCTGGTCCGGGGGTAGTGCGGCGTACAGCGGGTAGATCTACCGGTGAAACCTCACATCCATAAATGCTAGCAGCGGGTCGGCGTCCTTGGGCAGGAGCTTGATCTTCTCCTGCAGCAGCAGCGCCAGCGACTCGATCTCCTCCTGGCCGGTGAGGAACACCAGGATGTCGCCAGGCGGCATGTCCAGGTGCAGCTGCAGCACCGTGATCAGCGCCGCCTCGATGTAGTCCGGCTCCGGCGTCGGCGTGTAGCTACGCCTCAGCTCCGCACGCCACCCGCACTAGACCTCCACGGGGAAGGTGCGGCCCTCGATCTGGATGAGGTGGCCGGGGTGCTGTGCGCCGGTGCCGTCGGGGTAGTAGTACTTCTCGAAGAGGTCCGACTGCAGCGTGGCGCTCATCACGATCAAACGCACCTTGCGCCGCTCCTGGATCGACCGGATGAAGGAGCACAGGATGTCCGTCTGCAGCGACCGCTCGTGCGCCTCGTCGATGATGATCACGCTGTACCTGCGCGTGAGGGCCACTACCGGCCGCTACTGGGAGAGCGCGCTGTCCACCATCGCCTCGCGCAGCAGCATGCCGTCCGTGATGAACTTGATGTATGTGTTCGCGCTCGTGCAGTCGTCGAAACGCACGCAGTAGCCCACCTCGTCGCCCAGCACCGCGCCGCGCTCCTCCGCCACACGCTTCGCGACGGTGATGGCGGCCACTCGGCGCGGCTGCGTAATGCCGATGACCCCCTCGCTACGAATCACATGGCGTTGTGAGTCCCACCTGAAGAACCCGGACTCGTGCAGGTACTGCGCGATCTGGGTCGTTTTGCCGCTTCCCGTCTCACCGACGATAATCGTCGTCGGGTTCCTCTTCACAGACTCGATGATTTGCTTGCGGTAGGCGTACACGGGCAAACTCTTCCTCTCCTCCTGGAGCTACGTCTCACCAAAATCACACGCCACGCACCTCCTGGAAGCTCTTTTGTCCCTTTTGATTTCGGAAGGATTTCACATTGCCGCCCTCGCCCTCGTTGAACACAATCTCCTTCACTCCGCGCTTTGGCATTCTATCCTGACAGACGGCCTGTTTGAGCTACGGATAAGAGAGGGGCGTGTTAATCTTACAAAGCGGAGTCTCCAAACGAGAATTCTGGGAGTGATCCGAAATCGCTCCGATTTGTGGCAGTTCCCGCAAGTGAAACTAGAGTGCGAATCAGTTGTATACCGGCTCTATCGCCATTCTGTATTCACCCTGACCTGTTTTCTATAAACAATATACGGGTTCCTTTCCTATCTATCAAATGGCTGATCCCAGCAGTGTATGGAGATTCCGAGTGGAATAACGGGTAGACCAGAAGCAGTGGCAACCCTAAGGGTGATATTGGCAAGAGTTTGCCTGTTGTCTCGCCGTAATCTCGTAGTAGAAATCAACGCAGTTGGAAACGAGTTCGGCACTATCTACGACGGGGTACGGAGTGACACGGAGGACAAGAGTCCGACGTATCTCCTTCCCTCCTCCATACTCCCCATGACGGCCCAGGAGATGGCTGCTTGGAAAGTGTACAAGTGGGTCGTCGTGATGCAAGTGCTCACGCGTAGAATCTGTCCTCAGAAAACGGTCGAAGACGAATGGGAGGCCGTGAAGACGATCATAGCAAACAAAGTGAGTGTCCACTCTCTTCGCACAACAATCAGATGATTCAGGAGCTCCATGCCTATAACGGGAGGGAGCAGCAAAAGCGAGGCACCGTGCTGTCCAACGTGCAGCTTTTTGTGTTCGGCGAGACGCTGCCGCGCGGTCACGGGCATCGCGGCCGCATCTCTGCGCTAATGTCGCTCCTCTTCGACGAAATCACCGGGCGCACACCCCGAAAGCGTCGCACACCTACCTCCACCCAGGGTTCGCTCTTTGCTCTGTGATCATGTCTAGTGCGTCCAGTGAAGGTTCCGCGTCTGCTCGCCCCCCACTCTCTCTTCGTTTGCAAATAGCAAGCGGTTGACACGCAGGTTGGCGTGATTGGCGATTCGCCGCTGGCGAAGGTCCTGGTGCAGCGGCTGCTGGTCTGCAACTACCACGTGATCACGTCCAGCCAGACGGTGTACGACCAGGTGTACAACGACCCTCTCCCCGTGCATCTGTCATCGCCGCTCACGCTCGACCTCGCCGCCTCGCTCTCCTCCCTCGTCGACAGCTCCGAAGTCATCATCGTTGTGGTATCCCCCACTTTCCCCCCTCACGTGCAGACCGCCTCGCTAGTGTCCGCTGAGACGCTGTACTTCCACACAGAGGGCTTCCTGGAGCTGATGAAGCCGACGAAGGTGCTGTACGACATGACCATCGAGGACTACAACCTGTCCTCGCGCATCCACGCCGTGTCGGCTTTCCGCCCCTCTCACCGCTAGGAGTGCGACAAGCGCGCCATTCGCTTCTACGACTGCCCCATGTTCCCCGTGCCCAACTCCACGCTCTCCTACGACCTCGCGCCGCCCTCGCTCTTCCTCGGCGGCAAGGTGCTGCCCGAGGACTTCTCCATGAACGTGCTGTACTCGCTGGGCGCCGCCATCTACCCCTGCCGGCCCAACTACGGCATCGTCTACAAGCGGCTGGTCTCGGTCGGCGAGGGCGGGCGGGGTGAGGCGTAGCACTACTACTGCCTCCAGACGCAGGTGATGAACGAGATGAGCACCGTCGCGCAGTCCTTCGGTGTGACCGACGACAAGGCGCTGGCGCACATGCTGGCTATGAACGCCAACCCGCAGATGATCATGCTGCGCGATAAGACCTATTCCACACGGGGTTGGCGCGGGAGCCGCATCTGAGGGGTAGATCTGAAGGAGCAGAAGGCGCTGAAAATTCCTCTCGACTCGCTCATCACTCCCATGAAACAACTATAGTGCGCTCTGCGTTCTGGCCTTAGCGATAGTTCTCTGCCCTCCACACATCTTCCGTTCACCACCGTGCTGTGCAATCTGGTCGACAGTTATAGCGACGTCAGCAGGCTGGACGACAAAGATGTGTCTCTGTTGTGGAAGACCATGCAGAAAGACTCCTTCAGCACATTGAACGACCTCTCCGTATTGTAATATTCGCTCTTTTTCAAGTCGCTGTTTGTTCCAGCTCCCCATTTCTTCTGAGATTCCCAAATCGATGGCGAGCAGGGGATTGGACGCACCAATTCCCTTTCGTGCACTGCGAATCTTCTCTCGCGTTTCTTCCGCAAAACAGTTATTCCTTGAGAGAACGCCATGTCCATTCTGAATTTCGCCAGCAACAAATTCTTCGATGACGACGATTACGCTCTGAGCGCCGTCGCCAAGGCTCGCCTGGCTTAGTACCGCTTGCATTGTCCTCCCTCATGGATAGCGATAACGTCAACCCCAATCTCTTCCCTCTGAATGTCGATTTGATTGAGGTTGGAGCAGCCCGTTTGACTCACGCATAGGCCCCTACGATGTATGTCGTCATTGCCGATGTGCCGGGAGTGTCCAAGGACCGTATTACCGTGTCTGTGAAGGACGACAAGATCCTGATCGAGGGAAAGAGAAAGAAGAAGGTGATTTCCAACGAGGACAGCTACCTCATTGAGGAGAGACGCAACGGCCCCTTCAAGAAGATGCTCCAGATGCCGCTGGACGCCGACACCCAGAAGATGACCGCCAAGATGGAGGACGGTCTTCTCGTCCTCACCGTTCCTCGTGTTAGTTCCATCGAAGGAGCGAAGACCATTAACATCGCGTAACTGCTTGCAGTTGACTCTCGTTTGTTGAAAAAACACGCCGCGTCGTCGTTGATAGTACACTTACTTCTTCTTGCCCAGCTTCTCTCTCATCGCCTTCAGAGCAGCCTGTTCCTCCTTCTGCTTCGCCTTGAAGGCCTTATCCTCCTATTTCTCACTTTTCCCGTAAACAAACTACCTCGAACTCAGGGCCCTTATCCGTCTTCTTTTGCTTAAGAGGCTTCTTCTTGCCACCTATTCGTCATCCGCTCGCACTCCTCTCCTACCGTCCTTTCCAGCCATTTCAAATGGATGTTTGTTTGTTTTAGGCGAGCCAATAACCATTGGGTTCGTTGCGGCGAAAATCGGTTCGATTTTTCCCGATTTGGAAATCGACAGGACAAATGAATTCCATCGTTTGCAGGCTAAGGACCAGCGCACTGAGCGGATGCAAGGCGCTTCTTGCAGTCAACAGAATGACTTTTGCCACTTCCACCGTAATCCGCAAAGTGTTGCGATTGACGTGTAGAACCGTGCCCACAAGAACAAGATCGGAGACATGCACACGACGGTGGTGATTGACCCGCTGTCTATCGACGATTACCTCACCCCTGCTAAGAAGGGCGCCGTTGCGAATGCGAAGCAGTGGTTCGTCAATTGGAACTCGGAATTCAACATCAAGAAGAAAGTGCGACTGGAGGAGTCTGATGAGGTGTAGATGAAGACATACAAACAGCAGGACGTTGTTCACCTCATTCCAGACATGATGAAGCGGTTGCAGGAGTTCTATGCCCGCAATGAGCTCCAGAACGCCTCCTCTCTCGCCATTCCCTCCTTCATCAAAGAGCACAGTGCTGATCGCGTTCCCATGTACTCCCCCAGCCAGCTGGGCTCTCTTCACAAGGACTTGCGCTATGTGGGCTACTCCCTTTCCTACCTGGATGACGTGCCCCAGGTTCTCCAAACGCGCATCATCAGCACAAAGGACGTGATGTACGCCCAAATGTCCATCGGCGTGAGAGCGGTCGAGGTTGTCATGCTTGGCCTCCATAATGAGTAGGACGTGTACGGATGGACAAACCGGGGAAAGCGAGTGCAACTGAAGGAGGAGTTCCCCATCGTTTCGACCTTCCTCCCTTGTCACTCGTAGGAGCTGCCGTCGTACGGAGGCAAGGAGCTTCCCCTGGAGTCCAAGCTGTCGGAGTGGAAGGAGGCGGAGGATTCCAACCATCGGAAGTACGTGTACAACACAAAGACCAAAGAGTCGTCCTGGAATAATCCGGACGACTACAGCAACCGTCGCAAGTACAAGGCGTATCTCCTGGTGATCGAGAGGCCGCTGCTGACGACGATGGGTTCTTGGCGCTTCCATGAGATCTAAGTTCTTTTATGCTGCTGTTTGTTCTCTTAATTGATGGATGGACCGAAGCCCAATTCGGTGTCCCTTCGCATGCGGTGTGGAGAGAACAGAGTGGGCTCGGTCTCCCCAGCAGTGTATCGAAGCCAAACAGGGAGGTGGTGTCAACCAGTTGAGCGAAGCGACAGGCGTCACAATCCACGTAACGCTTGGACTCAAATGGGCATTCTCCAGAATGCTACTGATTCCACTCTTCACGACCAGTGGGGATGTCCCAACAATTCGAGTGCCCGTTAACCCAGTACAAATCCCCAGAAAACCTCTCTGCACGAGAATTAGTGCAATCCCCGTACTGCTCTTGTGCTAGACAATCCCAGACGCCTGTTGTCTCGGTGTGAAATGTAAGTATCAAACCTTGAGAATTGCTGCTTGCGTTTCTTCACCTCCCTATTATGCGTGCACTATTGTAGAGTGCAAAGCATGTAATTTGCGTGTAGTCACTTTCGATTTTTCGCGTTGTGTTGTGATCTGAGAACATGAACAGTCAAGATTTGGCATCCCCGAGGGACGAAGACGAGAGCGAGTGCTACAAGAGGAGGAAAGTGGATGGCAGAACCGTCGCCACGGACGCAGTCGGTTTTGGTTGGGGGAGGACACGGGGCATTCATCCCTAGAAAACGACGAGGAATACAAGCGCGCGCTGGAAATTCTGAAAAAGAAGAAGGAGGACAGACTCCTCCTCATCCGTACCCATTTGGAACTCAAAAAGGAGGCCGCTACCCTGCTAGCACAAGCCGAGGAACAGAGTCTTGACCACTTTTACACCGTTTCCGCTCCTCCCGGCCATCATCTGTAGCAGCAGCAGGAAGAGATCCAAAAAGCTCTCAGCGAGGAACGTCAGATGAAGACGAGGCGGATGGCAGCGGAGGGTTATTGTGTTCCCAATCACTCACCCGCAGAAACGAAGCAGACCGCCGCCCCGTCTCTTCAGCTGGACTACAACGTTTACATGGCGCAGATTCCCACCTCCAAGAGTCCCGATGACGGGATGGAATCACGACTAGAGGAGCAGTGCGTTTTCTCCGTTCCTCTCGATGAGGAGTCCATCGTGGACGACCTGCTGTTCATGGCGCATGACACGATGGAACTGTATGCGAAGGAGCGGGTGGAGATGCCGACGATCACCGCTCCCGTGTCCTACAACCGGCTGCTGCTAAACGACCGCGTGATCTTCCCCAACACGCGGTGTACCCTGTATAGTAACGGATCGAAGATGTGCGACTGCACATTTGTGTCCACCATCGTGAAAGAAAAGGAAACCAAGGAAAAGAGAAAGGAGCCGGAGTTCGTGGTGAAGGTGAGTGCCACGAGAAAGCGGCGCTTCCCCATCGAGTCCTTGCGCAACGGCGAGATGCAGCTGGAGTTCAACGCATCCGATGTTGTGACGCACTCCCTTCGACACTACCGTTCGCGCGCCCATGACACGGAGACGGACTCCGAACAATCGTACGAGTTGGGTGTTTGTTGAACAAGCAAATGAGGGTACAAGGAGTACCCAACAAGCAAATAAGGCTAGAAGCAATACTCAAGTGAGATACAAGCATCACTCAACAAACAAGCGAGGTTACAAAGCACTACTCAATATCCTTGCCAAACACACCGTGCAGCAGGTGCACCAAGTGCGTGTAGTACCCCTCCTCACCCTCTTCAATCACCTCTACGCATCATCATCTCCGCTCACTCCCACCCTTTCGAGCCAGCGCCACCAGCGCCGCGTACTGCCGCCTCATCTCCCGCATGAAGCCCTCGCTCTTCTTCAGCTCCTGCACGCAGCTCACCTCATCGCGCTCCTTCGCCGCCCTACGCCTCACCTCTCTTCCCCTCTCCTACGCCAGCAGCTGCATGTACGCCTCCAGCAGCTCGTACGCGCCCTCCTCGTGCGTCAGGTCCTGCAGCAGCTTCGAGCACACGTTGATCGTCGACAGCTCCGGCCGCTGCGGGAAGTACTGCCCCAGCGCGCGGTACAGCTGCAGCGCCTTCTTCTTCGCCTCCGCGTCGCCGCCCATCGCCGCCTCCAGCACGCGCACGCCGCCGCTCGCCACGAACGCCTCCGCCATCGCCGCGTTCTTTCCCACCATCACGTTCAGCGCGTAGAACGCCTTCTTGCGCAGCAGCGGCTCCGACGAGTCCGTGTAGGGCAGGATCGTCTTCAGTGCCGTCTGGCAGGGCGTCAGGTCCGTGATTGAGACAGCGTTCTTGTACAGCGTCGCCACCGTCACGATGGTTTCTGCGACCGTGGCCGCGGGAACAGACGGCTGGGAGGTGAGGGCCGACAGGGCCGAGAGCAGGAGTGCCTCGCCCTTCATCTTGACGAAATCTTCGACATTGTCCACGTCCTACGGATTACTAGGAATTGGTGTCGCTACGAGAATCAGCCACTGGATGTCATTCAGGTTCTGCTGGATCGCCTCCATCAGCGTCGCGTTGGACGTCTGCTGAGGCAATGCGGCCAGCGCCTCGCGCAGCTCCTGAATCCGCTCGGCCATGATTTCCGCGTCTCCACGGACACTCTTCATCGCCTCTTCGATGTCCTTCTGGCGACGCTCCCACACCGTGTTGATGATCTTCTTCTTCTCCTCCTCGGAGAGCTTGTCGTAGTGCTTCAACTCCGGGAGAGGCTCCGGAAGCGACTACCTGTGAAACCCACTTCCTCATCCCTACCAGCAACACTCGCTCCTTCATTTCGTCCGGTGTCTCATGCGAGTGGTTTTCATCTCTACACGTTACACAGCAGTAACACACAGTACTTGTGGAGCAGCGCATCAGAGATGACTTTCGCCAATTTGTCTTCCTCCGACAACACCTCCTCCTTCACCTCGGTTTTGGGGGTCGTTAAGGCCACTTCTCTCTTTGGCTCGTCTTCCGCTCCGTCATCCAATTTGGCGAACTTCTTGTGTGTTTGGAAGTCCATTCTGACTTTCAGGCCCTAACCCATCACCCTCATCTTCCAACCCTACCTTTGGAATGGCCTGGCCTGGAAGGATCTCTTTCCACTCGTGCGTAGGCACGAATGGAGGAATCTCCTTCGGCGTTTGCGCTTTAGGGCGCGAGAAATAGCAGCCAACGGCCGTCAGGGCCACCAGTATCGATATAATCACAATCGTCTTCGTGTAATTTCGTTTCATTCGAGAATAGAAAAGTATGAGCAGCAAGGAAGGACGAATGGTTCTAGAAGTTTCCGCCTTCCATTCGGCATTTTCCGCCTTCATGCTTCGTTGGAAACATGCTGAACTGTCTGTTCCACCACTCTTTCCGGGAAGAGACTGCTTCTTGCGATCATTCCGTTGACTGAACAAATGACACGTTTCTTCTGATGGCATTGCACAGTAATCGAACAAACACAACTAGTACATCGCCAGACCGCGGTTGTTCCATCCGTATACGCAACGATACTTGTAGTACACGCGCTGCAGTTCGTCCGCAAGCTGCTGCTGCACCTCGTCCACGTAGGCGCTGAACTGGGGATCCTCCTTGCTCATCTTCTTCACCTCGATGGGCTTTCCGCACACACTCATCAGGGGAATCTTCTTCGGCACGAAGGTTCCCCAGCGACCGACCACCAGGCCGCACACGAAGCGGTACTTGCGCAGACGGTCGCCTAGCCACTTCGGATACATCTTGCACACCTGTGAGTTGCCGTAATGGAACACAGGGATAATGGGAGTGCCGGTCTCGATAGCTCCGCGGATGAAGCCCTTTCTGCCGCTGAACTTGACATTCTCATTCACAGGGTCGTCGATGTACACGCCAGCAATGCCGTCCACAACAACGGAGCAGGAACCATCCTTCAGACTCTTCTTCAGGTTCTCAGAAGTCGCATCCACACCGCCCAGCCATTTGGTGACGATGCACGAGAAGGGGACGTAGAAGTTGCTCGTTGCCGTGAGAAACTACGCATGAGTGGGAGAGACTATGGTCAACGTGGCTGGGGAGCTTGTGGTAGAATCGGTGGAGAGCAAAACCAAACACATAGGAAGACAGCGCAGAGCTACGGATGACCACGGCGGGAAAAGCCAACACTCCATGCGGATAATGAGCAAGGAGGTACTTCTTGTTGGAGTCGATGGGCTCATCGAAAATTACAGAGCTATGGGTGATTCTTAAAACCCTCGCGCACTAGGAAAAGTAGTCGTAGAGAGTGTTCCAAATGGGAAGACTGATCTTCTCCTCGTCGTAGATCTTCGCAGGGAAGAAGAAGGAGGCGATCATCATGACTGTCAAAACTACGCCTTAAGGGGACTGGCGAAGAATCACTCAGAAGGACCCAGGAGAACAGGGAGCCAAGGTAAATGAACATACTCAGGGGAGCAATTCCATTGAAGATGAACAGAAGCACAAACGAGATCAAGCACGACTTCCATGTTTGCTTGTTGCCGCAGCGATCGCTGAGCAGGTAGCGAACACCCTTCTCGGGAACTACGTTCTGTTGCGCCGCAATACACTCCGTTTTCACACTGTCCCTACTCATTCAGTTCTCTCACCACGACTACACCTCCTCCCACTTCTTACTCATATCCCACTTCACGCACGTTTCTTTCTTTTCGCTCATTTCAGAAGAATGGCTGCACAAGCGGGCGTTTCTCCAACAAACAGAAGAAACAGAAGAAACCGCGAAACGCTCGCTGCTGCTACGGTCTGCTGTGCGGGGAGTCGCAACTCTCTCCACAGGGCGAGAAGCCAACAGAGAGCCCTTCATTTCTTCCCGGCAGATTAAGAACTGCTGTGCCCCTTCCACCACACGGTAGTCAACCAGCGGGTGGAATTCCACCAACACGCTTCGCGCAAAGCCCAGGAAATCCACTGCCTCCTTCTTCATCTCCACGCAGAACTGCCGGTACTCCTCGTACAGTTCGTCCGCATCACGCACGTCTCTTTCCCTCTTCTCGTCTCCCAGTGCAGGCTTCTGGAGCCTGGCGTGCATTCCTGAGTGCTTCACGTACCAGCAGATGAACTGCACGGGGGAGTCCGCGCGGCCCTCCACCAGTGCCTCCACCAGCCGCGTGTCCTCCATCGCCCGCCAGTCCCACGGGCGCGGCCCCTCCTCCAGCAGCGCGTGGAACAGGAGAGTGGAGAACCAGGCGCGGCGACGCAGCTCGGAGAACACGGCCAGCTCCTCCTGCGTCATCGCCGTCGGGTCGGTGGCGAAGTAGGCGAAGGTGGCTCGGTCGCGCAGCGAGAAGAAGGGCACGCGGGAGAGCGAGTCGGCCGTGACCACCACGCGGCAGAAGGCAGGGCGCACACATACGTCCGCCTCGCTGCAGAAGTCCACGCGATGCCGCAGACGCACCAGCTCCTCCAGCCACAGCATCGTCTCCGGCTCGATTGTCCGGTCGCTCTCGTAGTGCACCAGCAGTGCGCGGGCGACGCGGTCGTGCGGGAGTTGCTTCCTGCGGCCGGCGTGGTCCATGATCAGCGCCGTGGAGAAGGTGAACAGCGACTGCAGCGCCTTCACGAACTCCTCGGCGAAGCTGCGGCGCGCGTCCATCAGCACCAGGCCGCGGCAGGGCTTGGCGTCCGGCTCGAAGAGCATCTGGATCACGAACTGGCGGACCCACGCCGCAGCCGCCGCGCTGTTCTCCGCCACGGCGAGGCACAGTCGGTGGAACAAGTCCAGCGCCAGGAACTGCTCCAGCGCGTCCTCCTCCCACCGCGACAGCCGCCCCGCCTCCCATTGTTCCTCCTTCACCCATTGTTCCTCCTTCTTCACTGACTGTTCCTCCCCCTCCTTCACCTGTTGTGGTGCATGGGACGGCAACGGCTGCGGCGGCTGGAGGGCGGCGAGGGAGAAGCACTGCGGGTTCAGGCCGAAGAAGGTGTTGAACTCGCCCTGCGTCATGGCCCGCTCCAGCGAGAAGGCGCCGATGAAGGGACGCGTCACCACGCGGTCGGCCACGCGGCGGGTCTGCTGCCGCCACTCGGCCAGCAGCTGGAGGTGGGCGAACCCCACGCACTTGCAGCGCTCCCACTCCGTGGTGAGGAACCGCACCTCCTGGTGCATGTAGTCCACGAACAGCAGGGTGGAGGACTCGCGCACTCCCACGAAGTACGCGTCCAAATAGGTGAAGGCGTCTCGAGTGCTCCGTGCCCAGCGGCGACTCAGCTCCTCCTGCGAGAAGGCTATGCCCTCGCCGCACCACGTCTCCAACTGCAACAACGGCGGGAGTTTCATCGTGGTCTCGGGTTGCATCCCCGCGAAGAAGGGATGGTCTGTAAGGTATGCGGCAAGGTACGCCAGCACCACGTCCTTCTGCAGAATTGGAACCAACAGGCCGAACTCGAACGGCAGCACGGCGGCGTCACACTGCTGCTGCACGCACTGCGCCATGCGGATGATCTCACGACGCGTGCCGTAGTACACGGAGCGACGGATAGTGGTGGAGTGGGTGCGCTGAGAAGCAAGATCCACGAGAGAGTCAATCTCGTTCTTCACGGCTGTAAGGCGATCGTCACGAATGGGCCATTCCTCCAAGGCGTCCTCGCCGCTCACGAGTTTGGTGATCATCGATAGGACGGTGGATCGGCAGAAGTGGTAGGTATCCATGAGATGCGCAATTACCGAAGCGGGACTATCCGAGAGGATCTTTGCAATTTCGGGGTAGTCCGACTGGACCACATCCGCCTCGGACAGAAGATAGTGGAGAAAGCAGAAGGGAAAGGACACAGTATAGTACACGCCGTACGACAGAAACTCACGGACTTCGTCGGGAAACAGGCACATTCCGACGCACTCGTTGTGCTTGATCACATCCGTCCCGTCGATGAGCCAACACCGAACATAGCGGGCGGTGGTATTGCTGCTTTTCAGCTTTGCACGAAACTCCGTCAGCAAATAGAGAAGGGAGTCCATTTCCTCACTGTCGCAGCGAGCACGATATCGCTCGAAGTAGTGTGGCAAATAGACGTTGTGATTGCGTACATGGTCAATCAGGTTGTTCAACATATAGAAGTTGCATGATTCGTCAAAATCGAATATATCGTCCTGTTTCCTATTCCGTAAGCACACAAATCCACGTCACACATTCAGGAGCCGGATAGGATGAAAGATAGAGAGAAGTGTTTGACAACGCAGAGACGAAGAATCCCATCCCTATCCTTCCTCCGATCTCTTTTTCACTCCATAGTAATGGTATTGGAGGGTGAATCGTTCTTTGGAAGCGTGATGAAATCCATTCTCTAGGCAGAACAACCCCAATGCACTATTCGAACAAACACACGCAACTAGGACACTTCTTCTTTGCAGTACGTCCATCTTCTCCACCCTCTCGTTTCCTCCCCCTCAAGGAGTGGTGCCGAGACAGCAGCTTTCCGCACAGTGTGTGGATGTTGTGCAGGTACATCTTCTCCGCCTCCTTCCCCGTCAGGACAGTGGCGTCAAGCGGTATGTCTACAATCACACTCCATTCCAACTCCCACCATCAAACAAATCCCCAAACAATCGCAGGCCCACCACCTCCTTCTCGAAGAAGAGCACGCTGGAACTCGGCTCTTGGTACACCTCCACGCAGGGAAGGCGCTTCTGCATCAACTTCAGCTCCTCCCACATCGCCGTCTCCGCCTCTTCAAACTCCTGAATAGGTAGGGACTTGAGCAGCAGGGCGGGCTGATGATCGTAGCTCTACACTCAACGAAGTCCATTACCGCTACGCTCGGCCGAAAGTGGTCCTCCTTCTGAAGATCCATCCATTTGAAAAAGAGGGATAGTGTGGGGAGGTGGCGAAGACTCAGCTGGTCTACCGCGTCACTCTCTCGCGGCACAGCAACGAGGTTTGGAGGGCAGGATGGGAATGGCAGTGAAGTGCATGATGGCGGTGATGAAGCGGAAGAGGAGGGTCCAGCCGATCAGGCAGGAGGGCGTGAGATAGCACGCGGGCTCCAGGTCTACTGTGAAGCGGAGAAGGAGCAGCCACTGGGGTCGCGGAGGTACCGCCAGGAGTCCGCGGCTGCGAAGAGGTGGATGACGAACATGCGGAAGAGGAGCGGCGCCGGCGCGTAGTCGTGCTCCAGACACCACTGCAGCGAGTCCTGGAAGTGGGCGGAGAGGGACTTGAACTCGGCGGAGGGCGCGTTGGAAGAGAGGAGCGCGTGGAGCTGGATGAAGTGACAGGAGAGGAAGTCCACGGCCTGCTTGCGCGGCAGGGAGAAGGAGAGTCCCTTCACCTTCTCCAGCTCCTCCTTGTTGCGCTCGAAGTGGAAGGCGATGTTGGTGAACGCCGTGACGAACGGACGGTCGCACGAAATCGCACGGATGCAGTAGTACAGGGCGAGGCAGGTGGCTCTGTGCTGGCTAGGGCTGATGTGAGAAAGGAGAAGGGACGTTGCGACGATGGCCAGCTGGTGGAAGGCGTTGCCGTTGTTGGGGTTGATTTGGATGGCTTCTCGGTAACAGGATTCGCACTTCTTCCAGACGGTCTTGTCGTCCTTCTCCGTCACGCCCGCTTTGTATCGATAGATGTCACCCAGGTGGATGTAGAAAGGATAGATACACTCCGCCCTTCTCCTGTCACTGATTGTGGACACCACTCGGATGAGATACTCGTAGTACTCAGCGCCCTCGTTGGTCATCGCAATAAAGGCACTGATTTCTTCCTTTCCCACCGCTTGGAGATTTGCTCTCTTTTCCGCATACAGCCGATAAAAGCACTGGGTCCACAGTTGGATGTCAATTTCATTCGCTATGAACGCTCCTAGGCTGCGCTGGAGGACATCGAAGGCAAGGGACGCGATTCTACATTTGATCATTCCGTCCCACTCTCCACTCCTTTCTATACTTATTCAGCTTCTCCTCCTTCCGCGTTGGGGAGAGCCAGTAGGAATCGATATGCTGCACTCGCTCTCTGAATCGGCTACGGTCATAGTGAAGCAACGACCCTACTACACCAACATATCGACATCCCCTGGAATCATTCCTCAATTACTAGGGGAGGGAGAAAAGCTAGGGTTTAGGGTTACGCTGGTGGGTTATGCAGCATAATGCGCCGGGTTCTGGACAAATCAGGATTGTCGGAGTTCCCGTCTCTCTTTCACAGGGCGTTGTTTCCACGCTATGTATTTGCCAAATTGGATGCTGATGCATCGTTAGAGCAAGGCAATGGATGAGTGCTGGAATCGTCCCGATTTCTGGACCTTGCTCCATTGGAGTCAATACTCTTTGTATACCGCAATTATTCATTCTGATGTTCACCAAACTCACTGTTCTGGCAAGAAAGAGTGCTACTTCGGTTAGGTACTTCGCCTTCTGGGAGTATTCACGGAGTAGTCTTCTTTCGAACTCTGTTTCCTGCTCCTCGATGCAGCTCGCCCGTTTCTTTGCGTCCACTCTCCCGGAGCACATTACCGTGGCCATGCCCGCTCTTTCTCCTGTACCTTTGGCTTTTGAAGGGATCATGGGTAGACGATGACTCAGGGAGGCATTGCTTCCTGGAACGTGAAGGAGGGAGACGCCGTTCAGCCCGGTGACGTTCTTGCTCAGGTTTGACTCCTTCGTGCTGCCCTTACATCCAGATCTCCACCGATAAGAGCACGCTCGATTTCACCACCCAGGAGGAAGTGGTGCCTCTGCTTGTCATTCACTCTTAGGGCTATGTGGCGAAGATTCTGATGCCCGAGGGTTCCGAGAACATCAACATCGGCGAGCCCATCGCCATTGTGGTTGAGAACAAGGAGGACATTCCCGCCTTCGCCAGCGCCACGAAGGAGTCCATCGATGGTGACGCCGCCCCTGCCCCCGCTCCTCCCACCTCTGCGGCACCTGCTGCTGCTGCTGCTGCCCCTGCAACTCCTGCTCCTGCTGCTCAGCCTACTCAGCCCGCGACTCCTGCTCAGCCTGCGGCCCCTGCGACTCCTGCGACTCCTGCTGCTCCCGCTCCCACCCAATCCGGAGACCGCGTGTTCATCAGCCCGCTGGCGAAGACGATCCTGAAGAACAGCAAGGCGTCGCTGGACCTTCACGCCCTCAAGGGCTCCGGTCCCCAGGGTCGCGTGCTCGCCGCCGACGTGCTCGCCGCCCTCGCCAGCTCCGCTCCTGCCCCTACCGCTACTGCTGCGTGCCCAGGAGCGGCGTACGAGGACAAGCCGGTGTCTGCGATGCGCAAGGTGATCAGCACGCGCCTGACGGAGTCGAAGCAGACTATCCCGCACTACTACCTGAACCAGACCTGCTACATCGACGAGCTCCTCAAGGTGGGTCCGCCGCGCTGGCTTCACCGTAGCTGCGCGCCCGCCTCAACGACAACCTCAAGCAGAGCGCCGCCAAGTCGCACGACGCGGAGGCGAAGCTCGCAAAGCCCGCGAAGATCACGATCAACGACTTCATCGTGAAGTCCTGCGCGATGGCGCTGCGCGACGTGGGGGAGGCGCGGCGGCGTGAGGCGTAGATGCCCGAGGCGAACTGCAGCTACATCAACCACGTGATGCGCCACTACAAGACGATCGACATCAACGTGGCGGTGTCCATCGCCGACGGGCTGATCACGCCGCTGCTGCGCGACGTGGACAAGACGGGCCTGGTGAGTCTGAACCAGCAGATGAAGGGCCTGATCGGCAAGAGCAAGCAGGGCAAGCTGCTGCCCGAGGAGTACGCGGTGGGCGATGGGCGGCGCGTTGAGGCGTAGTCGGGCAGCATGACGGTCAGCAACCTGGGCATGTACAACATCCCCTCCTTCTCCGCCATCATCAACCCGCCGCAGGTGGGGGCTGCTCGGAGGGCTGAGGCGTAGTCGTGCATTCTGGCTGTGGGCGGCGTGGCGAAGACCGTGGTGCCTGACGAGAGTGGGGCAGGCGAGGGCGCGTGAGGCGTAGAGGACGAGAGCAAGTTCCTGGTGAAGAACGCGATGCAGATCACGCTCAGCTGCGACCACCGCGTGATGGATGGTGTGATGGGAGCCATTTTCCTCAACACCATCAAGAAGTGGGTGCGCGCTTCTGGAGTGAGGGATAGGTACCTCGAGAACCCGGAACTCTTGCTGCTTTAACCCTTTTCTTCTCTTGAGTGTTTACCAAAGGAAACAGGTCGCAGCAAATTAGTTTACACACAGCGACTGATTCTTCAAAAACGTAAGAATCGTGTCCTTGGCACTGACAATGTCCTTGAACCGAGTCTCCCCGTCCACGAAAAGTGTCTTGTCCGGGTGGTAGCGCAACGCCAAGTTGTGGTACGCAGCTCGTACCTCGTTTTCAGCAAGAGTGGGCTCGATTCCCAGTGTCGTGAAGGAAGAGAGCTAGAACGTGATTACTTCACTAAAATCATACAATGTCTTGTGGGACTGAAAAGAGGTTGAGGAATCGGCAAGAATGAACCATTCTCTCCCGTTCACGAAGCAGCTGCTGTTCTTGCATATACAGACGCATGCCCTCCATTTGAGCACGACGACGGTCACATTCTTCCCGCCACTATTCATCAGTCACTTCTTCTTCTCCTACCCGTGCCTTATCCTTGTTATGACACTGGAGACAGAACCGGTTCTTCTCCAGTGTCACATAGGTGATTAGGAACGAGTGTCCTTCTTCACACTTGACAGGGAGGCGCTCCTTCTTTGATGAAATGATTCTCTATCATGTGAGCAACCCATGCAAAACAGATACGGGTGAAAAGAGAACAGAACCATGATGAGTCTGGACCAGCTTCACGAAGCTGTCGTAGTAGTTATTCCTATACTCTTATGCACATCCATTATACCCTACTTTCTTGAGTGCTTGCATTGATTCTTCCCCCCTCCAAGGGGCGAAGTGTGAATCGCGCACGCCACTTCGGCTTCCATACAATCCAGGATTACCAAATGATACAAAAGAATGCAGTAAAGTTGAAAAAGAGAAGACAGTGAAACTCCCAACACTAACTGAAGTCATGGTAATTACGAATACGGCAGGAGAGTTTCATTACATGGATTACGGTACTCACTCATTTACGGCATCCAAATAGTACCGGAATTACGCCATTTGGCAGAAGGTGACGTAACTCCGTAAAAATGGCAACCCTGATCTGTAGTACCTTTCATCTTCAGTATGATACTAATATTATGTGTATTCCGATTTCTCGCTTTGAATCCATCACATACCCTTCATTTTGCCTTTCCAATAGCTCATACTCACCGATGCAGCACGGATTATCTGTCATCAAAGGAGGGAAATCGATTTGTGAATGACAAACAGAATGTGCAACAAACAAGAACGACTTACAGACAAACCGCATCAAAGTCGACGTTGGGAACGCTCACTCCAGGCAGGCAGATGTTTCTCAGC
>ERZ827156.2218-NODE-2218-length-20629-cov-4.326529_pt1 | contig 20629 bp, 19 predicted proteins | sample MGYA00519919_ERZ827156 | MGnify/ENA primary metagenome ERZ827156 (study PRJEB31778, sample SAMEA3449269) | human gut metagenome | biome: human gut; feature: human-associated habitat; material: faeces | place: United Kingdom | collected 2010/2012 ...
CTCCCACCACTCCCACTTCCCCTCCCACTCCCACCACTCCTACTACTCCTACTACTCCTACTGCTACTCCCACCACTCCCACCTCCACTCCCACTCCCACCTCCACTCCCACTCTCACCCCCACCACTCCCTACGCCCTCTGCGCGGAGGCCGTTCCAGTACTCCTGGTCGTGTTCTCCGCCGAGACGGCCGCCATCACCACGCGCCGCTGCGCCCGCCTGCTGCACGCGCTCTACGCACCCAACGAGGGCGCGGGCGTGCGGACGCGCAAGGCGTCGGAGCAGCGGCGCGCGAAGGTGTGCGTCGACGCGCTGGCGAGGAGTGAAATCTTTGGGGGCGAGGTGGGCGAGGAGGAAACGCCGTTGGAAGCGGGTGCGGTAGTGCTGGCACACCCGTTCGGGGAGACGGTGATGGAAGCGGAGCGGATCCATGCGCTGACGCGAGCGGACCTGCATGACCATCGAATCGGAGATGGCGCGCCGACGGACAGCACTTTCGCCATCCTCACTCGGTTGAGGAGCTCTCTCCACTGCACGGACTTTTTGTCCTTCACGAGCGTGATTAACGTGATCGCCGGCACATCGGACGATGCGAACGCGCTGAAATCGACGGACGCGACAGCAACGCAGAAGAACATCAAGAAGAACATCGGAGTCGAGCTGGCGACGATGCGGAAGAAATCGCTGTCATTCCCGCGGAACAGCCCGATCCGCCTGGAGGACTGTCTGGACTTCTGCACTGTGGTGGACTCCACGGAGGTGTGCTCGTTTTGCCACCACGGAGGCAAGGAAGATCTCGATCAGCGCATCACGGTCCTGCCGCCCATCCTCGTGTTTCTGCTCAAGCGCTTTTCCTACAACGCGAATATCGACGGGCGGAGCCCTCTCGCGGGGTACCGCAGCAAGATCACGGATTTCGTTGAATTCCCGCTGGAGGGCCTGGACCTCTCGGGGTACTCGCTCAGCCCCGTGGACGCGGCCCCCGCCGTGTACGACCTGATCTGCGTGTGCAACCACAGCGGGACGGCGGACTTCGGACACTACTACGCCTACTGCCGCGAGTGCGTGAAGGGCGCGTGGCGGTGGGCGGAGTACAACGACGAGTACGTGCGGGAGATGAGGGCGAGCGAGGTGCAGACGGCGAACGCGTACATGCTGTTTTACCGGAGACACGACCTGGGGGTGAAGGAGTTGGGGGACGTGGGGGTGAAGGAGTTGGGGGATGTGGACATGAAAGAGTTGGGGGATGTGGGGGTGAAAGAGTTGGGGGTGGGAGAGATCGAGGCAAGAGCGGCGCAGGAGGCGGGGGATTTGGAGATAGCGATGCGAGAACAGGAGCTGGAGGAGCAGGAGTATGAACGGAGGAATCTCGCAATGTCGATTGACTTGAACTTGAAGGAGGCGGAGGCAGGTGGGTGTGTTGTGATGACGTGAGGCGTAGCAAACCAACGGTACGAGAGGCAGTACACGCTTTGCATGGTGTTTTTGACGATCTGCCTGATCTGCGTCCTGGTCTTTTTGGGGGTTGCTCTTGTATTATACTTCACATGACCTGTTTCGTTGCAACAAACACGCCTACACGGCCGTGCCTCTCTCCAGATTTGCGCGGATGTCCGCGGTGAAGCGGTCGTAGTAGCGGCCCAGTCTCTGGTTGAAGGAGCGGTTGCGTTCGCTGATGTAGTCCACCTTCTCCTGCTTGAAGCTACGCATTACGCCCATTCCTCGCTCCCACTAGGTACGGCGCTTGCTGAAGTCCTGGTTCTTCTCGTCGCGCTTCTTCTGGTCGTTCACGACGCGATCGATGACATCTTGCGACAGTCGCGATTGCTGCGCGTAGTCCATGTAGTCCTCGCCGGAGACCTCTGCTTTGGCCGCACTCTCCGGCGTCGTGGGCAGATTCTTTAGCCGCTTCTCGTAGCCGCGATACAGGGAATCCTAGACATCACTGCGTTTCTATACTCCGACTTCGCTGAACACGTTCCATCCGTAGTTGTTTACCGCATTCTTTTCCTTTTCCTTCTTGCTCTCGGCGCGTCTCTGATTCGCCTCTGCCGTTTCGAGAAGATGTCTACAATTCACGGAATGTGGCAATGCCCTTACGAGTTCTTTTCGGTGATTCCCTTCAGTTTCATGTTCTTCCGTTCTTCTTCCTTCGCCTTGATCCACTCCTGTCTCGCTTCGTTCTTTGCATATCTGCTTATCAACCAAGCACATCAAGCGTTACGAATCGTTATTGAGTCTCCGGGCTTCTAATTCCACGGCCTTGGAGTTGTACTTTTGAACTATGCTTGAAACCACACACACGCCTCCTACCCTTTGCAAATTTCTCCTTCAACTTCTTGAGTTCGTCATTCCTCGCCTTCTTCACCATTTCCGCTTTGGCGACGGCTACGTTGTCCTCTTCGCTTGAGGTACTACAGCCGTCTTTTGTTATGTCCATTCGATTCTTTGTTTGTCTGTATCTTTGATCGTCGGAAAACGTCCCGATTTCGTTTCCGCTGTCTCTCTTTATTGCATAGACTGTACCACGATAGTCTAGTCCACTGCAGCCTCATTTCCAGAAAGAAGGAGGAATCGATCCCATAATCAAGTATCCATGTCCTTTGATTTTTCGGGGGTGAAGAAGTTCGCGCGTAAAGTGAAGCAGACTGTCACGGAAAACGTGAGTGCTCTTCGCCAGGGAGGTCAGTCGGAAGGGACGTCTGGGTCCTCATCCATCGCGGATAGCCTTTCCGGGGTGTTTCAGAGTGTGAAGAACGGATCAATCGCTGTGGGAAAGCAGATTGCGCAGACAGCGGAATCTCTGCTCACCAAGAATACGGAACGTATTGACGTACAAATTACGCCAACGCAGATCAAATATATCTTGGATAACCTCGGTGATTCCTGTATTCGCTGTGCTGACGAATAGAATCCGGATTCAACGATACCTGCGTTGTCAAGAATGCGATTCAGCTCGACTATGCCATCATCCAGAAGGGATTCTCCCCCTACTCCATTCAAGGCGTAATCGTGGACGGTTCGGTTCCTCTTTTCGGGTTGATGCATAGGGTGCGAGCTCAACCTGATTCGTGACGTCTTATACATGGTCCGCCACTTCCCCCTCATCACCCTCCAATTCACCAACACGCCCATGCCCCACCCCTCCAACCCCTCCTCCCTCAACCTCTACCAATGTGCTCTCTTCCTCCTCTCCCACTACGACACCCTGCTCGCCGTCCCCGCGGGCTCTCTGCGCCGCGCCGTCATCTCCAACCACTTCCTGACCCTTCGCACACTCTCGCACATCAACCCCGCTCTGGACCTCTCCGCGCTCCTCTGTCCCTCCGACCCCGAGCACCTCCTCGTCGCCGAGCGCCTCTTCCTCAGCTGCCTCCGCACCGCCGTCCCCCGACCCCTCTTCTCTCTCCCCGGTGCTGTGCCTGCTGTGCCTGCCAACCATCCTCCGACCACTCCAACACAGCCTCTAACACAGCCATCCCAGCAGCCATTGCAACAACCACAGCAGCCACTGCAGCAGTCACAGCAGCCATCCCAGCAGCCACTGCAGCAGTCACCACAGCAGTCACAGCAGTCACCACAGCAGCCACTGCAGTCACCACAGCAGACAGCAGCGTCACTGCGAGAATCAGTTCCGGCGCACCTGAAATCGACGGTGGACTTCGTGCTGGTCTTCTGCGCTGCGGTGGCGGCGCAGCACCACGCCGTAGCGCCCCCCCTCTCCCTTCCCCGTAGCTCCCCGACCCCGAGATCGCGGCCGTGTTGTCCCCCCCCCCCTCCCCCGCCGCTTTCGCATCCCTCGTCGCCAGCTGGCCCTACCCCGCCTCCCCCTCCACGCACGCTCGCATCGCCATGCACCTCGCCTCCCTCCCTCGCCCCACTCTCCTCTACCCTTCCCCCGCCCAGTACAGCGAGTCCCACCTCGCCTCCCTCACCGCCTCCCTCGCCCATCTCCCCGCCTCCTCCCTCGCCGCCGCGCTCGCCGACCCGTCGCTCCTCCCAGCAGACCTCTTTGCCGCCCTGCTTCGCCTCCTCAACCTCGCGCTGCTCCCCGACTGGGTCGTCAAACTCATGCACGTTCAGTCGTCTGCAGGGGTTCACCGTTAGAACGCCCTCCGCGTGCAGAACAAGCCCAGACGGCTGCTCGCGGCGCGTTCAGTGGTAGCTCCTATCATGAGCAGTGATCGATAGATTCGGTTCTTGCCTTTCTCTGTTCGGAACACGCTCTATTGGCTGTTGCGATGCGTAGTGATTCTTGATGATCCATGACGCGCAGATGATCACTGCACGTGCAGGCGAGCGCGAATTCGATGCGGTGGTTCGCTTCTGGTTCCCGAAAAACGGAGCTACTTCCGCCAAAGCCTTTCTGGAATACGCGCGCGAAAACATGGAGTTTTTGTTCCTGCCGGAAATCCCCTCCATGGCGAGTCGCGCGAGCCGTGCGAGCCGGAAGGACGCGAAGGAGACGCTGTTTTCCATGAAGTCTTCGTTCTCCCAACTCCACGCGATTGTGTTCCAGAAGGGATATTGCACTTCGGACGAGGCGGAGCTGGACAGCTGGTATCGGAGTGCTGTGCTGTTGCCGACATCAGCGGCATTCGTGGGAGTTGATGTGGAGAAGGTGCGATGGATCTACCCGGCGAAGATGTATGCGCAGCTACCTCCTCCGCTGCCTCCTAAGCATGTATAATAGGTGCGTGTTTGTTAACAAAGCACCACAAGTGCATTAGTCTATAGTCGCCGCCTTCACTTTCCGCTTGCGCAGTTCGCCTTCTCCTTCCTCTTTCTCCTCCGACAAGTGCTCCAGCTGACGGATCTTCTCTATTCCTCATAATCCCATCCCTTTTTCACCATTGATCTGCTCCAGCTCTTTGTGCTTCTCTTCCAGCAATTTGAAGCGTCGGATATCACTGTTGACCCTGACAATGCTGAACAGCAGAATGAACTACAAATGCAAGAGAGAATGCAGAACTACCGTCTGGACACACGTGATAAGCAACAGCGGGAGTGAAATCACGAAAGAGAAGAACAGCCCATCTTCATCGAAGTAGTTTCTTGTGGCGAAATACTTCCAATAACGACTACAAATCATGAAAATGAAAAGGATCAGCCCTCCAAGCTTGTTTAGCGTGCGTCCACCAAACACGATACAGGAGTCAATAATAAAGACGAAGAGTTGAAAATAGAAGCTCTCTCTATTGGGTATTCCAGACACTCTTGCAAACCGGTTCACAAGTATCATTACGAACCAAGCGCACAGCACAGCAAAGATACACCAGATCCACTTCTCCGACCAATCCACCGATTTGATAAACGTAGAGATGAAGTGCTTTCCTTCGGTTTTCAACTCGGTCATGAGCTCGGTCCAATTCGCATTCCACACCTCTATCAGCGCTGTATGAATATCCTACACTCTCACACACTATATGCAATCGCTTACTTCCATCAACGAATTGCAATACTGGTGTACAGCAACAAACACAGTGCAAAAATGAATTACACAATTAGTCGGAATCGAAATCTTCCTCGCGCGGACTAGGGATAAAGAGCCAACACAATACTCACCTTTTGATCGTTCCAGTCTCTGCCTGCTCCAGGAGCTCCTCGCAGGTGAGGTTTGATTTGATAAAGTAGCGATTGACAACGATGTGCCTTCCGTCCGCCATCTGCAGAAGTAGGTTGACGTGCATCACCTTCCCATTCTCCTCGAGGACACGCGTGTCCCGAAGAATGCCCACATTGTTGGAGAGCTGAGTCACCATCTGGATCGCGCCATCGATTTTCACGGCCACAATCTACGCTTCAGCGCAAATAAACGCCCCCACTCTGTGAATGCCTCCCGTCACGGATTTCACTGTGTATTCCTCTCCGAATTTCAGCGGCTTGGAGTCCTTTCCGAACCGGGACATTCGGCAGATTGTAAACGAGTCATCTGTTTGGGTGATGTTCAGAATGTCCACCAATTTGTTCGCCGCCTGCGCTGCCAGATCGGGAACACCCTAGGTGTTAGTACTGCACTGTTCGTATCCAAGGCGTACGAGAGCGCTCAAATACGGAAGAAGGGACTCGGAGCGGTTGGAATCAAGCTTCCACGTCCCATTCAGATTGATTGACATACTTCAATGCAGGCAGGAAGAGAATGACTGCGATTCCAGGATCCTCTCCAGAACGCGGCATCTATGGATACATTGACGAGTAGCACCTACTAGTGAGAACATCTTCCATGCGAGAGTGCCTTGCAAAATCGGGCCTATTTTGCACCGAGTTCAAAGACCAGATAGAGCAAGTGCTGAATTGATCTGAACAATTCAAACTGCATGTGAGAGCTAGATGGAGAAACTGTGATGGAATAGGAATCCATTTATAACCAACTTGGATAATTTGACTTGCCGACGAATTGTGGAGGAGAACCATTCCGATTCGATCTTGCAGTTGCTGGAAGAGCGGCCGCGAGGCGATATTTGCCGGTTTGTCGCTACTGTGTCTCCTACACAAGTGAATATGTAAACTCTATTACCATTGCCTTTTCTAATGGATAGATATGACAATGAAGATAAGAATACTCGCATTGGCTTCTTCGCCCATTATGTCGTGGAGAAGACGCCCCATTTCAAAGGAGGAGTAGGCAATTGCGCTGCAGTTCATTGTAGAATTGTACATACGGTTGTTGGTTGTATCCCCAATCGTCTCGTCCGCGTGACAGTATTTTGGCCGTCGGGACGAGCGAGGGAGAGGTCTTTTTGCTTAGCTGTATCGAATGCCGCATCATCGGCGTCTTTTCTAGTAATGCTGGGACAGAACCCTCATCCGCAGCTCCCTCCGCCTCTCCCATGGTCAAGTTGACCGTGTCCTTCTCCCACCCCGACCTGCTGATCGCTGTTGACGCCAACGGGGCCGTGTTCGTTTGGGACGTTCCCGCACGAGCGCTTCGCTTTGAGTGGTCCCAAGTATTTCGATTCACGTATAGATCAAAGGACCTGGGTGTGAGGGACGTGTTCTGTGAGGCGGAAACCGCTTTGCTGCAGCTGAGGAATCGATTGCTCATGACGATGCATCTTCCCGATTTCGGTACTCTTTTCCCACCGGCTTGAATCGAAGCGATATCACCCTTTCCCTCTCCAGTGAGCGGTTTGACGAGCCAGCATCTCTGCGCCGTGGTGAGCGTTCCCGAGCAGAACGCGTGGGTGTTTCTCTTCGCTCAGACCTTCATGGTCGTGGACCAACGCACCGGGGAGGTGCAGGAGCATGCACTGGAGGCGCCACTGGTCGAGTACGTGGATGGAGCGTGCGTGAACCTGACACGAGATCATGTTGATGATTAGCGGAGAAGTGATGTGTAGAAGGAAATCCTGGTCTCAGAGCACTCGAAGACGCGGATCTTTTCGCTGGAGGGGAGGGAGATTGCGCAGCTGGTGGACAATTACGCGATGGGCACGCAGAACAACAAGGACCAAGCCTCCTACCACAAGATGCCGATCACATCGTGCGTGATTCATCCGGAGGCGAAGTAGGAGAGGCGGCGGGGGTGAAGGGTAGATACGCGGTGATGATCGAAAACAACCGCGTGCTGCGCTTTGACGCGATCGACCCCGTGGGCCACTATGTTTCGCACGTGGTTTTCCCTCATCCCGTGGAGGACATGTACTTGTTTTACAGCTCTCTGAATTCCGAACCGCTTATGTACCTTCATCCGAAGATCCAGACGGGAGGGAAGAAGGGAATGTGATTATAACGGGGTGCTTGCGTTTGTTTCCTCAGAAAAGTGAGACTTTCCAGAGTGCCAAAAACACGACGAAAACGGGTCTTGGTTGAACTCAGTATTCCTTCGCGCTTTCTGGCTGTTTGCGTGCTTCGTGCCATTGTAGGTGCGCATTCGACTTGTTGAGGAAAGGACTAACGCGTTGGTTTAGAGTCGACTGTTTCTGCTAAGAAGGGATTCTTTCACCACCACCATCATTCATTTCGTTTAACACAGAGTTTGACATATGGAAAGTTCGTTCCTTTTCCCATGAAGGGTGGTAATGCGTAGGAAATCGAGACGATTCGTCCCGGCCTCAAAACGGATGTTTGGGGATCTTCGAATCGAATGACACAGACCCGCTGAGTAATTCAAATGGTTTTTGCGCTGCTCCCCACTGATTTCCTAGTGGAGTGGAGAGGATTCGGAACCGACGAAGACGACCAGTACCTCGCAAGTCTGCACTTTCAGGCCCGTGGCGATAGTATGTATCCGTCCTCCCCGTACTACACGGGCCCCTCTCACCTGGACTACACCTCGTTCGGTCCCGAGAACACAGACTTCCAGGACATGCGTGCGGATGATGCGATATTCGACTCCTACAACATGGACTTCTCCCAGCTCCATTGGGAGCTTCCCTCGCACCCATCTGCTCCGTCCGTGCCGTCGCAGCCGGAGAAGGGAAGAAGCTGGAGAGACGTCGTTGGAACGGAATTCGCCCATCCGCCCATCCCTCCGCCACCTACGCCCGCACGGGAAGAGCCCGAAGAAGAGGTGACTCCGAAGTCGAAGGACAAGAAGAAGGAGGTCTGCCGGTACTGGCTGAATGTGGGGCTGATGCGCGGCTTTGAGGATAGGGCAACTGCATGTATGGCGATCGTTGCTGGTACGCTCACACGAATGAGCCGGAGAAGAAGCCCGCACAGCTGGAGTACTCGACAGAATGCTGCATCTGCCAGGAGGACGTCCTCAAGGCGAACAAGCGATTCGGGTTGATGCAGAGTTGGTGAGTGGATGTGAATCAACACGCAGATTGCAACCACGTGTTCTGTCTGGAGTGCATCCGGAATTGGCGTTACTCGCACATCGGCGATCCGAACGTGGGTGTGTCAGACCTCTCGTGACGCACAGGTGAGACGCTGCCCGCTGTGCCGTGCCACGTCCTTCTATGTGATTCCGAGTAACGTCCCGATCTTCGATCAGGACGTGAAGGATCAGATCATCGAAATGTATAAGAAGAACATGTCGAGTGGGTCCTTGTCTGTGCCGTGAGGCGTAGAGATTCCGTGCAAGCACTTCAATGGCGGATTTGGCGTGTGTCCCTTTGGAGACAGCTGCTTCTACTCACATAAACTGGCGAACGGGCAGGACTTCACATCGAGGATGGTGATGCAGGCGGACGGCGAGTTGCGGGACATAGGCTATGTCGGGATGAGGAGGGGCGATCATGGATAGTCACACTCGTTAGGAGACTGCATCGTGATGAAGACAAAGCAGGACAAGCGCAAGAAGAGGGTAAAGCGCAAGATTGAGGGGGATAATTGGAGTGTTTGTTGAAAACGGGCGTGTTTCTGGCAAATCGCTTTCAATTAAAAGAAGATGGCTTCACCGAATACTAAGACCCTCTTTCAGAATACCGATGTGCTGGACGTAGTGCGCGAGTACTCCCTCTTAGCGTTTAGATCGAGAAGGAAATCGGATCGTTTGCGATTGAGCACGACCGTGATGTGAGCTTCGTGACTCCCAACCAGATAGCAATACGAAGAATGGACGAGAGTGCGAACTGCCAGTTTATCCTCATGAACACCAAGAATGGAAAGAATGGCTGCTGGTCTATTGAGGCCACCTATTACGACTTTACGAAGGATGGATCGAGGTTATGCATCGCTTATCCGTCCAGTATTCTGGTGTATAACGTGCTGAACGCGTCGCTCGTGATAAACCTGCCGATTGATGACGCCTCCGTCGTGTACTGCATCAAGTGCATCGACAATGACCACTTTGCCTTTGTGATGGATCATTCCGTTTGTCTAATCGACTGCAACAACCAGGAAAAGTTTGAGAAAATCGCCGACATCGACGAATCGTTGGCACCGGAGAGCATCATCGACATTCAAATCAACTTGGGGGCAAAGTACTATCTCCTCCGTGCAGACAACGACGGAGTGGGATCCATTCAATTCGGCAAATTCCTTGAAAAGGGCTGCGTGTTCTCGGGAATGGCGGGGTGCTTGTGTTCTCTCGACACCTGCTACGTGAAGGGCGACGTCGTGGTCCTCTTTCGCCAGAGTGCCAGCGACGCAAACACGTTTTTACTCTGCACATCGGCCCTGTCCTCCGATTCTCTCCACTTCCACAAGGGCTCCTTCCACTTCTCCGCCATGTCAAAGGGAAACCGTCCGGAGCACTGTTTCGTGGATCCGGATACGGGCTTCGCCTTCATCTGCAACCACGACGGAACTCTGATGTTCTGGGACGTGGTCACGGGGAGTTTCATCGACTCCGCGTCCGTGATGGAAAACAATCTTCTGTGCGGCACAGGCGTGGCAAACGGCGTGGTGGGCATCGTTAAGGGCACCTCGCACGTGCAAAAGTGGATTTTGGACGAAACGGCCGCGATCGAGAAGGTTCTGGCCTTCCCCGCGGAAAAGGTGCTGGCGGGCCTGCTGGTTGCGAGCCGTCTGGACACGAAGCGGGTGGACGACGATTTGCTGACGGAGCTGCTGTGGGGTCTCTTCGACAAGGATGCGGAGCGCGTGGACTTCGCGTTGCGATGCGTGTTGAACGGCTGCGGCGCTGTGGACATGGCGCGCGTGGTGGAGGCATTGCTGAACACGCCGCGCGCTGGTGAGCTGCTGACACGCGTGGCGGCGCTGTGGCGTGGCGGCGAGCTGCTGGCGTGGCAGACGGTGGCGGTGGAGGCGCTGGCGGAGTTCACGCAGTGGCGCAGCGTGAAGTCGCTGCCGGCCACCATCACGGAAACGGACTGTCTCTCCATCTCCAACAGCATCCAGCTGCCCCTGCCCCTCCCTGGCGCCTCAGGCACCCTCTCAGGCACCCTCTCAGGCACGCTCTCAGGCACGCTCTCAGGCACGCTCACGGGGAAGGGCAAGAGGATGGTGCGGTCGCCGCCGTTGATGTTCGCGGCACGCGTCAGCGCCATCCGCCACTGCCTCGAGCTGCTCCCGCCGCTGCAGTCGAAGCAGGAGACGCGCGAGCAGATGCTGGGCTGGCTGTTCGAGGAGCCGGCGCAGCGGGAACTGGCATTGAAGGTTCTCTCGTCGCCCTAATTGTTGTTGGGGTGTTTGTTGAACAAATAGAACATAGATTCTGAATGGAGCCCGTCAGTGTAACGCGGAGGTTTGGGTAAATCGAGTTTAGCGCCCTTTCCGTGTCGAGAGACAACCGGCGCGCATACTGCTGAATGTGCTGCGACTGCTCCGAGAACTGCTTCAACTGGGCCAGCACGGCACTCTTCTTCTCCTGTAGATTTTGCAACCGTCCATTCATGCTTTCTAGCCGATGATGCTAATCCTCACGCCACTCTGCTGCTCCCACCTCCTTGACAATCTCCTCAGCGATGCCCTGTCGGAACGATGTGTCCACGGCAAGACGAACCACCGTAATGATCTTGGTCTCAATCAGCGTGATGATGGTCTCAAGACACGCGATCCCGCTGCAGATGTCATCCTTGGTCATCTTCCCGATGGTGTCTATGAGTTAGGGCTATCAAAGACACGTGCTCGCAATCTCCGCATTCTTGCAAATCACAACGGAATGCGTATCCCTTTCCAGCTGCTTCTTCCTCTCCTTCAAAAAGGCGATCAGACAGTAGCAGTCATCCAGAAGCAAATCCCGCTTTTCTTCGTCTTTCATCAATTCGCAGAAATCGGCCTCCTTTTGGGTACTCAGCAAGGAGTGCAAGTAGGGGAAGCAGACCTCCTCAGGTCGCGGCTCTTCCAGTTCCATTAGGAAGGCTTCAAAGCAACAGAAGTAACGCATCAGAAGAGAGAGGAGATCGCTCTGAATGGCGGCACGAAGCGAAGAAATGAGGCTAGACAACTCCTCTCCAGAGTGTTTCAACTCTTCCATAATGGCATCCTCCTCCGTAGACGTAACTCCCCACTTCGAGTGGAGATTGGAAATCGTCTCCTGCTTTCGGTCGATAGTCTTACCCAACTCCTACGGATCACGCATCGCAAATACGCATTACTCCAATCTGGGAAGAAAGATGATCAATCACCCTTTCGCACTCCTTCTTCTGCTTTGACAACGCAGGCCTGGACGTAACCACACTCACACACCACCACAGCTCGTAGGCCACACTTTGCTTCAGACGAAGGGCCGCATCAGCAAGATACACGCGATTCTCCTCAAACGCAGAAATGATCGAGGACAACGCAGCAAGCACGGGATCTGTGTACTACGAATCACCTAGGTGAAAGGGAAAGAACGGTGCGAAGAAGCGTCTTGGAAGTATCCCTCGATTTTTGCAGTTCTTCGAACAGCAAGCTCATTCCAAAGTAGTCGCTCTCTATCTCTCAGAAACGAACACCATCCATACCCTCCACGGAAATAGGGACATCGACCCCGTTATCCTTCGCAACAGACATAAAGGTGTCGATGAGAGAGGCGACGTTATGGGTCTGCTTGCTCCTGTCCATGAGACACCCTCACTCGAAATCTACCAATCCTCTGAAATGATCCTTCTGCTTCTGCACCATTCTACGTCCTTACTGCAAAGAGGAGGATGATACCGATGATGGACAGATAATCCACACTGCTCTCGATGATTTCAGACTAGAGGTTAGGAGCAATCGATTCGCCAGGGTACCATGCCGAACGAACGAACAGGAAGAGATTCAGTGTGAAACAAACAGAACTATACAGACGATCCATCGAGGAGATACCGGAGGGTATTACCTTTTAGCTGCGGCTGGCAGAGCGAGAATCATGACGACGGCTTCTGCTGTCACGGTGGCTGGTGGAATGGCGAGAGCGAGAGTAGCTGCGATCGCGGTGATGGTGGCTGCGGCTACGGCTGCGGCTACGGCTACGGCTGTGGTGTCTATGACGATCAGAGCTGCGACCGCGGCTGTAGGATCTTCTTCTATGGTAGTCGTCGTCATAGCGCTCGGAGCGCCTACCCCTTAGCCTGCCAGAACGCAACTCACTCTCTTCTGGGAGGACGAGCATCAGCCATAGTAACGGTGACGGTGGCACCCAGAAGCTCATGTCCGTCTTCCTTCAGCGCCTCGCGGGCGTCATCTTCGTTGAAGAAGCGGACGAAGCCGAATCCACGGTTACCTCCCTCGCGAATGTTTCTGGGGATGTAGACGTCTCCGATCTTTCCATATCCCTCGAACATTTTGTTCAGGTCTTCCTTCCTACGCCCTCACCCAATCCTTCAGTCTCCCACTGAACCTCGTTGGTCAGACCCTGAATGCGAATAGAGATGAGGGAATCCGAGCCCTGGGGAGGACGAGTGTTATCCATTATCGTTTTTTTGAAATAGGGTGGAGGCTCAAAACCCCGATCAATGCGTGTGAAAGAAACAGCAAATGCAAAAGGGAAAAAGATAGAGCGCAACCCGCTTTACAGAGTTTCCTTTTCCAGAGTGACGACCCCCGCGCTGCTGTGCAACTCGATTTCCAGCTCCGATCGCTTATTCACCCAGGCCTTTAAGGTAGCAGTAGCACCCAACACATTCGAGGGTGACTCGCATATGTACCTTCCCAGGTTATCGATTCCGTTCTCCTTCTCTTGCGTGACCTCCACACAGAAGTCACTGCCGTCAAAACAAGCCGTGGGAATGGGAACATCAGCAAACTCACCGTACGGGGTTCCCTCCGCAATGATCAGTTCGCCATAACCGAATGACAGCCGAATGGGTCTGAACAGCACATCATGCACATTCGCAGGATCGAGTTCCTTCTTCACAGGATTCGCGCTGGTTCCGCCATAGGAGATGGCTTTGTTGCCCACCTTATTGAAGTTGATCGCGCCGATGCACGCCACTCCAACGCTCACCGCTTTGGTGGAGTCCACCCAGTTCCGCACGCAGATGCGACGGTCATACCCGTCGAACAGGCCGCGCAGCTTCGACGACCCGCCCACAGGGATCAGACTCACATACTCGGACCCTACACACTTCAGCATGTCCTCCACAAGGAAACGTGCTTTATCCTTAACGTCTTTGATTGCCTCTGAAAAGTCATTAAAACTAATCTCCACACTCAAGCAATTCGGAAACTGCCGCGATTCGCTGCTACCACTCAAGTCCGAAAGCCGCTCCAATTCGTTGATACCCCTCAAATCCACCTTCACCGAATCCACACATGACAGGTTCAGTTCCTCCTTCGCCCTGCGGCACCTCTTCAGCAGCACCTCTCGGCTCGAATCGCTCAATTCAACACTCACACGTGCCTTCCTTTCCACTTCTTCCATGACCATCCTATACACAATCACATCAATGATGTTCCCTCCCAAGTTGTTATCGCCTTCCTTTTTCACAACAGTATAGGTGCAGCCATCGTTGTTCGTCATTCTCACCAACGACAGGTCCAGCGTGCCCGCTCCAAAGTCAAAGATGATAAACTCCGACATGGACTTATCCTCAAACCCATGATAGCAATACGCTGCGGCTACCGGCTCGCTGAAGATGCAGATGTTCTGTCTCCAGATGTGATTATCCGCGTTGTCGTCATTCCCCAGCTTCACCTGTTGGATGGCAGTGCACACGATTTCCTGCATCTGCAGACTAAAATCGGCCGGCGTGCCCACACTCACGTAAACTTCACTCGGGAGAAACACATACTTTGTACAATGTTCCATCACTCTATCCACAATGTACTGAAACACGTCTGTCGTAACATCCACCAACTCCTTCTTGATGGTCCCGCCGTTGACCGTAATGCTGTAACAATAGTCATTATCAATATTATAAGTCAGATTGGAAATGAGTTGGGCGCAGGGATCCCGTTCACTTGTATCCCTATACCTCTTCCCAAAGAGCGGCTTCATGCTACGAACAGTATTACCATATTGACTTCTGGAATCTGCGTCATATCCAACAATCGGCGTACCATAGTAATCATAGGACACTACCGTTGGAAAGGAATCATTGCCATTGAATGAGAGTACTTCCACTCCATTATTGATATATATGGAGACAACAGTATTCGAAGTACCAAAGTCCACTCCAATCACAACGGAATAATTCATCACTCAGTGAAAAACTGATCGCAGCGATAATTAGGACATTTTGGGCGAAAGCGTCCCAACCCTTTCCATCGCACACATTCAAATCAGGCGGGAAATGAGCAGTGCACCGGAGGCTAGACAGGGAGACATGCGTGTGAAGGACGAATACGGGAACGAGTGGATTCCGGGAACACAGGTGCGCGCTTCTCTCTCGTTTCATTTTAGAGAGCAGACGGCTCGTGGAGACCCGCCATCCGCGTGAAAGCGGGGTTTGTGCCGAAGGAGGAGCAGAAGCTCTACCGACCTCCTACCATTGCTGTGGGCGATTCGTGAACGTGATTACATAGGCCCGGGAAAAGTTGATGGAGGAGAGAGCGTGCTTGAATCATGGGTTTGCTCTCTGGAGAAGGGTGACGGGATAGTGTCAGTAGGATTATTTCGGTGCAAACCGTCAGCGCGGATAAGCAGGAGAAGGCGAGGAAACGGAATGAGAAGCGTCAGGAGAAGGTAGGGATTTCTACGAGGGCACATGGGTAGAAGCTGCAGAAGTTGAAGGAAGAGGCCGGACTCATCGAGCCGGCTCAGCCTCCTGAAGTGGTGACCGAGCCGGTGGTGGAGAAGGTGCTGACGGAAGGTGGGTGTGTGGGAGGCGCTTGAGGGGAAGAGGATGTTTCACGTGATCTCCGCCGCCACCAAAAGAAACTCCGTCAGATTGATGAGCTGCGAGCGAAGGCGAGCCAGGGAGCGGAACTGGAGTAGTTATCCACGACTATCTGAAGTGTAGCACGGAGCAGCAGGAAAAGCTGGCTTCTAGGCCCCGTATTGTGGAGTCAGTCGCAAAGGGCATTACCTTCATTCTGAAGGATAAGTTGCGCTGCTCTCAGCAGGAACTGCTGGAAGAACTGACAAACGATTCGTATAGCGAGCCGGTTAGTGTGCCTGATTGGATTAAGCGGTTTGAAGTTCCGAATTCTCGTGTTTGTTAACAAAGACACGGTGGTGGTGAAAGCACAGAAGAACTCACTTTCCGCTGCTGTGCGACTGTGGGGACTCAACAGCCTGCGGATTGTTCACGAAATTGATGACACGGCTAGTCAACGCGGGAAAACGACTAGCGATGGAGGCACATCGGTTGATGAAGGGAGGAATCCCCTTCCCCACGATAATCTTGCAGAAAGCATCCGAAAAATCGTTACAGTTGCTATCGCTCACTCTCCCGCAAGAACGCTACTGGGTGATCATGTCGTAGTTGCTATCTGTAAAGGATGCCTTCAGGTTGTGGACCACATCGCGTATCTGCTGCGGAGACAGATAGGTACGACCCATGAACAGCGACTCTCGAAAAACGGCCCCAACAATGTTTCCTGGCCTCGAGCCAACAATCCCTCCGCCCAGTCCGTACGAATACTCCTTCCCTATCCCATAAGAACGCTCCTTCATGACACACCATCAACTACCACGCCACTATGCAAGATTCCCAGTCCAATATCTATCCATTACAGTGTACATTCGTTTTTACCGTAAAGAAGGTCGTTATTCCTAATCAAGTCATACACCTACTCTTCACTCGCACGGGCTCTATCCCACATTCAGATAAACGTCTCTGCCTTGATAGGGCATGGAAATGGAACCACGGAGGCTTGCAGAACAGAATGTGAAACAAACACGAGTACATAAACAACTGACTAATGAAATCATCCATATTCTCGTTTTCGGTGTGCTCCACCTCTGCACTCGTTTTCCAAATGGCATCGGAGGTTGAGATGACCTCGTTTCCGTGCTCATCCACTTCTTTTGTGGTCGCCGACTCCTCTTCTTCGGCAGATTCGCTCTCTTCTTCGGACGAACTCGAGTAATGCGCATGACCATTCACCGGTTTCGGCTTCGTCTTCGCCTTACGCTTCTTCGGAGCCGCGACTCTGGGAGCCGGGACTACCTCCTTCGTTGCCACGGGAACTGCTGGCCGTTCAACAACATCCGGCTCATCGGCCTTCAGAATCTCCTGAATGTAGTCAAACACTTCTCTCGGCGTCTGGCACTGTTTCCTCCGCTCCCGCATGCCCTCGTGTGTGCTCTCAAACTCGTGAATCTTCTTGTAGAAGAGTTGCTGTCTAGCCGTTAGTGCTGTGACTCAGGCCCACGCGCATGCACTGCACAGACGAACCTTCACAAGAGTCGATACGGGCTTCCCCTCCCGATTGGTGTATCGAAAGGGAACCTCGAAGGAGCACAGCTCGTGGTTGTTGGCCACATCGCAGTGGACGTTGCCGCATGAAAACTGCCCCTTTCCTTCGATCACTTCCTTCTCCGTCCTCCACCGCATTCCAATCTTGTTGATTTTGTAGTAGGTCAAGTCAACAAGGGCGTACTCCTTGAACAGGCGGTTGTAGTAGCGGATGGCGAGTCGCTGCTCCCAACTAGACGTGACGATTGCACTTCGCCCGCACTTCTTCGCATTGTTCACGTTCGAATCCATGATAAACTCCGAATTTCGTGCGATTGCAACAGCGTCTGTTACGGGCCCATCGGTCATTCCCATTTTCCCTTCCCTCTTCATTTTCTCGTACTGGTGCATTAGCATTCTGTGCTTTGATTGAAGGGACTCCTTGTGAGCGTGGCGATGCTACCCCATGACGCATCCTCCCCAAACTCCAACATGGTGTCGTGAATGAGAGTGGCTGTGCCGCTCCCGATGTCTCCGGTTCCGGGAGTGATGCCGAACATCACTCTCCATTTCGCGTAGTAGAATAGTGCATGCTCGAACAAAGAGGAGTTTAGGATTCAGATTCGCTATAGTACAAAATATCAGAATTAGAGGACCTATTCCTGTTCTGGGTTTGTTTGAAATGGTATGAATCCAGCATTCCACTGTTGAAACGCACAGAAAGCACGTCTCCGTGCAGTCTGCTCACATCGACATTCCGAAGCTGCGGACATCTCATCTTCGCATCCGGATCCCTCACCATCGCCGCCTTCAGATCCTCCAAGAACAGTTCCCCCTCGCCGTCCAGCTCGTTGTTCGCAAACTCGCCCTCGTACACCAGCGTGTTCTTCGCGTCCGGCAGGTACAGCCTGCCCCTGCCCGTCATCACGCCTCCCACGAACACGCCCTCGCACCACTTGCGCTGCCCGTCGCCCGCGTTGTAGAACAGGCACCCGTTCCCGTTCGCCCGGCCCTCCGCCATGCGACCCATGTACTTCGCCGCCCCATTGCTGTACAGCGCCGTGCCCACCACGGGCCTTCCCTGCGCCAGGTACCCCAGGAACACGCGCTCTTTCAGCAGAAACAGCTCCCCGCTGAGCAGTCCCTGGGCCAGGTCTGTCACCGCCCCGCGCAGCGTCACGTACCCCGTCAGCGTGTCCACCACCTCGCCCACACCCACTGGCATGTCGCAGACGAACCGCGCGCGCAGCACGTGGTGCCCGAAGCACATCGGGTTCACCTGGCGCCCCGCGCCGTGGAAGCGGTTCTGCGCGAAGTCCCCGTAGTAAAGCAGCTCGCCGCAGCGGTCGAAGGCGAGTCCGCGGCCCGTCACTACCACCTCCACCGGACTCGGTCGCCACCTCGGCCCGCCAAGCATCACGCCATTGCCGATTAGATTGCTGCTCATACCGCTGCCAACCAAGTTGCTGTTCAGGCTGCCAACCAGACCGTTGCTCATACCGCTGCCAACCAGACCGTTGCTCATACCGCTGCCATTCAGACTTCTGTTCAGACCGCTGCCCTGACTGCCACTATCGCTGCCCCACGGCTCGCTCCACGCCCTAAACGACATGGCGTCTTCGCCAGCGGTGCTGCTGTACACACTTCCGTCTGGAGAGGCGGGCACCGGCTGGAGGTCTCCGAAGTACAGGAAGATCGAGGCGTTGGGCATGCGAAGGGAATGCACGATGTCCGGCGGTCGGGGTGTGGCGGAGAAGGATAGCGTGCTCCCCACGTTCCTCCTGAAGTCCTCACTGGATTGCGACGTCCGGAAGTCGTACTCGTACTTGTCGTTGGCAAATGTCGATGTGTTCACGAGACGGAAAATCAAGACCTTCCTGCTGTTGTCAAGGAAGACGAGGAGCAAGTAGGGAGGGAAACGATTGGCCCTGCTAGAATAGTCAAGGAGAAAACTGCCAATTGTCTTGTTCTCCGTCGAAGAGAAAAGGGAGAACGCCACCTTCATGATCGACGAACTCCTTTGGTAAGGCATAGCCGAGACCAGCAGCAAATACGGCTCGCCATCAACAGATACCGACAGCCAGAAGCTATCCGGCTCGCTCATCGCCCTCATACTCACAAATTCAATTTCTGAATCCCGAGAGCAGGATTCATTCATTCCCCACCCGATCACGCCCTTCTTTTCCTCCCTGTTCATTCCTTGCATGCTCTCCTCATAACGCTTGTCGAAATCTCTCCGAGACTTATCAAACTGGTCCTCTTCCATCAGCAAATAGTTGCGATACACGTCTCTCCCATCAATCCCAATGGTCTTCGTTCCCTCCGGTTCCTTCACCAATACAGACGAAGCTGCAGTATTCTTAACATAGAAATACACCTTATCAGAAAAGATGAAGTACCTCTCCTGCAGCAACCGTTCACAGCTCTTTATACAATCCAGCACGGTAGGGTAATTCGCTGGGAGTGGCAATTTCTCACAATGATGCACATCATTACTCGCTTCTTCTGTGACCGCGAAGCAGATCAGCGATACAATGCCGTCTTGCATCTCGACGAAACAAGCGGCGTAATACATACGAGGATCTGCTTCAGTCAATTTCTGGCCGTTTATTCTTCACTTGCTTGAGCACTTGCTATTTCGATGGTCCTTCTAGTATCTGTCCGTTATCGCGTAGAATGGGGATACAAGCCGTTTTCCGCAACTGTGGCTCTTTCAACGAAAGCACATCTCCGATCCGATTCAGTGCGATTGTTTTGTCTTGTTCATCTCTAGAAAGGACTATTTAATCAAACGGGCCTACGTGGAGTTCATATGTCCTTCGGGAGAAACCCAAATCGGCATCAACCACCGTTTTAATGAACAGGACGAGGATGAGTTTCGTCTACAAGACGTGAGTCCATCCAGCGTGCGTTATGGATAGAAATGCATATACAGCCGGGGGCAGCCGTCGCAAACAAAGGTGTCGCGTCGCATATTGGCGTACTGTTTCTACGGACTTGCCGTCGTCAACGTCGGTGTGCTCATCGGCCTCATCTTCCAAACGTGCTTCCTAGCCCCTGCACTCATTCGTAGCATAAGCCACTATTCCTACTCCAGGTATCAGGTTACCGTTTCGTTCGTGATCGCGATCCTGTCGACCTTTCTCACTCTGTACGGTGCCTACGCGATGCACGCCCAGTCTCTGGACCATCTCACCGTGTACAAGGTGCTCAATTCCGGTCTCTCCATTCTCCTCTTTCCTCTTTCCCCCACTTCCCTCTACTTTGTTCACTTTATCATCGAGCTTGTGTTAATATTCCTCGCTGCACAACTGAAATACCGCCTTGACGACCTCTGGTTCATTCCCTCCTCCAATGAAATCACCGGGCAGATTGTTCTGTGAAATCACCGGCCAGATTGTTCTATAGCTTGTACTCTGCACTGTTTCGTTAACAAACACCCCATCATCGCTCGAACATCGTCACCTGAATTACTTCTTCTTCTGGTTGATCTTCTTGTGGTAGAAGGCCAGCTCCTCGTCCTCC
>ERZ827156.2220-NODE-2220-length-20608-cov-7.076242_pt1 | contig 20608 bp, 13 predicted proteins | sample MGYA00519919_ERZ827156 | MGnify/ENA primary metagenome ERZ827156 (study PRJEB31778, sample SAMEA3449269) | human gut metagenome | biome: human gut; feature: human-associated habitat; material: faeces | place: United Kingdom | collected 2010/2012 ...
AGCAGAACATCCGCTTCAACGAACTGCTCTGCAAAGCCGGATCGGAGCATAACCGGAGCCGTTTTATCGTCAAAAGAATCTTCGCAGAGGAGTTTGTTGTCATCAGACGTGACCCGTCGAAGACGCAGTTTATCGCCCGGCTGAATGACTTTTATTTCCGGTTTCAGCGTAGCGGCAACAACTGTGCGCCCGTCAAGGCGATATAATAAATATAGCGATGGCAAGCTATTAGGTAAGTGTTCTTTGAAAATAACCTATCATCAACCGACTTATCTGAAAGGGAAACCGGACAGGGAGTGTAGCATGTCGGGGTAAACCATAAGTCAGTTAGTTACCGAACTGCGACTGAATGGGGTGATGAAAGACAGATATGAGGATAAAATCCGGATTGATTGAATGACAGCCTGAGCGGTACCTAGCGAAACTGTGACGTTAAGGTAACTATACTCGTCATATCGTGATACTCTCATTGTAGTAGTTGTACAGAGAGAGCAAGAACTTATCACGACGCAACTGTAATGAACAGTAAAGGGCGGACGTCATATCCGACAATCTGTCGTGCCATAGTTATTATATCGTAAACGGGGATTACCTAAACCGGAATGCCGTAAGGCTATTGGACGAAGGTCTATGAATATCCGGCATGGTAACGGAGCCGCCGTAGTAGTCCGAGCGAGGGAAAGCTTCGCACATGGCGAAGGGCGGCAGCTAATATTTATTAATACGATTAACGGAAAATGCGAGAGGCATTATGAGAAGTCCCGCAAGAGTATTAAACAGTCTGACAAAGCATAGTCAAACCTCGGAATATAGGTTTGAGAGGCTTTATCGTATTCTTTTCAATGAGGAAATGTATTACCTGGCTTATCAACGAATATATGCCAGGCCGGGTAATATGACACAAGGTGCAGACGGAGAAACTATCGGCCGTATGAGTCTTTCCCGCATTGAGAAACTGATAGCTTCGTTGAAAAACGAAAGCTACTCACCCCAGCCATCGAGAAGAGTGTACATCCCGAAGAAAAACGGAAAGACACGACCTCTCGGCGTACCCTCTTTCGACGACAAACTGGTGCAGGAGGTAGTACGAATGGTACTGGAAGCTATTTACGAAGGTCATTTTGAAGATACTTCGCACGGTTTCCGTCCGCATCGTAGCTGCCATACTGCATTGAATGCCGTACATAAGAATTTCAACGGTAAAAAGTGGTTCATCGAAGGAGATATAAAAGGTTTCTTCGACAATGTCAATCATGATATTCTGATCGACATCTTAAAGGAACGTATCTCCGACGAACGATTCATACGACTTATCAGAAAATTTCTGAAAGCGGGTTACTTGGAACAATGGCAATTTCATGGAACGTACAGTGGAATGCCGCAAGGTGGAATTATCAGTCCGATATTGGCCAATATCTATTTGGACAAACTGGATAAGTACATGAAAGAATATGCTTCCAAATTCGACAAGGGAGATAGGGGAAGACAGCGACGGGAATACGAAGTCCTCACTTACCAAAAGAGGCTGGTTATGCGTGAACTCAAAACAGCGACAAATGATGCAGAAAGAAAAGTGCTTGTCAAACGGCTCAAAGAGATAGACAAAACCCGATCCGCGATGCCGTGCTTCGACCCCATGGACGGAAACTTCAAAAGGCTCAAATATGTGAGATATGCCGACGACTTCCTGATCGGAATTATCGGCAGTAAAGAAGATGCCGTAAAGATCAAGGACGATATAAAGCGTTTCCTCGCAAACAGACTGGCATTGGAATTATCGGATGAGAAAACGCTCATTACTCATGCTGAAAAGCCTGCAAAATTCCTCGGATATGAAGTTACCGTCCGCAGGTCGAACCTGCAAAAACGGAACAAACGGGGAAGCCTGTCCCGTGTGTATGGAAACAAGGTCAGATTAAAGGTGACGACCGAAGTGATAAAGAAGAAATTGTTGGAACTCGGCGTGCTGAAATTCAGCTATCATAACGGGCACGAGCAATGGATTCCCAAACATAGGTCGGAACTTATCAATAATGACGACCTTGAAATCCTTGACAGTTACAATGCCGAGATCAGAGGGTTTTACAACTATTACTCGATAGCTAACAACGCTTCTGAACTGAACACTTTTCACTACATCATGCAGTACAGTATGTACAAAACCTTTGCCGGGAAATACCGAACCACGGTAAGACGAATTTGCCGGAAATACAAACGCAACGGAGTCTTTACAGTCGGGTATACGGTAAAAAACGGCCAGGTAAAAGAACGTCGCTTATACAATGAAGGGTTCAAAAGAAAAAGACCTTCTTATGATCGGTCGATTGACAGATGCCCGAATCCAATGCCCGGCGTCAGCACCACAAGCCTTATAGACAGGCTGAAAGCTCAGAAATGTGAGTTGTGCGGTGCTACGGACAATCTGGTTATGCACCATGTGCGGAAACTCGGAGAACTGAAAGGCAAGGAGAATTGGGAAAAACTGATGATTGCCAGACGGCGTAAGACTATGGCCGCTTGCGGCAGCTGTCATCAAAAGATACATCATGGAACGTTTTAGACTGACAATATTAGCGGAGAGCCGGATACGCTGGAAGGTGTACGTCCGGTTCGGAGGCGAGTATTGGGAAACCTATCATAGAAATATGACAAGGCGCCGGGTACTTAGCCTGCATAATCAGATTGTAAAGGTCATCAATTCGCACTTTTCCAACATCGCGATCCCGCATCAGATCGCTGCTTTGGAACAGCGAACGAGAGAATTAAAGGCTCTGAGTATCGAGATTCTCAACCTTGCAAAACAAGCTAAGGAGTGGTTGCGAATATAAGATCGGGTTCCTCGCCCGGTGGGGCTTTGCGCTATAACAAGGAGAAAGTGGATAAGGATGAAGCCGAGGTGCCGCTTTGGCAGAAGATGCTCGAACCGTTCGACCGATACGGACGTCTCGATATCGACGCCTGCATGGAGAGTTTCCGGCCGTACCTCGAAGCCAACCGCAGAACGACCAATACGGTATTCCATGTTTTACTGAATCCTTCGCCCGAAGACAAACTGACAGGCGAACAGTTACGGGAAACCGCCAAGGAGTATATGGAACGTATGGGATATGGAGATCAACCTTATATTGTTTTCAAGCATAATGACATTTCCAGAGAGCATCTCCATCTGGTATCGTTGCGTGTCGATGAGCAGGGCCGCAAACTCCCGCACGATTTCGAAGCCCGGCGCTCGATGGAGATTCTGCGTGACTTGGAGCGCAAATACGGCCTGCATCCGAGTGTCAAGGGAGAGGAGCAGGCCGACAAAGTGGGATTGCATAGGGTAAACTACAGAGAAGGCAATGTCAAGCAGCAGATCTCGTCCGTTGTGAGGTCGTGCCTGCGAAATTACAAATGCTCGTCCTACTGAGAGTTTTGCACACTGCTGGAACTGTTCAACGTCTCGGTCGAGGAACGCACCGGAACGATCGACGGAAGAAACTATGCAGGTAGTGTCTCGGGCTCTGACCGACGACGGCTACGGCATCGGCACGCCATTCAAGTCGAGTCGTATCGGAAAGGATGTCGGCTATAAGGCCCTTCAAAAGTATTACGGGATGTCGAAAGACAACCTGAAAAAGCCGGGCGCGCTCGATCGTCTGCGGCAGACGGTCAAAGACGCCATGAACCCGCATAACACACGGGACGAGTTCCGACAATTGCTCAAAGCGGAAAGTATCAACACTGTTTTCCGGATCAACCCCGTAGGAAGGGTTTACGGCGTAACGTTTATCGACCACACCAATGGCATTGTCGCCAACGGTTCGGTGCTGGGAAGGGAGTTCTCGGCCGGTGTTTTCAACGAGCTGTTCCCGACCTCCCGAAAAGAAACACTGCATACCGCAGAACAGCACGCGGAACGCCAATACGAACAACGAAGCCGCACGGCAAATCCTGTCTCAGGAGTTGTCGACACGTTGTTGGACTTGGTCGATGCGCGGGCTTTCGAGGAACAGCAAAGAATCCAGCGACGGCGGAGAAAAAGGAAACTGCATCGATAATAACTAAAATTGAATTCTGATTAGGCAATCAAACCGTAATGTATAAATAGTCAAGACTTATTCTGACAGTTGAATCACTATCGGACAAAAACTGTCGGATTAAGTCTTGACTAATTCTCGTTGAGTATAATTATTACTCGTTGTTCCTATGCTGTCACTGTCATGCCATGCATTGGCGAGTAATGGAAACCCTCCGGCATTTCATCTCATAAAGAACCGAAAGCTGCGCGGATTTTCTGGGAATTTACCATTATTCGCTTTTTAATAAGCTTCTAACCGTTTAGATGTGCGTTGGGTCTGTTCAAAAATTGTTCGGGGCTGTTCACTTTGAAGCAGCCGTTCGCACATGGCGGAGATTATGGGGCGCTGATAGGATCGTCCGAACCATCCCAACGCCTCGACGGCCGCTACGCGCAGCGGCTCTTCGAGCGCGGCGTCTTCGGCCAGGGCGATCAGTTCGGGTACGCAGTAGTGGTGGCGGTAGAGGCGGAAATAGGTGATTTCGCTCAGGCGCCGCTTCATCTTGTTCTGCGGGTCGCGGATGAATTTGAACGTTTCCGTCTGTTCGGCCTGCTTGTCGGCTATGCGCTTCAGCCGTTTCTGTAGCGACTCTTCGTTTTGGTAGAGTTCGTGTTTGGCCGCGGACTGACGGCGGAGCTCAGCGCTCACGGCGTCGGGATTCATGAACATCATGTTCTCATCGGCATGGTAGGCCACGCGCAGCGAGAGTTCGTCGTCCAGCAGCATCTCGACGGCTGCGGGAACCAGCTCGTCGTCGCCGCAGTCGCCGATCCACTGCGACACCAGACGGCGCACCAGTTCGTAGCTGTCGCCCGCCGCCTGCACCAGCATCGCGTTGAAACGCGGCGAGCGGCTGGTGCTCATCAGCCTGAGGGCTTCGAGACGCACCGGTCCGTAAGGAGATTCGGCGACCCGTTTTTCACACAGGTCGGCGGTCTTGTCGTAACCGTTGTCGGCCAGCTTGCGCAGGGCGATGGCCTGCACGTCGGCGGGCATCGTTTCGGCGGCCATCCGGAGCCAGTATTTGTTGTCCGATGCTTTTGCCGTGAGTGCCGTGTTTAGGTCGGTGCCGGGCAGCGCCCGGTTGATGAAACGGTAGGTCGGGTCGCCGATCAGGTGTGTTTCGAGGTAATGCACGTGGCGTCCCCACTGTCCGATGCGCACGCCGCAGTCGAGCAGTCCAATATAGCGGTCGGGCCATTTGTCCTGCAGGGCGTTGACCGAATTGCCCTGGGTGACGATGCAGTCGCCCGGACCGAAGATATAGCTCGCGGCGATGCACTCGTCGAGGTGGAACGAGCCGTTGTAGCAGGCGTCGAACATCACCATACGGGGATTCATCGGCCGGTTGTAGAGGTCTTCGATGTGTACGTCCATGGCCTGGTCGAGCAGCGAATCGGCCGTGTGCAGCGAATCGGAGAGCTGGCACCACGCTTCGGGCACGCCGTAATAGGCGATCAGCTCGGCCTTGCGTTTTTCGGGGTCTTTGTGTCCGTCGATTTTGCTGCGCAGGAACCGTTTGATGTTCTCGATCGAAACGTTCATGCCCGAACCGTTTCGGTATCCGTTCAGGTATTGCGTGTCGGGAGCGCCGTGGTGGTGGCACAGGGCGACATCGACGCCTTTGCGGGCCATCTTCTCCAGCAGGTAGGGCTTCATGGGCCAGCGGCTTTCGAAATCATAGAAACGCACGGTGCTGCCGGTGCGGAAAAGTGCGGGCAGCTGTTCGCGCAGCGCGATCTGCTCCCCGGCCCAGGCTTCGGGAGCCTCGGAGTTGTAGCCGTGGCCGCGGAAAACGAACAGGTTGTCCAGCTCGTTCTGTTCGGCATGGGCCTTCACTACCTTGCGCAGGTAGGCACGCAGCAGTTCGTCGGAATCCGCGCCTTCGCGTTTGGGCGGCTTGATGCGGGCCGAGTAGATCGGCGACGCGATGTGCTGGCGCGATTCGGGCGAGAGCGAATAGTAGAAATAGAGCGGTTCGTCGGCGTCGCGGCGCAGGAACTCGAATTGCAGTTCCGGATCGTCGTAATAGCGGTCGGAGGGGACCGACGAATCTTTCCAGTCGCGGTCCTGACTGCTCTTGAACGCCGATGTGAGATGCTGTCCGTCGCGGATCATGGCAATGGGGATGTCGCCGACGAACACCACGCCTTCGAGGTGCGGCTGCGCCTCCGTCATCCGGATGATCTCGCTGCGCACGCTTTCGGGGTTCTGCCACTCGTCGATGAGCAGGTAGGTCCCCAATCCGTCGCGCTCCACGGCGGCGCGGTAGGCGTCTACCTCGGCGGCTGCGGCTTCATAACTCCGGCTGTCGATGAAAATGGCGAACGTCGTGGGGCTTTTCACGCCGGGACGGACGATCCGCGGTGCCGCTGCAAGCGACAGGGCCTGCAGGCAGACGGCGATCAGTAAGACGATTCTTTTCAATTTCATGGTCATGTCGGATTATCGGGTCGGTACGGATACGGTGCTTTCGAGCCGGATCGCGGTTTGCGTCAGCTCGTCGCGGAGCTCTTTCTCCAGGTTTTTGTCGGCGGCTGCCTGCCGGCAGGCGTCGATGATCTCGGCACGGCGCGGGGTATGCGCGAACCAGCCCAGACACTCGGCCGTGTTGACCCGCAGTTCGAGGGGCTGCGAAGCGTCGGCCACGAGTTTCAGCAGCTCGGGCACCAGTTCGTGGTAGGTGTTGTTGCGCATCGAACGGATGGCCGAGATGCGGCTTTTGAGCGTTTTGCCGTTGAAAAGCTGATTCCGCTGCCGCTCCTTCATCGCTTGTTCGCCGGCGACCTCTTCCCAGAGCTCGGTGAATTTTGCCTCGCTGTCCGCATACGGCGAAGCCTCGACGGCCGTGCGCAGCGCCTGTTCGACCTCTTTTTCGGGGAACAGCTCCAGCCCCTTCATGACAATGTAGGCTACACGCTTCGATTCGCTGTCGTTGACATAAGTATCGGCCAGCGCGGGCAGCAGCTCCAGACGGCTCGACTGCCAGGCATAGGTCGCAGCGTTGCGGCGCAGCAGTTCATAACGGTCTTTCAGTCCCCGGATGATGGCTTGCGCGAAGATCTCCTCGTCGCCGAAGCGTCCGATGAGTTTGAGGCACTCCATACGGGTCGTCGCCAGCGGCGACTGTTTCATGAACTCCAGCAGTTCGCCCGCCGAGATCGCACCGGCGTCGGTCAGCATGCGCAGCGCGAGGCTCTGCACGTCGGCCCACGGGCTTGCGAGCAGGCTGCGCCAGTAGGCGGCGTCTCCCTTGCGGGTTGTCATGTCGGTGGCCAGCGTATTCGGCTCGACGGGCTGGAACCGGAAGGCCGGGTCGCCGATGATGTGTCCTTCGAGCGATGCGATCAGCCGGTTATACTGCCCGACACGCACGCCGTGTGACAGCAGGCCGACCAGCTCGTAGGTCCAGCGGTCCTGCAGTACGTTGACCGTATTGCCCTGCGTGGCCACCGTGCGGCCCGGGCCGAAGATGTAGTAGCCCGTGATGTAGCCGGGTTTGTGGAACGAACCGTTGTAGCAGGCGTTGAGCATCACGAAACGCGGCTGTGCGGCCAGCGTCTCGAGGTCCTCGAGGCTGACGATCGTCTGGTCGCCCTTGGCCTTCGTGTCGTCGTCCGCCTCCGTCTTTTTCGTTTCGAAGAAGGCGTCGGTCAGGTGGTATTTCTCCTTGAAATACTGTTTGGCGCCCTCCACGTCGGCTTTGTCGCCCTTGCGGCGTTCCATATACAGGGCGATCATGACTTCGGCTTTGAGCTGGCTGTACTGGCCGTCGAAACTGTCGGGTTCCGTCGTATAACTGCCGACGTGCTGTTTGTCGGGCGAACCGTGCTCGTTGAAGAACATGGCATCCACCTCCGGGCGCACCAACTCGTCGAAAACCCGGTATTTCATGTAATCGTCCATCCGGAAATTGAGCTGGCGCAGGTTTCCGGCCTTGCGGGTGTCGGTCAGCGGGAAATTTTCGTCGATGGCAACGCGCTCGTCCATCCAGCAGACCAGACAGTCGGAGTTGTATCCGTCGCCGGCGTAGGTCACCAGATTGTCGAGTTGGTCGACTTTGCCGCGTTCGGCGACGACCTTTTCCAGATAGCGGGCAATCCCTTCGTATTTGTCGCCTCCGAGCTGTTCGGGATAGCGGATGCGTCCCGAATAGAAGGCCGGGTCGAGCCGCTGCGGCGAGTCGCAGGCGAGGTTGAAATAGGAGAGCAGACGGTCGGTCGTGTCGCGGGCGATCAGCTCGAACTGCAGGTCCGGGCAGTCGTAGTAGCGGTCGGAGGGGACCGACGACTGAATCATCGGGAAATTGTCCTCGTCCATTTTGAACGCCGTGGTCAAGTGCTGGGCATTGCGCACCATGGCGATCGGAATGTCGCCCACGAAGACCACGCCTTCGAGCGGCGAGCGTTTGGCGGTTTTGCGCATCAGCGCGATGAGTTGTTCGCGCACCTGCTCGGGGGTCTGCCAGTTGTCGCGGAGAATGTAGGTCGAGAGTCCGTCGGCCTCCAGGACATCGCGGTAGGCATGAATCTGGGGCGCCGTTTTGTCGTAGGTCGCCTGATCGACGACGATTGCGAACGCCGTCGGCTGTTTGCTGCGGGGCTTTTCGACTGCGACTTTGGCTTGCAGGATGAATGGCAGCAGCAGGACGATTGCCAATAAATATCTTTTCATAGCTTTCATTACGGATTATTTCTTGGATTCTACGCGGTTAATCATGCGCTGCACCTCTTTGGCCAGTTCCGGCGAACAGTTGCCGCGGGCGAGCAGTTGGCGTCCGGCATCGGCGATTTCATGGCGCCGCACCGAGAGGTTGAACCACGCCAGCGCCTCGGCCATCCGCACGCGCAGAATTTCGGGGGCCTGCTCGTCGGCCAGCAGGGTGAGGTATTCCGTGACGTGCTGGTGATAGGGACGGTTCTTGAGGAAACTGATGCGGGACTGCCGCCAGCGGAGTTTGCCATGGGAGTCGAGAATCTCCCGCGTCGAGGATTCGCCGGGCGAGAGTCCGTCGCGCTCGATGAGTTTGTCGAGCAGCTCCTGTTTCTCCTCCCGGGCATGGTAGAAATCCTTGTCGGCGAAATAGGTCTCGATCGCCTTTTCGACTTTTGGTTTGTCGAAGCAGCGGATCGCCTCGCTGATGTTGAAAACGATGCGGGCGGCATTGCGGTCCTTGACATAGACATCGATGAGCACGGGGATGAACGCCTCGTCGCCGATGCGGCCCATGCGTGTGACGGCGATGCGGCGCAGGAACTCGAAGCGGTCGTAGGCGGCCAGCATCAGCGCCTGCTTGTATTCGGGGCCGTTGAGCGACTCGAGCAGCCGGAACGCATTGTAACGCACGACGCTGTAAGGCGACCCGGCGCACTTGTCGAGCAGGATGGCGGGCAGCTGCGGATAGTCGTTTTCCCAAAGCCGGATCATCGCCAGGTTCTGGATGTCGGGCACGGCATTGTCGAGTTGTCCGAGCCAGAAGCCGTTGTCGCGCTTCAGCGCCATCGAATTGATCCCGAGTTCGGGACGGGCGGCCTTGAAGCGGTAGGTCGGGTCGCCGATCACGTGCGACTCGAGGATGTGGATGTTTTTGGCCCAGGCACCGATGCGCAGCCCTTCGCCCAGCAGTCCCAGCAGGTCGAAAGCCGACTTGTCCTGAAGCACGTTGACGCTGTTGGCGAACGTCGTGACGCAGCGTCCCGGAGCCATGATGTAGTGTCCTGCGATGAAATCGTCCTCGCGGTAGTCGCCGTTGTAGCAGGCGTCGAAGACCACGAAGCGGGCATTCGGCGTGATGGCTTCGACCTCTTCGAGGATGATGCCCGTGCGCAGGTCGGCGATCGAGTCGAGACGGAGCATTTCGGGCTCCTCGGCCCGGTTGTACCACGTGGAATCGAGTCCTTTCTCCGCGGCGCGTTTGGCGGCCGATTCCCGGCCGCTGCCGGGACGGCGGGCCAGTTCGCGCAGGCTGCGCTGCATCTCGGCGGCGGCATCTTCGGCCGATTCCACATAGGGCGTCCCCGAAAGGTACTGCCGGTGGGGCATTCCGTGTTCGTGGAAGACCATCATGTCCACGTCGTCGCGGCGGACCTCGCGGATGAGCGACTCCTTGACGAAGGGCTGCATCGAGTAACGCAGGAATTTGGCGTTGTGGGTGCGGCTGAACACGTCGCCGAACTGCTCGTCGAGCAGCTGCTGTTCATCGCGCCAGGCGATGAGCGAATTGGAGTAGGAGCCGTGGCCCGTGTAGGAGACGAACTGGTCGAAAGGCGTCGCGTCGCGGTGTTCGGCCACGGCTTTCTCCAGGTAACGGGCAATCTGTTTGTAGGGATCGCCGTAGGCTTTCTGCGCCTTGATGCGGCCCGAATAGATGTCGCAGGAGATGTACTGCGGCGAATCAGGCGACATTTCGTAATAATGAAACAGTCCCTGCGAGGGAGTGCCCTGCGGGACGAACTGCAAATCGAAATCGTCGTAAAAGCGGTCCGAAGGAACCGAGGTTTCGTGGAGCGGGTGGTCGCGTTCGTCCATTTTGAAGGCCGAGGTGAGGTGCTGCGCCTTGGTGATCATGGCGATGGGCACGTCGCCGATGAATACGCATCCCTCCAAAGCGTTTTCCGCATAAAGTTTGCGCAGGACGTCACGCACCTGTTCGGGCGTCGTCCAGTCGTGCGAAACGATGTAAACGGGCAGTCCTTCGGCTTCGAGCGTCTGTTTGTAGGCTGTCATTTGGGGCCGGCATTCCCGGGCGGTCCGGGAGTCGGTGATCACGGCGAAGGAACTCGGTCCCTGTATGGAGGGGTTTTCGAACGTCTGCGATCGTCCCGGCGCGGCCGAAAGCAGCAGAACTCCGGCCAGCAGGACAAAAAACGGTTTTCTATAATTCATATGGAGCAGTTATTTGAAACCCTCCGGGGAGGATATGTGTCGTCCTCTCCGGAGGGTTCCGGTTTTAAAACATCAGTCCGATTTTGAAATTGGCGTAAAAGCGGCGGTCGAACAGGTCGCGGTGGTCGTCGGCACGCACATAGTCGCCCGAGGCTGCGGCAAAGACCGAACCGCGGCCCTTGAACAGCCGGGCGAACGAATAGGTGATTTCACCGCCGAACGCAGCGTATCCCGACCCGAGGTAGTAATAGTCGCGGAGCGTGAAATCGGTGTAGCACTTCGCGTCGGCCTTGTAGCCGTTGTAGTCGATGTCGCTGCTGTCGTTCATCTTGTAGGAGGCGCGTATTCCGACGAGCAGCGAGTGCTTTTCGTTGAAGATGAAATTCTTGCGTCCGAAGATGCCTACCTTGCAGTTCTCGATGTCCTGGGTGCTGCGCGGGAAATAGTAGATGTCGCTGAGCTTCTCGCTGGAGAATTCGACGCCGGCGGTCCAGTTGTAGGAATCGCCGCGGGTGGTGCGCATGTACTGCAAACGCCCCTCGAAACCGGCCTTCGAACTGTTCGAACGAACGGATTTCGATTTGATGATCCACTTGGCGACCTCGAAGGAGTTGTCCCACTCCTGTACATACTGGATGCCGTCGATGCTGCGGTCGCCGTAAGCGGCATTCAGGAAGAACGTATTCTCCTTCGAAGGCTTGTAGACGGCGTTCAGGCCGATCGACCAGCGTTCGTCCCGGGTCGTGCCGACCATTTTGGGCGTCGTGTAGCTGTTGGTGACATCCTCTATTTCCCGGGTGTACTTGCCCGATACGAGCAGGCGCAGTTTTTGGGTCGTGAACGAGTACTGGCCGCCGACGCCCATGCAGTTGGCGTTGTAGATGCGCTGGTTGTCATCCGTGCTGCTGGAGATGGAGGCATCGACGTAGAATCCCGGGAAGTTGAAAATATAGACCGGGTTGGTGCTCATCGAGATTTTATTCGAGGCGGTTCCGTCTTCGCGCCGGGAGTAATACTGGTAGTTAGCGCCGATGGCGTGCTTGCCCAGCGTGACGGTCACACCCGGTTTGATCTCGAATTTCGAAAGGCTGACCAGCGGACGCGGGTCGTGCTGTTTGGCGCCCTGGCCGTTCTGATAAGTGGCTTCGATTCCGAAGATCAGGCGGTCCCACAATTTGGGCGCCGCAGCCTTCACGGTCATGTCGTAGAGCTGGTTGATCCATTTGCTTTTGTAGGTGTCGGCGATGAAGAAGGGCGTGCCGCGCAGCGGGTCGATCAGCGAGGCGTTGTACTCGGCATCGCGCAGCTGGTCGCGCGAATATTCGAAACTACCCCAGATGAAAGCGCCCTTGAGGGCCTTCATCGTGCCGCCGCCGTCGGTGAAGAAGCGGTACCCGGTGTTGTGTTCCCCCTCCTGCGCCCGTTTGAACGAACCTTTCTCAATATCGTATCCCAGTCCGACCTGGCTGTAGTAGTCCATCTGGTCGAGCTGGATGCCCGACGCGTTGTCCGAGTAGCTGAACTGGAGACTCTCGCTTTTCAGCCGTTCGACGGAGGCCTCGGTATTGATCCGCTGCGCCGAGGTGCAGAGCGGCGCAAGGGCCGCAGCCACGAGGCATCCCGTCAGTTTGATGTAGCTATATTTTATCATAACTTATTCGATTTAGGGGGATTATTATTTCAGGGACCAGTTCCAGGCGGGCATCTTTTCGCCGTTGCGGCGGAACTGCGGGACCTGCGTTTCGAAATCTTCCGTCGAGTTGTTCGTGTCCTGGTAGATCGGGGTGCCGTCGGGCCGTTGGCCGATCACTTTGCGGCACACGCTCTTGCCGACGTAAATTTCCTCCGTCGAAGCCGCTCCGGCGTCCACGAATCCGGGAATACGCTTCATGTTGAGGCTGTTCGATGTCGGGAGCATCTCCACGCCGTCGATCAGCTGTTCGGCCGGAATGCGGACGTACTCCTGCGTTTTGCCCACCTGTCTCTGGGTCGTCTCTCCCACCACGCCCGTATTGATGGTCGGGAATTCGAGGTGCTTGCCGGGCTGGTAGATGCAGAGTCCCGGACCGCTGACGGTGTTCAGCCACTGCATGGTCACGATGTATCCCGACCAGAAAACGTACTCGAGATCAGGAACGTCCGGGTTGACACGCTGCGGATTGCCGGCCCACGTTTCGAATTCGGACAGCGAAGTGTCGATCAGTCCGCCGTATTTGCTGTGGTCGGCATGGTTCGCGGCCTCCTGGGTGATGATGAACGATTCGCCCGGCTTGAGCGGGTAGTCGGTTCCGTTACCCGGCAGCTGCCAGACCGTCACGGCATAGACGTAGTTGTTCAGTCCGTCCTCGGCGGGCCATTCTGGGAGCGTCGCCGTTGCGAATTCGGGCACGAGACGCGCGAAACAGAGGTGGTCGAGGTAATAGGTCTCGTCGCCGTTGTTGTAGATTTCGTAGAACTGGTCGCGGAAATAGGTCGCCTGCGTCTCGGGATTGGTGCTTCCGCAGTAGAAGATCTGGCTGAAGCAGAGCGGGCCCACCATGGCGGGACGGATGGCGATCGAGAAGTCGTTCGACGCCTCGGCCTGTTCCGGCGTGATGTCTTTGGTGATGGCTTTGTTCTGCACCGATCCGTTCAGGTAATAGGTATTGCCTTCGGATTCAGATTCGCCGAATACCGAGATCGTGTAGTTGCCCGGTGCGACCTCGGTTTGTGCGATGCCGTTCTCGTCGGTCAGCGTTTCGATGACGGCGTCCTCCTCGAAATTGGTGAAACGGACGGTGAGCCCATCCACCGGGAAATCCGTGTTGATGGTACCGTTGCCGTCGGCATCCACAAAGCCGGTCACGGCCTTGACCTTGAAGGAGACGTTCAACGGATTCACAACATCGGCCTGGCTGGCGGAGTCCATCATCTCGATGCACGAACAGAGCCCTGCAGCGGCCGTCAGTATGGCTATATATGTCTTTTTCATGGTTGTACTTGCGTTGTAGGGTTATCGAATCTTGACAGACAGCGCAGCTCCGAAAAAGAAGGTCTTTGCGTTGCGCCGGGTGTACTTGCCCGGATAGACTTTGCTCTCCCAGATCGGCGTGCTGCGGAACATATTGTTGGCGAAGAACGAAATGCGCATGAAATTGCGGATTTCCTTGGTCAGATTGATGTTGATACAGAGTATCGGGGGCATCGAACCTTCGGGAATCAGCCGGCGTGCGTCGAGGCGCCCGCGCATGTCGAGGGCCTGGAACTCCTCTTCCCCGATGCGCGAAGCGTCGAAATCATACACCTGACCGTCCAGGCGCGAGATGTATTTCACAGGGATCGAGTCGTTGCCGTAGGTGGTGTACTCACGCTCCTTCCATTTGACGCTGGCTGTCAGCGTGACGACGAAACCGATTCGCGGAATGTTGTGCGTGATACGCAGGTTGGTCGTCGTTGACGACGAATGCTCCGCCTTGTTGCCCGGTTCGAAGACGCCCATGTGGGGATAGGAACCGGCTACGCTGCTGCCTGTCGTATGGTTCGTGAACGTGTAGTAGTTCTTCCACGATTTGTACTGCGTCCAGCTTCCGTTCAGTCCGAACGAGGTGCGGATGGAGTTGATACGTCCGAAATCGATGTCGAACTCGACGCCCCGGCTGTTATAGGCAAAGTAGTTGGTCGGGATCGAATACTGGAGCAGGATTTTGTCTGACGACTTGAGCGACAACTCGGGCATATCGGTCTCATTGGCCGGTTTGGCCGCCGAATACTGATTGTAGTCCACGCATTTGAAGGTGTCGAACGTTGCGCTGGTCATGTAGCCGTTGCGGGTCTTGTCCTCGTAATAGGTGACTGAACCGCGCACCTGCCCGATCTTGAAATCGACGCCGACCTCCCATTTGGTGGTTTTCGCCAGTTCGAGATCCGGATTCTCCGCCGAATAGACGTGCGTCGTGGCGATCTGGAATTTCTGGGCGTCGCTGAAGCCGCTCGCCGTGGTGTTGTCGAAGTTCAGGATGTCGAAATAAGCGTTGTCGGGATAGAGATAACCCAGCGAGGGGGCTTTGTACGTGATGCCGTAGCCGCCGCGGACGCTCAGTTTCTCGGGAATCAGGTCGTAGGAGGCGTTGATACGGGGTGCGACGCCTCCGTCCATGTTGTAAATATGGTCATAGCGGACGCCGGCGACGATTTCCAGCTTGCGGCGCAGGATGTCCATCGAGAAATACTCCTCGGCGAAGAGGCTGAACTGGTGCATGAACGGCACGTCGCTGAAAGCGCGTTCGCGCTGGGTGGTGAAGTTGGTGTTGACCGAGCGGCGCGGCGGAGTCTCCGGATCGAAGACCTTGCCTTCGCCCAGGTTGCCCGTGGCGCGGTACTCGCCGCCGATGATCAGCCGGTGGTGAGTGCGTCCCAGGTCGCCGGCGAAATTGGCCGACAGCTGCGCGAAGGTGTTGAGCTCCTTGCCGTACAGGTTGTATATGGCCGTATAGTCCGACGGCAGGCGCCAGGCTTTGCCGTTCTTGTCGGCATCGGGGATGTTCGTGATTTTCGTACCGTCGGCCAGGTAAATATCCTGTCCGGGCATGCTCGAAAGAATGGCTCCGTCGGTTTTCGAGGTGGAGTAGGTCCAGTCGGAGTTGGTGGCGAACTCCTCCCGGTACGTTTTTTTGTTCGTATAGTTCGCCGAGACGGTGTATTTGAGGTTTTTGAGCCAGTTCTTGTTGAAATTGAACGACCCGTTGGTGTTGAAGCGCAGGCCCAGGTCGCGCTGGGTCATCAGGTCCAGATCCCTCGCGTCGTCGGGATTCGGTTCGGCCTTGTCCTTGGTGTAGAACAGGTTGAACGAGGTGTTGGTGGACCATTTGCCGACGGTGTTCGAGTAGCTTACGCGTCCCGTCACACGGTTGTAGGTGTCGTATCCTTCGGTCGGATCGTATTGGGCGAAGGTGTAGTCTACGCCGTAGTTGAGCACGCCGGCTTTACGGCCGAGGCCCACGCCGTGCGATACGGAAGCCATGTAGACATTGGGATTGACATCCAGCTGGATCGACAGCGGCGTGCGTCCCGCCTTGCTGTTGACGATGACGGCGCCCGAAGCGATGTCGCCGTACTGGGCCGAGGCAATACCCCGGATCACCTCTACCGATTCGATGTTGTTGGTGGTGATGGTTCGCATGTCGACGCCCGAGTTGGGGGTCGATATGCTGGGCCCTGCGCCGGCTCCCAACGCCAGCGACAGGGTCTGCATGTTGGCGTTGTTCGAAAGGGGAGCGCCGTCCATGATGATGGCCGTGCCGAAGCTCTGGCCGTTGCGGACGGAGAATGTGCTGACTTTCTTGAGGGCGATCTCTTCGGCCGTGCGTGTGCTGGCGCCCGGAAGGAGCGACATGATGTCGGCCAGCGATGTGGCCTGAATGTGCTCCATGGCCGATTTGGAAATCTTCGAAGCGGTTGCCGCACCGGTCTTTTTCGACTCGGCCGACACCACGATGTTTTCCAGATAGAACGAGGTGGCCTTTAGGGTGAATTTGAGCGAGTCCCGTGCGGGAAGCTGGATGGTCTGAGACAGCGGCTCGTAACCCAGGGAGCTGATCTCGACCTTGTATTTCCCCGGATTGGAGAGTTGGATTTCGAACCGGCCTTTGACGTCGGTGGTCGTTGCTACGCCGATTTCGGGCAGGGAGACAACGGCGTAGGCCAGCGGAGTGATCTTAGAATTTCCCCCCCCCCTCAGTTTCCGAGGCTTGGACCGTGCCGCTGAACGAGATCTTACCTTTGCCCTGCGCCCACACGGAGGTGGCACCGTAAAGCAGCAGCATACTCGTTAACACACTTAATTTGGCGAAAAAAACCTTCATAAGCAGAATGTTTTGGGTTAATAAATGATTCTTAAATCTTCCGGATGCAAAATCTTAGCAATAGAACGGATTGTATGCAGACTCCGGAGGGGCAAGAATTTTGCGATTTTCGCGATGCCAATATAATGAATTTTTTTTAATAACTGCCCGAATGGACTATTTTTACCAACAAATAGGTATGTTTGAGAGCGTCATATGGCACATTTTTTCGCACTCTTTTTATAATGAATAAATTTTCCCACTATTTTGCAATGCTCCTTTTTCTGCTCAGGGCGGGGTAGATTATGATACCGCTGGTGTGTCTATTTGCAGGAGTAGCCGATGGGAGAGAGTCGACGGACTTTACAGTGCCATGTTCGATCATGTTTTTTGATGCTGAATAACTTCAATTTGTCCTCGGACGAAAGAACCCGACAATTGTACGTTGCCATGACAATGGGCTCCATGGGTTAGAATGCCGCCCTTTTTAGCAAATTTGTCAAATCCGTATTTTTTTCGTATCTTGCAATTAGTTATTTGAAATGCGGTATTTGAGCACAAAAAGCTGAAAATAAACCGTTACCTTCTCGTTACCTATTCTCCTATATGAAAGTTGTAACGACCCGATAAATCGAATCATTACAGCTTTTTAATCCCGTTCCGGCTCGGTCCGGCGGTTTTCCTATTCGGACGCAAACGGCGTCGCTTCGTCCCGCAGCCCCCAAAAAACGATTTCCGGCCCCGGGCGCAGAACCGGATGACAAGCGTCCCGAAGCCACTATCCGCCCCTAAAACCCGGCTTTTAGCCGGGCGGGTTATTTTTTATTCTGAATAGCGTCGATGGCGTCGATCACCGCGCCGCGGAAGCCCTTGCGCTCCAGTTCGGCGACGCCCGCGATCGTCGTTCCGCCGGGCGAACAGACGGCGTCCTTCATCGCACCGGGATGCTGCCCCGAGGCAAGCTGCAATTTCCCGGTCCCGACGATCATCTGGCTCGCCATGCGGTAAGCGTCGGCACGCGCAACGCCGTGCTTGACGGCAGCGTCCCCGAGCGCCTCGATGAACATGGCGACGAACGCCGGGCCGCAGCCGCAGACGGCACTCGATATGCCGAGCAGGGCGGTGTCCATCGGCAGGACGAGGCCGATCTTCGAGAAGAGCGCCTCCACCTGCCACCACTCCCCGTCCGAAAGCGAATGGCGGCGTTCGCAGACGACGATGCCTTCGCAGACCGAAACGGGCGTATTGGGAACGATGCTCAAATGGTGCGTGCCGGGGGCGAGCATCCGCTCGCAGTCGTCGAACGTAACGCCCGCGGCCACCGATACGACGATCTTCTTCGCCAGAAGCTCCCGGACGGGCGCAAGCACCGCCTCGACCTGATAGGGTTTCACGGCGACGACGACCAGATCGGCGAACTCCGCGACCGCCGCCGCGTCGTCAAAAGCCCGGAAGCCCTGCGGCTCCGTGTTGCTCCGCAGTTTCGCCCGGTCGCGCGCGCACGCGCCGATGTCGCCGGGCTGCACGGCCCCCGAGCGGACAAGCCCGCCCGCCATGGCCTGCGCCATATTTCCGAATCCAAGAAATCCGATTTTCATATAAGTCTGGTATAATTTATCATTCGTACAGCAACCACTCATAAAACGGGCTTCTTAAGCCCGCGCCGGCCGAATATCAACGAGCCGACGCGCACCATCGTCGAGCCGCACTCGACCGCCAGCGGATAGTCGTGCGACATGCCCATCGACAGCGTGTCGAACCGCGGTCCGAAGTAGGGTTGCAGCAGTTCGAAACAGCGTTTCAGCTCCATGAAATCGCGGCGTATCGCCGTGCCGTCGTCGGTATTGGTGGCAATGCCCATCACGCCCCGCACGCAGACGTCCGGCATACGGGCAAACGGGGCCGTGCGGACATACTCCATCAGTTCGGCCATATTCCAGCCCGTCTTGGTCTCCTCCTCGGCGACGTGGATCTCCAGGAGGATTTCGAGCGTCCGGCCGCACTTGGCCGCCTCGCGCTGGATCGCCTCGGCCAGCCGCGCGCTGTCGACCGAATGGATCAGCGCGACGAACGGGGCGATGTATTTGATCTTGTTGGTTTGCAGGTGGCCGATCATGTGCCACTCGATGTCCTTGGGCAGGGCTTCGTGTTTTTCGCGCAGTTCCTGCGGGCGGCTCTCGCCGAAAACGCGGTGGCCGGCGTCGTAGGCCGCGCGGATCGCCTCCGCAGGGTGGGTTTTCGACACGGCGACCAGCTTCACCCCCTCGGGAAGCGTCGAGCGCACGAACGACAGTTGACAGGCTATTGAAGACATAAGTTTTTCGGTATTTGCCCGGTAAAAATACGCAAAATTCGTACAACACGAAACAGACCCGGGAAAAATCCGGGTCTGCGACTCGTTTTTCTGCACGAAAACACTATTTCGCCATGACGATCTCCGAGCAGCCGAACTCCCCGGGAAGGGTCCGCTGCGTCTTCTTCAGCGCATCGTAGACGTGGATGCGGCGCATGCCGTCCGCCTCGCACAGCAGGTAGATTTCCAGCGAATCCTTATCGGGAGCATACTCCGTGACCGAAAGCGCCGTGCCCGGAACTTCGGCCAGCGTCTCGCCGAAAGCGCCGTCACCGGCGGCGTTGAACAGCCGCAGCTGCGTTTTGCCCCCGGCCGAAACGGCATAGCCGCCCGCCTGAACCATCCTGTCCGGCTCGTCGGCCGAGGCGACCACGGTCCAAAAGGGGATCATCGCATCGGCCCCGACGGCTTCGCCCGGTCCCGCCCCGCCGTAGACCCTCAACATCAGCGGAGCGCACGTCCCGTCGGCATTGCGCTGCGCGAGCAGCAGGTCGGAACCGACCCGCACGAACGGCTGCACGGCCAGCGTCTGCACGACCTCGTCGGGCACCTGCCAGGAGACCGGAGCCGGGGAGGGAGAGCGGGTCGCGCTTCGGGTCGTCAGCGTCAGCCGCTCCGCATTGTAGGAAAGGAGTCCGACGGAGGAATCGGAGATATGCCCGGCCAAGAGACTATTCCGGTACCCGAAATCGTCATAATAATTCATCGTGAGGTCGAAACCTGCCATCGAACCGGAGCAGACGCCGTAAATCCAGCCCGAACCGGGAAGCCCCACGGCGCAGGCAATTCCCCGGCCGATGCCGAGCGTCGCAACCCGTGTCACCCCGCCCGTTGACAGGTCGATGCGCTCGATCAGGGTTTCGTCCGTATCGGATTTCGAAATGCCGTAGAGCGCTTCGGCTTTCGGGGTTCCGTTGGCAACGCGGATCTTGCCCAGCGGCATCATCCTGCCGCGACGGAGCAACAGCACCCGAACCGTCGAAGCGGGGTAGTGCCCCGGGGCCAGAAAGGTGACGCTCGTGGCGGAACGCACCGTGACGATCCCGCGCACGCCCTTGGCATAGCCCTCCGGAGCGAACCCTTCGGCACTCTCCTGCCAATGGATTTCGAGCATGATTTCGTCATCAGCCTCGAACCCTTCGGCCGAGACGGTCACCCCGTCGCCGGGCGCAAAGACCCACGAATCGGGCGGCATGACGACGTTCTTCACGAAAACGGGAACCCGGTCCTTGTCCGAAGAACAGGCCCCGAAGATCGCCCCGGAAAGGAGCAGGAACAACATCTTTCTCATTCAAATAGCTGGATTTCATATTTTTACCGCCACTCCGGGGGGGGGTATTTCCGGGGTGCGCAGAAAGCGCATCCGCTCACAAAGATAACGTTTTTTCGCCGTTATCCGATTTGTTTTCCATCTTTGGCGTCGTAACGACACTTTTATTCATCAGTCGGAAGATTCGGTTTTGAATCCATCCGACTTTTTCGTATCTTTG
>ERZ827156.2221-NODE-2221-length-20605-cov-2.841022_pt1 | contig 20605 bp, 18 predicted proteins | sample MGYA00519919_ERZ827156 | MGnify/ENA primary metagenome ERZ827156 (study PRJEB31778, sample SAMEA3449269) | human gut metagenome | biome: human gut; feature: human-associated habitat; material: faeces | place: United Kingdom | collected 2010/2012 ...
AATTCCTCAAACAGTACGAGATTGTCCCCCGCGACAAGGAAAACCAAAGTATCAACCATCAAAATCAAGAAGAAATGGCAAAGAAAAACGAAACACAGCAGCAGGCCGCCCAAGGTGACGGCACGCAGCAGCAGCCCCAGTACCGCTACAACGAGTCCATGATCAACTGGGAGCAGCTGAAGAACTTCGGGCTCTCCCGTGAAGAACTCCAGGAACGGGGGCTGCTCGACCAGATGCTCAGGGGCTACAAGACCAACCAGGTCGTGCCCATCAGCATGAACTTCGGCTCCGCCGTGCTACGCACCGACGCGAGGCTCTCGTTCCAGCAGTCCCGCTCCGGAGACATCGTGCTGGGCATCCACGGTATCCGGCAGAAACCCGACCTCGACCGTCCCTACTTCGGGCACATCTTCTCGGACGAGGACAAGAAAAATTTGCTTGAGACGGGCAACATGGGGCGTGTCGTGGAACTGAAGAACCGCAACGGCGAGTATGTCCCCTCTTTCGTCAGCATCGACAAGCTGACCAACGAGGTGGTGGCGATGAAAGCCGAGAATGTCTTCATACCGCGTGAAATCAGCGGAGTTGAACTGACCGAGCAGGAGCAGAACGACCTGCGGGAAGGCAAGAAGATATTCGTCGAAGGAATGACAGCCAGATCGGGCAACCCGTTCGACGCCCACCTCCAGGTCAACGCCGAGCGCAGGGGCGTGGAATTCATCTTCGAGAACGACAAGCTCTTCAACCGGCAGTCTTTGGGAGGCGTCGAACTGACCAAGAAGCAGATTGACGACCTGAACGAGGGCAAGGCCATCTTCGTGGAGGGCATGAAGCGCAAGGACGGGGAACTGTTCTCCTCCTACGTGAAGCTCGACGAGGCGACGGGCCGCCCGTCCTACACCCGCTACAACCCCGACTCCCCTGAAGGCGCGCGGGAAATCTACATCCCGAACGAGATAGGCGGCGTGAAAATCACTTCCGAGGAGCAGAAAGAGCTGCGCGAAGGACGCCGATAATCTTGACGGGCTTATAATACATTCTGATCAAGGATGGCAATATCAACACTTCGGATACAGACAGCGTCTTGAGGATTACAATATAATCCAAAGTATGTCCCGAAAAGGCAATTGTCTTGACAATGCCATGGCTGAAAACTTCTTCGGCATAATGAAATCCGAATTGCTTTATGCCGAGAAATTTGAGTCGCCGGAAGCCTTTATAAAGGCTTTGAATGAATATATTGATTATTACAACAATGAAAGAATACAAGGAAAAACAAAAAGAAGCCTTTAAAGACAAAGAATTTTCTGCCAATTTTTATACATCAGATGTTCCTGTATTAGGGGGGTATTACAAAGATCAAGAAAAGAGTGTTAACATTGCGTTTTTTCAAATTCAAGAAGACGAAGAGGCAACTTTGGAATATCTGAAACAAAAATACGGTGAAAATTATATGACTCCGGTAATTGCTAACAGCAGTCATGAATACCCATTTTATAAAAAACAGAAAAGGGAGCTTTACAGCCAGATGGGTATAAAGATATGAAGACAGTAATTACATACGGAACATTCGATTTATTTCATCAGGGACATTATAATCTTTTAAAAAGAGCAAAAGAGTTGGGGGATTACTTAATAGTTGGCGTTACAACCGAGCATTTTGATGAAGCAAGGGGTAAGGTCAATGTTGTTGACCCTATAATTGAGCGTATAGAGAATGTCAAAAAGACAGGTTTTGCCGACATGATTATTGTTGAAGATCATGATGGGCAGAAAATTGAAGATATTCAAAAATATGGTGCGGATATATTTACTGTTGGTTCAGACTGGGTAGGAACATTTGATTATCTTAATGCCTTCTGTAAAGTAATCTATCTTGAGAGAACGCCCAATATTTCTTCAACATTTCTTAGAAAAAAACAGTTTAAAATTGTAAGAATTGGCATAGTAGGTACGGGGAGAATCGCACCAAGATTTATATCGGAATCAAAATATGTAAGTGGACTTACGATAGAATGTGCTTACAATCCGGTAGATGAGAGTGCAAAGAGATTTGAAAAATGCGAGAAAATAAGGTGCTATACAGGTGATTATGAAGAATTTCTTGAAAATGTAGATGCCGTGTATATAGCTTCACCTAACGAAACACATTTTGAATATGCAAAAAAAGCTATAGAAGCAGGAAAACATGTGCTTTCGGAAAAACCGCTCTCATTTACCAAAAAAGAGAGTGAAGTATTGTATACAAGTGCAAAAGAAAAAGGCGTGGTTCTCATGGAAGCTGTAAAAGCAGCATATTGTCCGGGATTCCAGCAGCTTATCAATGTCGCAAAAAGTGGAAAAATCGGGGATATAGTTGACGTTGAAGCATCATTTACAAGACTTGCAGACCCGCTTTCAAGAGAACGTACAGATGCAGAATATGGCGGTGCATTTCTGGAGTTTGGACCAAGTGTGCTTGTGCCGGTAATTAAGTTGATGGGAAAAGATTACACATCAGTTACTTTTGACAGTATATATGATGGCAATGGAGTTGACCTGTATACAAAGGCTGATATACGCTATGACAACGGATTTGCAACAGTGAAGACAGGCGTTGGTGTAAAAACAGAAGGACAGCTTGTTGTTTCAGGAACAAAAGGATATATAATTGCACAATCTCCGTGGTGGCTTATGAAAAAATTTGATGTAAGATATGAGGATTCATCAAAGATTGAGCATTTTGAGCCTAGATTCCAGGGAGATGGTCTGAGATATGAAATAAGTGATTTTGTTTCCAAGATAAATGGGACAGATAAGAAGGATTACAAGCTTACGGCGGGTGAATCAACTATAATGTCTGAGTTTGTTGAAAAATTCATGGAGCAGAAGAAAAACAGAAAAAATGGATGATTTCTAGACAGCGGAAAGGGGAAGATAAGTGAAGTCAGGGATTAAGTATGTTGACGGAATGAACTTGCATGGCGTGATTAAAGCCGGATTAGAGGATTTTGAACTGGATTATACTGGTTGTAAAAGTGCAGATATGATTCTTGAAAATGGTGGAAATATTGACGGAATTGCAATCAGTCTGTGTGATTTTACAGATAAAGGATTTTTAAAAGAAAATGCTTCGCAGATATTTAGGGATGCGATGTCTGTTGCAGACAGATACAATGCATATATTGTTATTGATACAGAAAATGTGAAAAAAGCGTCTGTGCTGGAACAGATTATTGATGAATGTGTCAATGAAATTGCTGCATCAGATGTTAATATTTTTATAGAAAATGGTTATACGGATGATAATGGCAGATTCTATCATAATGATTATTCTGAAGGTTCAAGGCTTGTGGAACTTACAGATAAACTTAATTTGCTTGCAGGCTGTGATAAATTTGGAATCTGTATCAATGTTGGACATGCTAATCTTCTTGGTATAAACGTGAGGGATATGGTTAGAGTATGCGGTAAAAAGACCGGTATAATGCATATTAACGATAACGACGGAAAAGGCGATTATCATCAGATGCCATATACATTTACGACAGGAAGAGGACTGCTTTCAACAGACTGGGGCAATATAATAGGCGATTTGTCAAGAACAGGATTTGACGGAAGATTTGTATTTAATGTTGAAGGCACATTTAAAAGAACACCGGCAAAGCTTCATAAATCAATGGCAGAACTTCTTGAAGCAATGTATGAAGAGTGGATAGAGAGCTGTTTTAAGACTGAAGAATATCTCGCGGATGACGGAAAGAAAATTATTCTTTTCGGGGCAGGAAGAATGGCACTTAATTATATGCAGAACTGGGGAGATAAGTATCCACCTGCATTTCTTGTTGACAATAATTCTGAAATCCAGGGTCAGGAAAGATGGGGAATACCTGTGAAATCGCCTGATGAAATCCTTAATGTTCCGGAAAGTGAGCGAAATGTGTGGATTTGCAATATGTATTATGATGCTATCGGTGCACAGCTTGACAGCATGGGCGTCGAATACAGATGTTATTGGGACCATTATTATATGTAGTAAGTTGTGAGGTGAAAAATGCTTAAAGTAGGAGTACAGACCAAAGGAATCCTTCCTGATATGCCGGTAGATAAAGGCTTTCAGTTTATTAAAGATGCCGGATTTGAAAAAGTTGACCTGAGTATAGATACATTTTTGAAAAATTCAGATTTATACGCCGGTAATGTTAATAGATTTTTTGATGCTTCAGTAGAAGATTTGCTTGTATATTTCAATGATTACAGGATTGCAATGGAAAAGGCGGGGATTAGTCCGTCACAGATGCACGCACCTTATCCGGTAAATGTTCTTGGAAGAGGAAAACAGAATGAATATATGCAGGGGAATGTAATACCTAAAAATATATTGATAGCGGAATTTTTAGGTGTTCCGTGGATGGTTGTTCATCCGTTTAAAATGCAGTATGTGTATGGAAAAGATGTTGAACGTGCGAAAAATATTGAGTATTTTAAGATGCTCATTCCACTGTTAAAGCAGTGCAATGTCGGAATCTGCTTTGAAAATCTTTATGAGGGTATCGGACAGAGACTTGTTGAGGGTGTGTGTGCTGACCCTGATGATGCCATATGGTATCTTGATACATTAAATGATTATGCGGGAGAGGAATTATTCGGGTTCTGTCTTGATACGGGACATCTCCAGCTTGTAAAAAGAGATCCATATGAATTCATAACAAAACTTGGCAGCAGGCTGAAAGTTCTTCATATTCATGAAAATGATGCTATTGGTGATTTACATCAGATGCCATATACATTTGGCACGAATGAATCAGAAGGCCAGGTGTGGGACAGAATTTATAAAGGTCTAAAAGATATTAAATTTGATGGAACGCTCAGCTTTGAGACATTTCCTACAATGAACAGTTTTCCGAAGGGAATGTCTGCAAGTGTTTTAAAAACAATATGTTCTATTGGAGAATATATGGCTGAAAGAATAGAAAATGAAGGCTAGAGGTCTTGAAGCGGAAAGGCAGTAGAAACTTATGAGAATCGGAATAATCGGAACAGGAAGAATTGCGTCAAGGTTTGCAGATACGGCATTTGCCGGGATTGAAAGTGCATATGTAAGCTGTGTATATAATCCAAAGGCTGCAAGTGCAGAAAAATTTGCAATACAGCACAGAATAGAAAATTATACAGATAGTCTTGAGGAGCTTACTATGCTTACAGACGCTGTATATATTGCATCTTTGCATGAGACACATTATGAGTATGCAAAATATATGTTAAATAATAAAAAACATGTTCTTTGCGAGAAGCCTGCAGTGCTTAAAAAAGCACAGGCGGAAGAACTGTATAGCCTTGCAAAAGAAAATAATGTTGTATTTATGGAAGCTGTAAAGACTGCTTACTGTCCGGGATTTCATGCCATGATGGCAGCTGCAAAGAGTGGAAAAATAGGAAGAATCATAGATGTTGAGGCGGCATTTTCCAGACTTACTCCTGTTAATACGAGAGAATATATGGCACAGGATTACAACGGAAGTTTCCTTGAGTTTGGTAGTTATGTATGTATGCCGGTGTTTGAACTTCTAGGATGCGATTACGATGACGTAAGATTCCATTCAATGCGGGCTGTAAACGGTGTTGATGCATATACAAAGGCAGTTTTTTCATTTGGCGGTAAATCTGCTGAAGTAAAGACAGGGCTTGGTGTAAAGACAGAAGGCCAGCTTCTCATATCGGGAACAAACGGATATATTCTTGCCAAGTCACCATGGTGGCTTACAAAAGAATTTGAGATAAGATACGAAGACCCGAATAAAAAAGAAGTGTACAAATATGCTTATGAGGGTTCAGGACTGCAGTATGAGTTGAAAAAGTTTATAAATAATGTAAATAATATAAATAAGATAAATGAATCTGACGATTCAGACAGCAAGTGTCGGAAGGTATCAGTATGGACAGGGGCAGAAGCCTGCACAAATCGTGAAATTTCAATAGCAACAGCAGATGTTATGGAAAAATTCATCGAGTGGAACAGACCACAGGTCCAGGAAAAACAGAAAGAATTGTTTGGCAAGAATATAAAAAAGCCGAGAGTATGGGCACACAGGGGCTGCTGCACGCTTTATCCTGAAAATACGCTCGAAAGCTTCAAGGCGGCGGCCGAGCTTAAAGGAATTACAGGTGTTGAGCTGGATATACAGTTTAGTAAGGATAAGAAAATAGTTGTATTTCATGACGAAAATGCAAGTCGTGTTACAGGAATTGACAAAAATATAAAAGATTGCACACTTGAGGAACTCAAAAGTTTCAAGATAACATCAAATGACGGCAGATATGCACAGATTCCTACTTTGTCGGAAGTTCTTGAACTTTTAAAACCATATTGTGAAAACAACGGACTGTTAATTAATATAGAATTAAAAACGAGCAAAGTACGTTATGAGGGAATAGAGGATGAAGCTTATAAACTTGTAAAATCATATGGAATGGAAAAATATATTGTATGGTCTTCATTTCTGGCAGATTCGGTATCCTGCATCAAAAAGATAGATAAAGATGCAAAAACAGGAGTTTTAGCTGGCTCGTTAGAAGATTGCATAGCAATGGCACAAAAGACAGGTGCGGAAGCACTCCATCCATATATAGGTGGGCTTGTATTTGAACTGCCTGAGCATATGAAAGACATGCCGGTGCGGGCATGGAATGGTGAAGAACCGTTCTTTAAGGATGGAAGACCGTTGAAAGAACCTGACCTTAATAAATACAGGTTTTATGGGGCTACAGATATATTTACAAATATGCCGGAGAGGTATCTTGATGAACAGTGATTTTTTTAAAGAGGAAGTACGTGAAGGCTTTTGTATCAGTGCAGAGATGAAAAAAGTCTGGGCGGTCGAAATGAAAGTCCTTTCATTTGTCATAAGTGTTTGCAAAAAATATGACATACCCTATTTTGCGGATTACGGGACACTACTTGGGGCAGTAAGACACAAAGGCTTCATACCATGGGATGATGACATTGACATATGCCTTAAACGTTCGGATTATATGCGTCTTATTGAAGCATTTAAGAAAGAAAATAATACAGATTATGTATATAATGGATTTTATTTTTCAGATACAAGCGGTCAGCCGTTTATGAGTGTGTCTGATTATACAGGAGTTCCAATACCGGCTTCGGTGCAGGAAAAGTTCTTTGGATGTCCGTATGTTGCAGGAATCGATATTTATCCGCTTGATTATGTGCCGAGAGATTCAGAGCTTGCTGAGCTTCAGCTTAATATGTATGTTGCTTTGTACGATATTGCTATAAGATTTTATGAGATTTCCAGGCAGGAATTGGAAGATAATTTAGGGCAGATTGAGCAGATTTATAACGTAAAATTTGTTCGTGATAATACTTTAAGAGGTCAGATATGGCGGCTTGCAGACAGTATCGCAGCCATGTTTACCGAAGAAGAAAGCGATAAACTTACATTTCTTGCACGTAATGCACAGGGCGATGTCGGATTTGGATATAACAAAGAATGGTATGATTCATCGGTGGATATGAAGTTTGAGGATATGGATATAGCAGTTCCGTGTGGACATGACGATATTCTTACAATGCTTTACGGTGACTATAAAGTTCCTGTCTGTAACACAAGTTCGCATAACTATCCGTTCTATGCGAAGCAGAAAGAGTTTTTGCTTGAGAATGGGTATGAGGTGTGAAAATAAAAACGAGTAAATTGTAATTAACCCTTGAATATAATTATATAAATGGATATAATAGAAATATAAAAACGAAAAAGTTGTAATTATATATTGGAGGGCTATATGAAAATATTAAAAATAGTTGTAAATGGTCTGCCTCATGTTAAGGATGAACTTAATATTGATTTTGTGGCACAGCAAAGAGTTGATACTTATGATAAAGAGCATTTGTTTAATGTATTTTCTAATATATATGTAAACAGAGCTATATCATTTATAGGAATTAATGCTTCAGGTAAAACTACAATACTGAAAACAATTTCATTTGTGATGAAATTGCTTAATAATCAGCCAATTAATAATATAGAATCAAAAATTATTATGGATGATTTGAGTAAAGATGAAGATGTTATTATCACATCATTTTTTTATGATGGTAAAAATGTAAATAAACTGGTTACAGTAATAACAAAAAAGATAAACGAGACGGATGGAAGTGAAAAATTAATTATTAAAGATGAAAAACTTTGGTCTAAGAATGCTGATAAAGTAAAAACAAAAAAAACTCTGTTTGTATTTAATGAAAATGATTTGGAAGAAATAAGAAATAAAAATGAACAGTATTTGATGGACGATGTCAGTATTATAGTTGCCCGGAATAAAAAGAATAATAGTGGGATTTTTGTATGTGATATGTTAGAGTGGACGGATCACAATATATTAAATGTTCTTGGAAGGTTTCCAAAAGAGTTATTGACATTTTTAGATCCGAGCATAGAATACCTTGAATGTAGTCTTAATGATAAAAAGGTGGATATACGCTTAAAATTTTATGGAAAAGAAGAAATTATAATAAATAATACAAGAATTTTGGAGAATTATTTATCTTCTGGAACTATAAAAGGTCTTGGCGTGTTTATGAGTGCGGCGTTTTCTTTTTCTAAGAGCGGTTATATGATAATTGATGAAATAGAGAATCATTTTAATCGCGAGATTGTTGCAACATTAATACGGTTTTTTATGGATGAAAAGGTTAATAAAAAAGGTGCAACAATTTTATTTTCAACGCATTATTCAGAATTGCTGGATGAATTTGAACGTAACGATAGCATCTATATTGTCAGAAATAAGGGCGGAATAGGTGTAGAGAATTTATCTTCAATATTAAAAAGAAATGACATCAAAAAGAGTGAGGTATATGACAGTGGGTATCTGGGAGGAACTGTGCCTGAATATGAAGCATATATGGCATTGAAAAAAGTGTTTGAGAAAAGAATTTGAAGGTAAAATAACGGTTTATCGTATTTTGGATTTTCGTAGAGAAAAATTTAATTTAAGTAAAGCATATGAGGATAAGGTTGATGTGAAAAATGTTATAACAGCTCCGGAAATTGAGAAATTGATAATATGCAATGAGGGAAAAATTAAAGAATATGAGCGAGAATTAAGAAAAAATCACAAATTAAAACCGAGTACATATTGTAAGACTTATTGCCGGTGAAAGTGTTTCTGTAAATACAGATAAGTTCCAGAATGATATGACAACACTTGAGAGTGCTGATGATGTGCTTACGCTTCTTGTGCATCTGGGATATCTTACGTATGATTTTTATAAGCATATTGTTTGGATTTCAAATCAGGAGGCACAGAAAGAGTTTATTAAATATTTAGATGTGAGCAAATAAAAAACAAAGGTTAAGAAAATAGAAAATAAGCCGATATATTAATTATAATTAGGAATTATAGGTGATAAAATTTGCTATTTAAATTATCATCGGTGTGCGAATGGAGTCGCTTGAATAATATATCAAAGAATCGTAGCAATATAGCGATTGGTGTATAAGCCCTGCATTTGTATGCAGGGCTTTAATTTTTTGAATGAGGTTATTACAAATGGAATGCAGACTTACTGATGATTGGGAAAATACAGAAAATATAATTATATATGGATTTGGCAAGGTTGCACATGATAACCTTGATTTTTTTAAAAATAATTTTAACATTGTCTATATTGTTGATAGCGATAAGAGTAAGTGTAATATTGAATACAAGGGTATAGCTGTAAAATATGTCGATGATGTTAAAGATGAGTTGAAAAACTACAAAATCATAATTATGACAGCTAACAGAAATGTTGAATTAGTTGGTAAAGATTTAGAAAAACTGGGATTTATTTCCGGGGAAAACTTCTGTTCAATGGAACAGTTTCTCACAGAATGGTTTTGGAAATATAAGAAGAAAGCTTGTCTGATGGAAGTTCACAGTACAATAACATCAAGATGTACATTGAAATGCAGACATTGCAATATGTTCATGCCATACTATAAAGAACAGATTGACTATACGGCAATTGATATATTAGCTGATCTGGAGCTGCTTTTTAGGCATGTTGATTATATTGTATCATACAGACTTTTGGGCGGAGAGCCTCTTCTTAATAAAGAACTTGCCGATATGATAGAACTTATAGGACAAAAATACGGTGACAGAATCGGAAATATTGGAATTATTACCAATGGCACGTTGTTACCTAGCGAAAAGCTTATTGAAGTGTCAAAGAAGTATGACATAAAGTATGATTTCAGCGACTATACAGATGTTGTTGATTATAAAGAAAGATTTGAAAATGCCGTTCAGATTGTGTCAGATGCGAATTTGAGATATTCGGTTAATCGTTCATTAAGGTGGTGTGATTTTGGATTTCCAGTTAATAACAGAATGTATGATTTTGATAAAGTAAGAGAACATATGCTTTCATGCGGACCAATTTTTCACGGACTTAATGATGGAAAATATTATTATTGCCATGTTTCGTGGAGTGCCGATAAAGCAAAATTGTTAAAAACAGTGCCGGATGACTATGTGGATTTAAGAGTGTTGAATGATGATGAAAATGCAAAGGAAATGATACTTGAACACAGTAAAGGAAATCTTGCAAAAGGCTTTGTCAAGTTATGCAAAATATGCGGCGGATGTGGTAATGATAATACGGAGTTTGTCAAAGCAGCACAGCAGATGTAAAAATATTTTGAATACAAATATTTAGGATAAAATTAACTCAGTTAAAGCTTAATCAGATGGGATTGAATCAGAAGGAAATTCATATGGAACAGAAGTCAAAATATGAAATAGAAATTGAAAATTTCAGAAAAATATTTGATGATAAAAAAAATATGCGTATAGCAATATACGGAATAGGAAGGCGTACGGCTACGTTGCTTCCGGGCATAACAGATTATAATATAACAGGGCTTCTTGACCGCGATAAAAATAATGTTGGCAAAGAGCTTTGTGATATTAAGGTTATTCCTATAGATAATATCGAAGAAAAAGCAGATTTAATAATTATTAATTCGGACCCGTCCAATTATGAAATAATATTCAAAAGAATATCTGGTAAAGTGACAATTCCGGTATATTACGCAGACGGAAGATTAGCGTGTTTGTCTGATAAAGATAAAAGCTATGAACAAAATGAGTATTGGAAAAGTTCATACGAAGAATTAAAAGATAAGATAGATCAGGCGGATATAGTTTCATTTGATATATTTGATACATTAATTATGAGAAAAATATTTTCGCCGGAAGATGTATTCAGGTTGCTGGGGGAAAAGATTAAGGGAGAATTAAAATCAGATTGTAATATCGCTGGTATAAGAACACAGGTAGCAGCCAAATGTGGACCTTTTGCAACTATTAATGAAATATATGAAAAGATAAAGAAACAGATTGATCTTACAGATAAGAATATATCGGATATTATGCAATTAGAGAAAAAAACAGATATGGACTTGTGTATTGCAAGAAAAGATATTGCTGAGTTGTATGAGTATTGTATAGAGTCTGGAAAAGAAGTTTATCTGATAAGTGATATGTATTACACATTGCAGGATATAAAGAGACTGCTGGATAAATGTGGATTAAGTGTTATTGATGACAGACATATATGGATATCATGTGAGAAAAAGAAAGATAAGATATCGGGTTCGTTGTGGAAAGAATATTCATCTGTAGTTGGTAAAAATGCCAAATGTATTCATATTGGAGATAATAAAATCGGAGATATTGAAAATTCAACAAAATATGGCATAGATTCATATTATGTAATGAGTGGAAAAGATATGCTTATGAATTCGTCATTATCGGAATTGGCAGCAAATGTTAATACAGTATCAGATAGCATATGCCTTGGGCTTGTAATTGCAAACCTGTTTAATAGTCCATTTGCATTATGCAGTACGAATGGTAAAGTATCATTTGATGACAGTGAGATTTATGGATATTGTGTCTATGGTCCATTAATTGAAAAGTTTCTTATATGGTTGTATTACAATTCAAGAAAGGACGGAATAGATAAGTTATTATTCTTTGCAAGAGATGGGTATTTCCTTGAAAAGGATTATAAGATTGTATCGGAGTTACTTGATGATGGCTATAAGCAGGACTGGTGTTATCTTCCAATATCGAGAAGGTTAATATATATGGCTTCAATGGAAAATGAAGAGGATTTTAAGACTGTTGTGGAATTTCCGTATGTAGGGACATTTGCTGATTATATGAAATCAAGATTTGAAATAGCAGTTACAGATGCAACCGCCCAATACAATGACATGCATATTAATGCAGTTGGAGATAGTCATAACATATTAAAGTGGATTCAGCCTTATAAAGAAAAGATAATGCAAGAAGCAAAGGCAGAAAGAGAAAATTATATTAAATATCTTGAAATTGACGGGGATATGCAAAAAGACCTGACGTATGGAATAGTTGATTTGGGATATTACGGTACTAATCAGTATTATCTGCAACGATTAACTAATATTAAGACAAAAGGATATTGCTTTTATGCATGCTTATCGAAGGATAATGTGTATATGAATGATATATTCGTGGATACGTGTTTTCAGTATGGTGATGATTATATGGCAGAAAAAAGTCTTGTGAGAAAAAAGAATATGTATATAGAAACTTTTATAACAGCTCCACAAGGTATGATTAGGTATATTGATAATCATGGCAGCAGGATATGTAAATCAGATGGAAAAAGCCAGAAATATTTTCATATCAAAGAAAAAGTTAATTGTGGCGTGGTTAATTTTATTAGAGATTATATAAATATTTATAAAGGTGTATTGGCAGTTAACAGTGAGGAATATATAAAATTGATGCATGATAGGAAAGAAAGTCTGGAGGATAATCTGTTTTACAATATGCTAAATGGTATGTGTAATATATCGAAGGATATTCTTAAAGGATTTTATTTTGATAATGATTTTGTTGGTGGGAAAGAGATAATGGTTGAAATATAAGAGCTAATTAAGTGGAGAAATGTATGAATTATGCAATAATTTTGTCTGGAGGTATTGGCTCCAGAATGAATAAAATAGATATACCAAAGCAGTACATAAAGGTTCAAGGGAAACCACTTATTATGTATACACTTGAGCAATTTGAAAAATCTAAAGAGATTGATAATATAGTCGTAGTAGCCTCAAATGAATGGAAACAATATATTAAAGATGAGTGTAGAGAGCATGGAATAAGTAAAATATTGGATATAGTTATAAATGGACGAACAAGGCAGGAATCAATATACAATGGCTTGAAGAAATGCATTCAAAGTTCGAGTAATATCGAAGATAAGGTAATTATACATGATGCAGTAAGACCAATGGTCACAGTAGAGTTAATTGAAAAATGTTTAAATAATATAGGAGAATATGATGGGTGCATGCCAGTATTGCCATTAAATGATACGATTTATTATTCGGATAATGGAGAAGAAATAACTAACCTTATGGACAGAAGTAAATTATATGCAGGACAAGCTCCAGAAGCATTTAATTTATATAAATATTATGCTATTAATGAGAATACTTCTAAGGAAGAATTAAATAAAATTAGAGGAACAAGTGAATTAGCTTATAAAAAGGGATTAAATGTAAAATTAATAGCTGGTGAGGATACAAACTTTAAAATTACGACAAGGGCAGATTTGACAAGATTTGAAATGATTGTAAAGGAAAATGGTATATGAAAGCATATGTGTTAAATAAAATAGGAGATCTATCATATCAAGATGTTCCAAAACCTGAATTGAAAAAAGATTGGGCATTGATTAAAGTTAAGGCAGCAGGAATATGTAGTTCAGATATACCACGCATTTATGAGAGAGGAACATACCATTTTCCTACTATTCCTGGACACGAATTTGCTGGAGACGTTGTGAAGGTAAATGGAGAAAAATACACTGATATTGTGGGAAAAAGAGTGTCAGTATTTCCACTTATACCATGTGGTAAATGTAGTCAATGTAAAAAGAAGATGTATGAAATGTGTGAGAATTATGATTACATTGGTTCAAGAAGAAATGGTGGGTTTGCGGAGTATGTGGAAGTACCTGTATGGAATTTAATTGAATTAGGAGAAAATATTTCATATGAATCAGCAGCACTTATGGAACCGTTATCGGTAGCTCTATATGCAATTCGGAAAGCAAATATATCCAAGAATAATAGCATAGCAATAATAGGAACGGGTACAATAGCTATTGCAATATCACAGATTCTTAATGCGTTGGGATATTCTCGAGTTGGAATAATAGCAAGGAATAGTAATAAGAAACCATTAGTATCAAGATTTGGAAATGTTAAATATATAATAGAAAATCAATCAAATTCAGAATTATTTGATATAGTATTTGAATGTGTTGGCTCAGAAGAAGCAATAGAGCAGTCATTAAAATATGCGGGGACAGGAGCACAAATTATTCTGGTTGGTAATCCATATGGAGACATTAATTTGCCACAAAATTTATATTGGAAAATATTAAGAAAGCAATTAACGCTTAAGGGAACATGGAATTCAACATATGATGGTGAAAATGAATCAGATTGGACAGTTGTTAGAAACATGTTACAAAATAACCAGATTAATACTGGGGATATGATTACACATAAATATCATCAGACAGATTTGATAAAAGCTCTTAATGTTATGAAAAATCATAAAGAATTATATTGTAAGGTTATGACATTTTGGAATGAGGAATAGTTATGAATAAAGGGAAGATATCTGCATCCATGATGTGTTCAAATTTAGTGGATTTAAAAAAGACAATTGAAATATTTGAAAAAGAAAAAATAGAATATTTACATATAGATATGATGGATGGGGATTTTGTTCCTAATTTTGGTTTGGGTGTTGATTATATAAGAAGTTTACGAGAGTTGACATCTATACCATTAGACTTACATCTTATGATCAATAATCCTGAATATAAATTAGAGTGGATAGGAATACATAGTGATGACATTGTGTCGATTCATTATGAAAGTACAACACAGGTACAACGTGTCATAGATAGAGTGAAAAAATATGGCTGCAAATGTTTTCTTGCAATTAATCCGGCAACTCCAATATATGTTCTTGAAGAAGTGTTGGATTATATAGACGGAATTAATCTATTGATGGTCAATCCTGGATATGCGGGGCAAAAAATGGTAAGCAGTACGATGAATAAAGCTAAAAAATTGCATGAATTTTTAAAAGAAAATAAACATGAAGATATGACTGTTGAAGTTGATGGAAATATATCTTCAATAAAAGCACAGGAATTAAAAAAATATGGTGCGTCAATATATGTTGCAGGTACGACAGCCCTATTCAAAGGGGATGTTGATGATTTTTCAGATAATATTAGAAAATTAAGGTCAGTTATATAAGTAAATATACTCAAGAAGGTTATTACGATGAGAAAGATGACAAGTGAAGATAAATATATAAGAAAGAGAAGAATCAAAGCAAAAGCATCAAAGCTTTTGTATTATATGTTTGGTATATTGCCCATACACAAAAATAAAATAACATTTAGTGCATTTGAAGGAGCTGGATATTGTTGTAACCCCAAATATATTGCTGAGGGACTTATAGCAAATCAGAGAAAAGGTGATGCAAGGTATGAGTTGGTCTGGTTGGTTAATGACATAAATAAAGAGTTTCCACCAGAAATAAAAAAAGTAAAAAATACATTGTGGAACAGAGCGTATCATCTTTCAACATCTAAGATATGGATAGATAATGCAAGAAAAAATTGGGGGACAAGAAAGAGAAAAGGACAATTTTATATTCAGACATGGCATGGACCAGTTGGATTTAAGCCAGTAGGAAGACTTAGAGGAGAACTTTTTTCAAAAATAGGAGAATTAGTAAGTGTGGCTGATGCTAAGAATATAAATGTTTTACTATCTAATTCTGATTGGTGTACAGATAAATGGGAACGTTCTTTTTGGGGAGAACCTGTAATAAAGACAGGTTCTCCTAGATGTGATATCCTAATAAATAAAAGAGATATACAATATATGAAAATAAGAGAAGAATTTGGTTTAAAGCCCGATTCAAAAATAGTTCTATATGCACCTACATTTAGAGGGGGAAGTCAAAATAAAAAAAGAGAAGTATTTGCAGAAGAATTTACGATAGATTTTAATCTTTTAAGACAAAGCCTTCATCAGAAATTTGGTGGAGAATGGTATATCTTTGTAAGATTACATCCGCAATTAGCCCTTAGGATGCAGAAAGCAAAATTCTCTAAAAGTGAGTATATTATTGATATAAGTTATAAAGATGATTTGTATGAGTATTTAGCAGCTGTAGATGTTGTTGTAACAGATTATTCAAGTGTTGCTTTTGATGCATCATATATGAAAATTCCTGTGTTTTTATATGTTGATGATTATAAAGACTATGTTCAGGATAGAGGGGAATTATTATGGAAATATGAAGAAATTCCGTTTTCGATTGCTGTTAATAATAAAGAATTATCAGAAAAAATTACAGAATTTAAATATGATAATTATATGAAGAAGCTGGAGCATACATTTGAAAATATGGGATTGTTGGAGGATGGTAATGCAACAGAAAGAGTGATTAATATAATAAAAAATACATAGGAAGATTAATAAAAATGGATGTTAATAATGAAAATAATTTATATGACTTTTTGATTAAAAGTATGGATGCTTTATGTATTAAGCAGAAATTGACTCAAATACCATATATGAATTGTGCAGTTTTAATTGGTACTAATAAAGATGATTATATGAATGAGATTATAGAACAACTAATTAAAAACAATGCTGAAGCAACTATAATTATTCTTGCAAAGGAATCAATGTTAAATAATATAAATATAAAATCACATTGTATAGAAACGATAATAACAGATGAAAAATATTCGAAAAATGACTATATCAAAATAAAACAAGTGCTTAAGTCAAAAAAGGTAGATGGCTTTTTCTTTAGAGGGCAGAACTATAATGAAGTCGGAAATAAAAATGTACTAGAGATTGCAAAATGTTTATATAACGATAATCATAATTTGAATGTATATGGTACGAATATGGATGGTGATATATATAAATATAAAAATATAAAAATTTACATGGATGGATTGTATTTATATGAAAAAATGAATGATTATATAGATGAGGTGTTAGGAATTTTATGAATATAGGAATATTACCATTTAGAAGAGAAAAACGCATAGATGGAATTAATAGATTGACATATGGAATACTTGATGAGTTAATAAATATTGATAAAAATAATAATTATTCATATGTAGGTGATGGTAAATGGTTAGGTATAGACTTACAAGAAAATATAGTAATGGCAGATTCATGGAATATTATTAATTTGAATGCTTTTATGATAAATAACAATTATAATATTATTCATTCTTATTTTTATTCATATTATTTTAATTCAAAGTTTTCATGTGCAAGAATTTTGACTATACATGATTTGATGCCAAGAATGAAAATGTATTTTGGTGATAGTTGGTCAAGATCTGTTCATTGGATGGATACGATAATTGCGGTTTCAGAATATACTAAAGGTGATATAATAAATTCATATAATGTTAGTCCTGATAATATTAAGGTTGTATATCCAGGATTGTTTAAATCAGATATTAAAGGTAACAGTGAAACGGGGGATAGAATTAGAAAAATAGTAGAGAAACCATATATAATGACAGTTTCAACATTAAGGGCATATAAGAATATATTAGGACTTGTGAAAGCATTTTGTATGTTTAAAGAATTGAATGCAAATAGTGATATTAATTTAATAATTGTGGGAAATAACAATAAAAGTAATGGTGTAATAAAAGAAATTATGAGTTTTTGTGGAGAGCGTAAGGATGTTATTTTTACAGGATATGTTACGGATGGTGAACTGGCTTATTTATATAGGAATTCTTTAGCTACTGGTTTTGTCTCTTTTTATGAAGGATTTGGACTTCCTGTATTAGAATCTTTGTCATTTGGGAAAACTGTTATTTGCTCTGATCGAACATCACTACCAGAGGTTGGTGGAGATGCTGTTGAATACTGTAATCCTTATGAAATTGAATCTATTGAAAATGCAATAGAAAAAGTTGTTTTAAATGATAATTATAGAAGAGAGTTAGAAAAGAAAGCGTTAATTCAAGCATCAAAATTTTCATATAAAAAATCTGCAGAAGATACTTTGGAAATTTATAAATTATACAATTAATTATGGGGAGTAATTTATGTGTTCCGATATTGTTATTGTAATTCCAGTATACTATAATCAATTTTCTTATTTTGAAAAAATAAGTTTGCAACAAACTATAAAAATACTATCTAATTATGATATGTATTTTGTTATACCACATAGTTTAGAAATATCAAATGATATAGTTCAACCAGATATAAAAATTATTAGTGTAAAAGATGAATATATGAGTAGTATAGATAATTATAGCGAAATGCTTTGTACGGAAGAATTTTATGAACTATTTGATAACTATGATTATATGTTGATTGCACAAATAGATACATTTATATTTGAAGATAGGCTACAGTATTTTTGTGAAAAGAAATATGACTATATTGGTGCTCCATGGCCATATACGGTAAGAGTATATGATAACAAAAATGTGTATGTGCCAGATGTTGGTAATGGTGGATTATCACTCAGGAATATAAAAAAGCATATCGAAGTTTTAAAAAAAGGAAATAGGAGAAGAAAGGGAATGCCTGAAGATGTATTTTGGGCAATTCAAAAATGTGAGACTTTTAAAGTGGCCCCAGTAGAGGTGGCTAGCTTATTTTCACTAGAATTAAGTGCTGAAAAATATTATTTGCAAAATAATTGTATACTTCCAATGGGATGTCATGCATGGTGGAAAGTAGAGTATTTGTTTTGGAAAGATAAAATAGAAAAAAGGGGATATAATTTACCTATTTCAAATAAAGTAAATGAAAAAATATATAACTACAAGTATCTTTTTTTATCCAAAGAAAAGACAAAAGAAATAATAGATGAATATAAAATTGATCTTGTATTCTTTGGTACAGAGCAAGAGATTAAGAAATGTTACGAGTGTCAGAATGAATTAGGAGATTATTATAAAAAACTAGTAATTAATAGAAATAATCTTATTGAATTGACGGAAGATAAATGGGATACAACATGTTTTTTGAAAGATAATGGATTAAATTATATTCCTAGTTCAATTACTGCGTCTTTTGAAGAGGCAAAACAGAAATATGGACTTCCGTTACTTATGAAGCCAAGAAGATCTTATGCTTCTAAAGGTATATGTAAGGTATATACAGCAGAAGATTTCAATGCCTGGAAAGAAGAATTCGCTGATCAGTTTATGGTTCAAAAATTAATAGGAGATGATGAACACGAATATACGGCAGGCACTTTTGGGTTTGGTGATGGTTCCTGCATTAAACCTATAGTTATGCGTAGAAAACTTAGTAAGGCTGGAGCAACTGATAAAGCTATAGTTGAACCGGTACCAGATATTGACAAGGAAATATTTGCAATATCAAAAGTCCTAAAACCTTATGGACCTACTAATTTTCAATTTCGATTAGATAATGGAAGGTTTTTATTATTAGAGATTAATCCAGGAATATCGTCGTCTACATCTATTAGAACAGCATTTGGATATAATGAAGCGGAAATGTGTATTGAGTTTTTTGTTGAAGGAATAAAACCTTCTGATAAAAATATAAGGACAGGTAAGGCATATAGATATATTGCCGATGTGGTGGAATACAGTGATTGCAATAATATCTGATGTACATGGTAATTATCCAGCTTTGAAGGCAGTATTAGCAGAAATTGATAATATCGGCTGCAATAGAATAATTTCACTGGGGGATGTTTCGGGTTATTATTGTATGGTCAATGAATGCATTGAAGAGTTTAGAAAAAGAAAAATAGTTAATATTCTCGGCAATCATGATTATTATGTATTGGGAAGAGGTGATTGTCCTAGATCCTATACAGTAAATAGGCTTACAGAATACCAACGACAAATAATGACTCCAGACAATATGGAATATTTGGCTTGTTCGAAGGACTTTATTGATACGTCATTCTTATCTGCCAGACATGGTGGATGGAATGATCCTGTGGATGAATATGTTGATGAGTTCGATTTTGATATAGCTGAGAAATATCCGATTAAGATGTTTTGTTCGGGACATACGCATATTCAGAAATTGTGCCAGAAGGATGATATTACTTATTTTAATCCAGGATCAGTAGGTCAGCCGAGAGATTATGATAATAGGGCAGGTTTTGCAATAATTCATGATGATGGAAATGTAAAGCTTTATAGGGTTAAGTATGATATTGATGAAATTTGTTTTAAAATGAAACAAGCGGGATTTGAAGAGAGAATATATGAATGTCTTTATAAGGGAACAAGAATAGGTGCTACTAAGTAATGCTCCTTAATAAGTATTTATTTCACCACTGCTTTTTCTGAAAAGAATAAATAGTGGGTTGAAAATTAACTCTAAAAATAGGCATATACAAGAGAACAGTGTAATGTATGTATAGGGGCTGTTTATTTTTAGACAGCCCCATAGTAAAAAATAATAAAACTACAAAT
>ERZ827156.2223-NODE-2223-length-20593-cov-3.192083_pt1 | contig 20593 bp, 19 predicted proteins | sample MGYA00519919_ERZ827156 | MGnify/ENA primary metagenome ERZ827156 (study PRJEB31778, sample SAMEA3449269) | human gut metagenome | biome: human gut; feature: human-associated habitat; material: faeces | place: United Kingdom | collected 2010/2012 ...
GGATATGTTTCAATGGGTGCACTTGATGATGTACAGGGAGTAAAAGTATTGCAGATAGATGGCAAGACATTGAATGCCGAAACCGTACAAAAAAATTCAAACATACTGCGAAAGCAGAGAAAAGAAAGAGGAGAAGAAATATGGGAAGAATATTTTATCTGGATGCTGTGAATGGAAATGATGAAAACAGTGGAATTACACCGGATGCAGCGCTGAAAAGTCTTGAAGCTGCGAATCAGATTTTATTTGGGGCTGGAGATAAGTTGCTTTTAAAATGTGGTTGTGAGTGGAAAGGAATGTTTTGCCCACACGGAGATGGAGATCGTTTTCAATTTGCACAGATTGGAACATATGGGGATGGAGAGGCACCGTTAATTGATGGAAATGGTGCATATGCAGCGATATTACTTGAAGGAGTGAGCTATTGGAAAGTAAAGGGACTTCGTATTTGTAACCATAGCAGCGAAAGATGTGTGCGTCAGGGAATTTGCATTAGTGCAAAGCCAGAGGGAATTACAGCAGGAATCGAAATTTCAGATTGTGAAATCTTTGAGGTAGACGGTGAAAATCGACGGGCAATGCCAGCATACCAGAGCATGTATTGGAATGGGGCTGTGTATGTTACCTTTCCAGGTCGTACATCAGCTCAAGATCATCTTCATGACATTATTATCAGCAATAACTACATTCATGATGTCAGAACAAGTGGTATACGTGTAAATCAGCAGGAAGATTTTATAAATGATATTCATCATACACATGTAGTTGTGCGTGGAAATAGGATTGAACGAACTGGATCAGATGGAGTTATTGTGGCAAATTGCATATCACCGCTGATTGATAGTAATGTTTGTTTTGATGCAGGAGCACTTGGTACACTTGAAGATACCCAGCTGATTGCTGGTATCTGGGTTTGCGCGACACGGGATGCGCTGATTCAGCGAAATGAAGTGGCACGAACCAGAATGTTTGAAAATGATGGAACAGCATTTGATACGGATTGGGGAACTGCGGGGACTACAGTATTTCAGTATAACTATTCGCATGACAATGAAGGTGGATTTTGGCTGGACTGCATGAAGCTTAATCACAATAGAGACTGTGAAAAGACCATTCTGCGCTACAATATCAGTATGAGAGATGGAAGAGGCATTGCCGTATATGATCAGGGAATTTTAGCAGAATGGTATGGAAATCTGTTTTATAATGAAAATCCGATACAAATTTGCTGCTTTGATGAAGGAGAAAATTTTCATTTTGCTAATAATGTATTCTGTGTTCCTAAAGAGACAGAGTGGCAGAAAGCACGATATGAAGATAATATTGTGAATGATGAGAAGTGGAGGGAACTGCTGCAGGATGAAATAAGAAATTCGAATTGGAGAGGCGTCGTAATGGAAAAGCTTTGCAAATTAGTTGGCGTAAAAAGATAGTTTTGTAATTGTCAATGCTGCCGCTTCATTCCATTTGTGATATGTTAATCATGCCATATGAAATAAGATAAGGTTTTGTCAAAACTGGGAGTCAAAATAATTTGCTTGAAATACAGGCCATAGTTCGTTATAATATAGAGCGCAAAAGAATATGTGATGCAGAAAAAATCTGCAGTTAGGAGTTTTATGAGAAAGTATCAGAAGATGCAGGCAATTATTATGTGTGGAGCACTTGTGGCGTCAAGTACATCTGTATTGGCAGCAAAGGAGGCAAGCAGCGAAGCTAAGTCTGAATCAGCGACAGAAGCAGTATCTGAGGCAGGCGAATCTGAGGCGTCTGGCGAGGTTAGCTATCCGCTTACATTAACCGGAACAGACGGCACTGAAATTACAATTAATGAGGAGCCTGAAAAGATTGTATCCATGGGACCCAATATGACAGAGATTCTGTATGCAATCGGTGCAGGTGATAAATTAGTCGGAAGAACCGATTACTGCGATTATCCGGCAGCAGTCAGCGAGGTTGAGTCTGTTGGCAGTATTTCAAATGCAGATATTGAGAAAATTTTAAGCCTGGAGCCAGATCTGGTTCTTGCCTCTACTCATTTTTCAGATGATGCAGTAAAGCAGCTTGATGATGCGGGTGTTCCTGTTTTGTATCTCTATGATGAGGGCGATATGGAAGGCGTTTATGATATGATCAGCTTGGTTGGCGAGGCTGTAAACTGTGAAGAAGCAGCAGAAAAGACCGTTGATGAAATGCAGACAAAGATGGACTATGTTTCTGATCGTCTGGCAAATGCTGATGAGAATCCGACAGTTTATTATGTAGTTGGATACGGTGAGTATGGCGATTATACAGCTGGAGGAGATACTTTCGTAAATGGTATTCTGACAGCGGCGGGCGGTGACAACATTGCATCAGATGTAGAGGGATGGTCATATTCCACAGAGACACTTCTGGAGAAGGATCCGCAGTATGTTATCTTAAATGCTTATAATGAGGAAGGTTTCTGCACAACAGATCCGTATACTGAGCTGAGTGCAGTAAAGAATGGTTTTGTAGAGACTATTGATACTAACATGCTTGATCGTCAGGGACCGAGAAATGCAGATGCTGTTGTAGAGTTAGCACAGATGCTTCATCCAGAGTGCTTCCCATCAGAGACTGAGTATCCGGTTAATGTAAAAAGTGGTGTTGTAGAGTACAATATCGAATCTTGCCCAGAGAGCGTTTACGCTGCAAACGAGAAAGTTTTCGATCTGTTAAAGGAAATCGGTATAGTTAGTGAGGATGCCGAGTATGAACAAAAAAGTGTTGAGGACGTTGTTTTAGAGGCTCCGGCAGTTGTTGTTGCAGATTCCGAGTATTCTGCTGAGGAAAAGGCAAAGTTTGACGATGCCAATATTCCTGTTCTCTATGTTGATGCAGAAGATGATGAGACAGTAATCACACTTGGTCAGATATTTAACTGTAACGCAAAGGCCGATGAGGTTGCTTACGTAAAGGCAGCATTAGAAAAGTAATGGAAAAGAAAAAAACATATTTGTATATTTATGTTTGCATGGCAGCTCTTCTTTTTGTGGGAGCTGCCATTTCCCTAAGTGTTGGATCTGCAGAGATTGGCATAATAGGGAGCATTAAGCTTGCGCTGTCTGGTATTCCAGGTATAGGCCAATTTGTGGATATATCAGCGTATAGCACGATGCAGCGCTATATAATTTTGCAGGTTCGCCTGCCTCGAGTGTTGCTTGCAGCACTTGTTGGTGCAGGACTTTCGGCAGCGGGAGGCGTGTTTCAGGGGATTTTTCAAAATCCGCTTGCTGATCCGCATATTTTAGGTATATCCTCAGGTGCCGCACTTGGCGCAACGATTGCTATTCTTTTTGGTGTACAGGTGAGTGTTTTGGGGATTGGAACTATTGGTGTGTGTGCTTTTATTGGTGCGATTTTAACAATTATGCTAGTATATTTGATTGGAGGCATGAAAAAGGGAGCAAAGACAATAGGTATTCTTCTTACAGGAACGGCAATCAGTACACTTTTTTCAGCTGTGATGTCACTTCTTATGTCTCTTAATCATGATAAGATCGAACAAGTCTATCTGTGGACAATGGGAAGCTTTTCATCTGCAGTGTGGGTGAAGGTTTGTTATGTTGCTATCTGTGAAATGATTTGTCTTTCGTGCAAGTGAACTGGAAGGTGAATTCGCAGCCATGAACGGATGGGAAGCGGAGTCCGACGCTGAGAACCTGTTAAACGGTCTTGGTATCGAGACAGAGCGCATACGACGAATTTTGATTATAGTCGTATCGGTGATGGTTGCTGCTTGTGTTTCGGTCAGCGGTGTGATTGGTTTTGTCGGACTAGTGATTCCTCATATTGTACGATTTTTAATGGGGGATGATTACAGACGAATACTTCCGGGGGCGATTCTTGGAGGCGGATTTTTCTTGATGATTTGCGATACGTTAGCGCGCACAGTGACTGCACCGGGAGAACTGCCAGTTGGTGTGCTGACAGCAATTGTCGGGGCACCATATCTGATTCTGCTAATTAAGAAGAAGTTGGCGTGAGAAATTTCTAACATTTGTGGTCAACAACATAGATTAGCGGCGAGCCGCTTTCGTAGAAACCCCTGTGAACAGCGTAAAATCAAAAAAGGAGAAAACAATCGTGAGTCGACAAGGAAATAAAAAAAAATCGGCATCGGGAATGGATTTGCTCAAATCAGTAGACATTGTAAGCAATCATTTGACTTGGACACCAGAAGGGATAGATCATCCAATTTTAAAAGATATCACGCTTACTCTTGAGCCAGGTCACATATATGGAATTATCGGGCCAAACGGAGCCGGAAAATCGAGCTTTCTGCGTCATGTACTCGCATTTTTAAAAACAGAGAGTAAAGAAAGCATGAAAATTGGTGATGTGTCGGCTGCCGATTATTCGCGAAAAAAGCTTGCAAGGCTGTTATCCTTTGTGCCGCAGAAAACAGATCTTGAGACAGACTTTACGGCAGAGGAGATCGTTATGACAGGGCGTACACCATATCAGGGACGCTTTTTGGGAACATCTGTTAATGATAAAGAAGCAGTTTCACGCGCTTTTTCGCTCACAAAAGCAGATAAGCTTAAGGATAAAAAATTTGCTATCTTAAGCGGCGGCGAAAAACAAAAGATTGTGATTGCACGCGCAGTAGCACAAACCACACCCTGGATGCTTCTTGATGAACCGATTGCAAGCCTTGACATTAAAAACCAAATTGAAATCATGCAGACGCTTTTGGAATTAAACAGACAGGAAGGCGTATCTGTGCTTATGGTGCTTCATGATATCAATCTGGCTGGAATTTATTGTGATCGTCTGATTATGCTAAAAGACGGGCAGGTAATTGCAGCAGGAGATACAAAAGAATGTCTATGTGAAGAAAATTTAAAGAAACTTTATGATATATCATTTTTTCATATGGATACAAAAAAAGGACAGCGATATTATTATGCTGAAATATAAATGATACAAGGGTCAAAAGGTATTTTGACCCCTTTGATACCAGATTGCTACGTGCTTTGCACTCTCGCAATCTTCAAAAACATTCGTAATCCGCTCATTTTTCTTTGAAAAATGGCTACTTACTCATATTTTTGGTGGGTCAAGAGTTCAAAAAACCTCTTGCAAGCAAGCTTGCATCGGCTTTATGACCTTTTGACCCTGGTATCATATAAATAGTTAAAATAAAAGCTCACGATGAAAATCGTGGGCTTTTGCTATATGGTGGAATCATGTAAAAAGTATTTGATATAGGAAGTACTTATAACGAAACATAAAATCAACGTATTAACACTTTCTTTCAGAATTTGCTATACTTTCAACCAACAGAAAAGAAAATAAACATAAAACAATGTTAAACTTTTCTGTTCAGAAAAGAGCAGGAGGAGACGGCTTCATGATTGAGTTTCAAAACGTAAGCAAGATCTTTAAAACAAAAGAGTGCGAAGTAAAAGCACTTGAAAATGTAAGTCTGACAATAGAGGATGGCGATATATATGGAATTATTGGTTTCTCAGGAGCCGGCAAATCTACTTTGATTCGAACAATCAATGCACTTGAGGTTCCGACATCAGGAAAGGTTTTAGTGGATGGAGAAGATATAAATGCACTGAAACAATCAAAGCTTCGTCAAAAGAGGAAAAAAATTGGAATGATCTTTCAGCAATTTAATCTTCTTGAAACAAAAACAGTGTATGAAAATATAGCATTGCCGCTTGTTTTAAATCACGTTCCGAAGGATCAGATAAAAAAGAAGGTACAGGAAGTTTTAGAATATGTCGAGCTTACGGACAAGAAAGACGTGTATCCATCTAAGCTTTCTGGAGGCCAGAAGCAAAGAGTAGGAATAGCAAGAGCCTTGGCAACAGATCCATCTATTTTGCTTAGCGATGAATCAACTAGTGCACTTGATCCCAAAACGACAAAAGCGATCCTTAAGCTGTTAAAAAGAATTAATAAGGAACTTGGCATTACGATTGTGCTGATCACACATGAGATGAACGTTATCCAAAGCATTTGTCATCATGTAGCTGTGATGGAGAGTGGAAGAGTTGTCGAGAAAGGAAATGTGCTTGATGTATTCAGTGAACCACAGCAGGAGATCACAAAGAATTTTGTAAAAACAGTAATTAATGACAGTGTTCCAGAACTTTTGATAGAAAGTATACGTTCTGAAAAAAAGAACAATAAGCTTTTGAAGTTAAAGTTTCTTGACAGTGACAGTACAGAATCTGTGTTATCTGGTGTAAATAAGAAGTTTGATGTAGAAACAAATATTTTATTTGCCAATATCAGTGAAATACAGGAACGAGTCTTAGGAATCATTATTGTACAGATCATTGGTGCAAAGAATGAAATTGAAGGAGCACAGAAGTATTTTTCAGAGCACGGCGTTGGTTATAAAGAGATTTATATATAAAAAAGACGAAAAGGAGAAAAATATGGCACTTGAAGAATTTCTTGGAATATCAAATGATAAGCTGTTAACATCATTTGCAGAGACATTATACATGGTTGGAATAGCCCTAATTATTGCAACAATTGTCGCATTTGTTCTGGCAATCGTGCTGATCTTTACAAGAAAGGGCGGGTTATATCAGAATGTGGTGATTTATAATATTATCAATGTGATAATTAATATTGTGAGAAGTACACCATTTGTTGTTCTTCTGGTTGCAATTATGCCGGTTACAAAGTTTTTAATAGGAACGAGAATTGGAGCAACAGCAGCAATTGTACCTCTTACAGTAAACGCGATACCGCTTTTGACACGCTTATTTGAAAATTCCCTTCTCGATACAGGAAATGGCATTTTAGAAGCTGCACTGGCAATGGGGGCAACACCGCTGCAGCTTGTTACAAAATTTATTTTGCCGGAGTCACTTGGATCTGTTATTCTTTCACTTACAACTGGTATTGTTGGATTGATTGGTGCAAGTGCAATGGCAGGATATGTAGGAGGCGGTGGTATCGGAGCGCTTGTTCTTAATTATGGTTACAACCGCTTTAACTTTACACTTATGTATTCACTTGTAGTTGTACTTATTATTATTACACAGTGCATACAAAGCCTTGGAAATTTCTTCGCAGGAAAGGCTCGCAGAAAATAAGACAGATAAAAGGAGAAAATGATTATGAAAAAGTTTAAAAAAGGTGTATTGGCAATTGGAGTATTAGCAGCAGCGGCAGTAATTGCGGCAGGCTGCGGAAAAAAAGATGCAAAGACAACAAATGAAACAAAAAAAGAAAGTGCAGCAGAGTCAGCTGTTACAGAAAAAAAAAAATTAACATATGCGAAAGGAACAGGACCATATACAGAGCTTTTTGAGCAGCATGTAATGCCAATTCTTGAAAAGCAGGGCTATACATTTGAGGCAACTGAGCTGACACTTCAGTATGCAGATGAAGCGATTGCAGATGGTGATGTAGATTTCTCTGTTGAACAGCACATTGCATATATGGATGCATTCAATAAAAATTATAATTCTAATTTGGTGGCACTGACACCAATTCCTACAGTTCCAGCATCTATTTTTTCTGAAACACACAGCTCACTTGATGAGGTTGCTGATGGTATGAAGGTTGCAGTTCCGCAGGATGAGGGAAACATGGCAAGAGCATTTGTAATGCTTCAGGATATTGGATGGATTAAATTAAAGGAAGGCACAGACTATGCGACTGCAAGCTCTGAGGACGTTGCAGAAAATCCATATAATCTGGAGTTTTTGGATGTAAGTACAAGCATCATAGCAACTACACTTTCTGATTATGATTATGGTATCATCACTGGAAGCATTGTCTATAATGCAGGAATTGATCCGTCGACTGCATTGTTTAGCGAAAACTTGTCCGAGAATTTCTGGCTGCAGGTTGTAGTAAAGGATGAAGATAAGGATACGCAGTGGGCAAAGGATATTGTAGCAGCATATCAGTCCGATGAATTTACAGATTGGCTTAAGGCAAACAACGAGAGTGAATATAAGAATCTCTGGGCAATTCCAGAATATTAAAAAAGGGAGACTTGCATTATGGATAAGATCGAAGAAAAAATCATAAAAATCATAGATGACAATAAAGAAAAACTGATTGCGTTTGCAAGAGATATCTACACACATGCAGAGCTTGGATATAAGGAATTTAGAACTGCATCAAAGTTTTCGGATGAGCTTAAGGCGCTTGGGTTAGAGACGAAGGAAGGTCTTGCAGTAACTGGAGTAAAGGGCTATCTGAATCAGGACAAAAAAGAGAATGTGAGTCTGGCATTAATCGGAGAGCTTGATGCACTTCGCATTCCAGAGCATAAATATGCAAACGCACAGACACAGGGAGCTCATTGCTGTGGTCATCACAGTCAGCTTGCCGGTGTGGTAGGAGCAGCAATTGCACTGGCAGATCATGAAGTGGCATCATCATTAGACGGTCAGGTTGTATTTTTTGCAGTTCCGGCAGAGGAATATGGTGAAATCGAGTTTAAAAATCAGTTAAAGAATGAAGGAAAAATACGTTATGGCGGTGGAAAATGTGAGCTGATAAGAATCGGTGCTTTCGATGATATTGATTTGAATCTGGCTCATCATACAACGATAGGAAATGAAGTTGTGATAAGAAAAGGTAGCGGAAATGGCTTTGTAAGCAAGGTGATTCGCTATAAGGGAAAGGCTGCTCACGCAGCAGGAAGTCCTCATCTTGGCGTAAATGCATTAAATGCAGCAGCGCTTGGTCTTACAGCACTTCAATATCAAAGAGAAACATTTCAGGATAAGGATACAGTGAGAGTTCATCCGATTATGACAAAGGGCGGTGATCTTGTCAATGTAATTCCAAATGAGGCCATTATTGAGACACTTGTAAGAGCAAATAATACAAAGGCAATTCTTGATGCATCAGAGAAAACTGATCGTGCATTTTTGGCAGGTGCAGTTGCAGTGGGGGCTAAGGTTGAAATTGAGACTATGCCTGGATATCTGCCAACAATTCCAGTTGATGCACCAGAGGAACTGGTTGAGGCGGCAAAGCTTGCAGCAGGTGACAAGTATAATGTGAATGTAGTTGATGCGACAAGCACACCGAGCGGCGGTTCAACAGATGTAGGAGATGTACAGCATCTTCAGCCAGTATTTACCTTTAACACAGGCGGTGCAGTAGGAAGCGGTCTTCATAGTGTTGATTTTGATGTGAATGATGAGGAACTTGCCTATATTGTTACGGCAAAAATATTTGCACTTACAGCCTATAGATTGTTAAAGGGCGGTGCTGTAGCTGCAAAAAAGCTTGTGGATGACTACAAACCTATATTTACAAAACAGGAATATATTGACTTTATGGAATCTATGATAAGCAAAAAGACCGGCGGTGCACCGGTCTTCGAGGAAGAATAATATAGAAACTTATCTAGCCAGCCAGCCGCCATCAACAGCAAGTGTAAAACCATTTACGTAAGATGAAGCATCGCTGGCAAGAAAAACAGCAGCCCCCATTAAATCATTGGAGGTTCCCCAGCGTCCCGCCGGAATGCGGCAAAGAATAGCATCATTTCTGTCACTGTCCTGACGAAGTGCAGTCGTGTTGTTTGTCGCCATGTAGCCCGGCGCGATTGCGTTTACATTAATATTAAGAGAAGCCCATTCATTTGCAAGCGCCTTGGTGAGACCCATCACGGCGCTTTTGCTTGCTGTGTAGGAAGGAACGCGGATGCCGCCCTGAAAGCTTAACATAGAAGCAATATTGATAATTTTACCACCGCCCTGTGGGATGAAGAACTCACTCGTCATGGCCTGGGACAGGAAAAAGACAAGCTTTTCATTTAAATTGGTGACAAGATCCCAGCTTGCTTCTGTGACATTTACGGCATCCTCGCGGTGAATGATTCCAGCATTGTTTACAAGAATATCAACGCGGCCTGTCAGTTTTTTGCAGGCATTTGCAACTGTCTTTGATGCATCTGGTGCAGAAAGATCTATAAGTACTTCAAAGAAAGTACCGCCAACAGCCTCCACCTTTGCAGCAGTCTCGGCGCAGCTTCTTCGTGCAACTCCGATGACTGTTGCTCCGGCTTCGGCAAAGGCTACGCAAAAGCCCTGTCCTAATCCAGTGTTTGCGCCAGTAACAACAGCAACTTTTCCATTCAAACGAAACAAATCTAAAATCATATCTTTACCCCTTTCCTGTAAATACAAGTTTATAACTTAAAAATGAGAACGTTTAGAGAAGTCTTGCCTGTTTGTTATCCGTGGCCGCCACCCTGTTTTGTTCTATTACTACTATATTGCCTTTTTGCAGCAAAATATAGTATAATAAACGCGATAAATAGCATAATCTAACCCAATACCAAATTACAATGCATCTTACCCGATTTACAATGCATCTTGCGAAGGAAATCTAGACAAGAGAAAGCAAAACAGGTATTCTATTCTTAAGTTGCCAGCAAAGTGGGAAGCTTAGAAGGGAGAAGAAATGGATCACAACTAACGAGTGGAGGAAAAAGCGCATGGAGCAAAAGACGGTAGTGGACAAAAGTTTAAAAGAGCTTCGCCGTCACGGAAGTGACGATTTTCCAATTGGAATTTACAGGGATGACTTTTCAGAGTTTGAGCATGGACAAATTGCATGGCACTGGCATGATGAGATTCAGTTTGATTATATTATAAAGGATTCTCGTGCAGGTAGGAACTAGCGAATTTGTGTTAAAACCAGGGGAGAGTATTTTTATTAATACGGGAATGCTTCACCGCCTTGTTCCAGTAGATGAAAAAAGACGTGAATTGATAAATAACGAGTCAGACATACATGTGATTGATTCTTTTGTCTGTTCATGGAAATTAGCAGAATCTGATCGGCTTTCGCGTGCATATAGGGAGTGCGTGGCACCGCTGCTTTTGGCAAAGACTGACGGACTTGTACTAAGCAAAGAAGAATCACAGCTTTTAAGAAAAATGGCAGAGCAGTACAGAAAAAAAGAAACTGGATATGAAATGGCGGTGAAAGGCTGCCTCTGTCTCTTGTGGGCAAGTCTCGTAGAGAAGGGAATAAGCGCGGCGCGGCAGATAAAGCCAAAAGAGGAACGAGACTTGGCACGAATTAAGGAAGCAATGACATATATGCAGCAAAATTTTTCATGTAAGGTCAGCCTTGAAGATGTAGCACAGGTGGTTGCTATAAGCAAAAGTGAGCTGTGCCGCTGCTTTAGGCGTGTCTTAAAGGTCAGCCCAATGGAATATTTGATTCAGTTTCGCCTAGAGGAAGCTAGTCGGCAGTTGTTATCAACTGATAAAAGCGTGACTCAGATCGCGCTTGAGACCGGATTTGACAGTCCGTCACATTTAGGACGTTTCTTTTTAAAAGAATTTGGATGTACGCCCAGACAGTATCGAGGGAGAAAACGTTAATATAGCTCTGAGGTGTATGGCTTGTATAAAAAAAGAAATATAATTAGGAAAGGATATAACTATGCGTTTTTATATAGCAGACTGCCACTTTTATCATGAGGCACTGAATACAAAGATGGACAAGAGAGGATTTGCATCAGCAGAGCAGATGAATGAGTATATGATACAGCGCTGGAATGAAAAAGTGCGTAGCTGTGATGAGACGGTGATTCTAGGCGATTTTTCATTTGGTGATGCGATGCAGACAAATTTATTGCTTAAACAGCTAAATGGAAAAAAGTACCTGATTGAAGGAAATCATGATCGCTATCTGAAATACCGTCGATTTGATAAAAATTTGTTTGAATGGATAGAGCCATATAAAGAAATTCATGATAATGGGCGAAAAGTTATATTGAGTCATTATCCTGTTATGTGCTATAATGGTCAGTATCGGCTAAATGAGAAGGGGGAGCCAAAGACATATATGTTATATGGACATGTACATGACACAAGAGATGAGCTTCTTATAGATCGTTTTATCCGAATAACAAAGCAAACATCTTTTCTTGATTTTGAAGGAAAAGAAAAAACGATTCCGTGCTGCATGATTAACTGTTTTTGCGCTTTTTCAGATTATGCGCCGCTTACATTAGATGAATGGATAGAAAATGATCAGATGCGCAGAAAACAGATAGCGGAAGAGTTTCTAGCTTAAGACAAAAATATATGTAACTATTATATAATAAAGTGGAGGAATAAATGGGGAAATGTAACAAAAAGTGAGAAAGAAATATGTTACATGATTGACAATTAAGAAAAATGAGATTATATTGAAGATACTTAAACGATTGAGAAAGGGCGGGTGAAGTGACGATGGTTTCGTTAAAAGATATTGCAGCGGCCTGCGGCGTGTCAGCATCAACGGTCAGCAAAGCACTCAACGATCTGGATGACATCAGCGAAAAAAGAAAAGCGATGATCCGCCAGAAAGCGAATGAAATGGGCTATTTGCCTAATATGGCAGCCAGAGCATTGAAAACAAAAATGACTCACAATATAGGCGTCTTGTTTATTGACGACTATCATAGTGGGCTGACACATCCGTATTTTGCACCGGTTTTGGAGAGCTTAAAGACGGAGGTGGAAAATCTTGGATATGATATTACTTTTATCAATAAGAATGTAGGTGGTAGAGAAATGTCATATCTGGAGCATTGTCGTTACCGTAACGTTGACGGCGTTGTTATTGCAAATGTAGATTTTACAAAAGAAGAGGTAGTTGAACTGGTAGAAAGTAATATTCCGGTAGTGACAATTGACCACGTTTTTAATAATTGCCCGGCAGTTGTGTCGGACAATATAAAGGGTGTTAGAGAACTGACGGAATATGTAATCAGTATGGGACATAAAAAAATTGCGTACATGCATGGTCAGCAAAACAGTGTTACCAAGGTGCGCTTGGCAAGTTTTTATCGCACCATGGAGGAACATGGACTGCCAGTGCCGGATGAATATGTGCCAGAGGCACCATATCTTGAGGGAGAGGCAAGTGCAGAGGCAACGAAGAAGCTTCTTGCACTGAAAAATCCGCCTACTTGCATTCTGTATCCTGATGATTATACGGCAATCGGCGGAATAGCTGTGATTCGTGAGGCAGGATTGTCTGTGCCAGCAGATATTTCAGTGGCGGGCTATGACGGAATCTCGTTGATTCAGCAGTTTCAGCCAAAGCTTACGACATATGCACAGGATATGTCTGGTATAGGAAAGGCAGCAGCACAGGCAATTGTAGATCAGATTGAGCGGCCAAAGAGTGCGCTTGTTGAGATGATTGTAAAGGCAGGAGCAGTAATGTCGGGAGCATCGGTTCGCTGCCTTAACGAAAATGAGTAATTAGGGGAAACAAACGAAAAGCGTTGAGAAAACAAGCTGGTTTGTTTCGAAAAACGAAAAGAGTTCGGAAAGCGTTTGCTGAAAGAACTCTTTTTTTGTATGCAAAAGCGACAATTTGTACAATACTGACACAACTCGCGGCGAAACAAAGCAGAAAAAGTAGAAAAAAATATATAAAAATTTCAAAAAAGGTATTGCATTTTGATTCAAAGTGTTGTATAGTTCAAGTATGAAAACGATTAAGTAATTTGCGAGAGGGAAAGATACGGAGATTACGGAAAAGGAGTGAGAAAGGGATGAAAAATTTTCTTCATAACACATGGAAACACAGAGCCCACATCGTGATGGCTCTGCCGGCATTTCTTGTATTGCTGTTCTTTGCCTACATCCCGATGGGTGGTCTGGTAATGGCATTCAAGTCATATGATTACACGAAGGGAATCTGGGGCAGTCCGTGGAATGGCCTCGACAACTTCAAGTTCCTGATTGCATCAAAGTCAACATTCCTGTCGATGACGAAGAATACATTATTCTATTATGTAATCTTCACGGGACTCGGAACAGTACTAAATGTAGTGCTTGCAATTGCGATTGACCAGTGTGTATTTAAAAAGTGTGCAAAGACAATGCAGACTGTTATGATTATTCCAGTATTCATTTCTTATGCAGCTGTACAGTTTATTGTATATGCATTTATCAGTACTGATACAGGTATCTTAAATAATCTGTTTAATGCACGTGTTCGTTACTACACAACAGCAAGTTATTGGCCGGTGATTTTAACCATCGTTAAGATGTGGAACAGCGTAGGTTACGGCTCAGTACTTTATATGTCAGTACTTGCAGGTATTGATTCCTCATTATATGAGGCAGCAGAGATTGATGGTGCAAATCGTTGGCAGCAGATCGTGAATATCACGATTCCAAGTCTTGTTCCAATGATTACGGTTATGCTTCTTCTTTCAGTAGGAAACATCATGAGATCTGATACAGGTCTTTTCTATCAGGTAACAAGAAACAGCGGACAGCTGTATTCTACAACACAGGTTATTGATTCTTATGTATTGAATGCGATCTTTAAAAACTCGAACTTCGGATTTGTTGCAGCAACTACATTCTTCCAGTCAGTAGTTGGTTTGCTGATGATGCTGCTTGCAAATGGCGCTGTTCGTAAGATTGCACCGGAAAATGCACTGTTCTAATGAAGGGAGGAAATGTAGATGAAAAAGAAAAAAGATCTTGACCTTGCTCCTTCCAGAAGAGAGCGTAAAACACTCGGTCAGTACATATTGTTATTTTTCTTGGTATTGTACACTTTGTTCTGCGCACTGCCGATCGTACTTGTATTTGTAGCAGCATTTTCAGATGAGAAGACAATCGTACAGAATGGTTTCTCATTTATTCCGAAGAAGTGGTCACTTGATGGTATCAATGCCGTACTTAGATATGGCAAGCAGCTGGCAACCTCTTATGGTGTAACAATTTTTATCACGGTTGTAGGAACATTAGTTGGACTTTTGATCATGGCAATGTTTGCTTACTCAATTAGCCGTAAGGATTTCATGCTTGGTAAGTTCTTATCTGTATACCTGCTGATTCCAATGCTGTTTTCAGGCGGACAGTTATCCTGCTATGTAATTTATACATCCATGTACGGATTAAAGGATAACATCGCACTTTTGATTTTACCGCTTTGTGTATCAACGATGAATGTTATTATTCTTCGAACATACATCGCAAACAGTATTCCTGGTGAGCTTATGGAGGCGGCTAAGATTGACGGTGCCGGTGAGTATCGAACTTTCTTCCAGATCACACTTCCACTGTTAAAGCCATCTATGGCAGCAGTTGGATTTATGATGGCAACTGTTTACTGGAATGACTGGCAGAATGCACTTTTGTATATTACAAGTGATCGCAAAAAGCCATTGCAGTTACTTTTGATCAATATTCAGAAGAGTATCGAGTTTTTGTTAAATAACTCCAATGTTCCGGCTTCTGTTAAGGCAGCTATGGGAGGAACAATTCCACAGTACTCTGCAACGATGGCAACAGTTATTGTCGTAATCGGACCGATTATGGTAATTTATCCATTCTTCCAGAAGTATTTTGTAAAGGGACTTACAGTTGGTTCTGTAAAGGGCTGACAAAGTCAATAAGTAAAGGGCATTTTCCACAGATATTTATTATGTGGATGAAAACAAATAAAAACCAAATAAAACCAAACATTATTAAGGAGGACACTTATTATGAAAAGAAAACTTTTTGCAGTATCAATGGCAGCAGCTATGGCAACCAGTTGTTTCGCAGGCACCGCTTTTGCAAGCGATAGTGAGCCAGTAACAATCAAAGTTACAAGAGCATGCTTCAATCTGGCAAATCCAGATTCTGAGCAGGTAAAGAAGGTTCAGGATGCTATCAATGAGTATATTAAGGATAAGATCAATGTTCAGATTGAACTGACCGATATTGGTTCAGGTGAATATACCGATAAGGCAAATCTGGCACTTGCAAACAATGAGATTAACCTGCTTTGGACAGCTTCATGGGAAGCTACCATTGGAACAAATGATTTAGTACCTGCAAATGCAGTTTATGATATTACTGATCTGCTTCCGGGAACACCTCTGTATGAGTCTATGGATGAAGGACAGTGGGAAGCTACCAAATATGACGGCAAGAACTACTTTGTACCAGTTTATAAGGATAACGTAGAAGGCTATGACATCATGTTCCGCAAGGATCTTGTAGACAAGTATGGTTGGGATATCAGCACAGTTAAGACATTAGCTGACATTGAGCCAATGTTAGTAGATCTTGAGGCAGAAGGACTTAAGTATCCATATCTGTCACAGAAGACCGCTATGTTCTACAGATATTATATCAATGATTTTGATTTCTTTACCGCTGATGCACAGTCCAACTGGGTAGCAGTAGATCGTTCCACAAATGAAGTTGTAGATACTGTTTTAACTGATCAGTACAAGGAATTCTGTACCTTAATGGCTAAATGGGCAGAGGCTGGATACATTTCTGAGGACGAAGTAACAAAGACTACAACTGATACTACAACACAGACTCAGGATTGGGGTATTTCTTGGTGGACTGATATTCCTGTTAATGCAGAGGCAAACAGCCGTTATAATCAGGAAGTTGTAATGACACCAATCACTGATAGATGGGCACACTCCACATCAGCACTTGGTTCCTGCTATGCAGTAACAGCAAACAGCACACCAGAAGAAGCACAGGCTTGTGTTGATTTCTTAGGACTTCTGTATACTGATAGTAAGTTAGCAGATCTTTACACCTTTGGTATTGAGGGTGAGGATTTCAACTATGTTGACGGTAAGGTAGAGCAGACTGATGCTGGTAAGTACAACCACTCCATGTGGGAATCTGCATCTGCAACTATCGTAACACCACTGACAACAGAGCCAGATGATAAGGCTGAACTGTATAAGGACTTCAACGGTGGTGCAAATACTTCTTGCGCAGCTGGTTTCCGTTTCGATAAGAATGAAGTAGCTGATAAGTATGCAGCTTGCCAGAATGTATTTAATGAGTATGGCTTCGCACTTGAGAATGGTGGTTATGGCGTTGATCAGATTGAAGATACAATCGCTCAGTATCAGGCAGCTCTCGATGAGGCTGGTTATCAGGACGTTTTAGCAGCATTCCAGGCACAGTATGATGAATGGAAGGCAGAGAATGGTTCTGAGACTACTGATGAGTCTGTTGAAGAAGAGTCTTCTTCTGTAGCAGAATAATTATTGCTAGAATCTTTTTCTCATAAACTTTTTCTTTCGCAGAAGATGGGGTGTACCAAACGGTGCGCCCCATCTTTGTTTTGGTTAAAAATGATCAATACGAATGATTAAAACAGTCACTACCATTTGCGTTGTAAATGTGTTAAGATAAAAAACGACAATGAAATTGATAAAATTTTTTTGAACAGAATAGAATATAGCAAGAAAGGTTGATAATAATATGAATCCAAGCGAAAAGTATGAAAAACAGTATTTTATGCCGCCGGTCGTGACCTATGACTGGGTCAAGAAGGATGATATCGATCATGCACCGATCTGGTGCTCTGTTGACTTAAGAGACGGAAATCAGGCGCTTGTAGAGCCAATGAGTCTGGATGAGAAGATTGAATTTTTTAAGATGCTGGTAGAGATTGGCTTTAAGGAAATTGAAATCGGATTTCCGGCTGCTTCAGAAACCGAGTACCAGTTTTGCCGTACCTTAATTGAGCAGAATTTGATTCCGGCTGATGTTACGATTCAGGTATTGACGCAGGCAAGAGAGCATATTATTAAGAAGACTTTTGCGGCGATTAAGGGAGCACCAAGAGCAGTTGTTCATGTGTATAACTCCACATCTGTTGCACAGCGTGAGCAGGTATTTAAGAAAGATAAAGAGCATATAAAGCAGATTGCAATTGATGGTGCTGCATTGTTGAAGGAGCTGGCTGATAAGACCGATGGTAACTTTACCTTTGAGTACAGCCCGGAAAGCTTTACAGGAACTGAGATGGATTATGCACTTGAGGTGTGCAATGCTGTTTTGGATGTATGGCAGCCGACACCAGACAATAAGGTGATCATTAATCTTCCGGCAACAGTTGAGAATGCAATGCCGCACGTATTCGCAACACAGATCGAATATATGAATAAAAATATGAAGTACCGTGACGGAGTTGTTCTTTCACTTCATCCGCATAATGACAGAGGCTGCGGCGTGGCAGCGGCAGAGTTAGGACTGCTTGCCGGTGCAGATCGTATTGAGGGAACGCTTTTTGGAAATGGTGAGCGTACCGGAAATGTGGATATTATCACATTGGCGATGAATATGTTCTCACATGGTATTGATCCGAAACTGAATTTCTCTAATATGTCATCTTTAGTAGAGGTATATGAGAGGGTGACAGGCATGAGAGTTCATGAGCGTCAGCCGTATGCAGGAAAGCTTGTATTTACTGCATTTTCTGGTTCCCACCAGGATGCAATTGCAAAGGGTATGGCATGGAGAGAAGCAGGAAAGAGCGAGAAATGGGATGTTCCGTATCTGCCGATCGACCCGAAGGATGTCGGACGTACTTATGATTCAGATGTTATTCGTATTAACAGTCAGTCTGGAAAGGGCGGCGTATGCTATGTACTGCGCACTAACTTTGGTTTGAGTCTTCCGGAAAATATGCGCGAGGAGGTTGGCTATACTGTTAAGGATATTTCTGATAAGGCGCATAAAGAACTGACACCGGCAATTATTTATCAGATTTTTGAGGATCACTATGTTACCAGTAAGTCAATTTTCCAGGTCAGCGAGTGTCATTTCCGTCAGGAAAATGGAATTGTGGCAAATGCAACAATTCAGCATGGCCAGAATACACAAGTCGTTACAGGAACAGGTAATGGACGTCTTGATGCCGTCAGCAATGCGATTAAGAATTATTTTAATGTCAGCTATGAGCTTAGTTTCTATGAGGAGCATTCTCTGACAAAGGGAAGTTCTTCAAAGGCAGTTGCATATGTTGGTGTTGTTTGCAATGGAAGACGTTATTGGGGTGTTGGAATTGACAACGATATCATTAAGGCTTCAATTGAGGCGCTTACAGTTGCAGTAAATAAGATTGAAGAGATTCAGAATGCGCAGTTTGCCAAGGACAAAAGAATGGTTGAGATCATGAACTATATTCAGTCAAATTATTTAAGTGTCACTCTTGAGGGACTGTCTGATAAGTTCTATTTGTCAAAACCGTATTTGTCAAAATACATCAAAGAAAAATCAGGCATGACATTTGGTGAGCTTGTAAAAAATGTACGTCTGAAGAAGGCGAAAACATTGTTAAAGACGAGTTCAATGACTGTTGAAAGCATCGCGCTTTCTGTTGGCTATCAAAATGTAGAACATTTTAATCGCCTGTTTAAGAAAGCATTTAATATGACACCAGTTCAGTTTCGCAATAAAAAGTAACGTGGTAAAGTTACGCGAAAAATGCGACTAAAAATGTCGTTTGTACTATTTACTATGTGCTATAGATGTAGTAAACTCCTTTTAGTAAACGTTAGAAGAAAAAGGAGGGGTACGATGTTTCAAGTGGCAGAAGGAATTAAAGGTGTACATATTTTAGGGGTGGTTCAGAGCAAAGACGCATTGGAAGATTTGCTTAAAATCTGCCCAATCAATCCTCAGAGCAGATATGTATTGATTGAGGTGGGGATGCAAAAGGAGACTGTGCAGGATGTTTTGACAGGCCTTGGAATTGTAGGAACGATGGCTGGCGCACAGTATCTTCACGATGCGATAACATTTGCGCTTGAAGATCATGAATTGATTGAGAGAATTACAAAGTTATTGTATCCTCAGATTGCAAAGGTTCATAATACGACTCCGAGCCGTATTGAGCGCGCGATACGCGTGGCAATTGAACGTTCATGGTCACTGGCTAGCATGGAATATAAAAAACGCATATTTGGAGAGATGGCATCAGTCAACAGTACTAGGCCAACGAACATGCAGTATATTCAGTGTATTGTTAACTACCTAAAATAAAACTAAGTTAGCAAAAGCAGGATATTGACATTTCCTGTTTCTGGTATAAAATGAATATAATCCTTATGATGAATCTGGAAAATTAAGAACTGATGATCCATACTAAAGGATATTTGACAGCATATGAGAAAGGAAGCAGACATTATGGAGAAGAAAAATCTGGATTGGAGCAGTCTTGGTTTTGGTTATATCCAGACCGATAAAAGATATGTTTCAAATTATAAAAACGGAAGTTGGGATGAAGGTACATTAACCTCAGATGCAACTATTACGATCAGCGAGTGCGCAGGTGTTCTGCAGTACGCACAGACCGTATTTGAAGGTATGAAGGCATATACCACAGAGAAGGGACAGATCGTTGTATTCCGCCCGGATTTAAACGCAGAGCGTATGGTAAACTCCGCAAAGAGACTGGAAATGCCGCCATTCCCGCAGGATCGTTTTGTAGATGCTGTAAAGCAGGTTGTAAAGGCAAATGAAGGGTATGTTCCGCCATACGGATCAGGTGCAACACTTTATATTCGTCCATATATGTTTGGAAGTGACGCTGTTATCGGTGTAAAGCCGGCAAATGAGTATCAGTTCCGTGTATTCTGTACACCAGTTGGTCCATATTTTAAGGGTGGCGCAAAGCCGATTACAATCCGCGTAAGTGATTATGACCGTGCAGCACCGAATGGTACTGGACATATCAAGGCTGGATTAAACTACGCAATGAGCCTTCACGCAATTGTTGAGGCGCATGAGCAGGGCTATGCAGAGAACATGTATCTTGATTCTGCAACACGTAC
>ERZ827156.2242-NODE-2242-length-20427-cov-14.461418_pt1 | contig 20427 bp, 19 predicted proteins | sample MGYA00519919_ERZ827156 | MGnify/ENA primary metagenome ERZ827156 (study PRJEB31778, sample SAMEA3449269) | human gut metagenome | biome: human gut; feature: human-associated habitat; material: faeces | place: United Kingdom | collected 2010/2012 ...
GCGTTTAACCACCCTTTGGAATCCCGGTACGGGGTATCGGTGCACCGGCCGATTTCACTGCGGAGGTTTAATCCTCTGCGAATAGTCGTTATTGCGCTCGTTTAACGCTCTGCGTCAGTTAGGCAGGTGCGAAAAGGTTGTGCTGCACCGATAGGTTGATGTACAGGCAAAACTCTAGCTTGCACCCACCGTTCGGGCTGGTGCAGGACAGACTAAACCGTGTGTGCGTTCGCTATTAAAAGAATAAAAGAGCTGCGCACAGGAGAAGCGCAGCTCTTTTATTCGAGATTGGTATCTTGGGATTGCGTCGGGTGAGGAGACCCGGCGCAGGGCTGCTATGCAGCCTAAACAAAATAGAGAGAGAAAGTAAAAAATGTTTTTAGGATGGCTTGTTATTTATCTGACGATTAAATGATAGCACTTCTCTACCCGTTTGTAAATACCCTTTGTTGATTTTTTATCAATAATTTTGCGATTTGTCACTTTGCACAACTCCGTAACCTCTTTATTGTTGATTGCGCACAAAACCCGGCGTGTTCAGCGCTGCATGTGTTCTATTCTTCCTCCGGCACGGTGACGGTTTGGTAGCGGTCTTTTTTGCTCACGCCGTCGGTGTAGAGCGAATTTGCGGTGAAGCCGATATTTTTCTCGATGTATCGGTCGAAGCGCTCAAAATCGGGTGCGCCCTTTTTGGGCAGGTCGCAGACATAGAACACGAGCTCGGAGAAATCGTCGGCAAGCCTCATGCTGCAAATGGTGTCGGCGGCATCCGGCTTCAAGTCGAGCACCTCGTCATGGCAGTCCATGAAATGCTCCCACAGCATCTCGTAGATTGCTTGCTTCGGCAGCTTGATGATACGGAGCTTATTTTTGCCCAGTTTACTGACTTTTCTGCCCACTGCTGTTACTCCTTTTCCTTTTTCGTGGCTGCGGCTCCAAAAACTCCATAACGGCAAAATATGCGCCGGAGAGCACGAGCCAAGCCGCTGCGGCTATCAGCAGCGTCACCTTTGTCGAGTGTTGGTCGGAATTATGCTCGTCCAGCGAGCACAGCGTCTCATCGCCCGCATAAACGCCGACCGCCCAGCGTCTGCCCTGCGGATTTTCAAGGCTCAGACCAAGCTTTTCGTCCGTTGAGATTATCGTGATCTCGACCCCATCCCTTGCTGCGGCCTTGAACTGCGCAAGCAGAGCGTCCCGAGCCTCGACCTGCTTTTGATACGAGAAAAACGGTGCGTCAATTTTGCAAAAGTAATCGTTTTTGTCGGTCGAAAAAGCGATATACCCAACATGGCGGCTCATGCGGATGTGCTGCACATCGCTGATGACCGCACGCTCGGTGACGGTGTTCTCCGCCGTCTCCGCATCGAAGTGAGCTAGGATGTACCACACGGCGCAGGCAACGCAAACGAGGTTGACGGCAAAGGCTATATATCGTTTTGTCCTGCGCTTGATTTTTCCGCTTTTCATCGTCACGCTCCCGTACATTTTCTGACAACAATTTATCATCCTTCACCGCCTCCGTCAAGTGAAAGCCTGCACCCGACGGTCGGGCTGGGGCAAGAACGATAAGCAGGAGCGTAAATGCGTATTAAAAAATCCGTGGGATTTGGTGCCGGCTCGTGTATAATATAGCAGAGGGCAGGGCGAGAGGAGGCGATGCTGTGAAACAGCCGGAGATAATTGAGCTGCTGCGCAGGCACGATGAGCGGGCCATGGAGGCTCTGCTGTTGCACTACGGGCCGCTGATGCGGTATGTCATTGCGCCCATTTTGCCCGATGCGCACGATCAGGCCGACTGCGTGTCGGAGGTCACGGTGCGTGTTTGGGAGAAGATAGACCAATTCGACCCCGGCCGTGGGAGCTGGAACGCTTGGCTCACGGCGGTCACACGAAACACCGCATTAAACTACGCACGGAAAAACGCACACCACAGCGGGCTGGATGAAATTCCGCCCGACACACCGTCGCCCGAGCCTACGCCCGAGGAGATAGTGCTTCAAAAGGAGCGTCAGGCGGCGCTTCACAGCGCCTTGGAAAAGCTTTCGCCGAAGGACAGAACGCTGTTTTACCGCAAGTATTATTACTTACAGCCCACGGCGCAGATAGCGTCCGAGCTCGGCCTTACCGAGCGTGCGGTCGAGGGCAGGCTGTACCGCCTGAAGCAGCGCCTGCGCAAGATGTTGGGAGGTGAAGCGCATGAGTGAACACGAATGGAAAGCCATGAACGACCGTGACTTTGACGCAATGCTCTCGCAGAGCGTTTCCGAGCTCCCGCCCGACGATATCACAGAGGATGTGACCCCGTGGCGGCGGGCGATGAACCGCATACTTTTCGGCTTTGCCCTGTGCGTGATAACCATCAAAATCCTCGGCTTAAACTACATTCTGCCCGCCGTCGGCATGGTGCTGCTGCTTTTGGGCTTCCGCACCCTGCGCCGTGAAAACGGCTGGTTTGCCGCCTGCTACGGAATTGCGGTGCTCAGAGCCGTGGACTTCTTTGCCGACTTCATTCTGAGCTCGACCATTTACAAGAGCGAAATTCTGACCCCCGATATCCAATCTATCGACAACGCCGTTGTCATTGCGCTGCTGCTTGTCCAGATACTTTGCTTCTGGCGTGGTCTGTGCGCCGTGAAGCGCAAGGCGGGGCTGCCTCCGACTGCGGGTGCGGCGTTTGCATTCTTCGTGTGGTATGTGCTGGGCGTTCTTGCCGCCCTTGCACAGCTGGAAGGGCTTATCATCGTCGGGGTGCTGCTCATTTCGTACATCTTCATCATTGTGAACCTGTGCAAGCTCTCAAAGGTTCTTGACGAAGCCGGCTACACCGTCAAACCGGCGGCCGTCAAGGTCTCCGACCTGTGCATCGTCATCGTCATCGCTGCGGTGGTCGTCATCGGCTGCTTAGCGGGCTACATCTTCGGCAGCAGCTATGATATGGATTGGCAGCCCGAGAAAGCGGCGGCAACGGATAAGACGCAGGAGATACGGGCGCACTTGGCGGAACTGGGCTTCCCCGAGGATGTCCTGAACGACCTCACCGAGGAGGACATCGCCGCCTGCGAGGGTGCGGAGGATATCGGCATCGAGGTGTATGACGGGTATGAAAACGGCGACACAAAATGGGATATCCGCACTACGAATATCGCCGTGCGGCTGTCCGGCGAGCAGGGCAAATGGATAGTCATACACCATTTTGAATGGAACTCAAACCCCGGCTTTTACGGCACGGAAGCGCTCCAGCTTTGGCCTGCGTATCGAGACGATGACAACGATATATACTCCGGCGGCAATTTCACCGGACGGGTGCTGTACGACAAGGGCGGCAAGACCTACGCCTCGCCTTACCATTGGCTTGGTGAAAAGACCTACGCCTCGCCCTTCTTCCTCTATGTGGGGAGTACGAGGGAAGATCCCTTCGCCACTTTTTCAATGCCGTCTGACGGTGAGCGCTGCCGTGGGTATATCGCCTACTCCATGGTCGGCAGGGATGATCTGGATTATGACAAAACCACTCAGGGGTTTACCTCCTTCCTCGTGTATATACACCAGTGGGATTGGCTGCAATACCCCGTAAAGACTGCAATGGAAGCCCGCATGACAGGCGATACATGGACCGACAGCGTATTCACCACAATGGATAATGCGTTCTGCTTCAGTATCACCCCCGACGGCATTGAAGTGATGGGACATTAAGTTAACCCAAACAGGCAGTGCGAAACGCACTGCCTGTTTGGGTTAGTTAAGTTTGCTTGGCAAGTTAAGTTGAGCGCCGAGGTGCTCAGAGATAAAAAGGTGTTGACAAATATTGCGGGTAAGTCTATTATAATAGATAGAAGTAGGTGCCACCCAATAGACGGTTGCCTAGGGAAAACAATTATCTATGTAATCGCCTCCGGCATGAGGCGATTACATCTTTTTTAAGCTCACTTCCTGCTTGCTATAAGCAGGGCGGCGAGGGTAATTAGTACTATCGTATATTGGAACAAGTCCGCATATGTAACAGCCATATTACCACCTCCTTGAGACTAACTCGAGGAGGAAGATGTTCCTCCTCTGTTGGAGGAGGCAACCGCCTACCGTTAAGGGTAGCACCCATAGCAATTATATAGCAAAAAGTGTAATTGTCAGCCGTTTTCGACAATTACACTTTTTCTCGTTAAAAGGATTATCTGAGCGCCACGGTGCTCAGATATTTTTTGCATTGCACCGATAGGCTGATGGACGGAATAAACTCTAGTAGGCAGCAGCCGGTCGGGACACCGCAAGAACGAATAGATAATGCGTAAAAGCGTATTGAAACTTAGCTTCAAAACGGTCAACCCGTTTTGAACAGCAGCATGCCGCCGGTCATGAGGGCAAGGCCGACATATTTGTTCCAGCCGAAGGCGAGCTTTTCGCTGCCCATCAGGCCGAATGCGTCGATGAGCGCCGCTATAAAAAGCTGCGAAATGAGTATAATGGATATGGCAAGGGTCGTGCCGAGGCTTTTGATGCCGAGCATGACCGTGAGAGTGATGACGAGCCCCAAAACGCCGCCGAGCCAGTACAGCTTATTGACCTGCCCGAGCGCCGAGAAGCTGCCCTGCCGATAGAAAAGCAGCACAATGAGTGCCAGCGCAAAGGCGCTGCCCTGCACGAAGGCGTTGGCCTCCATATTGCCGATGCCCTCGCCGAGCCGTGTGTTCATGACGCCCTGCACGCTCATTGCCATACCTGCGATAATGCTGAAAATGATGCCCCAAAGCATTTTTAATAAACCACCCTTTTTCCTGCGGCACTTGTAAAAGCCGTGCCGATATGATAAACTTTCCTTATGATCCCGCAAAAGGAGTGAATACGATGACAGGAAAGCCGAAATACTATCTCATCAAGGCCGATGCACTTCCCGAGGTTTTCGTCAAGGTCACGGAGGCCAAGGCGCTGCTGGAAACGGGCGCTGCCCGCACGGTCGCCGAGGCGGTCGAGAGCGTTGACCTCAGCCGCAGCGCATTTTACAAGTACAAGGATGCGATCGCTCCGTTCCGTGACATGAAGCGGGACAACATCACGACCCTGCACATCAAGCTGCACGACAAGCCCGGCAAGCTTGCCGCCGTCCTGTCTATTTTTACCGAAACGGGCGCAAATATTCTCACGATAAACCAGAGCATCCCCGCAAACGGCGTGGCGCTGGTGACGGTGACGTTCGTGGCAGAGTCCGTTGCCGTCGAGACCGATGAGCTCATAAGCCGTCTTTACTCCGTGTCGGGCGTTGTTTCGGTCGAAATAATGGCAGGCTGATGCACAATTGAATACTATGGAGTAGAGCCTTTGGCTCTACTCTTTTCTTTTGGGGGATCACCATGCTGATAGTACAAAAATTCGGTGGGAGCTCTGTCGCCGACGCCGAACGGATCAGGCGGGTCGCCGGCATCATCGCCGATGCCCATGCGCACGGCGACGGCCCGGTGGTCGTACTGTCCGCCCGGGGGGATACGACCGATACGCTTTTGGAAAACGCAGGCGAGATAACGCAGTCGCCGCACCGGCGGGAGCTGGATGTGCTGCTGTCGACAGGGGAGCTCGGCTCCGTTGCCCTCATGGCAATGCAGCTGCACTCGATGGGGCTCGACTGTGTGTCGCTCTCCGGCAGACAGGCGGGAATTTTCACCGACACCGTCCACGGCGCTGCAAGAATTCTGGACATAAGCACCGACAGGCTGCACCGTGAGCTCAAGGCGGGAAAGATCGTCCTTGTCGCCGGCTTTCAGGGCGTCAACGAAAACGACGATGTCACCACGCTCGGTCGTGGCGGCTCGGACACGACGGCGGTAGCACTCGCCGCTGCGCTGGGTGCTTCCCGCTGCGAGATATACTCCGATGTCGATGGCGTTTACACCGCCGATCCCCGTCTCGTCACGGGCGCAAGGAAGCTTGACCGCATCGACTACGCCGACATGCTGCGGCTCGCCCTCGGCGGCTCGCAGGTGCTGCACTCCCGTGCGGTAGAAGCAGCGATAGCGGGAAATGTGGAGCTAACGCTGCTTTCAAGCTTCACACGCAGGGCAGGTACGGTGGTGTCGAGCTTTGCCGAAAGGCCGCCGGTGTGCGGCGTGACCCGCGACAAGGCGGCGAATAAGCTTAGCGTCGTCGGGGCGGCGGTCGATGCGCAGACGCTTGCCGAGACCGTGGCGGTGCTCGCCGACAGCGGCATCGTGGTTTTCTCGGGCGAGCTGCACGACGGCGTGTGCGCCGTGACCGTTGCGCCGGAAAATGTCCTGCCGTCACTGGAGCTTATCCATCGGCATTTCTTTAGTTAAACTGAACGGAGATTTTTATATTATACCGCTTTTGTTGACAAAATTCGACATGTATTTTACAATGGACACATCAAATATAAAGGGGAAATGATTATGTATTGTTCTCACTGCGGCAAGCCCATTCCCGAGGGCGCCGACTACTGCCTGAACTGCGGCTGTGCCGTAAACGGCGGCAGCCGACCGAGCGAAAACGACAGCTCAAGCTTCGGCTTTGCGCTGCTGGGCTTCCTGTTTCCGCTGATCGGTCTGATTCTCTACTTCGTCTACGACGATAAGCGCCCGAGAAGGGCAAAGTCGGTCGGCAAGGGTGCGCTCGTAGGCGTGATCACGAGGATAGTCGTGAGCATACTGCTCACCGTGGCGACATTCTTCTTTTCCATCTCGGTGATGGACGCTGCGGTCAGCGGCGAGACCTCGGATATCCCCATCTTCGGCTCGATCATAAACGAGATAGTCGAGGAGCTTGACAACGACGGCACGGATAAGTGCGAGGTCGCCATCGGCGACTTTGTCCGTGTGCAGCGCACGCAGGTCGACACAACGATGCTCGAGCTCACCGTCAAAAATCTTGCCGATGAGCCCTGCTCGTTTGATATAACCGTCGAGGCCTACGACGCCGATGGCATGCGCCTCGGCATCGACAGCGTGTATGTCGCCAGCCTCGCTCCCGGCAAGGCAGCAAAGGCCGCCGCATTTGAGTTTGTCCCCGAATCGCAGATAGCCGACTTCACCTCCGCCCGCTTTGAAATAACCGCCATCCGTGCGTTCCAAGAAGGCTGATATGAAAAAACTCCGAACCATACGGTTCGGAGTTTTTTGTTATATTCAGCACAGTCTATAGCCTGCGGGGATGGAGTCGTCGAGCATCAGCAGGTGCAGCTGCTCTTGGCCGTTTTCTTCGTGGACGGCGGACAGGAGCATACCGCAGGAGTCCTGACCCATCATCTTGCGTTTGGGCAGGTTCAGGATCGCAACGACGGTCTTGCCGACGAGCTGCTCGGGCTCATAGAACTTATGGATGCCGGAGAGTATCTGACGGGGCGTGCCGCTGCCGTCATCGAGGGTGAACTTCAGAAGCTTATCCGACTTCTTGACCGCCTCGCACGAGAGCACCTTGCACACACGCATATCGCACTTTGCAAAGTCGTCGATGGTCACATTCGGCTCAACGGGCGGGAACACGGGGCCTTTGGGCTTATTCATCTTCTCAAGCTCCTCGAGAGCCTTGGCCATGTCGACACGGGGGAAGAGCGTCTCGCCCTTGTGGACGGTGACGGTCCCGGGCAGAACGCCGAAAGCGGCGGCGCTGTCCCAAGTGGTGCAAGCCTCATCGGCGCCTATCTGCTCAAAGGCTTTGGCGCAGCTGTCGGGAATAAACGGGGCCAGCAGCACAAGGCAGATGCGCAGGGTCTCAAGCAGGTTATACAGAACCGTTGCAAGGCGAGCCTTCTTTGCCTCGTCCTTTGCCAGCACCCAAGGTGCGGTCTCGTCGATGTACTTATTTGCACGCTGGATGACCTTGAAGATCTCCTCGAGCGCAAGGTGGAGCTGGAACTTGTCCATCTGGAAAGCGTACTTTTCACGCAGCGCCTTTGCCATGGAAACAAGCTCATCGTCGAGAGCATCGTGCTCACGCTCAGCCGGCAGCGTGCCGTCAAAGTACTTCACCGCCATTGCGGTGGTGCGGGAAACCAGATTGCCGAGGTCGTTTGCAAGATCGGTATTGATGGTGCTTATAAGCAGCTCATTCGAGAAGTTGCCGTCCGAGCCGAACGGGAAGGTGCGCAGCAGGAAGAAGCGCAGAGCGTCCACGCCGAACATGTCGGCGAGCATGTACGGATCCACGACATTGCCCTTGGACTTCGACATTTTGCCGCCGTCGATGACGAGCCAGCCGTGGCCGTAGACCTTCTTGGGCAGGGGCATACCCATGCTCATGAGCATTGCCGGCCAGATTATCGAGTGGAAACGGACTATCTCCTTGCCGACGATGTGGACATCGGCGGGCCAGAACTTATCGTAATCGTCGTACTTATCGTTCATGAAGCCCATGGCGGTGCAGTAGTTAAACAGCGCATCGACCCAGACATACACGACATGACCCGGGTCAAAATCGACGGGGATGCCCCAGCTGAAGCTGGTGCGGGACACGCACAGATCCTCAAGGCCGGGCTTTATGAAGTTGTTTATCATCTCGTTGACACGGGAAGCCGGCTCGAGAAATTCGCCGCTTTCCAGCAGCTCCTGCACGGGCTTTGCGTACTTGGAAAGGCGGAAGAAATATGCCTCCTCCTCGGCGTAGTGGACTTCCCTGCCGCAGTCGGGGCACTTGCCGTCGACGAGCTGGCTTTCCGTCCAGAAGCTTTCGCAGGGGGTGCAGTACATACCCTTGTATGCGCCCTTGTAGATATCGCCGTTTTCGTACATCTTCTTGAAGATGCGCTGTACGGCCTTGACATGGTAGTCATCGGTGGTGCGGATGAAGCGGTCGTTGGAGATGTTCATGAGCTTCCACAGATCCTTGATGCCGCCCTTGCCGGTGACGATATTGTCAACGAACTCCTGCGGCGAGACACCGGCGGCCTTGGCCTTTTCCTCTATCTTCTGGCCGTGCTCATCGGTGCCCGTGAGAAACATGACATCGTAGCCGCACAGGCGCTTGTATCTTGCGATGGTGTCGGTTGCGACGGTGCAGTAGGTGTGACCGATATGCAGCTTATCGGAGGGGTAGTAGATAGGTGTTGTGATGTAGAATGTTCCCTTTTCCATTTTCGTTCTCCTGTCTTATATTCTCAAGGGGCGGCAGAGCCCGAAGGGCTTGCGGACACCGTTGGGGTCTTGGTTTGCTTCGGCGTTGCCGAGGGCGAGGGTGACGGCCACTTTATATCCTCGGGATGGTAGTTATAAACGCTGACATCCTCCTTGGTGCGGCTTAAAAGCTTGCCGTCCTTATCGTAAACATTGCGGTAGGTGATGGCCTTGGTGCCGACCGCAACGGAGGGGTATTTGCTGCTGTAGACCGTGGAGACGGAGTTTGTCATTTCGACATAGCTGCCGTCGACATCCGTGCCCCAGATCTCAATGGTCAGCTCACGGTTTTCGGTCTTGGCGACTATCTTTATGGGGTAGTCACGGTTGTTTTTGAACCGAAACTCCGGGCCGCCCCAGCTCACGGTCGCATCCATGCCCCAGGGGACATAGCCGACGGCGAACATGTGGCAGTCACGCTGCGTTATCTCGAGATTTGCAAACAGCGCCGCACAGTAGAGCGTGGACGAGGTCTGGCAGATGCCGCCGCCGACCTCCTGCACGACCTTGCCGCCTGCGTATGCGCCTGCGACCTTGAAGCCCGCTTCGGCGGTGCGCTTTCCGACGACGGCGTTGTAGTCGAACACCTCGCCGGGGTTCAGCACCACGCCGTTTATCTTCGCCGCCGACAGCTCGACATTTGTCGCTCTGCCCGCTGCGCTTGAGCGGTAAACGGTGGTCTGAGCGCCCAATTTATCACGGAAAAGCATCTTGTTAAGCTCCTCGGACGAGTGCTTGGGCTTTGTGACCGTAAGCGGCACGGTGACGGTATCTCCCGGTGCGGCATCGTTCCAAAGCTTCCGCGCCTGCTCGACATCAAAGTCGACGCCCACGGTGCTTTCGGTGGCCTTCTTGGTCTCGGTGTCATACTTCGGCTCGACCATCTCGGCGTAAATTTCATCGTGTATCTTATTAAAATCGACGCTTTCGGCGTCATCGACCTTCGCGGTGTAATCTACCTTGTAGGTCTTGTCGTCAAAGGCCTTGACTATAAGCGAGCACAGCTCCTCGGCATCGACCCTGACGCTCTCGCCGCCCTTTATAAGCTCAAGCTTAGCATTTTCCGTGTCAACACGGTAGCCCTGCTTTAAGAACTCGTCATACTCCTTGAGTGCGGCATCGACCTTCGCCCGCACGCCCTCGGCATTTGCCGTGGCGAGCACATCGGCCGAGCCGACCTTGCCCGTTATACATTTAAAATACGCCTTGAGGTCGTTTATGAGATTGCCGCTGTGACCGTAGGCGTAGGCGGCCTCGGCGGCCTCACGGCTCGTGAGCTTGAGCCCCGCCTCCTCGGAGTTGACGGTTATCTTAAAGTCGCCCGGGAGCGTGACGCTCACCTCGCTGTCGCCCTGCGCTTCCCAGCCGGAGTCGCTCAGGGCTTTTTCGGCCTCGTCGACCGTCATGCCGCCGACCTCAACGCCGTTCAGCACCATGTTCGGGTGGATAACGGAGGTCTTGCCGACGACGACTGCGCCGACAAGCGCTGTCGCAACGACCAAAACGAGCACCAAAGCGACCGCCAAGACGGCGTTTTTCTTACCGTTCTTGGGTCTGTTTTTTCTGTGGAGGTTTTCCTCTTTCTTTCTTCTTGCCATCTGCTTATCCTCCCGTCAGCGACCGGCCTTTTTCCTGTAAAACGCCTCGAAGCGCTCGATATCGCCCTCGGGAAGCTCCTGCTTCTCGGCGGCATCGAAGGCCTCTCTCATCCACGGGTTTATCTCGACCTTGGCGCCGGTCTGCGCCTCGATGACCGCATTGATGAGCGAGTTTGAAACGAGCATACCCGCCGGAGTCAGGCTCCAGCGATCCCCGGTCTTTTTTGCCCAGCCCTGCTGCGCAAATTCCTCGAGCTTGCGCTCAAGCGGCGACCAATCGCTGAGATACACCCGATGGTACTCGGCCTCGGAGATGCCGTGGGTCGTGCGCAGACCGAGCATGATATACTCGGCAGCCCTCTGCACGGGGACTATCTCCTCGTACTCGTCGATTATCATCGAGTCGCCGTTGACGGCGGAAATATACTTATCAAGATTGCGCACATAGCTGTACCTGAGATTGCCCACGCACGAGTGTGCGCCCGGGCCGAAGCCCATGTAATCGTCAAGCTGCCAGTATTTAAGATTATGCCGTGACTCGTAGCCGGGGATGGCAAAATTCGATATCTCGTACTGCTTGTAGCCGTAGTGCGAGAGCGCCTCGACGGTATACAGGTACATGTCCGCCTGCTCGTCATCGTCCGGCAGGAGCGGCGAGTTCAGATAGCTGTGGTACATGGGCGTGCCCTCCTCGAGCTTGAGCCCGTAGCACGACAGATGCTCGGGGTGCAGCTCGATGCAGGCCTGAAGCGTCTCCGCCCAGTCGCTTTTCGTTTGGCTCGGCAGACCGTAGATGAGGTCAAGGCTCACATTTTCAAAGCCGGCCCGGCGTGCGTTTTCCACCGCCGTCTGCGCCTGCTTGAAATTGTGTCTGCGGCCTATCATTTTCAAAATGTCGTTATTGGCCGACTGCACGCCGATAGAAAGCCTGTCCACACCCTCACGGCGCAGGAGCTTGAGGTCGTCAAGCCGCACCGTGTCGGGATTGACCTCCATGGTTATCTCCGAATCGAGCCGGACATTGCCGAGACGCTTTAGCTCGTCTAATATCTCGACGATGCGCTGTGCGCCGTAGCAGCTGGGCGTGCCGCCGCCTATATAGATGCTGTCGACCTCATAGGCGGAGATGTTGCCTGCCGATTCGCTGATGTGGCTAAGTAGCGCCGACTGATAGTCGGGCATGCGCTGCTTGCCGCCCGGAACGGAGTAAAAGTCGCAGTAGCCGCATTTCGACACGCAGAACGGTATGTGAATGTAAATTCCAAGTCGTTTTCTCATCATAGCTCCTATGAGGTTTTTAATAGATTAACTCATTTTTGTTTCCGTCCTTCTGACGGAGATAATTTTCGTCCAGACAAGGCGAAGGCCGACGGGAATACCTGCGTGTATTTCCTAGGGCTTTAACGCAGTATGGGCGGAAATTGGCCCGTCAGTTAGAATAAGCCGGTTACTAGCTCCGCATAAGTAGTGGGATCCTCAATTTCCACGCCGGCAATAAGCTCGGCCTGTGCGTAGAGTATCTTGCTCAGGGCGGCGGCCTTGTCCTTGTCGCCTGCGTCATATGCTTCCTTTATCGCCTTGAACGCACGGTGCTCGCCGTTTAATTCAAGCACACGCTCGGCTCTTAGATTGCGCATAGCCTCGCTCGGGCCGTTGCGGAAATACTTCTCCATCTCGAGCGTCAGTCCGCCCTGCGTGGTAAGGCAGCAGGACGAGGACACGAGCTTGCTAGACAGGGTGACCTTCTTGAGGTTTTCGTCGCCGATGCTCTCGACCATGAAGTCGAAAAGCTCCTTATTCTGCACGGTCTGCTCCTCGGCGGCCTTCTTCTCCTCCTCGGTCTGGAAGCCGAGATCGTCGGTGATGATATTGGTAAAGGGCTTGCCCTCGTACATGCGAAGCTGCTGCAAAACGGTCTCGTCGATGGGGTGCGTGAGGTAGAGTATCTCATAGCCTCTCGAGCGCACATCCTCGCACTGGGGCAGGCTCATTGCGTGCTTTACCGTGTCGGCGGTGCAGTAGTAGATGGCCTTCTGGCTCTCGGGCATATTGTCGTGATACTCCTTGAGCGTCTGCTGGCTCTCCTCGGAGGTGTAGAATATCAGAAGATCCTTGAGGAAGTCGGTGTATCTGCCGTACTCGTCGCACACGCCGCACTTGATGTGGATGCCGAAGTTCTTCCAGAACTGCTCGTATTTCGGGCGGTCGTCCTTCATCATCTTCTCAAGCTCGCCCTTTATCTTCTTTTCAAGGTTCTGGCCGATGACCTTGAGCTGGCGGTTGTGCTGGAGTATCTCACGGGAGATATTCAGGCTCAGGTCGGGGGAATCGACAACGCCGCGGACAAAGTCGAAGTAATCGTGCACGAGCTTGTCGCAGTTTTCCTGAATGAGCACGCCGTTGCAGTAGAGCTTGATGCCCTTCTTGGTCGCACCGCTCATCTCGTTGTCGATATCCTTGCCCGGGACAAAAAGCATCGCCTTATACGACACATTGCCCTCGGCATTCACACGCAGAACGACTGCGGGGTCTGTCTGATCACGGCTTGTCTCCTTATACCACTCGGCGCATTCCTCGTCGGTGACATCGGCCTTGCTGCGCTGCCAAATGGGCACCATGGAGTTAACGGTCTCGGGCTTTGTTACATTGACCTTCTGCATGACGGGGTTGCCGTCCTTGTCGGTCTCGCCGGTGGGCTGCTCCTCCTGACGGGTGATGTCCATGACTATCGGCCAGCGGACATAGTCGGAGTATTTCTTGACCAGCGCCTTGAGCTTCCAGATCTCCAAGTACGAGCCGTAGATCTCCTCGTCGGTGTCCTCCTTGACATGCATGATGACATCCGTGCCGACGGCGTATTTGTCGCAGTCGGTGACGGTGTAGCCGTCGGCGCCGGTGCTCTCCCACTGAACGCCGGTCTCCTCGCCGTACTTGCGGCTTATAACGGTGACCTTGTCGGCTATCATGAACGCCGAGTAGAAGCCCACGCCGAACTGACCGATGATGGAAAGATCCTCGCTCTCGGCGGAGGAAGCGTCCATCTCGCCCTTGAACTTATAAGAGCCGGACTTTGCGATAACGCCGAGGTTTGCTTCCGCTTCGGCCTTGGTCATGCCGATGCCGTTGTCGGACACGGTGATGAGGCGCTTGTCCTTGTCGACGGTGATGCGGATGCGGTAATCGGCTCTGTCAAGGCCGACCTTATCGTCGGTCAGCGACAGGTAGCACAGCTTGTCGATTGCGTCGGATGCATTGGAGATAATCTCACGCAGGAAAATCTCCTTATTGGTGTAAATTGAGTTGATCATCAGGTCGAGCAGTCTCTTGCTCTCGGCCTTAAACTGTTTCTTTGCCATATGTTAACCCTCCAAATAAAATACAAACACTATTAGAATTTATATTATAACACATTATAATGATTTTTCAACTAATTACAGCACTTGACGGGGATGTTATAATATAATGTTGTTAAAAAGTATTTTATTTAGGAGGCTGTAACCTTGACTAAGATAGACATTTTCTCCGGATTTTTAGGCGCAGGCAAGACCACGCTCATCCGCAAGCTCATTGCAGAGGGCTACAAAAACGAAAAGCTCGTCCTCATCGAGAACGAATTCGGCGAGATCGCCGTTGACGGCGGCTTCCTCAAGGACGCAGGCGTTGAGATAACCGAAATGAACTCCGGCTGCATCTGCTGCACCCTCGTCGGCGACTTCACAAAGGCGCTTAAAAAGGTCATTGAGGAGCATCACCCCGACCGCATCCTCATCGAGCCGTCGGGCATCGGCAAGCTCAGCGATGTCGCAAAGGCGGTCGCAGGCGTCGAGGGCGCCGAGATAGGCGCAAAGGTCACCGTTGTCGATGCCGGCAAGTGCCGCATGTATATCCGCAACTTCGGCGAGTTCTTCAACGATCAGGTGCAGCACGCCGATGTCATCGTTTTAAGCCGCACGGACTCTGCCTCCGACGGCAAGGTCGTCACCGCAAGCGCCATGCTCTCACAGCTTAACCCCAACGCCACCGTCATCACCACCCCGTGGTCGGAGCTTAACGGTGAGCAGATAGTGCAGGTCATGGAGCGCATAGACTCCCTGTCGAGCACCATGCAGGAGATGACGCATTTCCACGAGCACCATCACGACCATGACCACGACCATGATGACCACTGCGGCTGCGGCCATGACCATGAGCATGAGCACGAACACGAACACGAACACGAGCATGAGCATCATCATGACCATGACCACGAGCACGGCGACCACTGCTCCTGCGGCTGCGGTCACGACCACGACCACGAGGGTCACCACCACGCCGACGAGGTGTTCACCTCCTGGGGCGTTGAGACACCGAAGAAATTCAGCGAAGCCGAAATTCGTGAGAAGCTCAACGAGCTTGACGATTGCAGGCACTACGGCACCATCCTTCGTGCCAAGGGCTTTGTCGACTCCCCCGACGGCGAGTGGGTGTACTTTGACTATGTTCCGGGCGAGGTCGATATTCGCCGCGGCGGCGCTGCCGTCACCGGCAGGATCTGCGTCATCGGTTCAAAGATAAACGAGCAGGCTATCAAGGAGCTGTTTAACATTGAGTGAAATTAAAGATGTACCCGTATTCCTGTTTACGGGCTTTCTGGAAAGCGGCAAGACGAAGTTTATTCAGGAGACGCTTGAGGACAAGCGCTTTAACTCCGGCGAGCGCACGCTGCTGATAGTCTGCGAGGAGGGCGAGGAGGAGTACGCCCCCGACCAGTTTGCCGGCAAGAATGTGTTTATAAAGGTAGTCGAGGAGCCCGAGGAGCTTAATCGCCCCAACCTGCGCAAGTGGCTTGAGGAGACAAACAGCGAGCGTGTCGTTATCGAGTATAACGGCATGTGGATGCTCGACGATCTTTATCAGGCGCTGCCGGAAATGTGGATGGTGTATCAGGAGTTTCTGTTCGCCGACGCCCGCACCTTTGAAAGCTACAACGCCAATATGCGCAACCTCGTGTACGACAAGCTCAAAAGCGCCGAGCTCGTGGTGTTCAACCGCTACGATGACTCCATTGACCGCATGACCCTGCACAAGATCGTCCGCGGCGCTTCCCGCAGAAGCGATATTGCCTATGAGTACGCCGACGGCAATGTGCAGTATGACGATATCGAAGACCCCCTGCCGTTCGATGTCAATGCACCCGTCATCGAGATAGGCGATGACGACTACGCCATCTGGTACCGTGACCTTTCCGAGGAGCCGCAGAAGTACGAGAACAAGACCGTGCGCTTCAAGTGCCGCTACCTCAAGCGCAAAAAGGTGCCCGCAGGCAGCTTCATCGTAGGCCGCCATGTCATGACCTGCTGCGCCGAGGATATCCAGTTTGCAGGCCTCATCTGCAAGTGGGACGGCTGGGAGAGCATCACCGGCGACTCGTGGCATGTCCTCACGGCGAGGATAAACCACAAGTTCAGCCGTGCCTACGGCAAAAAAGGCCCCGTGCTGACCTATATCTCCGACGAGCCCTGCGAGGTGCCGGAGAACCCCGTGGCAAGCTTCTGAACATTAAAACACGCAGAGTTTTTCTCTGCGTGTTTTTTTCTGTACATTTCACCATATTTCGCTTATAATATACATAATTCGACAAACTACGACAGGAGGACGAATTATGTACTGCACCCATTGCGGCTCGGAGCTCCCCGCACGAGCCGCCGCCTGCCCCAATTGCGGCAGTCCCATCCCGCCCGCCGTGAAGCTGCCCGACAACAGAAATCTGCTTGAGTTTTTCCTTTTAAGCTGCGTGACCTTCGGCATTTACGGCATCGTTGTTTTGTCGCAGATAAGCCGTGAGATAAACACCATCGCCGCAAAGTATGACGGCAAGGAGACGATGCACTACTGCTTGGCCGTATTTCTGTTTGCGCCGCTGACCTTTGGGCTGTTTTACCTCGTGTGGTTTCACATGCTCACCGCCCGCATTTCCGATGAGCTTAAGCGCCGCAATATCGACTACGAGTTCGGCGCAAAGACCTTTTGGCTGTGGGGCGTTCTCGGCGCTTTCATAATCGCAGGCCCGTTCGTCTACCTCGACAAGCTTCTTAACAGCATGAATCTCCTCGCCGCCGACTACAACGCCAAGGGCTGAAAACGCCGATAATTCGACCGAAAACGACATGATCACGCAGGCAATTACATTGTTTGCGTGATTTTTCAAATTATTGTAGACATTCCCACAATATTCGTTTATAATTTAGACATATTTCGACAAAGCATTAGTGGGCTTTGTTTGTTGGAGGCTATTTATGAAATACTGTACACACTGCGGAGCGGAAATGCTCGACGACGCCGTTGTCTGCGTAAAGTGCGGCTGCTCGGCCGATGCACCGGCAAAAGCAACGGACAACGACAACACCATGAAGCTTCTCGTCAAGATCTTCATGATAATCGGCTGCATCTCGATCGGCTGGACGCTCATCCCCTTGGCATGGTGCATCCCCATGACCGTCAGCACCTTTAAAAAGCTCGATGCCGGCGAAAAGTTCAGCACCGGCTTTAAGGTCTGCTCCCTCATCTTTGTAAGCTTAGTTGCGGGCATCATCATGCTATGCTCGGACGACATGTGAAAGGAGAATAAACTATGAAAACCTGCGCAAAATGCGGCGCTCAGATGGCCGACGAGGCCGTCGCCTGCCCCAGCTGCGGCTGCGGCGCTGCCCCTGCGGTTCAGCTGAGCACTAACAGAAGCCTGCTCAAGTACATTCTGCTGGGCATCATCACCCTCGGCATTTACGACATCGTCGTGATGAGCAAGGTCGGCACCGACCTCAACCTCATCGCAACCAAGTACGACGGCAAAAAGACCATGCACTTCTGCCTTGTGTTCTTCCTGTTCTCTTGGCTCACCCTCGGCATCGTGCCCCTCGTCTGGCACCACAAAATGTCCGCCCGTGTCGGCACCGAGCTTGCCCGCCGTGGCATCGATTACAGCTTCGGCGCAAGCACCTTCTGGCTGTGGGGCATCCTCGGCTCGATCATCGTCGTCGGCCCGTTTATCTACACCTACAAGCTGCTCAAGAGCATGAACCTGCTCGCCGCCGACTACAACGCAAAGGGCTGATACTTGCCAAAAGCGTCGATTACTTGACCAAAAATGCAAAAACACGCAGCAGGACGGATGCAGACAAAGAGAAATCGGTTTTGACCTGCTCCATTCCGCCCATACTTCAAATAAATCTCCGGCAATACGCAAAGTATTGCCGGAGATTTATTGTTTTGTCTTGACTAATAATGCCTCGGTCAAAACTGCAACGCACCCTGCTGCGTGTTTTTTCTATTCCTTTGCCGTCTCGCTGATTATCGCAGAGCCGATGATTAGCACTGCGCCCAGTATGCCGAGCGGGGTCAGGCTCTCGTGCAGCACCGCCGCCGACAAAAGCAGCGCAAACACGGGGTCGATGTAGCTCATGACCGCAACGGTCTGCGCCTTGAGCCGCTGCATACTGCCGAAATACAGTGCGTAGGTGATGCCCGTGTGAACGATGCCGACAAGCAGCACCATGCCTATATCGGCCGCCGTCAGCGTAAGCTCCGGCACGCCCTCGGTGAGCAGCACATAGGGTATCATGACGAGTGCCGCTCCCGCAAGCTGGATAACAGTCTTTGCATAAATGTCCTCGACCACGACCTTTTTGTTCAGGATGATGACCGCAGCATACAAAGCCGCCGCACCGAGACCGAAGGCGATGCCCCGAATGTCCTGCACCTGTCCGACGCCGCCGCTTAAGACGCCCGACACGAACAGCATGCCGACGATGGCGGCTGCGGCGCAGGCAAGCTTTCTCCCGCTGAGCCTTTCACAAAACACGAGCGGCGACAGCAGAATGACGATGGTCGGCTGCATGTAGTAGCACATGGTGGCCGCCGCAACGGTGGTGTAGCTGTAGGCCTCAAATAGCAGCATCCAGTTAAGCCCCATGATCGCACCCGTCAAAACGAGCCAAAGCGTGGCTTTGCGCTCCGGCAATTTCAGCTTCCCGCCACGCACAAGCACGAACAGCAGCAAAAACACGCTGCCGAGCGCCCCACGGCATAGCGCCAGCATCGCCGACGACAGCGGCACATACCTGCGCACGACCCCCAGCGTTCCGAATATCAGCATCGAGCCGATGAGCGCAACATATGATTTGAAATTATCCTTGTTCATGTGATTTCTCCAATCAATATGGAGGTAATTTTACAACTGCGCTTTTCGTCTGTCAAGAAGCGATGTGTTTCGACAATTCTCGACAATTTGTCGTCAGTCCTCGGCTAACAGGAGGTATGCACGGTTTTGGTAGGCTGCTTTCCGCCCATGCTTCGCACCTGACAGCGGGCAGCCGTCATATAATTTTTGTTCTTCTTTTCTAAGGCTGCCGAAAATTAGCGCTGTCAGGCGTACATCCCCCTGTTAGCCGAGGACAAATAAGTTTTTTAATTAAAATAATCGAAAAAAGTCTAAAAAATTTGTAATGTCCCTCGAAATTTGCCGTCATTATGGTTGAGCCGGTTGAAGGGGAGCCGGTTCGGTTGCCGAATTTAATTGAACGGAGACTTTTAATGACCACTTCCAGCAAGACCCGCACCCTTCGGGTACTAAGCGTATTTCTCGCAGCAGTTATTTTGCTTTGTGCGGCGCTGTCGCCGCAGGCAAACGCAGCCTCAAGCGCAAGCAATTACGAAAACGCCGTCCTGTTCTGGACGAATGTCGAAAGAAGCAGGCACGGCCTATCGAAGCTCAAGACCACCGACGCTCTGTGCGATGCGTCCGGCGTGCGTGCAAAGGAGCTTTACAAGAAATTCAGCCACACAAGACCGAGCGGCAAAAAGTGGACTACCGCACTCAGTGCCGAGAGTGTGAAGTACCGCTCAGCCGCAGAAAATATAGCCAGAGGCTACACCAGCCCCTGCTCCGTCGTCAAGGCATGGATGGAGTCCGACGGACACAGGAGCGCAATTTTAAACAGCAAATACTCCTACCTCGGCGTCGGCCTGTACTACACCCAGTCGGGCAAGAAATATCACTGGGATCAGCTGTTCACCGGCGGCGTGAGCTACTCGAACGCATACGGCACATACAATGTCTCGCCCAAGGGCTTAAGCGTCAACAAGTCGAGCATCACGCTTAGCAAGGGCGGCACGACCACCATAACTGGCACGCCGTCTCCCGTCTACGCCACCGCCGTCGTCACCGGCACGAGCTCGAACTCATCGGTCGTGAAGGTCACCGACACGGAGGTCAATGTCATCACCATAAAGGGCGTAAAGGCCGGCACGGCAAAGATCACCGTCAAGTGCGGCTCATACAGCAAAACAGTTACAGTTACCGTCAGATAAGGCGCATCCGGCTCCACACGGCCGAGACACCGCCTTTTCGGACTTAGCCTGCCGCAGCATGCGGCCTTCGGCGCAGGGCACTCCTCCCGCTCCGCCGGAGATATTCACTTTAGCCAAGGCAAAGGGCGGCCGACCCACATCGGCAGCGGCGCAAGCCCATCGCCCTTTGCCGCACCAAAATCACCTACATATTCCTTTCTCCACCCCCCAACAGCACCCGATGCTTCCCCCGAGGCATCGGGTGCATTTTTTCAGCGTGCAGAAAAGTCCATGGCGTTTTTGCACGCTAAAAAAACACGCCACATTTTTTGTGAAGCGCAGCTTCACGAAAAATCTCGCTATGCTCGTCAAAAAGCCTTAACAGGCGTTTTTGA
>ERZ827156.2246-NODE-2246-length-20381-cov-3.728328_pt1 | contig 20381 bp, 16 predicted proteins | sample MGYA00519919_ERZ827156 | MGnify/ENA primary metagenome ERZ827156 (study PRJEB31778, sample SAMEA3449269) | human gut metagenome | biome: human gut; feature: human-associated habitat; material: faeces | place: United Kingdom | collected 2010/2012 ...
CATCTCTTCCATCTGATGACTGCCGATGCTGTACCCCAGATGAAGATCTGCGACGAGCGCAATTTTCAGATGTGCATCCTTTTTCGATGGAACCTCATATCGTGTCGTGTAAATATGGACTGCATGCACCATTCCGTAGATGCACATTCCCGTCACAAAAAGGATCGCGCCAAGGCCGACCGCTTTCAATCCCATCGGAGAATACAGCCAAGTTTTCGTCAGTGCCGTATGCGCAAAAATGAAGCGCAGCAGCACCAGAATCGCGGTGAAGCCAAGAAAATACAGATACATGCCAAGCCAGCAGTTGCTGATGACCTTTAAAATCCGGTGAACGGGATCTCTTTTGATCACAAAGCTCGTCAGCAGGGAAAGTGCAAGAAATGCATACAGCACCAAAATGACACCCAGCACGGCCGGATGGCGGAACAGAGGATGCACCTCCTTCATCCACCGCAGCAGCCAGTAGGCGGTAAATACATTTGCCAATATGTAGACCGGCGCAAGAAATATTGCAAGCATACGTATGTTTCCTCTCTTTTTCGATTCAAATACAGGGCAGGAAAAAGCGTGCCGAACGAAACGTTTCCGACACGCTTTTTGCCAGGCATTCATCAGAGTTTTTTCTCTATGATATCAAACAGCTCACGTCTCCGCTTCCGCCAGCGCCAGCCATTTGCAAGTTTGTTGTAGAAATAGAACGAATCCACAAGCACCATGTTCAGGCGGCCGATCCGGTCTTTCGTCGTTCCGTTGTAATGTTCTCCGCCGCATTCGATCTGCGGGCACGTTTTTACGTAGGCGATCAGATCATCCTCACTTCTGATGGTATCCGGCAGCTCAGTGTACGCTTTTCCGATGCAGTCCAGCCGGTGCGCATCGCTTCCGCCAAAGCCGGGCTTATTGAATTTATCCGCCAGCCGTTTCGCTTTTGCGTTCGTCTCCGCGCTCTCACACGCATTGAAAATTTCAACAAAATCGAACTGCGGGAGAAGCTGGGCAATCCGCTGCTGATACTTTTTCTTCCGTTCATTCGTGCTGATCATGCTCATAAATTTTTCGCCGTACGGAGGCGCCGGTCCTAAAATTCCGCCGTACGCATGGACGATCTTGACAAGGATCGATCCCGGCAGGCCGCGCAGCTCCAGAATTTTTAATTTTACGCCGAACGGCATAATCACAAGAATGTGGCCGCAGTCGCACGTATCGTACTCAACACCTTTTAATACCACAAAATCCTGGTGTGCTCTTCCCTTGATGGCATTCTTCCACTCGCGGTATCCGTCATAGGAATCGTGGTCGGATACCAACATTCCTCCAAATCCTTTTCGTTTCAGTGTTCGGATGTACTCCTCAATCATGACTTTTCCATCCATCGAACCCTCTTTTGTGTGGCAGTGCATATCAAATTTCATGCAAAACGCCTCCTTTTATCTTCCATGTTCGAAAACCATTTCGTTTTTCCTATTTTTCTGGAATCGTTTCGGATGGTTCCGCCGCGTTTTTGGCGCGGCAGAATCGAAGCTGGACGCGAAGCGGCCTGAAAGGGCTACTTTATTTTACCACTTTTTCCACAAAAGAAAAAGAAATTTCTTCTGAAGATCTGGTAAATTTTCCTTAAAGAATGGAGTTTTTAGACAATTCCTGTTCTTTGTCCCTGTTTTTACCGTGTTCTTTTTGCTATGATAAAAACAGCTTATTTTACTTGATCGGAGGAACACATTATGAATTCACAGGACATCACCCGCGCACTGATCGACACAACAGTTGCACGCGCGATGGTGGAGATGGACGCAGATCCGAAACGCAGCGTCCGCAAGCTCTGCGATCTTGGCCGCCAATTTTCCCGCGGCCGCTTTCAGAATCAGATTTTTGCCATTTTTCAGGATCTTCTGCGCAACGATGAAAGCCCGTATTATCAGGCAATCGACTTTCTGCTGCGCAGCAACGATCCGGAAGCGCTTCGTCAGTTCGGCATCAACATCGGCTACAACAGTTTTACCTACGGTGCGCAGATTCTGCGCCAGAAGCAGAAAGAACTTTCCTTTGCTGTTCCCTGGGTTGTCAAGCTCCGTCTCGACAGCCGCATCCCGGACACTTACGATTCCTCGTTTTTTGCATCCGTGGTCAGAACCGGTCTGACATACGGCATTTACTCTTATCAGCTCCGCTCCATGGATCATCATGAGGATATGGAATCCTACCTTGCCGTCATCCAGTCGCATCCGGAATGCGCGTTTCTCTGGTTTCTTTCCGATACGCCGCTTACCGAAAAACAGCAGAAACTGCTTTTGAAAAGAGACGTGGAAAAATTGATTGCAAAATGGGAACCCATCATGGGCGTAAAGGCATCCGGTGTTACGATACGCCAGATGAAAACACGCTGGGGTTCCTGCAATGTGAGGACACACCACATCAATATCAATCTCGCACTGGCGAAAAAGCCGCCGGAGTGTCTGGAGTATGTGGTTGTGCATGAACTGACACATATTTTAGAACCGAGTCATAATGCCGTGTTCTGGGGCTATATGACACAGTTTTATCCGAATTGGAAGCGTGTCAGAAAATATCTGAATGATGAAGTACCGGAATAAATATTATACAAACTGATTTTGGGTTTCGTCATATTCGTAATCGATCATTTTTAATTTTTCAGTGATCGCATCGGCATCTGCATGAAATGCGGCAACAAACTCAGAAAAAGACGGATAATTGTCGCGGAGCTGTGTATTGACGAAACTTAAAAGCATAGCAGGATCGTTTGGAAGATTTTGATATTCAGTCATAATAAACCTCGTTTCTTCTATATTATGGTAAACGGTTTGCCCGTGTAGTGGGTTGCCCATGATTACCGCAGATATGCGGTCTTTTCTGTGAACGGTTTCTATGCTAAAATAACATGGGAACGCAAAAAATGCAAGGAGACGATAACAGCATGGAACAAAAGATTGACAAAGAAGTGTTTGATAAATTTTTTACGGAGAGTTACTGCCCGGTTGACTATACAACGGTAAAGGAAGAGTTCGAACAGATCGCATCGGTGGGAAATGATATTTTTACCGGAAGTTATGAGGCAAGAAATTTAAACCGCGAGAATTTCATCCTATACCTGACCAGTGAGGCGTATTGTGATTTTGAGGCTGCCGTGCAGGAGGCGATGGATGATCTGAACCCGGAGATCTTAGATGCAGTTATGGATGTGACGGAAAATACGCCGGATGGAGATGAAATTACAGAAAAGTACTGGGATACCCAGCGCACACTTTTAAAAGAGTTTTTAGAACAACTTTATGATGAAGTGATCTCAACGTGGAGATAATGTCTGGTGGAAGAACCGGAAGTAGAAAATATACAGCAGAATATGACAAGAAAAATATATTGATAAGAATTGGAGAAAATTATGGCGGGCTGTGACAGTTGTGTATACAATGTATATGATGAAGATGACGAAGAATATTACTGCGAAGTGGACATGGATGAGGATGACGCTGCGCGCTTAATGCAGGGACATTACAAAGAATGTCCGTACTATCAGCTGGATGATGAGTATGCGGTAGTAAGACATCAGATGTAATATCTGCGGGTGAATGAAAAGCAGAAAGAATGGAGTATCATATGATTTTGGGAAACAGAAAGAAGAAAAAATTACTGGCATTGCTGCTGTGTGCGGCATTGACAGGCACATCTTTTGTGACAGGCTGTGGAAACGGCAAAGCGGATGAAAATGCAGCGGTATCCGCTGAAGAGAAAACTGCCGGAGACACACAGGTGAAGGGAGAACAGCCAGCGGCAGAGCAGGTCGTGCCAGAAGAGACGGAGTCAGAGACAGAGCAGATCGTGCCAGAAGAGACAGAGCAGGTCATGCCAGAAGAGACGGAATCGGAGACAGAGCGGATCACAACAGAAGGGACAGTGCAGGAAACAGAGCAGGCAGAACCGGCACAGACGGAGACGCAGGAAACAGAAGAAATCGTAGAGACAGAGGTGATCAGGGGAGAAACGGATCCGGAGCAGGAGAGCGCGTCGGCACAGACAAATATCTCCGGTAATCTGGTTGTGATCGACGCCGGACATCAGGCAAAAGGAAATAACGAAAAAGAGCCGATCGGGCCAGGCGCATCTGAGACAAAAGCGAAAGTTGCTTCCGGTACAACAGGTGTGGCGAGCGGGCTTGCGGAATACGAACTGACACTTCAGGTATCTTTAAAGCTGCAGCAGGAACTTACGGCGCGCGGCTATCAGGTGTTGATGATCCGGACGACCAATGATGTCAATATCAGTAATTCCGAGCGTGCGGCAGTTGCCAATAATAATCATGCGGCAGCATTTATTCGCATTCATGCAAATGGAAGTACCAACTCTGCGGCAAACGGAGCGATGACGATCTGTCCGACCGCAGCAAACCCGTACTGCTCCAATATTTATCAGAACTCAAGAAAACTTTCCGACTGCATCATAGGTTCCCTGTGTGCGGCAACCGGTGCAAAAAGTGAGGGTGTCTGGGAGACAGATACGATGAGCGGTATCAACTGGTGTCAGATTCCGGTCACGATCGTTGAGATGGGGTACATGACCAATGCGGATGAGGATCTTAAAATGGCGACTGACGATTATCAGCAGAAGATCGCGGCTGGGATTGCCAATGGGGTGGATGCTTACTTTGGAAAATAAATAACAGAATGCACGTTCCACGAACATTTTATTATTATGAAAAAAGCTGACTGCCGGGCAAACCGGCAAGTCAGCTTTTTGCGTTTAAAATTTATTTCATGCTGTTCTTTACAGCAGCTTCCACAAAACCTTTGAATAACGGATGTGGACGGTTCGGTCTGGATTTGAATTCTGGATGAGCCTGTGTTGCAAGGAACCACGGGTGATCCGGAATTTCAATCATCTCAACGATTCTTCCATCCGGGGAGGTACCGCAGAGTTTCATGCCGCCCTCGGTAAGTGCTGCACGGAAATCATTGTTGACTTCGTAACGGTGACGGTGTCTCTCATGGATCTCTTCAGAACCGTAAAGCTCGCGGGCTTTAGAGGTTGGATCTAACACACATGGGTAAGAGCCAAGTCTTAAGGTACCGCCGATATCCTCCACACCATTCTGATCCGGCATCAGTGCGATGACAGGATGTGTGGTGTTCGGGTCAAGCTCCACACTGTGTGCATCATGGAATCCGCAGACATGTCTTGCAAATTCAATGATGGCTACCTGCATACCAAGGCAGAGACCAAGGTATGGAACGTTGTTTTCTCTTGCGTATTTTGCTGCGGAGATCATACCCTCGACACCGCGGGAACCAAATCCTCCCGGAACAATGATACCTGCCATATCGCCGAGCAGTTCTTTTGCATTGTCATCATTTAATGTCTCAGAATCGATCCAGTGGAGATCGACGGTAGCGCGCTCAGCAATTCCGCCGTGTTTTAATGCCTCCACAACAGAGATGTATGCATCATGCAGTGCAATATATTTTCCGACCAAAGCAATTTTTACTTCTTTGTTCGGGTGGCGGAGAGAATCTACCATGGCTTCCCAGTCTTTTAAATTCGGTTCCGGGCAATCTAAATGCAGGGCCTTACATGCAACCTTGGCAAGATTTTCCTTTTCCATGGCAAGAGGTGCCTCGTAAAGATACTCAACGTCAAGGTTCTGGAGTACGTTGCCGTTTGGTACGTTACAGAACAGGGCAATTTTGTCTTTTAAGCTCTGATCAAGTTCGTGCTCGGAGCGGCAGACGATGATATCCGGCTGGATACCCATTCCCTGAAGTTCTTTGACGCTTGCCTGTGTCGGTTTTGTCTTAAGCTCACCGGAAGCCTTGATATAAGGGATCAGTGTGACATGGATCAGAATCGCGTTTTCGTGTCCGACCTCATGCTGGAACTGACGGATCGCCTCTAAGAACGGCTGGCTCTCGATATCTCCGACGGTACCACCGACTTCGATGATCGCGATATGTGTCTCATCGGAAGTGAAATTGCGGTAAAACCGGCTCTTGATCTCATTGGTGATGTGCGGGATCACCTGAACAGTTCCTCCGCCGAAATCGCCGCGGCGCTCTTTCTGGAGCACAGACCAGTAAACCTTACCGGTGGTCACATTGGAATTTTTTGTTAGGCTTTCATCGATAAAACGTTCATAATGTCCTAAGTCCAGGTCTGTTTCTGCACCGTCATCGGTAACGAATACTTCACCATGCTGGATCGGGTTCATGGTTCCGGGATCGATATTGATATACGGATCGAATTTCTGCATGGTCACTTTGTATCCACGGGCTTTTAATAATCTTCCAAGAGAAGCAGCCGTGATACCTTTACCAAGACCGGAAACGACACCGCCGGTGACAAAGACATATTTTACAGGCATAGGTTTTTCCTCCTCATAATTATAGTAAATTTAAAAAATATTTCACGTATTTTATAACCCATATAGTATACAACTAAGTTTACGCAAAATCCAGAAAAACTTAAAAAAGATAAAAGTGAATTTAGAAATAATTTAGAAAACACATCAAAAGTTCATGAACTGTGTATTGCTTTTGCGTGTTGTTTTCAATATAATAAAGAAGATATTGACGAATATCAGATAAAATCCAGATGCAGCAGATACTGCAGATGTTTGGAAAGGATAGATTATGGATAACCAGGGACCAAATAATTACAATAATGGAAATAATAATTATAATAATAACGGCGGTAATGGCGGCGGTGGCAATGGAAATAACGGCGGCAATGGTGGAAAGGACAACCATAACGGACAGCTTATCATGGCATTTGTTCTGGTTTCTCTCATCGTGTTATTTATCATGAGCATGGTGTCGAACCGCTTTTCACAGATGAGCACCCAGGAGATTTCCTATTCGCAATTTCTGGAAAAAGTGGAAGCAGGTGAAGTCAAATCCGTAGAGATCGGATCGTATGAGATCGACATCACACCGGTGACAAAGGACAAGAGTCCGTACCAGCCGACCTATTACTGCGGACGCGTGGCGGATGAGGATCTGATTCCGCTTTTAAAAGAAAAAGGCGTAGAAATTTACGGAGTAATCCCGGACAACACTTCCACCTGGATTTACAGTATTTTAAGTTATCTGATCCCGTTAGTACTGATCTGGGTACTGCTCGGATTTTTGATGAAGCGTATGGGCGGCGGTGCCATGGGTGTTGGCAAGAGCAATGCGAAAGTTTACGTGGAAAAACAGACGGGTGTTACATTTAAGGATGTAGCCGGACAGGACGAGGCAAAAGAATCCTTACAGGAGGTTGTTGATTTCCTGCATAACCCGAAGAAATATTCCGAGATCGGTGCAAAACTGCCGAAGGGTGCACTTTTAGTCGGACCTCCTGGTACCGGTAAGACACTGCTTGCAAAAGCAGTTGCAGGTGAGGCGAAGGTTCCGTTCTTCTCACTGGCAGGTTCTGATTTTGTGGAGATGTTTGTCGGTGTCGGAGCATCCCGTGTGCGTGACCTGTTTAAAGAAGCACAGAAACAGGCACCATGTATCATCTTTATCGATGAGATCGATGCGATCGGTAAGAGCCGTGATACACGTTACGGCGGTAATGACGAGCGTGAGCAGACGTTAAACCAGTTACTGGCAGAGATGGATGGATTTGATACATCCAAGGGACTTCTTATCTTAGCAGCGACCAACCGTCCGGAGGTGCTTGATAAAGCGTTACTCCGTCCGGGACGTTTTGACCGTCGTATCATTGTCGATAAACCGGACTTAAAGGGACGTTTAGAGACATTAAAGGTTCATTCCAAAGATGTCATGATGGATGAGACCGTAGATCTTGATGCACTTGCACTGGCAACAGCCGGACTCGTAGGATCTGATCTTGCAAATATGATCAATGAGGCTGCCATCAACGCAGTAAAAAATGGCAGAAAGTTTGTAAACCAGTCCGATCTGTTTGATGCATTTGAGCTTGTTGCGGTCGGTGGAAAAGAGAAGAAAGACCGCATCATGAGCGATAAGGAGCGCAAGATCGTATCTTATCACGAAGTCGGTCATGCGATGGTAACAGCATTGCAGAAAAATACCGAGCCGGTACAGAAGATCACGATCGTGCCACGTACCATGGGTGCACTTGGATATACATTACAGACACCGGAAGAAGAAAAATACCTGCAGACCAAGGATGAACTGCTTGCAAAGATCACAACCTACATGGCAGGCCGTGCGGCAGAGATGCTGGTATTTGGTTCTGCGACGAGCGGTGCAGCCAACGATATCGAGAGTGCGACTTCGATCGCGAGAGCGATGGTCACACAGTACGGTATGTCCGATAAATTTGGTATGATGTGTCTGGCAACGGTTGAGAACCAGTACTTAGACAACCGTGCAGGACTGATCTGTGGTGAGGAGACTGCAGCACAGATCGATCAGGAAGTACTTTCCATCATCAACAACAGCTACGATGAAGCATACCGCATGCTTGAGGAAAACAGAGAGGTTCTCGATAAGATTTCAGAGTATCTCTACGAGCATGAGACGATCACCGGAAAAGAATTTATGAAGATTTTCCGTGAATTAAAGGGAATTCCGGAGCCGGAGAAAGAGGAGAAGAAAACATTCTTCGAGCAGGCTGAGGAAGCAAAAAATGCGTTAGAACATGCCAAAACAGAGGAACATGCAAAAACGGAAGGACAGACAGAAATAAAAAATCAGGCAGAAGCAGAAACTTCACGTGCAGCGGAAGATCAGAATACTGTATCCTTGGAAAAGGGCAGTTTTATTGATCAGGTCGTAGACGATCAGACAGCAGCACATGAGGAACACCAGAAATAACGCAGCAGAGGCTTCGCTGCAGAAGTATCAGAAATAAAAGCTGAAAAATAAGATAAATATCAGCAGGATAAGTATAAACAGAACGATCAGAGCAGGAATGAGGTTTCATGTTTAACATCGCAGAAGAATTAAAAAAACTCCCGGATCAGCCGGGAGTTTATATTATGCATGACAGCCACGATGCGATCATCTATATCGGTAAGGCTGTCAGTTTACGAAAGAGAGTACACCAGTATTTCCAGCCGAGTCATGATGAGGGCATCAAAAAGGCACAGATGGTAAAACAGATCGCACGTTTCGAGTATATTATTACGGACTCGGAATTAGAGGCGCTTGTGTTGGAGTGCAACCTGATCAAGGAACATTGTCCGAAATACAATACCATGCTGCGCGATGACAAGACTTATCCCTATATCCGTGTGACGGTCGGTGAGGATTTCCCACGGGTACTCTTTTCACGTCAGCAGAAAAAAGACAAATCGAGATATTTTGGGCCATACACCAGTGCGGGGGCAGTAAAAGATACGATCGAGCTGATCAATAAGCTTTACCAGCTTCGTACCTGCAACCGTGTACTGCCGAGAGATACCGGCAAAGAGCGCCCGTGTTTAAATTACCATATCCATCAGTGCCAGGCACCCTGTCAGGGTTATATCAGCAGGGAAGAATACCGGGAAAGAATCGATGCTGCCGTCGAATTTTTAAATGGAAACTATGCACCGATCTTAAAATCCTTAGAAGAAAAAATGAACGAGGCATCCGAAAATCTGGAATTTGAAAAGGCAATCGAATACCGGGAGCTTTTAGGCAGTGTGCGCCAGATCGCGCAGAAACAGAAGATCACGCATACCGACGGTGAGGATAAAGACATCATCGCGCTTGCATCGGATGACAGGGATGCCGTGGTGCAGGTATTTTTCATCCGTGACGGAAAGCTGATCGGCAGGGATCATTTTTATGTCAGGGTCGGGACAGAGGATACCAAAAGCCAGATCTTAACAACTTTTTTAAAACAGTTTTATTCGGGAACGCCGTTTATTCCAAGGGAGATCATGCTGCCGGAGGAGATCGAGGATCACGAGGTCTTAGCCGAGTGGTTAACTGAAAAAAGAGGAGCCAGGGTTTATATCCGTGTTCCGCAAAAAGGTATGAAGGAAAAATTGGTAGAGCTGGCGCAGAAAAATGCAGAGCTTGTACTTTCCCAGGATCGCGAGAAAATCAAACGCGAGGAGGGAAGAACCATCGGCGCGATGAAAGAGATCGAGCATCTTCTGGGGATGGAGGGACTTTCCCGCGTGGAGGCATTTGATATTTCCAACATCAACGGTTTTGAGACGGTAGGATCCATGATCGTCTACGAAAAGGGAAAACCAAAACGCAGTGATTATCGTAAATTCAAATTAAAAACCATCACAGGGCCGGACGATTACGCATCCATGCATGAGGTTTTGACCAGACGTTTTACGCACGGTATGCAGGAGAAAAAAGAACTTGCAGAACGGGAAATGTCAGAGGAATATGGAAGTTTCACAAGATTCCCGGATCTGATCATGATGGATGGCGGCCGCGGACAGGTAAACATTGCATTAAAAGTGCTTGATGAACTGAAAATAAATATTCCGGTCTGCGGTATGGTAAAGGATGATAATCACCGCACCAGAGGGTTATACTATCAGAATAAAGAGATACCGATCGACCGGACAAGCGAGGGCTTTAAACTGATCACGAGGATCCAGGATGAAGCGCACCGTTTTGCCATCGAGTATCACAGATCTTTAAGAAGCAAAGAACAGGTACATTCCGTACTTGACGATATTCCGGGCATCGGTCCGGCACGAAGAAAAGCCTTAATGCGCCGGTTCCAGTCACTTGAGGCGATCCGTGAGGCTTCGGAGGAAGAACTCGCAAAGACAGAGTCGATGAATGAGCAGGCGGCACGGGCAGTTTATTCTTTTTTCCGGGAAGATAAACACGGGTATTCAAGTTGAAGAATTCCGGTATCTATGGTAAAATGTCGTCAGAATCGTTACGAAAAATATGTTTAGGAGAGGACAAAGGATATGGAAGGTGTTGGAGTAGCAAAGATCGCGCAGATCATGGATTTATGTAATTTTCTGCCGGATATGGAATTAAAGGGACATCGCATTATGATCAGTGATGTAAACAGACCGGCGTTACAGCTCAGTGGTTATTTTAAACACTTTGAACAGTCGAGGGTTCAGATCATCGGTACGGTAGAGTACACATATCTGCAGCAGTTAGACGAGGAAAAACGTGAAAAGATTTACAGTGAATTTATGGGATATGATATTCCGTGTGTTATTTTCTGCAGGGATCTGCGGCCGGATGATTCTTTCCTGAAAATTGCAGAGGAGAAAAATATTCCGGTGCTTGGCACAAAACGCAGTACTTCCGAATTCATGGCAGAGCTTATTTATTGTCTGAATGAACAGCTTGCACCGTGTATTACGATCCATGGCGTTTTAGTAGATGTCTACGGCGAAGGACTTCTGATCATGGGTGAGAGCGGAATCGGTAAGAGTGAGGCAGCACTCGAGCTTGTGCGACGCGGACACCGACTTGTTACGGACGATGTAGTTGAAATACGCAAAATCAACGAGCATATGCTGGTGGGAACTTCACCGGATATCACCCGTTATTTTATCGAGCTTCGAGGCATAGGAATTATCGATGTTAAGACATTGTTTGGTGTCGAGGCAGTTAAAAACACGCAGGCAATCGATATGGTTATTAACTTGGAGGATTGGGATAAGGATAAGGAATATGATCGTCTTGGTCTGGAGGATCATTATACCGAGTTTCTTGGAAACAAGATCGTCTGCCACAACATTCCGATTCGTCCGGGCAGAAACCTTGCGATTATTGTAGAGTCAGCGGCTGTCAACTACCGTCAGAAGAAGATGGGCTATAATGCAGCCAGAGAGCTGTATAATCGTGTACAGCAAAATCTTGCCAGGAGAGATGACGATTGATGGAATTTATGGAAATGGAAAGACAATTACAGGATAATGTTACAAAGAGGCTTCAGGCTATTTTAGAACCAGAGGATCTTCTTTTTGATGAGCCGATGAAGGACTACACGACTTTTCGAGTTGGAGGACCGGCAAAATGGATGGCAGCTCCGCAGGATGAGCAGCAGCTTCGCGTAATTTTAAAAATTTGCAGTGAATTGCAGGTTCCATGCTTTATTCTTGGACGCGGCAGCAATCTGCTTGTAAGCGATAATGGTTTTGAAGGCGTGATCGTGAACTTACGAAAACATTTCAATAAAATTGAAGTGGATCGCGAAAATAAAACAATCACAGCAGAGGCAGGAGCATCACTTCCAGCTGTATCACAGGCGGCACTATCTGCAGGGCTTACAGGTCTTGAATTTGCTGCCGGTATTCCAGGAACGATGGGTGGTGGTCTGTTTATGAATGCAGGCGCGTATGGAGGAGAGCTAAAACAGGTCGTAACAGAAGCAGCTGTAATGACAAAAGACGGCATGATTTTACATGTGCCGGTAGAGCAGATGGCACTTGGCCATCGTATAAGCAGCTTTATGCAGACAGGTGAAATTATTCTTTCTGTTAAGATGCAGTTAACACAGGGAAATCCTGATGTAATTAAAGAAACAATGAATGATTTTAACAGTAGACGAAGAGATAAGCAGCCGCTTGAATATCCAAGTGCAGGAAGCACCTTTAAGCGTCCAGCAGGTTATTTTGCCGGAAAGCTGATCGAGGATGCAGGACTTAAGGGATTTTCAGTCGGCGGAGCGCAGGTTTCAAAAAAGCATGCGGGCTTCGTAATCAATACTGGTTCTGCAACAGCAGCTGATATTTGGAATCTTTGCAATGAGATACAAAACAGGGTTCAAAATGAGTTTGGTGTAACGCTGGAAATGGAAATTCAGAAGCTTGGTTCATTTGAGCAGCAAAAAACAAAGGGTTAAAAAATGAGAATTGTAATTGTAACAGGAATGAGCGGTGCAGGAAAAACAACTGCACTCAAGATGCTTGAGGATATGGGCTTTTACTGCGTTGACAATTTGCCAATTCGCCTGATTGAAAAGTTTGTTGAGCTGATTAAGGGTGGCGGCACTGAGGCAAATGATATTGCGCTGGGCATTGATATTCGTAATCCTGAGTTTATTGGACTTATGAGCGAGGTCATTACGCAGCTAAAGCAGGAAGAAATTGACTGTAAGGTTTTATTTCTTGAGGCATCAGATGAATGTCTGATTAAGCGCTATAAGGAAACACGCCGCAGCCACCCACTGTCACAGGGACAGCGAGTAGAGGTTGGAATTGCAAAAGAGCGAAAGTTAATGGCAGAATTGCTTTCTAAGTCTGATTATGTCATAAACACTTCACAGCTTTTGACAAGAGAACTTAAGGCACAGCTAGAAGATATACTTTTAAAAGGCTTTGATTATAAAAACCTTTTTGTGACAGTGCTTTCATTCGGCTTTAAGTATGGAATACCTACAGATGCTGATCTTGTCTTTGATGTGAGATTTTTGCCAAATCCGTACTATTTTGAAAACATGAGACCGCTGACAGGAAATGATGCACCTGTTCGCGACTATGTTATGAGTTCAGACACGGCAAAAGTATTTTTAGAAAAGCTCACCGATATGGTGACATTTCTGATTCCCCATTATATTGATGAGGGAAAATCCCAGCTAGTTATAGCAATCGGCTGTACAGGCGGCAAGCACCGCTCTGTGACGATTGCCAATGCACTTTATGAAAAATTAAAGGGCAAAGAGGGCTATGGGCTGAGACTTGACCACAAGGATATTGAGAAAGATGGAAGAAGAAAATAAGAAAGAAAAAGAAGGAGCCTCCTTTTCCATGCAGGTAAAGGAGGAGCTTTCTAATGTAGAGGGAGCATCACGCCATTGTCAGTTAGCGGAGTTAGCAGCGCTAGTTCTTTGTTGTGGACGACTGGTTAATAAGAAAATGGATGATGATGACGAAAATAGTTGCATTAATAAAACGTTACTTTTTGAGTCAGAAAATGAAACAGTTTTAAGAAAGTACTTTACTTTTGTACAAAAAACATTTAATATAGAGTTAATGCGTGTACACAAGGGAAACGGATATGCTTTAGAGCTGAATGAACAAGACACGAAAAGAGTTTTGCATGCGATAGAGCTTTCTGAAGAGGAACCCCTGGAGAATTGCGTTGCAGACAGCAGACTTTTGCTTCGAAATTGCTGCCGCAGAGCCTTTGTCCGGGGTTGTTTTCTGGCATCCGGCTCGATCAGTGCGCCGCAGAAAGGGTATCATTTTGAAATCGTTACCGTTTCAGAAAAGCGAGCGCAACAACTGCAACAGATCATACGCACTTGTGGGATTGAGGCAAAGACAGTGGTACGAAAGAAGTATCATGTAGTTTATGCAAAAGAAGGAGAGCAAATCGGAGATCTGTTAAGTTTGATGGAAGCACCAAAAGCCAGAATGAATTTTGAAAACATTCGCATTCTAAAGGATGTCCGCAACAGTGTGAACCGCAAAGTAAATTGTGAGGCTGCCAATCTGAATAAAACGGCAAATGCCTCATTGGAACAAGTTAGAGATATTGAATATATCAGTGAATATTACGGCCTGGAAAGTTTACCTGAAAATTTAAGACAGGCCGCACGTCTGCGTCTTGAAAAACCAGACGCCTCTCTGACAGAACTGGGAAAAATGATGGATCCGCCAGTAAGTAAATCTGGTGTTAACCATCGTTTTAAGAAACTTAAGGCATTAGCGGATCAGATGAGAGAAAAAGGAGGAAGATTATGATAACAAAGACAATTACAGTGGAGATTCCAGCAGGACTAGAGGTACGCCCGGTGGCAGTGCTCGTTCAGGTAGCAAACCAGTATAGCAGCAGCATTTACGTAGAGAGCGGAAACAAGAAGGTAAATGCAAAGAGTATCATGGGACTGATGACATTAGGACTTCGTGCAGGTGAGTCTGTTACTGTACATGCAGATGGTTCTGATGAGGAAGACGCTGTAGATAAGATCGAGGCATATCTGACAGGAAGATCAGTTATTAATGCAAGAGCGTAAATAAAGGATGATTCTTATAAAATAAAAAGAAAACCGTGTGAGCATCGCTGCCCACACGGTTTTCTTATTCATAATCAGCAGTATTTGTCAGGAGTTTAAAGCCACCCCAATAGCGAAAGATTGCTTTTGCCAGAATTTTGTCACGTGCAACATAAGTATTATTCCAGTATCGCGAGTCTTTTGAGTTATTTCTGTTATCACCCATCATAAAATAGCAGCCCTCAGGAACCTGAAACTGCATTCCATCGTTTGCGATAACCCATTCCTCCTTCAAATAATCTTCTTTTAATGGAGTAGCGGAGTTATTTATATATACCTTGCTGTCTTTTATTGTGACTGTCTCACCTGGAAGTCCAATAATTCGCTTGATATAGTTTATAGATTCGTTGTCAGGATACTTAAAGATTACTATATCACCACGCTTTGGATCCTCCATAAGATAAGAAAGACGAAAACCGAACAACCGATCACCAGTCATGATTGTGTTTTCCATTGAGCCAGATGGTACCTTTGCATTTAACAGAATAAAATTGTTAATCAAAAGTGCGGCAACAATGGCAATGCCTATGCTGATCACATATTCAAGAATAGTTTTGGCTGTTGATTCTTTTTCATCCGTTTTCTTACTGCCTTTTTTTTCATTCATTTGCAGGTCATTTTCCTGCTCAGAAATATTGTTTTGCTCCATCTGAGTACCTGTACCTTTCTATTTGCTGTAACACTGCTGCAGCTGAAAGTTTGCGTAAACGCTTTTGTACGAGTATAGCATAAACGAAAGGAAAAGTCTATTGTCAATTAGCGCTTTGCAACTAATGTTTGCTTTTCGCACGGAAAAATGATAAAATGTATTACAGTTCGTGCGATCTTTAAAAGGAGAATCTCGCGAGCAGGAATTGTGATGAGAATTGACCACAAAAGAAGGAGGCTTCTATGGCATTTACACATCTTCATGTGCATACAGAGTATAGTCTGCTCGACGGCTCATGTAAGATAAAGGAATTAATTGACAGAGCAAAAGAGCTGGGGATGCAGTCCCTGGCGATTACAGATCACGGCGTCATGTACGGCGTGATTGATTTTTATAAAGCAGCAGTTAATGCAGGTATAAAGCCCATTATAGGCTGTGAGGTTTATGTGGCACCGGAATCAAGATTTGACAGAGAAGCAGGCGGACAGGGAGATGATCGTTATTATCATCTGGTGTTGTTAGCAGAAAATGATACAGGCTATCATAACCTGATGAAGATTGTTTCAAGAGGTTTTACGGAAGGCTATTATTATAAGCCGCGTGTAGATAAAGAACTTCTTGAAAAATATCATGAGGGCATAATTGCACTAAGTGCATGTCTGGCAGGTGAGGTGGCAAGAAATGTCACAAGAGGTCTTTATGAGGACGCAAAAAAAGCAGCGCTTTCCTATGAGAAAATTTTTGGAAAGGGAAATTTCTTTTTAGAACTGCAGGATCATGGAATCAGTGCACAGGCAACTGTTAATCAGGCACTTCTTCGTATGAGTGAGGAGACAGGGATTGAGCTTGTAGCAACAAATGATATTCATTATATAAATGCAGAAGACGCAGAGCCTCATGATGTACTTTTATGTATACAGACCGGAAAAAAGGTAAACGATGAGAACCGCATGCGCTACACGGGAGGCCAATATTATTTAAAATCTGAGCAGGAAATGCGTGATCTGTTTCGTTATGCACAGCAGGCGATTGACAATACAGCAAAAATTGCAGACAGATGTAATGTTGAGATTGAGTTTGGAAAGACAAAGCTTCCAAAGTTTTCTGTGCCGGATGGCTACACATCAGAACAGTATCTTGAGAAGCTTTGCCGTGAAGGATTGGTGCGCCGTTATGGTGAGGAGGCATCACAGGTAGAAAAACGTCTTGACTATGAGCTTGGTGTTATAAAAAAGATGGGCTATGTTGACTACTTTTTGATTGTGTGGGATTTTATTCATTTCGCAAAATCAAAAGATATAATGGTTGGTCCGGGACGAGGTTCAGCAGCAGGAAGTGTAGTTGCCTACAGTCTGGAGATAACAGATATTGAGCCGCTTCGCTATCAGCTTCTGTTTGAGCGTTTTTTAAATCCAGAGCGTGTATCTATGCCAGATATTGATGTAGACTTTTGCTTCGAGCGCCGTCAGGAAGTAATTGACTACGTTGTAGAAAAGTATGGCAAAGATCAGGTCGTTCAGATTGTTACATTTGGTACGCTTGCTGCAAAAAACTGTATCCGCGATGTTGGACGTGCACTTGATTTGCCATACTCGCTTTGCGATATGATTGCTAAGCTTATTCCAGCTGAATTAAATATGACAATTGACCGTGCATTAAATGTCAACCCAGAGCTTCGGTCTCATTATGACAGCGATCCGCAGGTTAAAAAACTTATTGATCTCTCAAAGAGGCTTGAAGGTCTTCCACGTCATACATCAATGCATGCGGCTGGAGTTGTCATAAGCCAGCGTGCCGTAGACGAATATGTGCCGCTCTCAAGAGGAAGCGATGGTGCAGTTGTCACACAGTACACTATGACAGCCTTAGAAGAGCTAGGTCTTTTAAAAATGGATTTTCTGGGACTTAGGACGCTTACAGTTATACAAAATGCAGTAAATAATGTGAAGCGAAGTCAGGGCATTGCATTAGATATCAGTAACATTGATATGAATGATTCACAGGTACTTGCCTCAATTGGAACAGGTCATTGTGAAGGTATTTTCCAGCTTGAGAGTGCAGGAATGAAAAACTTCATGAAGGAGTTAAAGCCAGACAGTCTTGAGGATATTATCGCTGGAATTTCTCTATATCGCCCAGGTCCTATGGATTTTATTCCGAGATATTTAGAGGGAAAAAATAATCCGGAAAAAATCACATACGAATGCCCACAGTTAAAGCCGATTCTTGAACCTACGTATGGATGTATAGTGTATCAGGAGCAGGTTATGCAGATTGTTCGTGATCTTGCAGGCTATACGCTTGGACGAAGCGATCTTGTGCGCCGTGCAATGGCTAAAAAGAAGGCAGCTGTGATGGAGAAAGAGCGTCAGAATTTTGTGTACGGCAATGAAGAAGAAGGTGTTCCGGGATGTATTTCACGCGGAATTGATGAGAAAACGGCAAATCATATATATGATGAGATGATTGATTTTGCAAGATATGCGTTTAATAAGTCACATGCTGCAGCATATGCGGTTGTAGCATATCAGACGGCTTATTTAAAATATTATTATCCTGTTGAATATATGGCTGCACTTATGACGTCTGTAATTGAAAATTCTGGAAAAGTTTCTGATTATATTCAGGTTTGCCGTAAGATGGGAATTTCAATCGTTCCGCCTGATATAAATGCCGGTGAGTGGGATTTTTCTGTGCGCGATGGAAAAATCTGTTATGCATTATCTGCCATAAAAAGCATTGGAAGAAATGTTATTTTGGCTATGGTGCGTGAGAGAAAAGAAAATGGAGCATACACAGATCTTCAAAATTTCTTAGAGCGCATGTATGGCGGTGAGTTAAATAAACGAGCCGTTGAAAATCTGATAAAGTCAGGTGCGATGGACTGTATTGAAGGCAACAGAAGACAAAAAATGGAAGTTTATTCCTCTATTATGGATGAATTAGCCAGAGAACAGAAACACTCTATGACAGGACAGTACAGCCTGATGGATTTTTTGGAGGGACCGCAGAAGGATGACTTTAAGATTTCATTCCCCAAGGTGCCAGAATATGAGCCAGGTGCACTTCTCGCAATGGAAAAAGAGGTGCTTGGAATTTATATCAGTGGTCATCCGCTAGAGGCTGACAGAAGTCTCATAGAGAAAAATATCACAGCAGTCAGCAGTGATTTTATTCAGGATGAGGAGACTGGAATGGCAAGGGTGCGAGATCAGGCCATTGTTACGGTAGCAGGAATGATTGCAGCAAAAACAGTTAAGACAACAAAGACAAACCAAATGATGGCATTTCTGACGCTTGAGGATTTACGAGGAACTCTTGAGGTGATTGTTTTTCCAAAAGATTACGAAAAATATCGCGCAATTCTCAGTCCAGATCAGAAAATTTTTGTTAAGGGCCGCGTGTCACTTGGAGATGAGGTGCAGGGAAAGCTGATCTGTGAAAAGATAGTGGCATTTTCTGAGATTCCGGGTGAGCTGTGGATTCAGTTTCAAGATCTTGAAAGCTACCAGATGAATGAAAAGAAGCTTCTGTCTATGTTGGCACCGTGGGATGGAAAAGATACAGTAGTGGTCTATCTTTCCAACACAAGACAGTACCAAAAGCTGCCGCCAAGCCGAAGTGTCGGTATTTGTCCACAGCTTATTGACCAGCTTGACCAAGTATTTGGAAAAGAAAATATAAAAACATTGAAAAAAATCAAGGAAAAGCTCTAAATTGTATTGAAAAACTTTGCAAAATCAATTAGAATAAGTATTGGTAAATTTTTAACACACTTTACCAGACAGCAAGAAAAACACAAAATGCAAAGCAAAAAGATAAGAAACATGTCAAGACAGCAAGGAGGAAACGTCATGGCAAATAAAGTAAAGACAATTGGTGTATTAACAAGTGGAGGAGATGCTCCAGGCATGAACGCCGCAATCCGCGCCGTTGTTCGTACCGGTATTGCGAAGGGGCTGAACGTAAAGGGTATTATGAGAGGTTACGCCGGACTGCTGAAAGAGGAGATCGTTGATATGGATTCTCGCAGCGTATCTGATATTATCCAGAGAGGTGGTACTATCCTTTACACAGCAAGATGTGCAGAGTTCCGTACAGAAGAGGGTCAGAAGCTTGGTGCAGAAATCTGCAGAAAGCACGGAATTGATGGTATCGTTGTAATTGGCGGTGACGGTTCCTTTAATGGAGCATGTAAGCTGGCAAATCTGGGAATCAATACAATTGGTCTGCCGGGAACTATTGATCAGGATATTGCTTGTACAGATTATACCATCGGCTTTGATACTGCAATCAATACCGCAATGGAAGCAATTGATAAGGTAAGAGATACTTCTACATCTCATGAGCGCTGCAGTATCATTGAGGTTATGGGAAGAAGCGCAGGTTACATCGCTTTATGGTGTGGTGTTGCAAATGGTGCAGAGAATATTCTTCTTCCAGAGTATTATGATGGCGATGAGCAGGCACTGATCAATCAGATCATTGAGAATCGTAAGAAGGGCAAGAAGCATCATCTGATTATTAACGCAGAGGGTGTTGGTCATTCCGCAAGCATGGCAAAGAGAATCGAGGCTGCAACTGGTATTGAGACCAGAGCAACCATTCTTGGACATATGCAGCGTGGTGGAAGCCCGACCTGTCTGGATCGTTACTATGCTTCCATGATGGGTGCTCGTGCCGTAGAGCTTCTGTGTGATGGCGCAAGCAACCGTGTTGTTGCACTGCGCGATGGTAAGTTTGTTGATTATGATATCAACGAGGCACTTGCAATGAAGAAGACTATCTCTCCATACGAGTACGAAGTAAGCAAGATGCTTTCCAG
>ERZ827156.2248-NODE-2248-length-20369-cov-2.992419_pt1 | contig 20369 bp, 18 predicted proteins | sample MGYA00519919_ERZ827156 | MGnify/ENA primary metagenome ERZ827156 (study PRJEB31778, sample SAMEA3449269) | human gut metagenome | biome: human gut; feature: human-associated habitat; material: faeces | place: United Kingdom | collected 2010/2012 ...
AAACCTACGAGCCTACGCCGGCCCAGATGAAGCGGGTGGCCAACTCGGCGGCATACGTCGAGATCGGGTTGCTCGACTTCGAGCACAAACTGGAGCGGTCGATCCGTGAAAACATGCCCGGCGTACGGATCGTCCGCACGGCAGACAGCGTGCCCGTCCTGACCGGCGAACATGGGCACGGACACGACGGGCACGGAACCGATCCGCATATCTGGACCTCGCCCCGCAATCTGCGCGTCATGGCAGCGACCCTCCTGAGCCAACTCGAAAGCATGTACCCCGACTCGACCCGCTACCGAGAGAACTACGAACGTTTCGCGAACCGCATGGATTCGCTCGACCACGCACTGCAAGCGATATTCGCCGACGGTCCCCGCACCTTCGTCATTTACCATCCGGCCCTTTCCTACATGGCCCGCGATTACGGTCTGACTCAGTTGGCCATCGAGGACGAAGGCAAGGAGCCCTCCGGAAACCATGTCAGGACGCTCGTAGACGAAGCCCGAAACGCCCGAATTTCCCGGATTCTCTATCAACGGCAGTTCAGCCGCTCGACGGTCGAAGCGCTGGCGTCCGAACTGAAAGCCGAAACGGTAGCCATCGACCCGCTGGGATACGACATTCCGTCCAACCTGCTTTTCATAGCCCATTCGATAGCCCATGACCAAACTGATCGAACTCAATGACGTATCGGTACGATACGGGACGTGCGAGGCGCTGAGTCACGTCTATCTGGATATTCATCCGCAAGACTTTCTCGGGATTATCGGACCGAACGGCGGCGGTAAGACCACGCTGGTCAAGGCGATTCTCAAGGCGGTTCCATACACGGGGAAAGTCATTTACTCGAAAGAGATCGAGAGCGGCGGCTACCGCCGTATCGGATATATGCCTCAGATTTCGGATCTGGATAAGACGTTCCCCATTTCGGTGCGCGAGGTCGTTCTTTCGGGCCTTCAGGCACGCAAGAAACTGTTCGGCCGATACACTTCCGCCGACAGGGAAAAAGCCGAAAATCTGCTTCGTATCTGCGGAATCGAATCGGTCGCCCGACGGCCGATCGGCGCCCTGTCGGGCGGACAACTGCAACGGGCCCTGCTCGGGCGAGCTCTGATTTCCGATCCGAAACTGCTGATTCTGGACGAACCGACCAATTTCGTCGACAACCGGTTCGAGAAGGAGCTTTACGCGCTGCTCAAACAATTCAACGACAAAATGGCCATCGTCATGGTATCGCACGATCTGGGAACGATTTCCTCCCATGTCAAGCAAATCGTCTGCGTCAACCGCCATGTGCATCGCCACGACTCCAACCGCATCACGGCGGAGCAATTGCACAACTACGACTGCCCGATACAGGTCGTCTTTCACGGCGACGTGCCGCATACGGTGCTCGAAAAGCACTCGTAAAACACGCGGAGAAGCTCCGGGAGCTTCTCCGCATTTTTTTCTATTCTTCCCGCACAGACGTGCGGAGCACTTTCAGACTATTTGCAAATGCCGCTAAGCTTCTCGAACATCGCATCCACGCGTGACATCATGTCGCGGCGCATCTGAGCGTAGTGCTTCCGCACGAGGCTCTTGTTCTTTTTGTCCGCCGGATGGTTCGCACGCACGAACAGCTCATTGCGGAACTCGACCGCCTCCTCGATCACGGCCACGATTTGCTCGCGCTTGGCGCCGTCGTTGAAGTAGAGGGCCATATAGCAGTCCGAAATCACTTCATTGGCCAGAAAGTCTATATCTCTCTTGATTCTCCTGATACTTGCCATAACCTATTTTTTAGTATTTGAATGAAGCAAAGATAGATAAAAAAAGCGGATTCGGGAAATTTTATGCGGAGGAAGACGACGCAAGGCGCGCTCGCGCACCGCAATCGTCCTCTTTACTATTCGCCGCCCGCTCAAGGCATATTCGCGCATGTCTTCAAGAAACGGACCGCTATCTCGGACTTTTCAAACGGCCGCCTCCCGGCTTTCTCGACACGATACTCCCGTCAGTACGACATCTAAACGGCGCACGGCATGAGCGCATCAGAAATACCCCGCCTTATCCGTTGTCCCGCCCGAGGATTTCCTGCTGCGCCTCCGAAAGGAAGTCGATCAGGTCGCCCGCATTCATCGCCTCCTGCCCGTAATAATCGGCTGCCCTGTCACCGGCCCGGCCGTGCAGGTAAACGCCCAGAATCGCAGCCGCCAGCGGCTCGTACCCGCGAGCGAGCAGACCGGCCAGAAAACCGGTCAGCACGTCTCCGCTGCCGCCTTTGGCCATGCCCGGGTTGCCGGACGAATTGAAGAAGCAGCGACCGTCCGAAGAACAGACCATCGTATGCGCGCCCTTCACGACCACGCAACAGCCGAGACGGGAGGCCAAATCGCGCGTTTTTTCGATCTTTTCGTCTTCCGAGGCCCAATCTCCCGCCAACCGGCGCAACTCGCCCAAATGAGGCGTCAGAATCGATCCGCGAGCGACGAGCCGCTGAAGCTCGGTACGGGCTGACAGCATATTCAGCGCATCGGCATCGATCACGGCCGGCAGCCCGGCCCTCAAAAGAGCCTCCAGAGCCTCGAAAGAGCGGGGGTCCTGCCCTACTCCGGGACCGACTCCCACCGCATCGTAGCGCCCCATATCCCTCGGCAGCCGAGAAAACACGGGTTCCGGATCGCCGCTGACAATGGCCGAAGGCGAGTTAGCATGGACCGACACCCTTTCGGACCGAGGCAGATGAACGGTCACCAGCCCGCATCCCGAGCGCAGGGCGGCCCCCGTCGCCAGAACGGCGGCTCCGGCCATATCTTCCGAGCCGCAAACGAGCAGCGCATGTCCGCAGTTCCCCTTATGGGCGAATTTCGGACGGGACAAAGGCAAGCGGGCCGCAGCCGCCGCGTCGGTATAGAAATAGAGAGACTCGGCCCGATCCATATACTCCTCGCTCAGGCCGATCGGCAACACGACGACCTCGCCGGCCGCCTCGCCCCCCTCCGGAAGCAACAAGGCCAGTTTCGGAAACTCCAGCGTCAGCGTCGTCGTCGCCCGGACCGTCGTACGCCCGGCGTTTCCGAACTCGGAGAACATTCCCGACGGCAAATCGATCGACACGACCCGGCAGCCGCTCGAATTGATCCGTCGGACCGCCCCGAGCAGGGGCTCGGTCAACTCGCCCCGCACGCCCGTCCCGAGCAGCGCATCGACGATCACCGTACCCTCCGGCAGCGACGCCTCGGCCATCGGACGCACGGGCAGACCGCGAGGAAGACGCTCCAGATTGAATCGGCACTCCTCGGAGAGTTCATCCCGGCCGAACGCGAGATATACCGCGCAGGAAAAGCCTGCCCGATGCAGCATCCGGGCTACGGCCAGTCCGTCCCCTCCGTTATTGCCCTTGCCTACGAAAAAAGCCAGCGGGCACTCCGGCCGGACATGCCCGGCCACCCACTGCGCGATACTCTCCGAAGCACGCTCCATCAGAGCGATGCTGTCGATCGGCTCGCGGGCGATCGTATAGCGATCGGCCTCACGAATCCGACTACCCGTTAAAATCTTCATAACCGACAGTATATCTGAACAAATTTTCCGTCCGATGTCCACCCTTACGCAACAGGGACTCCGACATGCCCCCGCAAAACCTCCCCACCGAGCCGCTCCGGTCCGCACCCGCAGGACAAACCTTCACCCCGTCGTACCGCCACCTCAACGCTTTCGTCCGGCCGGGGAACCGGACATCTCGCGCGCGGCTTCCCGGCGCTTGTAATCCGCCATCGTCCAGTCGCCGACCGCGCCGCAGATCTCGTAGAGGAAGTTATGCAGCATCTCGCTGCCATAGACGGTATGGTTGACCTCGGGATGAAACTGCACGCCGAGCACGCGAATCCGCAGATCGAGCGGCTCGATCGCCTCGACGACTCCATCGCGCGTGCAGGCCGTCGCACGGAATCCGGGCGCCACATCGCGCACGGCCTGATGATGGAAAGAGTTCGTCCACAACGTATCCGACCCGGTAATCCGTCGCACGAGCGACTCTTCGGCTACGGCTACCGCATGCGTCGCCTCGCTCGAGGGCAGGGACTGGCTGTGGCTGACCGAACGGTCGGCATACTCGCTGGGCAGGTCCTGGTACAGCGTTCCGCCGAAAGCCACATTGATCAGCTGCTCGCCGCGGCAAATGCCCAGCACGGGAATATCCCGACGCAGAGCAAGGTCAAGCAACGCGAAATCGTATGCGTCGCGAACCGTGTCGACATGCCCCAGCGCAGCGGAGGGCTCCGCATCGAAACGGGCCGGATCGACGTCGCCTCCTCCGATCAGCACCAAACCGTCGAGCCGTTCAAACAAACGGTTCAGGCAGGCCGTATCCCTCATCAGCGGAATGACGACGGGGATTCCTCCGGCCGCCAGCACGGCATCGACGTAAGTCCTCGTAACGCGAACCCGGCCTTCGTCGCAAGACTCCGACACGCCGATCAACGGCGGGCGAGCCCCCGAAAGGCTCCACGAACAGCAAGCGACAGACAAGCAAAACAATAAGACTATCTTTTTCATAAGCGCACTCAAAATAACCGGCAGGCAAACCGGGCTCCTTTCCGTCGTGCCCGAGCAAAACCGCAGCGGAACCGCCGTAATCCGCCCATACGACCGATACGGGAAAAAGCAGAGAACACCGGCCGGCCGTTCCTTCCCCTTAAAATATCCCGAAGAGCCGGACGGCGGAGCCGTACCCTGCCCCGCCGTCCGGCTTTTCTGCAAATACGATACGAATCGGCCCTTATGCACCGAAATTGTCGTACATGATGTTCTCTTCCGGGACGCCCAGACTGTCGAGCATCTTGGTCATCGCGGCGGTCATCATCGGCGGACCGCAGAGATAGTATTCGATATCCTCGGGCGCTTCGTGATTCTTCAGGTAGTTGTCGAAAATCACCTGATGGATGAAACCGACGTAGCCCTTCCAGTTGTCTTCCTCCTTGGGTTCCGATAGCGCGATATGGAACTTGAAGTTCGGAAATTCCTTCTCGATCTCCTCGAACTGTTCCTCGTAGAAAATCTCGCGCTTCGAGCGAGCCCCGTACCAGAACGTTACCGGAGTCCGAATTTTCTCGGTTTTGAACAAATGGAAGATATGCGAGCGCATCGGAGCCATGCCGGCACCGCCGCCGACGAACATCTTTTCGTTCGGAGTATCCTTAACGAAAAATTCGCCGTAGGGACCCGAGATAGTCACCTTGTCGCCCGGCTTGCGCGAGAAGATATAGGACGAGCAGATGCCCGGATTGACTTTCATGAAGGCTCCTGCCGTACGGTCCCAAGGCGGCGTGGCTATACGGATGTTAAGCATGATGATGTTGCCTTCGGCCGGATGATTGGCCATCGAGTAGGCCCGGAACGTCGGCTCGGGATTCTTCGTAACCAGATCCCACATTTTCATATGGTCCCAGTCCTCGCGGTATTCCGGCTCGACGTCGAAGTCGCGGAAGCGGATCTCGTCGTATTTCGGGATGTCGATCTGAATGTAGCCTCCCGAGCGGAACTTCAGGTGCTCGCCTTCGGGCAGCTTGACGACGAATTCCTTGATGAAGGTCGCCACATTGCGGTTAGAAACCACCTCGCACTCCCATTTCCTGACGCCGAGAACGGCTTCGGGAACCTTGATCTTCATATCCTCCTTTACCTTGACCTGACAGCCCAAACGCCATTTCTCGACCTGCTGCCGACGCGTGAAGAAGTTGACCTCGGTGGGCAGAATGTCGCCGCCGCCCTCAAGCACCTGACAACGGCACATCCCGCACGAACCGCCGCCGCCGCAGGCCGACGGGAGGAAAATCCCGTTGTTGCCGAGCGTCGTAAGCAACGTGCTGCCGGGCTCGACGGTCAGTTGTTTTTCTCCGTCGTTGATGTCGATACGGACCTCTCCGGAAGGAGTCAGTTTCGCTTTGGCATAGAGCAGCAGAACGACCAGCAGGAGCGTTACTACGAGAAATGCCGCGATTGCTATGATGATTGATAATCCCATCTCTACCTTGTGATTTTAAGTTACAACTGAATCCCCATGAACGTCATGAACGCAATCCCCATCAGACCGGTCAGAATGAAGGTGATACCCGCGCCGCGAAGCGGAGCCGGTACGTTCGAGTAGGCGATCTTTTCCCGAATGGCAGCGATCAGCACGATAGCAAGCCACCAGCCGATGCCCGATCCGGCAGCAAAGGCCGTCGCCTCGCCCAGCGAAGCATAATCGCGCTCCTGCATGAACAGCGAGCCGCCCATGATCGCGCAGTTCACGGCGATCAGCGGCAGGAAAATACCCAGCTGGTTATACAGCGCCGGAGCGAATTTCTCGACGACCATCTCGACGAGCTGCACGAACGAGGCGATCACGGCGATGAATACGATGAAACTCAGAAAGCTCAGGTCGATCTCGCTGGCACCCCCCGACCCGTATGCCGGATCGATCCAGCCGAGCGCGCCCGGAGAAAGGACGTATTCGTTGAGCAGATAGTTGATCGGAACGGTCATTACCATGACGAAAGTCACGGCGATGCCAAGTCCCATAGCCGTCTTGACGCTCTTGCTGACGGCGATGTAGGAACACATGCCGAAGAAGAACGCGAAGACCATGTTGTCTATGAAGATAGACCGAACGAATATGCTGATAATGTTTTCCATGTTCTGCCGGATTTACTATTTCTCAATCAGATTACGATTGCGGCTACGCTGCACCCAGATGATCAGTCCGACGCAAATCAGCGCCATCGGCGGCAGGATCATCAGGCCGTTGTTGACGTATCCGGTCTGATACAGCCCGATCTTCTCGAACACAGGATAGCCCCACAGCGTACCCGAGCCGAGCAACTCTCGGACGAATCCGAGAATGATCAGAATCAGTCCGTATCCCATACCGTTCCCGAGACCGTCCAAAAACGAAGGCCACGGCTTGTTACCCAGCGCGAACGCTTCGATACGCCCCATGATGATGCAATTGGTGATAATCAGCCCGACGAAGACCGAAAGCTGCTTGCTCACGTCGTAGACGTAAGCCTTGAGCACCTGGTCCACGAGAATCACCAGCGAGGCGACGACGACCAGCTGGACGATGATGCGGATCCGCGACGGAATACCCTTGCGGATCAACGATATGATCAGGTTCGAAAAAGCGGTTACGACCGTCACCGACAAAGCCATGACAAAAGCCGGCTTCAGCTTGGCCGTTACGGCGAGCGCCGAGCAAATGCCCAGTATCTGCACCGTAATAGGATTATTCTGTCCGAAAGGCGAGGTCAGCAGCTTCAGGTTTTTGGCCGAAAAAAGCGGCTCGCGTTCTTGGTTACTCATGGCTTTCCGAATTTTTGGTTGACACTTCGTTCCCGGCCGTCTCGCCGAGCTGCTTTTCGATATAAGCATCATAATCGCTCAAGCAATTTTTCAGCATTTTTTCCACGCCTACGCTCGTCAGCGTACCGCCCGAGACGGCATCGACCGCATACGGATCGTCGTCGGGCGCTCCGCCCTTAACGAGCCGTATGGCCACGACCCGGCCGTTCTCGAGAATATGCTTGCCCTTGAACTGAGCCTGAAAAGCGGCCGTCGAAATCTCAGCGCCCAGCCCCGGAGTCTCGCTCTTATGATCGAAGACGACTCCGTTGACGGTATCCCAGTTGTCGGCCAGCGCGACATAGCCCCAGACAGGCCCCCACAGACCGGCTCCCCAAACGGGAATCACGTAGCTCGTGACGCCTTCGTCGTTCCGGCTGACGAAAACGGGCAGGCTGCGCTCGGCGGCAGGCTTGTCGTATTCGGCCTTCAGGTTCGTCAGCAAGGCGAACGCGTTCGCTCCCTCGACCCGGTCGCCCTCGACATTGACAGCATAGCTGTCGACGATGTATTTCTTATACTGCTCGTTGATGTAGGCCGCCTTGTCTTTTACCAGATCGGCGTCGCCGCCCTCGCCGATCGAGCGGAGAATATCCCCCATTTTCTCGACCCTCGCGTTCTCGGCCTGTACGCCCTTGAGCGACAAAGCCGCGAACGAGAGCACCGCCGCGACGATCACGACCATGACCGCCGCGTAGGCGATTATATAGGTATTGCTGTTCTTATTCATAGCGTTGCACGTTATTTAGCGGGTTTCAAACGACGGTTCCGGCGACGGACATTGGCCTGTACGACATAGTAGTCGATCAGCGGAGCGACGGCGTTCATGAACAGGATCGAAAGCATCATACCCTCCGGATAGCCCGGATTGACGACGCGGATCAGCACGGCCAACGCGCCGATCAGAAATCCGTAAATCCATTTGCCGGTGTTGGTCTGGCTCCCGGTCACCGGATCGGTCGCCATGAACACGGCGCCGAAAGCGAAGCCGCCCAAAATCAGGTGATAGTAGGCCGGAATATTCATGTACGCATTCAGGCCGATCAGATTGAACAGCAGGCCGGTCAGGTATCCGCCGGCGAACACGCTCAGCATGATCCGCCAGCTGGCCACGCCGGTCCAAAGCAGGATGACGGCTCCGATCAGGATCGCGAGCGTCGAAGTCTCGCCTATACATCCCGGAATCGTTCCCAAGAACCAGTCCCACGGGCCGCCTTGCGTCCATTGTATCTGCGACGAGCCGGTCAGTACGGCCGAAGCGGCGTCCGTCAGCGGCGTGGCCCCCGAAAAGCCGTCAACGATCCCCTCGCCCTTGGTCAGGCCGGCGATCCAGATTTTCTCTCCGGAAATGTAGGGCGTATAGGCGAAGAAGATGAACGCCCGCGCCAGCAGGGCGGGATTGAAGACATTCATGCCCGTTCCGCCGAACACCTCCTTGCCGATGATGACGGCGAAAGCGGTCGCGACGGCCACCATCCACAGCGGCACGTCGACCGGCATCACCAGCGGAATCAGCAGGCCGCTGACCAGAAAGCCCTCGTTGACCTCGTGACCGCGGATCTGGGCCGAAACGAACTCGATGCCGAGGCCCACGACGTACGATACGACGATAATGGGCAACACCTTCCAGAAACCGAAGCCGAAACAGGTCCACAGCGAGGCGTCCGCAACGCCCGTCGCGCGGAAATGCTGCAGGCCCGTGTTGTACATGCCGAAAAGCAAGGCCGGCATCAGCGCAATGACGACGACGATCATCACCCGCTTCAGATCGATGCTGTCGCGGATATGGCTGCCGTTGCGCGTCACATGATCGGGCACGAACAGAAATGTCTCGAACGCATCGAACGTCGAGTGCAGTTTTTCAAACCGGCCCCCCTTCTCGAAGCTCGGCTTGATTCTATCCATCAGTTTTCTTATTCCTTTCATTTTCGGTGCGGGTTAGTTAAGCTCCTTGATCATCAGGTCGATACCCTGACGGATAATCTGCTGCATGGCGGTTTTCGACGGATCGACGAACTCGCACAGCGCGAAATCCTCCTCGATCACCTCGTAAATACCCAGATTCTCCATCTTGTCGATGTCGCCGGCCAGTATGGCCTTGAGCAGATAGAGCGGATAAATGTCCATCGGAAGATATTTGTCGTAGAGCCCCGTCACGACATAGGCCCTGACGCCTCCGTTCATATTCGTGTCGAGCACGTACCGCTTGCGAGGCGTAAGCCACGAAAAATAGCTGCGCGAGACGGAGAACTTATCGAGCCGGGGCATGCCCCAGCCCAGAAACTCGAAATGATCGCCCTCGGGAATCACCGTCACCTGATTGCCGTAGAACCCCAGATAGCCGTCCGGCTCGACCCGACGGCCCGTCAGCACGTTGCCGCTGATGATCCGGTAACCGTGCCCGTCGGACGCGTTGCGCACATCGGCCTTGCGTACGATGCTCGAAACGGGCGCGCCCGAGATCACCTCGTAGTAGCGGGGCTCGAGTATCTCGGACCCGGTCAGCGCGACGATCTTACGCAGATCGACCCGGCCCGTGCGAAAGAAGCGGCCGATCAGCGCGACATTCTGAATATCGACGGTCCACACGATCTCGCCCTTGCTGATGGGATCCACATGGTGTATCTGCACGCCGACATTGCCTGCCGGATGAGGCCCGCTGAAATAGTGCTTCTCAACCCCCTTTACCTGCTCCAATACCCCTTTCGGCGCGTCGGCGTCGAGTCCCAAATGCACGGGACCGGCCGTCAGTTTCGAAAGCATGGCAAAGCCGAGGTTCAGATCGTCCAACTGCTGCTCGAGCGCGAAATTCATGTCGGGCGCCAGCGGAGCGCTGTCGAAACCCGATACGAATACGGACTTGGGCGTACTTTGCGGATCGGCTATGATTCCGTAGGGACGCTGAACGATCATCGGCCAAAGGCCCGAAGAAAGCAGCGCCGAGGTAACGTTCTCCCTCGTGGCCGCCTCGACCGACGGCACATCGAACGCCTCGTAAGACTGCTCCGCCTCGGGAGCGATCACGATGTCGAGTATCCGCCGCTTCTCTCCTCGGTTGACGGCCGTCACGCGGCCGCTGACCGGAGAGGTGAACAGCACTTGCGGACGATACTTGTCGAAAAACAGCGGAGTCCCGGCCTTCACCGTGTCATCCACTCGCACGAGCAGTTTCGGCGTAATGCCGAGAAAGTCGTCCGGCCGCACGGCATAGGCATGCACCAAGGGCAGACGCTTCAGCTCCCTGCGCGGCTCGCCCTCGAGCCTTATGTCGAGACCCTTTTTCAATTTGATGACTTGCGACATACTGTATAGATATGAGTTTTAGTTAGTAAACATGGTGGTGTATCCCCGTTCGTTCGGACGGCCTTCGCCGACATGAAAAAGCCGGCACGGAAAACCGTTCCGGCCTCCAGGCTCAGCGAATACCGAGCTTGGCTTTGAGGTCCTCGGGCAACACGTCCTTACGCACCATGATGCCCGTCGACTTATAAAGCACGAACGGCACGGACGCATACAGATAGCCGTGATAGGCTCCCGTATCGCCCCAAGAGTTTTTCACCTTATAGTACTGATTGCCGTTCTGGTCCTCCGCCACGCCCATGATCAACATGCCGTGATCGTCGGTCGTCTCGTAATTGTCGAACGCCTGCTGGCGCATCTGCTGCGTGATCGTCTTCTCGGGCAGCATGCCGCTCAGATCGAGCGTCATCTTGCGGAGCTCCTCCTCGGTCAGCTTCGTCCACTTCCCTTTCTCCGAATCGCTCATCTCCTCGACTTTCGCCACCGGCACGATGGCGAAACCCTTGTTATAGGCAAACCCTTTCTCGCTGACGTCCGACGCCCAGTTGACCGCATAGCCTTTCTCGAGCGACGCGTCGACGATCCGGCGCAAGTCGTCGATCGTTACGTTATAGGACAGCGCAGCATTCCAGTTATCGGGAATTTCGAGCGCGAACGGCTCGTAAAAGGGATGATGCGTGAACGAGGTCAGCAGCACGTAGTCGTCGGAACGAATGCCCAGCTCCTCGGCGAAACTCTTCGGCGTATACTCCTTGCCCCTGTAGGCGAACTTCTCGGGACGAGGCCCCAGATAGGCGTCCAGAATGCCGTTCAGCCCGTCCTGCCAAGCGGTCGAGAGCGACTTGTTCGGATTTTCCACCACGGCGTCGACATACGCCTTGATGACCGCATCCAACTCGCCGTGCACATGCCGGTCGGTTCCGTAACGCAGGCCGGGATAAACCTCCTCGGGCACGATGCCGTAACGGTCGATGATATACACCACGTCGTTCAACGTGCCTCCGCCGCCCAGATTGGCGCTGCCGTGCATGCGGACATAGCGTACGGCTTTTTCGAAATATGCGTTGCGGACGATCCACATCTCCGCCAAATCGTGCTCTCCCTTACCCCGGACGAGCAGGTCACTCTCGACCTCGCCCATACCCGAGAAGCTCCAGCATGTGCCCGAGCGAGACTGATCCTTGACCGATGTGACCGGAACGGTCTTCACGTCTTGGAACACATAGGTCTCCGCTTTCTTGTCCTTTTTTTCCTTTTCCTTTGCCGGTCCCTTCGCCACGGCTGCCGTCGCCACGAAAACCGCCGCCCACAACAGGTACAATTTCATCAATATAAGATTAGGTTTTAATTTACCGTTACAAATATAACACTAAAATTTCTTTTTTCAGCGTTTGCCCGGAGGCTTATTGCTCGACAAAAGGCACGAATTATCAACATTCGGTCATCAGCGGGTTCCTCCAAAGCGGAACCGCTCCGCCCTGCTCTACCCCCCCCGAAACGGAAACGGCAGCCCGCATTCCATGGCCGCCGATTCGCAAAAAACGGCGCATCAGTAGTCGCATCGTATCTCCGTAAAGCCGCGGCCGTGACGCTCCATGTGCCGGCGCGTACGCTCGACGAACCGGTCGAAAGCGTCGCGATGCTCGGGCGCGACCGTTTCGCGCGAGTAGCTCGGCACGATATCGTAGCGACGGCCGGAGGCGCTGTTCGGGTCGCGCGAAATGCAAGTCCAAACGATCAAGTACTCCGGGAGGCAGGATGTCCGGCCCTGTTCGTCGAGCGTCAACGTCACGCGGACCGACAGGCCGCCGTCCGTATCCGGGAAACGCTGGTTCGACACGAAATTGCCCATCGAGTAGACCGTCGCCCCGCGTACGTTTCCTGCCGAATCCTCGATCGTTTCCGCCGGCTGCACGACATGCGGATGCGATCCGATCACCAGATCGGCGCCCCAGCGGTGGAAAGCCGCCGCCAGCTCGCGCTGACGGGGGCCGGGCAGTCGCTCGTACTCGTTTCCCCAATGAACGAACAGCGCGACATGAGTGGCTCCATCCTGCCGGGCCGAGGCGATCTCGCGGCGAATAGTCGTCGTGTCGATGCCGTTTACGCGACACCCGGACGGAACGGGCAAACCGTTCGTTCCGTAGGTATAATTGAGCAGCGCGACCCGGAACGCTTCCTTTTCGAGCATCAGAGGATGCCTCTCGCGCGGCGGAACGCTGTCGGCGAAGGCACCCGTATGGAGCAACCCGGCCTCATCGAGTGCAGCCAGCGTCGAGCGTATTCCCTCCGCTCCCCGATCGCAAATGTGATTGTTGGCCAGCACGGCGACATCTACCCCGGCACGGCGCATCGCGCCGGCCAGCGCCTCGGGCGATCGGAAACGGGGATAACCGGAATAAGGCTCCTCTCCGAGCGTCGTCTCCAAATTGGCAATGACGAAATCGGCGCTCGAAAAATAGTTGTTCAGCCGGGAAAAACAGGAGGTATAGTCGAACGAACCGTCCCGCTGCCGGGCGGCGAACACCTGAGGCATGTGCTGCATCAGGTCGCCCGTAAAGATCAGCGTCAGGTTTCGCCGACCGTTTTCCGCAAACGCTTCCGTCCGCGAGGCCGGCATTCGTTTCTCCCCGCAGGAAGAACAGCCGAAGAAAACGAGCGCGAAAGCGCTCCATGCCGCGAGAAACGATCGATTGCCCATTGTACAGCGTTTGCTATCTTTGTATTCGCAAAACTAATCATTTTTACGTACGTGAACTCCTATTGGGTAGATATTCACACGCATCGGCCGCTCGATGGCCGACCTGGCATCCGCAGCCTGCGTATCGGGACCGACTTTCCCGACAGCACCGACGGCAAAATTTCGGCCGGAATCCACCCTTGGGATGCGGAGCGTGCGCAACGCGAATGGCTCGACGGAATCAGGGAACTGCAACCGGCAGCCGTCGGCGAAGTCGGGCTGGACTATGCGACGGACATCGACAGGGAAGCGCAACGGACATGGCTCGCCCGCCAGAGGGATCTGGCCGCCGAGCTCGGCCTGCCGCTGATCGTACATTGCGTGAGGGCTTACGACGATCTGAAGGCCATGCTGAGCGGGTTCCCGCTGCCGGTCATCGTACACGGCTTTACCGGCTCCGAACAGCTCGCGTCGCAACTGCTCGACAGAGGCTGGTATCTGTCGTTCGGCAAGACGGTCGAACGGTCGCCCAAAACCCGCCGGACGCTGCGAAGCATACCTTCCGACAGGCTGTTTCTGGAAACCGACATGTCCGGGGAGGAGATCGAGTCGGTCTACCGCCGGGCCGCCGACATCCGGAACGAACCGGCCGAATCGCTCCGCGACGCCGTTCATACGAACTACCTGAACCTGTTCGGCCTATGAAAGAATGGATGCAACGCACGGAACTGTTGCTGGGAAGCGACCGCATCGAACGATTGCGAAACGCCCGCGTACTGGTCGTCGGACTCGGCGGCGTCGGGGCCTATGCGGCCGAAGCGATCGCGCGGGCCGGCGTCGGAACCATGACGATAGCGGATGCCGATGCGGTGTCCGAATCGAACATCAACCGCCAGCTGCCGGCCTTGCACAGCACGGTCGGCGAGCCGAAAGCCGAGGTCATGGCCCGACGGCTGCTGGACATCAACCCGGGATTGCGACTGACGGTCGTACGAAGATACATCCGCGACGAGGAGACCGAGACGCTGCTCGACGAAGGGTTCGACTACGTCGTCGACGCGATCGACACCCTCTCGCCCAAGGCGGGCCTGATCCGGTCTTGTCTCGAGCGGGACATTCCGGTCGTCAGCTCGATGGGGGCCGGAGCGAAAACCGACCCGACGCGAGTACGGATCGAGGACATCGCCCGGTCGCACCACTGTCCGCTCGCGCACATGCTGCGCAAGCGCCTGCACAAGATGGGCATCCGGACGGGATTCTACGTCGTATTCTCGGACGAGCCCGTGCGCGAAGGCTCGATGATGCTGTGCGAGGAGACGAACAAGAAGTCGAACGTCGGCACGATCTCCTACATGCCGGCCGTCTTTGGCTGCCACTGCGCCTCGGTCGTGATTCGCGGGCTGATCGGAGAAATGCCGCCGGCCGCATTCGCTGCGGAAACTCGGGACAACGTGCGGCACGGATAGCCGACAAGTCCCGCCGGATCGGGTCCAGCGTCATCTAACAGACCGCCCGCACCGGAACCGGCAGAAACGCCGGCAGGCACAATGCCGATGCAAAGTATGACCGACCTGCTTTCCGACCGGCCATATGCAACCATGTTTCAGGACCCGCCGAACCGCGCCGCATACCGATTCCGCGACCGGAAACGACCAATCCGCAACGACAAAAAAACGAGAAGTCCTATATAGAACCGACCAATGTGATTAATCAGATTGTTACATTTTTATTTTAACTCCGGAACTCCATTGAACCTTACCTCACTTTTTTAAGCACTTCATAATTGCGCTGGGTACTGTCTTGCTTGTTGTTTACTCCGACCGTATTACCTCCAGTATACCCTATAATTACTTTACGAAGTTCTTCTGCCGTATAGGTTCTTTTCGTAACCGTCGTATCGACTTCGTATATCCCTTCCTCCCGAAGATTTCCGGACCCATCGAAAAAACATCTTACATGAAACCGGTTGACCGTATCCGTATCGTGGATAATTATCCAACAGCCGCCGTCCGCTCCACCGTACCACTGAGCCTCTTGGGGAACATTGGACGGTCTGGGAGGAGCCTCTACCTTTCGATGGATACATCCGGTCCATAAAAACAAGGAAAGGATGAATGCAAGCGGCACAAAAGCACGATCATTTCTTGGGACTGCGCCACAGCTTTTGCCACAAACTCTGGCGGATTGTCGTTTCATTTTTCTGAACATCATAAATTACGGTTTTGTCATTAAACTTCATACTTGTACCCTTTCCCGGATCGAACGATATCGGAGTGAAAGATTTCTGATATTCATCGATGATACTGACCGGTCGAGGGTCGACAATCATCGGTGCATCGACTTGCTTGTCTTGTTTTAACACTTCATGGGCGAATGTACCGCAATTGTTCGTGAAAATATCGTATTTCTCTCTGTCGGGATCAGTTCTTTCCGCCAGTTTCTGCTTTGCATACTCGTTCATTGCATCGAAGTCGTCGCTCCGTACATATGCGCCTTCGAGCCGCTGAGATTTGCCGCTTTCATTTGAGATGACCGACAAAACGTTATTCAAAGATTCTGCAGTGGGATAACCGTTTTCCATAACAACATTAGGAACAGGATAATTATTTACGAATCCATTCGGATCCCCTCGATATCTCCCATACTCGTAGTATTTGGTGTAACCGCTTTTGTTATCGATCAATAGTACCCCGGCGTGTCCCGTAAAAGGGTAACCGTCGGCCCGGTATTGAGGGAAAGTAACATATATACCGTCCTTTCCGTCCGGATCGATTACATTGACAGGATTGTTATTACAAAATGCGTATGGACTTTGGGTATTGTTTTTCTCCGCCAGCGGGTCCTGCGTATTCCAGCGAGCGATCCTCGGGTCGTAGAACCTCGCTCCGAAGTCGAGCATATCGAGGTTGACCTGCTCGAGGGACTCCTTGCCGCCGAACGTGTAACGATTCGTCGCCGAAAGAGACAAGGCCGAGTTTTCATGCCGCCCCCCGAAAGGATAGTAGTCGTTCCGCTCGACGGTCTTGCCCGTGTGGTCCACGACGGCACGGACGCTGCCCAAATGATCCCGGATAAAGTAATTCACTCCCGCCGACTGAATCGTTCCCTCGTCGGTCACCGCTTGCGCGAGGGAGAGAGTACCGCCGCGATAAGCATATATCAAAGAACCCATGTACTCGAATCCGCCGGTTCCGGCTTTCTCCGAGAGCTTCCTGCCGTCCGAGCCGTAGGCGAACTGAGCCTTGGACGCTCCGACGGTAGTCTGTACCGTCTGCATCAAATTTAAACAATTATAACTGAATTCCAAACGATTCAGCCCGTCTTTCACCAAATTCCCGCTCGGATCATAGCAATTCTATCCTGGATAAAGTTTCAAAGATTGTTCATTATTTATAAATAATATAATGTGGTCTCCTTATTTTACCAAGGAGACCACATTATAATCGATATTTTGCCTGGTGCTTGATACAATTAAGGTAACCTGAAATCTCAACTTATCTATAATCAGCTATTGGTGTTGTCACCACCCGACAGATTCTTTCTAAATTTTGCGGTTTGATATTTATCAGATAAATTGTTAAACTGTCGTTTTGAATAATCATATTCCTTCGGTTCCTTTGCCTCCTTAAAAAAGAGGAAACTTTATTCTTTACTTGGTTACTTATAATTGTCTCAGGGATACGATTTCGTATAGTGTCGAAAGACACTATATTATATACTGTTTTAGTCGTGTCTATTATGCGTAATATCGTCGTTGTCCCGTTATATGTGAGCATGGGTGTTTGTATTCCGATTGTACCATGTCTTTTGGATGTAAGAAAAGTCCAAAAACTTTTATTGTCATTTATTGCGTAAACTCCATTATACATCCATGGGATAGACAACTCATATCCAGCTGGTTTGTCTTCTTCTCGGTCTCTCGTATATATAATTTTTGGATTAAAACGTGATAAAAACAAATGTTCCCATTGAGCACGACACACTCCAAAATTAAAAAGGATTATTAAAATACAAACCCACCTTTTCATCGTTTATTTATTTTTTCAACAGTTCGCTTAAATATTGAAAACTTAATAGGTGTGTAAATATTATTCCTATCAAAAAATCCAATATGTTTCTCAGTCTTTATTTCATATTGAGTTGGAATTACGTTTGGAATAAGCACTCGACTTTGTTTATACCCCAATACAATATTCGGTTGACTACCTACAACATTGTTACGATCATCGTCGGATGGATTGGGAGTTCCAACAGAAATAATATTTCCATTTTCATCCTTTTTTAAAGGATGTCCATGAGCATCGAGTACAACTCGATCGCCTTGATCGACTAAATCTTTCATTGCAGGCAGCCAATCATTGAAACTGAGTTCTCCGCTTTTCCCCTCCACAATCCGGGACAGAGTTCCCTTTTCACCTACCCGAAAACCGTATTCTAAACCTGTCTGTTCCATCCGGTCATAGATTTCACTCATAAGTGCAACCATATCGTTAGTCGGCACATCGATCATACCGCCCGCCTCTATGGTTTGATCGACTATCGATTCTTGACTGGATGTAGTAAGAACCAAGTAACGATCCGTTTTATTGTCATCGACATGCCTAACTTTTTTCCCATTCAGATTGAAATAATCGGTCATGAACATCCCCGTCGGATCGACCAACGTGATGGGATTTCCCGCGCAATAGTTATAGGGTGAAAGCGAGAAGTATTTCTCCGCCAACGGGTCCTGCGTATTCCAGCGAGCGATCCTCGGGTCGTAGAATCTGGCTCCGAAATCGAGCATATCGAGGCTGACCGGTTCGAGTGTTTCCTTGCCGCCGAACTTGTAGCGATTGACGCCTGTCAAGGGCAAAGAGGCATTTTCATGCCGTCCCCCGAAAGGATAGTAGTCGTTCCGCTCGACGATCTTGCCCGTGTGGTCCACGACGGCACGGACGCTGCCCAAATGATCCCGGATAAAGTAGTTTACGCCTGCCGACTGAATCGTTCCCTCGTCGGTCACCGCTTGCACGAGGTCGAGAATCCTGCCGCGATAAGCGTATATCAAAGAACCCAGGTATTCGAATCCGCCGGTTCTGGCTTTCTCCGAGAGCTTCCTGCCGTCCGATCCGTAGGTGAACTGAGCTTTCAGAGCCCCGGAGGCAGTTTCGGCCGTCTGCATCAAATTTAAGCAATTATAACTGAATTCCAAACGCTTCAGTCCGTCTTTCACCAAATTTCCGCTCGGATCGTACTCGAACATCTCCTACTGTTAGAACGCATCTGTCAAGTATTAACAAAAGAAGGAGGCTTGCAACGTTCACGTTGTACTCGAAGGTCGCCGCCGAGGTTCTGAAGACGCTGGCTACCTGTTCCCCGTGGGTGCAAATAGGAAACTGTCTGCTTCGCTCGGCCTTTATCCTCGAAAGTCGAAGAGAGGGTAGACCCTCTCTTCGACTTAAAATTCAGTAAAACCATATAGACTCTATTTTTCTTTTTGTCAGATTTACTATGGCCAACCATCCACTCTGTCCCGTCCCATCGCCATAAATACCGAATATTCGGTCAAAATCCGATTCGTTATGTCCCTCACGAACCACAAAAAATATTTGTAATATGGCGTCATCTTTAGTACTTAAGTTGGCGTATTGTCGTAAATATTGCGAATAATTCGATCGAATATAAGCCATGTCGGGAATACCCGCTTTTACAACCATAGTATCCGATTTCCAATAGGGATCGAACAAATAGTCGTGTAGAATCCGTTCCGCATACTTTATGTCTTCCGACGTAAGCGGAGCCGGCTCGTCGATCCTTTCAAGGATATATCCTTCGTAATTCGGTGTTTTGACATGTCGGACTGCCGAAGTACCTTCCCGAAGTGTTATTAAATCGATATCGCTGAGCCCCGGTTTGCGAGTCGGAGGAGGCGATAACAAAGCATGTGCATGAATAGTCATCGCTAAGGATACGACCAGAATCAAACATATCCGGATTCTGTTTTTTGATATTTTCATAACTTTAGTAGTTGATTAACTGAATATTCAACCTAATATCCGAGAGGTCGCCCCTCAGGATCCAACATTGAAGCCCCGGAAGGCCGACCGTTATCAATGTAATAATGAGTCCTCAGCGGTAAACCTAATTCCTTTCTAATCATATTCTCCCGGTAAACGGCTTGCCATTCGGATTTAAAAACTCCTTGATGTTTTGCTCGGTAAATACCTTTATCGTGATTAAAGTACAGATTCCCCCTTAACGCATCGAGGGCATGTCCCATTTCGTGTGCCAAACCGATAAACGGCGGACGATATTGATTGCCGCTCGTATTGAAGCCACCGAGGAAAGAAAATGGATTGTATTGGATCGTTCCTCCACATCCGGGCGGGATGCCTCCTTGCTGAAACAATAAGTTTATCGCTTCTAATTCTGCACGGAATTCCTCTAAATTGGCCGCAGCCAAAAAGGTATCTTTAGAATCGTAATAGTTCTTATTACCGAGACTGATATATACGGAATGATGAGAGGACATGATTTCATCTACCATACCTTCTCCCGTAGGTGTCGATGGGCTGGCTATGGATTGTATGTCGGAAAGAATGGTGGTAGCGATCAATGGCAATTCGGTAGCCTGACTTCCATCGGCATTGAAAAGCCCAAAACCGAACCATCCCTGATGGTCCACTCGATAAGTTTGTCCGTCGATAGACAATCTCAAGGTATCCCCGGTCGGATCCGTAATATTGATCGGATTATTTGCACAATAACTGTAAGGTGAGACCGAGGGATATTTTTCGGCATAACGGTCCTGCGTATTCCAGCGAGCGATCCTCGGGTCGTAGAATCTGGCTCCGAAATCGAGCATATCGAGGCTGACCGGTTCGAGTGTTTCCTTGCCGCCGAACTTGTAGCGATTGACGCCTGTCAAGGGCAAAGAGGCATTTTCATGCCGTCCCCCGAAAGGATAGTAGTCGTTCCGCTCGACGATCTTGCCCGTGTGGTCCACGACGGCACGGACGCTGCCCAAATGATCCCGGATAAA
>ERZ827156.2249-NODE-2249-length-20354-cov-5.003990_pt1 | contig 20354 bp, 16 predicted proteins | sample MGYA00519919_ERZ827156 | MGnify/ENA primary metagenome ERZ827156 (study PRJEB31778, sample SAMEA3449269) | human gut metagenome | biome: human gut; feature: human-associated habitat; material: faeces | place: United Kingdom | collected 2010/2012 ...
AAATATTCTTTTCCGTATGCTTATGCGTCCAGATCAGGACAATACACGCTTCCACATATCTGGAAAGCACCGTCGCAACAGCAGCACCTCTCACTCCCAGTTCCGGAAATCCAAATTTACCATAAATCAGAAGATAGTTAAATGTCAGATTGATCAGCACCGCCACGATTCCAGCCTTCATAGGAAGCACAGTCTCACCGCACTCACGTAAAGTACTCGCATAGACCTGCACCATCATAAATGGAGGCAGTCCCAGAAGCATGATCCATAAATACTGCCTTCCATAGACAAGTGTATCCCGGATCTCCTGTGCGGTTCCGTCACCTTTTAAATACATGCTGATCAGCGAATCCCCTGCTGTCAGAAACAGTACGATGGTGACCGCTGTCAGGATTACTGCCATCCACAGTTTATAACGAAGTGTCTGACGGACACCCTCGTGATCTTTCTGCCCGAAATACTGAGCTGTAAAAATTCCCGCACCGGAAACCCCTCCGAAAATGCAGAGATTATACACAAAGATCAGCTGATTGACGATCGCCGCACCGGACATCTGCTCTGTACCGATCCGCCCGATCATAATGTTATCCAGAAGACTGACAAAATTTGTGATTCCATTCTGGATCATGATCGGCACCGCAATGGACAGAACCATCAGATAAAACTTCTTATCCCCTACGAACTTCCAGAAAAAAGATGTTTTTTCTTTTACCTTCTCCATAATTTTCCCCCTTGTTCTTTTCGTTTTCCTCCATCCAAAATTCTTCACAAAAAGAAGACTGCTCCTCCGAAACAGTCTTCTTTTTCGTAAGCGTTGTAGCTACTACATTACTACAAACATTTTCTTTTTTCAATAGCTTTTTTAATATCTTTTTACTCTACCATCCGGCTCTCATCTGCAATGTATTCGAAGAAGTCGAAGTCTGCACATTTTTTGTGGAGAACGCGGTCTGCACAGGTGATTCCCACCATGGTTCCTGTGAACTCTCCGTATTTGCAGTACTCATCAGAGAACCTTGTGGTATCAAAAATGCGTCCGATCTTTTCATAATTTTCTCCGTCATAGCTCCACTCAAACCAGGATTTTCTTCCCTCAATGTAGAGTCTCAGATAGATCGGTTTATCTTCTACCGGGATTCTGGTATTCAGGAACTCTGTTTTTTCTCCATTTTCCAGATGGATGATGGAAAGGGCGCTCTGTCCCAGGGTTTCACTGTAATATTTCCGGAGATTGATGTAATTCATGTTGTCGTAATACAGGATCAGACCTGCGCTGTGCTGGTGTACTTCCGGTGTGAATTCCATTTTTGTGGTGATCCGTGCGTATACGCTTGTAAGCTTTCTGGCCAGGATACTTACTTTGTTGAGAGAGGTTCTGGATTCCTGTCCACGAAGGCGTACATAACCTTTTCTTGCTTTCACATCTGCAAAACGCTGGGGCATGATCCTTGGAGAATAATAGAAGTTCCCAAGTTCATCTCCATCAAAATCGTCAAAATCCGGAGTTTTTTCCACCGGGTATTCCGGAAGGGAGGTTTCCGGCACTTCGATCTTCGCCAGATTGCTTCCATCCGCCATGCGGAGCCAGTTGTCTTCGGTCCACATCATTTTCTGAATGGCCGTCTCTCTTCCAAGTGTACAGCGAAGTTCCGGTACAAAAGGTCTGGAGCAGAGATGGACCAGATAAACTTCTCCTGTGGGAAGTTCCACATAGCTTCCATGACCGGATTTCTGAAGTACAGAGTCCGGATTATAGTACTTTGGTTTCAGATGGTCTGGATCCTGGCGCTCGTAGGATTCTCCCGGAACACTGGTAACGATGGGATTCTTCGGGTCTTTTTCATATGGGCCCCAGACATTTTTGGAACGTCCCATGGTAACGCAGTGATTATATCCGGTGCCACCCTCTGCACACATGATGTAATAATACTCGCCTCGTTTTGTGAGATGCGGTGCCTCGATGCAGCCTCTGTCTGTGCCGCCTCTCCAGATCCGCTTCGGATAGCCGATAATCTCTTTTTTCTCAGGAGAATACTCTACCATGCAGATGGCACCTGGTTTCTCGTAACCTTCTCTTGTCTCCCACTCCAGAGATACCACGTATTTTTTGCCGTTGGTATCATGGAAAAGTGACGCATCAAAACCGGAGGAATGAAGGTAAACCGGCTCACTCCACGGTCCGCGGATATCTTTTGCACAGATCAGGAAATTGTCCACATCAAAATATCTGGCGTTCATGGAATTCATCACTCCATAGACAACGTAGAACATATCCTCTTCCTCGCAGTAGGTCAGGCAGGGAGCCCAGATTCCTTTTGCACTTGGAAGTTTTTTGAGATCTACTTTTTCATCGTCTGTAATTACGTGTGTGTACAGCTCCCAGTTTTTCAGGTCTCTGGAATGGTAGACCGGGATTCCCGGAAACCACTCAAATGTGGAAACTGCCATATAGTAATCGTCGCCTTTTCTGCAGATGCACGGATCCGGATTAAATCCCGGAAGTATTGGGTTTACGATCATTTTATTTTCCTCCTTTATCAGCCGGAAACCAGCCAAAATCATAACATCTTCCCATATCCCAGCTGTCCCATCCGATCCAGCCCGGGGTGTTCACAGTATCTGTCAGAAGCTTGTAGCTCCAGTAAAAATATCCACTGCCCTTTTCCCAAAGTTCCAGCTGTGCTTTTGCCAGTGTCTCATAGATTTCTTTTTTCTCTTCCGGTGAAAGACTTTCCTGCTGACTTCCCTCCACACCGTTGAGCACACTCTGACCGCCTTTTGTGTCACATCCGCAGGCGAGAGAGTTGAACAGACACCACTCTCCGCAGATTACCGGGAAATATTTTTCCATCTCTGTGATCTGTGGTTCCAGTTCTTCTCTGATATATTTCAGATAGCCTTCAATAGTCTGGCTGCAGCCTCTGGCCTCTGCAACCATGAGATACTGGTGGGTATCCAGGATCACATTGGAATATTTTTCTTCCTGCATGAAATCTTTCCATGCCATCAGTTCAAAGCCATCGTGGATCACCACGTACTTATCTTTTGGCATATAAGCACTGATGCGGTCGTAGGCATCCAGGTAAAACTGCCGCAGGAATTTCATAGTGATAGGTGCAGAACCTTTTGCCAGCTCCGTATCTACTGGTGCATAACGATTCTGCACATCCATGGTCTCCCACATGTTTTCTGTAATCGGCTCATTTAACGGCTGGATTCCAAACAGACCTTTTCTGTTTCCATATCTTTTTGCAAGACGTTCCAGAACACTTAATGCAAACTCCACTTCATCGGGATTCTGTGCCCATTTGCACACGCCGCTGATGCCGCCGTTGTCAAAACCATTCTGGCTTAACGGTACTGTATGGAGATCTATTAGAATAGTAAGTCCGTATTTTTCCGCCCAGTTAAAGGCCTTATCCAGTTCTTCGATGCAACCGATAAATGGTTTCCGGTCACCGAAGATAAAGTATGGCACCGGGATCCGGACGGACTCCATTCCCATGCTTTTTATGGTTACAAAATCACGCTCTGTGATATATTCCGAACGATGGATCTTTATCCTTGCCTCATACACCTCCGGGGAAAGCTGTGTGGGAAGATAATATTCATCTTCTGCTGTGGTTCCCTGAAATAATGCCGGACTCATCCATTTTTCCAGTACCAGCCAGTTTCCAAGATTAACGCCTTTGATGTTCACTCTCTGATCTCCTTTTCTATTTCTGTGCACGTGCCTTCAGGTCTGCGATGATTCCATCGAATTCTTTATCCAGGTGATAGAATTTCATGATCACAAGACCGCATACATAAACAAGGATCGGGATCCATACGAAACATACTTTGATGGATGTCAGTGCAGATTCTGTCTGTACCGCTGCTGTTCCAACATATCCGCCGATCTCAAGGATCAGACCAAGAAGTGCGGAACCGATTCCGTTGCCGATCTTGTATCCGAAGCTGCAGGCACTGTTTACAAGTCCCTCAGTACGGTAGCCGGTTTTCCACTCGCCATAATCAATGGTATCGGAAACCATCGCCCACATGGTAGCGCCGCCACAGGCGTTACCGATTCCGCGGATCACACTGGAAACCACGATGATTGCCATGGAGCCGCCGGAAAAATTCAGTACCAGCATTCCGATGATATCCAGAACCAGGCCAAGTGCAAATACATTTCTTTTTCCGAATTTTTTTACCAGCATGGCAATGAAAAACATGCCGCAGATCTGTACGATATTGAAGATTCCGTTGATGGTGCTTACCAGATTTTTGTCACCCAGGATATCTTTTGCATAGTATACCGTTGCTCCTCCGTTAACAGAGTACATCAGGAAGAAAAGAGCAAGCATTCCTGTCATCATGATCCAGTATTTGTTCTGGAAAAGTGCTTTGATACCTGTTACAAACGGTACATCTTCTGTCTGTACTTCGCCTTCATTTTCTACTGCACGTACACGCTCTTTTGTTCCAAAGAAGGTGCATAAAAATGCGGCAATCGCTACGAAACCGAATACTACGAATGTTTTTGTCCATGCTGCTGCATTGTTTCCGAAATATTCTACAAGCGGAAGTGTGAAGGTATTGATAGTCAGTGTTCCGGCTGTTGCCAGAAGGTTACGGAAAATACTTAAAACAGATCTCTCATAGGGATCCTGTGTCATCAGTGCGTTCAGTGCGGAATACGGCACGTTGATGGCTGTATAGATCACTGTGGAAACAAGGTTGTATGTAATGAATACATATACAAGTTTCGGCGTGGAAGCCCAGGATGCAGGAACAGAAAACAGAAGGATTCCGGACACTGCAAAGGGAATACACATACGTAAGATCCAGGGTCTTGCTTTACCATATTTTGATCTTGTTCTGTCTACAATCACACCCATGATGATATCACTGACACCGTCAAAAATCCTGGAGATCATCATAATGGTTCCAACTGCCATTGCGCTTACATTCGCATAGTCTGTGTAGTAAAACAGAAGGAATGCAGACATTGCCGTGTAAATGATGTTGCAGCCAAAATCACCACATCCATAAGAAAAACGCTCAAATATTTTTCCAAAGGTCAATTTGCTCTTTTGATTCATATTTTTTTACCTCTCCCTGTTTTTTCTTTCGCTTTTCCATGGCCATGGAGCTTTGTTTTATGGTATTATACTATCATAATGATCCGGTCCGGATTAGGTCAGAAAAGCTCTAATATATAGGTCGATATTCTCTTTTCAAGGAGGTTATATGGATAAAAAAGGAATTTCTTATGAAATCATAGATTATTCGGGTATCACAAATGTGAAATTTTATACATCAATAGATAATGGAAGCTACATTCCATCCCACTGGCACCGGGCTGTTGAGATTCTTTATATGCAGGAGGGAGAGCTTGATGTTACAATAGAATCTGCCAGCTTCACCATCTATCCCGGTGATTGTATCCTGATCAACGCCAATGTGATCCATGCCACTAAATGTATTATTCCAAACAAGGCTATCGTTCTCCAGATTCCCCTGGATTTTATGGAAAAATATATCCCGGATATCCAGCAGTTTATGTTTGTCTGGGACTATCGGACGAAAAATCCGGTAAAAAAGACCAAACTGGATATGCTGAAAACCACCCTGGAGCAGATGCAGATCATCGACGATATCCGGCCGGATGGATTTATCCTGCGCTTTAACAGCCTGATCTTTGAACTTCTGTTCCAGCTGTACCATAATTTCAGTGTAAAAGTTTTTCAAAGTGATCTAAGTCAGCAGAAAAAAGATCTGGATCGGCTGAACCTTGTACTGAATTATATTTCTGAAAATTATAAGCGGCCCATTTCCCTGGATGAGATCGCAGGTGTTGCTTATCTCCAGACCGGATATTTCTGTCGTTTTTTCAAGAAAAAGATGGGGGTTACGTTTCTGGAATATCAGAATGAATACAGACTTTCGTTTATTTACAAAGATCTGATCAACACGAAAGATCCCGTGCATGTGATCCTGGAACGGCATGGTTTCACCAATTATAAGCTGTTCCGCCGGATGTTCCAGGATCACTTCGGGTGCACACCTACGAAGGTACGGGAGAATATGAAGAAATAAATTTTCTTAAATATCAAAACTTCCGGGAGCTGGACAACATACTCCCGGAAGTTTTATTATCTATAGTTCCTGGCCATTGGTCTCAATCACATGCTTATACCAGTAGAAACTCTTTTTCTTATAACGCTTCATAGTTCCGCTGCCATCATCGTTGCGGTCCACGTAGATGAATCCGTAACGTTTGCGAAGCTCTGCTGTGGATGCGCTGACAAGATCGATACAGCCCCAGGTAGTGTATCCCATCAGATCCACGCCATCCATGACAGCCTCTTCCATCTGGCGAATGTGATCTCTGAGATAAGCGATGCGGTAATCGTCTTCTACGGTCATCTCGCCATCTGCGCCCTGAATCAGCTGATCAAACGCACCAAGACCATTCTCCACGATAAATAACGGTTTCTGGTAGCGGTCCCAGAGTGTGTTCAGAATATAGCGAAGTCCCTTCGGATCGATCTGCCATCCCCAGTCGCTGGCTTTCAGATACGGGTTTGGCACACCGCCCAGAAGATTTCCCTCTCCCCGGACATTTTTTTCCGGATCTGCAGTTGCACAGACACTGACATAATAACTGAAGGAAACAAAATCTACGGTATTTTTCAGGATTTCCATATCCTCATCAGTTACTGAAATGCTGATCCCGTTTTCCCGCATATAACGTTTCGCATAGCCCGGATAGCAGCCGCGGACATGGACATCTGCGAACATCATGTTCTTATGATCCTGCTCCATGGCAGCAAGAACATCTGCCGGATCAGGTGTCAGCGGATATACCGGCATGCTTAAGATCATACAGCCGATCTTGAAATCCGGATTGATCTCATGACCGATCTTGGTTGCCCAGGCGCTGGCTACAAGCTCATGGTGAACTGCCTGGTAAAGATCACTCTGGGAAAGTTTTTCTTTCGGCGTGTTGATCCCGCCGCTCATAAATGGAGACTCCAGAATGGAATTGATCTCATTAAATGTGAGCCAGTATTTTACCTTATCTTTATAACGGTTGAAAACTGTAGTCACATACCGTTTATAAAATCCGATCAGATCACGGTTTACCCACCCGTCATAATGCTCTGTAAGATAAAGCGGAGTCTCATAATGAGATAAGGTTACCAGGGGCTCGATTCCGTATTTTCTGCACTCGTCAAAGAGATCATCATAGAACTTAAGGCCTGCCTCATTGGGAGTTTTCTCATCCCCCTTCGGGAAGATCCTGCTCCAGGCAATGGAAGTACGGAATACCTTAAATCCCATCTCTGCAAACAGCTTGATATCTTCTTTGTAATGATGGTAAAAATCAATTCCCACCAGCTTCATATTGTCTTCTGTGGGTGCTGCCGTCCTCGGGCTTTTAATCCCGTGAGGAAGGACATCCTGAATGGAAAGTCCTTTGCCATCCTCGTTGTATGCACCTTCACACTGATTGGCAGCTACTGCGCCGCCCCATAAAAAATTCTTGGGAAACATTTTTTTCATTCCTTTCCTTCCGGACATCAGATATCCAGCGCTGCGTGATAACCCCAGTATACTGCATTGGTGATGGTGGAAACTCTGCTTACATCACCGATCACAGCCACGTATGGCGCACAGTCACGAAGCTCATCCACAATGTCGGTTCTGGATCTCTGACCCAGGGCACAGATAATGGTGTTTCCAGGAACCAGAACTTTTTTGCCCTCTTTATCCTCACACCATACGCCTTCTTCGGTTACCTCGAGGCCCTTGTATCCTGTATAAACTTCTGCGTATTTGTCAATCTCTTTCAGAAGAAGCGGTCTGTGTCTTACATTGGCATCCGGTGCAAGAACATCTCTCATCTCCACAATGCGGACTTTCTTTCCTTCCATTCCGAGGTGGATGGCACACTCGCATCCTGCAAGGCCGCCGCCAAAGACAACTACCTCATCTCCTACTTTTTCTTTCTCTTTATAGTAGTTGTTTACGATTACCACATTTTCTCCGTTCAGTCCCGGAATCGGAGGTACCAGCGGTCTGGAACCTGCCGCAATGATCAGTGCATCTGCGTTTTCTTTTTCCGCATACTCTTTTGTCACCGGTGTAGATGTACGGATCTCCACGCCTGCTTTTCTTGCAAGAAGCTCGTAAGTTCCTGCAAGCTCGTACATCTCATGCTTAAATGGCAGGGCCTGCTCGCTTTTCAGGATTCCGCCCAGAGTATCCTCTTTTTCACAGAGAATGACCTGATGGCCTCTTCTTGCCGCTGTATAAGCTGCGTACAGACCTCCCAGGCCGCCGCCTGCTACCAGGACTTTTTTCTTAGCAGGTGCCGGCTGTACTTCATCCCCTTCCATCTCACGTCCGATCAGCGGATTGACGGTACATCTTCTTGTGGAAGTTGCTGCTCTTTCTGCCATGCAGGTAAAGCATCTTAAACACTTTACGATCTCCTCATCTCTGTTTTCCATGACTTTTCTTGGAAGGAAGGGATCTGCAAGAAGTGCTCTCGCCATGTAAACGATATCGGCTTTTCCCTCTGCAATGATCTGCTCCATCTGTGCAGGATCGTTCAGGCCACCGATGGTTGCAACCGGAATGGACACATGTTTCTTGATCTCAGCCGCAAGGTAAACGTTACATCCGTGATCTTTGAACATGGACGGATGGGTATCATCGAACCCTCTCTGATAAGTTCCTGCGGAAACGTGAAGAAGATCAATATATGGCTCCAGAACTTTTGCAATCTCCACACCGTCTTCCAGTGTGTAGCCGCCTTCAAAAAGTTCAGAACCGCTCATACGGAACTCGATGGGGAATCCAGGTCCCACACCTTCACGGACTGCCTTCAGAACCTCCACTGCAAAACGACAGCGGTTTTCAAGGCTTCCGCCATACTCATCGGTACGCTTGTTAAAATACGGAGAAAGGAACTGGTTGATCAGCCAGCCATGTCCGCCGTGGACCATGATCATCTCAAAACCTGCTCTTTTTGCCAGGGATGCTGTCTCTTTATAGGAAGCCACGATCTCATCGATCAGCTCTTTTGTGAGGACTTTTACCTCCACGCCATCCGGACGGACAGTATCAGACGGGCCCCACTGGTTCATGGATTTCTGTCTGGATTTATCTGTCATATAAGTTCCTGCATACATTCCGGAATGGGAAAGTTCAATGCTCGGGATGGCACCGTGACGGCGGATGGCGTCTGCAGTATAAGTTGCGGATGCCAGGGAATTCAGGATGGATGTGTCCAGATGATAGGCATGGGAGCCATCGGTTTTCGGATGTACCATACACTCGCTGACTGTTACGGCACCTGCACCGCCTTTTCCTCTCAGTTCATAAAAGGCTGTAGATTTCGGGCCGATACATCCGTCGTTTGTAATATCTGTTCCGCCCATCGGAGCAGAAAACATACGGTTTCGAAATGTTACACGTCCAATCTGGATCGGTTTGCATAAGTTTGGATATTTTCGGATCATAATTACCTCCTGTTATTCTGTAAGGAGAGCTCTCAAATATTCGCCCTCTCTTCTGTTTTCAAGCAGTTCCATGAGTTCATTTACTTTTTCAAGACTGATCTTTTTCTCTCTTGCTTTCATATGTACATAAACAGCACCGATCAGGTTTGCGTCATTGTAAAAACGGCAGCTTGTCACCTCCGGGACCGGAAGTGTCCAGGGATACATGCCGTTGATCTTTGCAAGTTCTTCACGGATCAGCTGAAGAAGCAAAGGCTGTTCACTGATCCCGCCGCCTACTGCGATCTTTTCCGGATCAAACATATACTGGCAGTTGTGGATATGGATGGCCAGTTTTTTTGCATGGTTCCGAATTCCTGCCAGAGCTTTTTCATTTCCCTGGTTTGCAAGAGAGAACGCTTTTTCCCCGTTTAATTCTTCTACAGGAATGCCCGTTTCCTCTGATACACTGTTAAGCAGTGCCTGGGCACCGGCTGTTTCTGCAAGACTGTTGGACATTTTGTAGTCATCCTTGCTGTCTGTGATCACATAGCTGAATTCTCCTGCCATGAAATTTTTGCCACTTACGATCTCACGGTTAACGATCACGGCACCGCCTACTGCTGTTCCGCAGACAACAACGATAGCATTCTGGCAGTCCTTTAAAGATCCCTGCCAGATTTCGGCCAAGGCTGCACATTTGGCATCGTTTTCCACAGTTACCGGAATCCCGACTTTTTTCTCCAGAATCTCTACGATATTTACATTGCTGATGCAGAAAAGACTTCCGCCGGTATACATAAAGCCTTTTTTGGAATCAATGATCCCCGGCATGCTTAAGGCAATTCCTTCAATCTCATACTGCCCTTTGATTCTGTCACAGATATCTGTCAGAGACTGGATAAATATTTCCAGAGAATCCTGTTTTGTGGGGGTTTTGTCTTTTTCCAGGATGGAACAGTTCTCAGTGATCACTGCATATTTGATAAATGTTCCTCCTACATCAATCGCCAAGTAATTCATGGTGTCACCTCTTTTTTGCGGATTTTTTCTTTGCTGTAGATGATGTTTCCTTCGCCGCCGTCCAGACGGTTGAAATATTCATTGGCTTTTTTTGCAACAAAGGCCTGCTGCCCCATAAAGTTAAAGGGAACATCATCTGCCTGATCTTTCATGATCGTATCGCAGACTTCGATCACACTGTGGATCATATCTTTGGAAGCCCAGATCACATGATGGCAGAGACAGGTTGTGTCAAAGCGCCCCTCCAGTCTGTTCTGGATCTGGATCAGATTTTCTCTGTATTCTTCCACAGTAAGGGAATTCTCATCAAAAAGGAATGTTGCATTATTGCAGGCATCTCCAAGGATCAGGATCTTTTCTTCCGGAATCAACATGACCATGGTTCCTGGAGTGTGCCCCGGGAGGGCATAGGTTTCCACGGAAATCCCTCCCAGGTCAAATCTGTCACCATCTTTCAGGTTTTTAAAAATCATCGGTGCAGGCGGCAGAAAGGTCTCTTCCAGTCCTTCCGGCATCTGGCCGCCAAGTCCTGCCAGTACATATCCTTTTCTGTTTTCTATGGAATTCATCCCCAGATAAACTTGGGTATCTGCATGGTTCATGTAGATCTCACATTCTTTTTTTCCATCGTTCCCGGTGAATTCCGGAGCTCCCATTGCATGATCCACGTGACCATGGGTAAGAAGTACTGTAAGAGGTTTCTCCGTAAGTTTTTCCACAAAATCCCGAAGGTTTCCGGCTCCCACACAGGTATCAATCAGCAGGGAGCGTTCCGATCCGTTTACCAGATACATGATCTCACCGGTGAGACTCAGGATTGCTGTGACTCTGTCGTTTACTTTTTCTGCTCTGTAAAAATCGGCCATTTTATTCTTCCTCCATATCAAGAAGTTTGGATAACTCTGTTCGAAGATTATCCACGATTTCTCTGGTAAATCCCATATAAAACAGTTTTTCCAGACTCTGGATACTCTCGTAAAAATAATCCTGATTTCCGGTAGAAAGGAAATACATCAGCATTGGAGATACTCTCTCGATCACTTTCATAGCCTCCGGATCATGCATCATATCCTTAAACATGGTTTTGTTATTATAGCGCTGGCGAAGATCTTCTGTGGGACAATATTCATAGTGATAATTTCCGGCTTCCACTTCCATCACTTCCCCTTCATAGAACGGAAGTCCGATCACTGCACTGCATCCAAATGGAACCTGGATATCTACTGTTACTTTTCCGTTCTTCAGGATTTCCCAGTTTACTTTGTATTCGCCATATGCAGAGTCATAAGTCATATGCATATATTTCAGTTTTCCGTTCATCAACGGTGTGATCAGAGCTTTTTTAAAGCCAGGCTCCAGGGCTTTTAAACCAGCCACATCTCTGTAGAGATATTCTACAACAGAACCATAAGAATAGTGGTTCAGGGAATTCATCATCGTACCACTTAAATGACCGTCATCCAGAACGGAATTCCATCTTTCCCAGATTGTTGTTGCTCCAAGATTGATGCAGTGCATCCATCCCGGATAATCTTCCTGAAGAAGGAAATAAAAAGCGTCTTCCTCGAATCCGTTTTCGGCGAGAACCCTGCAAAGGATCGGTGCACCTGTAAATCCGCCCTTTAATTTGTAGCAGTCTTTGTAAAATCTTGCTTTCAGTCCTGCCACAACAGCTTCTTTTTCTCTGTAGATCCCGGAATATAAAGCTACAATATATCCAGTCTGGGAATCAATTGCCAGACGTCCCGTTTCTGTAAAATATTCCCGGATGATCGCTTCTCTGATCTTCTGATAGAGGTCATCATAATAACGCTTATCCTCTTCATAGCCGAGAATTTCTGCTGCTTTTGCAGTCTTCTGCACAGACATTGCATAGTAGTTGGAGCCAATATAATAGGCATCTGTTCCACCTTCCATGCTCTGCTCGGTTCTTCCGTCAAGTGCAAGCCAGTCACCCAGCTGATTTCCGAAATCATAAAGATATTTCTGTCCTCTTGCCTGGTCTTCCCTGGTGATCTTATCCACCCAGTCCTTCATCATCGGATAACTGGATCTCAACATTTCTATATTTCCTGAATGTTCATAAACCACCATTGGAAGGAATGTGGCAATGTCTCCCCATACACTGGAAAAGATCGGTCCGTTTGAATCAAGTACCGGAATCACTCCCGGAAGGATTCCATCGTATTTTACCTGCTCATTTCGAAGGTCGTGGATGAATTTCTGATAAAAAGCTGTAGTGTCCATATTAAAACTTGCTGTTCCGGCAAATACCTGTGCATCCCCGGTCCAGCCAAGCCTTTCATCTCGCTGCGGACAGTCTGTAGGAAAATCTACGAAATTTGATTTCTGTCCCCACAGCGCATTTAAGAACAGTCTGTTCACTCCTTTGTGACCTGTCTCGATATATCCGGTCCTGTCCATTTTTGAGTAAACTGCTTTTCCGGTAAAATCTTCTGCTTTTACTTCTCCCGGCCATCCTGTCACACGTACATAACGGAATCCAAAATATGTAAAAGAAGGACGCACCAGCTCTTCCCTTCCATCGGATATATATACAAACTGAGATTTTGCAGCACGGTAATTTTCATTATAAAAATTGCCATCCTGCAGAATTTCTCCATGGTCGAATGTAATCTTTGTTCCTTTTGGTAGATGATTCTTAAAGGTTACATATCCGGCAAAATTCTGTCCGAAATCCAGGACTGTTTCTCCTGCCGGTGTATGGATCACTTCTTTTACCGGCATATCTTCCATTTCCATTACAGGGAGGCTGTATCTGGAAACAAGTTTTCCTTCTGCTTCTGTAAGAACTGCCTGTCTCGCCGGATTTTCTTTTTCTTCCCATAACAGATGATTGATGATCTCGCCGTCATAAATTCCATCATCTTCCACATCAGAGCCAATATAGTTCCAGGTTTCATCTGTTCCGATCACCTGAATCTCGCCATCTTCATAGATCAGACGAAGTTCTGCGATCAGTTTAAAGGTATCACCAAAATTATTACTCTGGCTGTTCAGTCCGAATTTTCCCTTATACCAGCCATTTCCCAGCGATACGGCCAGCTGGTTTTCTGCTGTTTTCTGCATTTCTGTATGGTTATCAATATTTTTAATATCTTCTGTAACATCAAATGTAAGGTACTGTTCTTCATCGTGATAATTGCTGTAATAAGGAGTCAGAACTTCTTCTCCGACTTTTTTTCCGTTTAATTTTGCCTCAAAAAGTCCAAGACCGCAAATATAAAGTCTGGCTGAAGCAGGTTTTTTCTTTACTTCAAAGTTTTTTATAAAGAGAGGATGAAAAGTATCTTCTTTTTTTGTTGTGATCCATTTTCCCATCCATGGATCATCCATCTTTCCGGTTTCAAAATATGCAGGCTCTGAAACAGCTGTTTCTCCTTTATCGTTTGTGACGGTTACTTTTACATAATATCTTGTATATGCACTCCTGGTAAACTCCAGTTTTTCTGCCGCGCTGTTAAGATCTTTTCCTTCTTTTTCCCAGAGAATCTCTGAAAAATCTTCTTTCAAAGATACTTCTATTTTTGCATTCTGCTGTCTTCTGGCAGATGTCTCACGAACTTTCCATGATACACATACGGTCTCAAAGTCAAATCCCACCGGATTTTCCATGCCGTTGATTCTTATATTTGCAACTTTCATATATTTATATTTCTCCTCTTACTCTGGAATATCCACGATCACAACTTCAGAAACGCCCCCAAAGACTAGAATGTATGTCTAATTTTCGGAGGCGCAAGCAGTTTTCTCTGCTTTTTCTCAGTTATTTATTTATCAGCTTTATTCAGCTGCTTCCATTTTCTTTAAATCTCTCTCGCAATGATACAGGATTACCATCAGTACAAAGATAGCGATTACCATGATAAATGGCAGCCAGTTGTACAGGAAGTTAATTGCTGTGGAAACACTTTCCGGCTGTGCGATGCCCTGTGCATCCAGAGATCCGTCATAGCCTGCACCATTGAGAACCCAGCCAAATACAGCTGTTCCAAGTCCGAGACCGATCTTCTGTGCTGCAGAAACACCGGCATTTCCAAGGCCAACGGTATCAATTCCTGTTTTCTTTGTTCCGTATGTAATGGTATCTGCAACCATTCCAAGTGCCATACCGCCGGCCATCCCAACGCCGCAGCCTTTCAGTACATTGAAGATGATCATTACGATCGTGCTGGAACCGCCGAAAACAGCGAATCCAAGGAATCCAAGTCCCATAACTACCATTCCAGCTTCATAAACAGCTGTTTTTCCAAACTTTTTCATAAATGCAGGTGTTACAAACATGACTGCAAACTGTGCAATGGAAATGGAGTTGGATACCCAGCTGTACTGTCCCATATCATAGAGAACGTACTGACAATAATATACATTTCCCATTGCATACATGATGATTACGAAAAATACTACAAAACTTGCAACTGTTACGATCACCCAGTATTTGTTCTTAAAAAGTGCTTTTACAGTTTCCCATGTGCCTGCTTCTCTGCCTGCACTTGCTGATTTCTGAGTATCTTCCTCTGCGCTTTCAGCAGAATGTATTCTCTCTTTTGTTGAGAAAACACTGAAGAAAGTAATTACGATCATTGCGATGCAGTAGATTAACATTGTGATCGTAAATGCTCTCTGTGTATAAATGGTTTCTGTACTGCTTGTAAAGATTCCAAGTAAGGTAACAAATGTTGAGTTTACAACTACATTTCCAAGTGTCTGGAAAATCTGCTGGATATTTCCAAGAAATCCTCTCTCATAAGGATTTGCTGTCATCAATGAGATCATGGAATAATACGGTACCAGCATTCCTGTAAGGCATACAGCATTTACAATGTTATACATCAGGAAAATATATACATACTGTGCCATTTCCGGGAAGTTCTGCGGTACAAAAAACAACAGCATCGTGGTGATTCCAAATGGAATACACATTCGTAACAGCCAGGAACGGCCTTTTCCAAGTTTTGACTTTGTACGGTCTACCATACGTCCTACGATCACATCTGAGATTCCGTCAAAGATTTTGGATACTGCAAAAATTGTGGCAATGATACCTGCGTTCAGTCCTACTGTACTGGTAAAATAAATCGTCAGAAAAGAACCAATGATACCATTGATCATATTAAAGGCAAATCCGCCTGTTCCGTAACCGATACGTTCGCTCCATGCCAGGCTGGCATTGGGATCGTTGTGTTTACTTGCCAAACTAAACATATCTCTTTCTCCTTTTCCCTTTTTCTTTTGATGGGTTTTCTGCATCTTCCGTGTTTTCTGCTCTTATAAAATTACTTTTATTTATCACCTTCTGTCATTCTTGTGTTTTCCTGTTGATAGTGATATTATCAGAAATAAGGGAACAGGATAACGTCTTTAAACGACATATAGTTTATCCTTTTCGGACATATATGTGTTTCCTGTTGAAGCTTGTCGACAAGTAATTTAGGTGATTTTATGAAAGAATACAAAAGTTTAACAGAACTGATTCCTGAAATGGAACCTGATGAAATATTTTATAAACGGATTTTTCTGGAATATCCGGAGGCTCATCTGGACCAGGCACATACAGTGGAAGAAATAGAAAAACTCTGTCCGGAAGCATCTTCCCATGCAGCAGCCGGTTTTACTTATCATCCGGGAAATGCTCTGGATGAAACCATTCTTCCTTCTGATGAAGATACGATCATTTTCCGCCACAACCGATATTCTCCTGCGTTTTTACATTCTCACACTTTTTTTGAGATGATCTATGTGCTTCGTGGAACCTGTGAAAATATATTTACTTCTCATACGATTTCCATGCAGGCTGGTGATATCTGTATTGTGGCACCTTCCATCATCCATGCTTTAAGTGCATTTAGCGATGACTGCGTGATCTATAATTTTCTGATAAAGAGCCAGACTTTTGAAGCTGTATTCTTAAATTCGCTTCCTAAATATGGTACTTTACATGATTTTTTCAGCCGTGCACTTTATTCTCCCGGTTCTCAGTTTTATCTGTATTTTAAATCCGGAAAGGACCCACAGCTTGTAAATTTATTCAAAAAAATCCTGAAGGAATACCGGGCGCAAAAACGGTACAGTCCTTCTATGATAAACGCTCTGCTTGAAATCTTCTTTATCTGTCTTCTCAGAAACCATGAGAAAAACATGATCGTACCAAACCCGGCAGGAAAGAAGCAGGAAAAAAATATTATTTTTATACTAAAATATATTGAACTTCATTACGCAACGCTCACCCTTCCGGAGCTGGCTTCTTTTTTTAATTACAGCGAACGGCAGCTGACCCGAATCCTGAAAAACTATACAGGACAGACTTTTTCCTCTCTTATCCAGAATATCCGCCTGTCCAGAGCGGCGGAGCTGTTAAAACAGCCGGACCGTTCCGTCACTGCTGTTATGGAAGAAATCGGTTATTCCAACATTACACACTTCTACAAAATATTTGAGAAAAAGTTCCATATGACGCCTGCGGAGTACCGGAATACCTTATAAAACCTGTATGTGTTTCTATATGTAAGAAAAGAAAAAGCCTTATAATATTACTGTAAATGATAGGTCTGATATGTCCTAAAATCTGACTTTTTAAATTGCCAGTCTTTGAGTAACTATACTATTTACAGCAAATATAATAAGGCTTTCTATGTTTTTACAGTTTCATAGCACCGCGGATGCAGCTCTCAATATACTCTTCACCCAGATCTGTATTCAGGCTGAGATCAAAATTTCCTGCTGCGCCCCACATACGGCGTGTGTAATAACGGTAGTTGTCTGCGCGGAGTTTTTCGTTTTTCTGGACAACAGCTCTTGCTTCTTTCTCGGAGATGTTCTGTCTCCTTGCTACTCTTTTGATCCTACTTTCCAGTGGCGCGGAGAAGAATACTTTCAGGCAGTTTGCGGAATTTCTGAGAACGTAATCTGCACAGCGGCCTACGATGACGCAACTGCCTTTTTCCGAAAGATCACGTACGACCTGACATTCTGCTTCAAAAATCTTGTCCTTCGGTGCTTCGTCCTGCATATCTGTGTTCAGATACATCTGATTGACCAGATCGTAGAGAAGGCTGTTTGTCATGATCTCCTCATTTTTCTTAATGAATTCCGGTGTGTAGCCTGTGGTTCCTGCTGTCATCTGGATGATCTCTGCATCATAGAAATCGTAGCCCAGCTTTTCTGCGAGTGCCTTGCCCATATCGTGGCCACCGCTTCCAAACTGCCTTCCAATGGCGATGACATTTTTTCCATAAGTTCCTGCTGTCTGCTCGTTTGCTTCGCTCTCGTTTTCCACAGATGCTGTTTCCAGGAAGATCATGTCTTTCAGGAATGCAAGTTTCTTTCCGATGAGTCTGGCAATAAAGCCTACCAGAAGGGCTGCGATAACCGTACCTTCTCTCACGCCGTCCAGTCTTCCTGCGAATACGAAGGAAAGTACTGCAGCGATCACTGCCATGGATACGTCAAAACAGATCTTGGTTGTTCCGAAGTTTGTTTTCCATGTGAGGACAATGGCGCGGACAAAGGATTCTCCAGGAAGCATAACAACGTCTGCCAGAACTTCCATATATACACCGACACCAAGAATCAGACATCCGATGAGCAGGTATACGATCTTCATGACATACGCTTCCGGGTTGACCCAGGAAAAAAGGATCATGGTGAGATCGATAAAATATCCAAATATGATGGATACCGGAATCTGAAGGATGTGCTCCAGTTTAAAGTTCTTTCTCAGGATGATCAGCTGCAGCACGATCAAAAAAATACTGAAAAAAATGGTAAAGTTTCCAAGTGTAAATGGAAAATTCAGGCTTAACACATAGGGAATCGATGAAATCGGTGAAGTTCCCAGGTTTGCCTTGGTGATCAGACTGACTCCCAGGGAGTTTACAAACAGTCCCACCAGAAATATTAAATATCGTTTCAGTTTCTCCATTCTTTTTGTTTCCTCCTCATTTCATAGTTTTTATCGCCGGATCATTTCATATCTGTAAGATTTCGGTAAATCCGGCAAAATATTTCTGTAAACATTTTCTGCTCTTCTTTTGAAATACCGTTTAATGCGGTTTCTTCGATTTTCTCAAAAGCCTCTTCTACGAGCTTCTGATTTTTCTTTCCGGACTCTGTCATAAAAATATGAAAGGTACGGCGGTTTCCATTGAGCATTTTTCTCTCAATCAGTCCTTTTTCCTCCATGCGGTTCAAGATTGATGTCAAAGATCCTGCTTCGATCAGGCATCCTGCAGCAATCTCCTTCTGGCTGGCACCATCGTGATCTTTAAGATAATCCAGTACTTTGGGCTGTCCCAGGGTAAGTCCTGTATCTTTCAGCTGTTCCATTAGTTTTTTCTGAACTGTCATATGGTTTATCATAGATAGGTAATGAAAGGAATCATCCATTTCTTATTTATCTCCCTCTTTTATTATATCAATAGTTACAATTCAAACGTTTAGAATTATAACTATATTCGTGGTGTATGTCAATAATTTTTTTCGAATATAATAAAATTTTGTACAAAAAAGTTTGATGATTTTATTTCAGTATGCACAAAAAAACAGTGAACTGGATGCGTATGATTCACTTCCATCTCACTGTTTTTTCTATTGTTTCTATTTCTATATTTGTGCTATTACGTTTTATGCAACCTGATTCTTGTTGTTGGTAACGGTGATCAGATGGCTCTTGATCAGTACCGGACGTACTGCGTTGTAGATGATTGCTACCAGGATTACAGATACCACTGCATTGATGAAGGTTGCTGCCGCACTCATTTTTGCAAGTGCCTGTGCAAGCTCCTGAGGCTGTCCTAAAATGTACTGTTTGTAAAAATATCCTACGATAGGATCTGCTACTACGTTAAATGCCAGTCCTGCGATGGATGCGATCACGCTCCATTTGAATACATATTTCTTATCTGTACTTTCGTTGATCTTTGCAACTTTGTGTGCTACAAGACCTACGATCAGACCGATACAGAATTTCAGTACAAAAGTTTTTGGTGCTCCTGTGATGTAAACAGGGTCCATAATGTCTGCGATTCCCATTCCGATTGCTCCGGAAAGGCCTCCGTATACACCGCCCAGAAGCAGTGCTGCCAGTACACAGAATGCGTTTCCGATATGGATGGATGTTGCATCTCCGCCTGGTACTGGGATCTTGATCTGCAGGAATGTGAAGGATACGTAGCATAAAGCTGCTAATAATGCAGTTTCTGCAAGTTTGACTACTGTGTTGTTCTGTGTGTTCATAATAATTCCCCTCTCGTGTTTTGTTATTACTTTAGTGTGTGAATAATTTAGTGTATGAATGTAATAACACGGGTGTTATGGTACTGCTTGTTTGGATGTATTACAAGGGGCAATTTTTATGTTTTTTTAGGGGACAGTTTTTTGTGGTAATAAAAAAAGCGGCTGTTTTAGCCACTTTCTTTGGTATTGTATATTCAAAACTACATACATGTTTGTTGATGGTTAATCTTTTTGAATCAAGTTTTACCTGCGTGCCGATTTGCCTTTTTTTCACGGGCTCGCAGCTAAAGCTGCATCGCCTGTTTTGTAGGCTACTCCAGCGGTGGTCATCTCACGACTCCGTCGTTCGATGTCATTTGCTTCGCAAATGTTCAGTCTGCATCATAAATGGTTCTCCACAAGCAAGCTTGCTCCGCCCCATTTCTGCTACATCCTGCCCGCTTCCTCGGCTAGTTGGTCAAGCCCTCACCCGATTAGTAACAGTCAGCTCCATGCATTACTGCACTTCCACCTCTGCCCTATCTACCTCGTCGTCTTCAAGGGGTCTTACTTCTTTCGAATGGGATATCTCATCTTGAG